>Ga0123333_10003041_pt1 | contig 16554 bp, 8 predicted proteins | sample BioC12SIPDNA_3_FD_89957 | JGI IMG/M metagenome (GOLD analysis project Ga0123333, IMG submission 89957) | Anaerobic biogas reactor microbial communites from Washington, USA - Biogas_R2_B C12 SIP DNA | ecosystem: Engineered > Bioreactor > Anaerobic > Unclassified | place: Washington, USA... | reverse complement strand
TTTCGCAGGGTCTCGAACCGCAAGCCCAAGGATATGCGGATGTCGTTGTAGTCGAAGCGGTCGTAGGTGCCGTCGGTGGGGATGCCGAGACCGCTGTTGCGTTTGATGGTCCAGGTGCCGCCGCCGTAATCGCCGGCGAAGTAGAGCCACCAGTCGGTGTTTCCCCAAGTGGTCAACCGCTTGCCGACTTCGGGATTTGGGAAGAGGATGTCGAAGTAGACATCGGGGTTTGGCGTCCAGCAGATGCCGCCGGCGGGTAGAATTTTCACCTGGTTGCGGTCGAGATACCAAGCCCCCGCCTTGATCCTTACGTTTGGCGAGAAGTTCAGCACCGCCATTCCCTTGCCCATGAAACGCATGCTGTCGCTGGTGACGCGGTTAAAATCGCTATAGATGCCGATGCGGAAGTTCAACTCTGCTCCGAACCACGGCGTCACCTGCGGGTTCCAGGCCGCGTCGATATAGGCGTCGTAGGTTCGCGGCGGCAGGTCGGCCGGCCAAGGGTCCTCCGGCACAAGCTGCGGATACGAAACCGGACCGTCCCAAAGATGCACATAAAAACCCGGCGTGACCAGCAGCGGCGTGTTCGTATTGAAAAACATCGGGAAAGCGCAGGTTACGCTGATTCCCATGTCGTTGATGCCAAGCTCGTGATCGCCGTGGCCGGCGAACCAGTGATAGTCGAGATCGACGTGCTGAATGAACTTTTGCATCGTCGCCATGCTTATATTCGGCGACGACTGGAAGTAGGGATCGTTCGGCAGCAACGCGCTAGGCGTTCCGCAAGGCGCGGCGTAGGGATCCCAGTTGGTCGGCGGCGGTTGAATCGCGCCGCCGGGAACGCCCGACGGCGCCGCTACTGTTCCGGGCTGGGGAGCATAGGGGGGCGCCACTCCGCCGCCCGCCGCGTTGGGCGAATATGTTGGAGCGGGCGGCGCGCCCGGCGACGTGAGCAACGATGGAGCGGTCGGCGAGGCGGGCAATGTATTCGGCGCGGCCGACGGCGCGGGCGTATATGGCGTATAGGCCGAAGGCCCCGGCGAATACGTCGGAGGCGCTGCGCCGTAGCCAGTCCCCGGCGTCCCACCGGCGGGCGGAGCGGGAGTTGAATTGCCGTATGCGCCCGACTGGTATTGGGCCGTCTGTTCGACCGGCGAGACAAACCGCACTCGTTGGGCCGTCGCCGAGGATGGCCCAGTCAATATAATGGCGGCCATCGCACTGCATATTATCGTTGCCGTTTTCACCTCTGTTCCCCTTGTTGTTGTACGAGAGGGGGGGGATTGTACAAAAAGAGACCGATAAGAATCGGTTCAATACCAACGCCTAAACGCCGGGTCAAGGTCGGTTCGCAACGAAAGCTGTTTTTTCATCCACAATGTAAACCTAGGTAATATAGGACGGCAAGCATTCTTCACTAATATCTGCTTAGCGCAAGATTGAGCAAAAACGTCTCTATCCGCGGATGGCGGGGATGTGGTCATTACACCCCCCACTTTATTTTCCCGCCGATAGCCCGTGCGGGTAAATTGGATTGAACAGAACGGCCACGGCTTGTAAGTTGAGAAAATGCACGTTGTCGCCATGCGAGTTTGCCGCTTTTCCTCTGATTGTTCGATCGTCTCACCTGTTGCCACTCGATTGTCTGTCACCTATACTGGTTGGCTAACAAACAATTTTTGCGGGTGCAACATTCTCATCGCAAGCGAGTCCGCCGCACTTTTTACTGGGGTAGTGCACAAGAAGAGAAAACAATCATGACCGAAGAAAATAAATTGAACTCGGGGCAATGGCTCGTATTGGCGGCGGCGTTTTTGGGATGGATGTTCGACGGGGTGGAGATGGGGCTGTTTCCGCTGATCGCCCGGCCCGCCTTGCAAGACCTGCTCGGCGTGAGCGGCGATGCGCAAGTCGGCCTCTGGAACGGCCGATTGGTTGCCGCTTTCATGCTCGGCGCCGCCTTTGGCGGTTTGCTCTTCGGATGGATCGGCGACAAGCTCGGTCGGGTCCGCGGCATGGCCTTGAGCATCCTGGTTTATTCTCTGTTTACCGGAGTGTGCTACTTTGTTGCCACTCCTACACAACTGTTCATTTTCCGTTTTATCGCCGCGTTGGGCATGGGCGGTCAATGGGCCCTGGCCGTGGCGCTGGTCATGGAATGCTGGCCCGAGCGACATCGGCCAAAACTCGCCGGCATAATCGGCGCGGCAGCCAATTTCGGCTTCCTGCTTATCTCCATCGTCGGAGGAATATTTCCGGTTACGCTCGACACCTGGCGGTATATGATGTTGGCCGGGGCGTTGCCGGGCGTGTTGGCCCTGCTGATCATTTTCTTCGTTCCCGAATCACAGCGATGGAAGGCATCGGTCAGCGATCATCGCAGCAAGCCGTTGCGCGAGGTGTTTACGCCCCCGCTCTTGAAAAAGACCCTTCTTGGCATCGTGTTTTCTTCGGTTCCGCTGATCGCCACCTGGGCCGCCGTCTCCGGATGGACGCCGCTGTGGACCGAGCAAATCCGGCAAATGGAGGTTGCCCAACAGCACTTGTCCGTCGAGCATAAGCAGCAAATCGATGCCGCCACGACGTTCGACGGGAAAAGCGAAATCATGAAAAATTCGCTGACCGAAGAACAATGGAAGAGCGTGCAGATGGAATCCGCGACCGCAAAGGGATGGGCGCAACTGATGATCTCCATCGGCGCCATTATTGGATGCTTCTTCGGCTCCATGCTCGGCCATCGTTTGGGTCGCCGGCCGGCGTATTTTCTGTTGTGTGTTCTTTCGCTTGTAATATGCGGATATCTGTACACCATGCTCGATTCGTTCAATCTCCAATTTATCATAATCGTGGGGTTGGCGGGCACGGTCTCGGCCGCCTTCTACGGCTGGGCTCCGCTGTATTTGCCGGAATTGTTCCCAACTCGCGTGCGGGCGACGGGGCAAGGAGTCGCCTTCAACTTTGGCAGAATACTGACCGCCGCCGGCGCAATTGTTACCGGCATGTTGCTTTCCGCCTCCAACGGCGATTACGCCAAAGCTTGTACAATTATCATCTTGGTCTATTTCATCGGCATGGTTGCGATTTGGTTCGGTCCCGAGACCAAGGGAAAACCGCTGCCCGATTAACCTGACGGAACAAACGCCATGAATTACTCTCGCCCTTGGATGCTCGCCGGTTTGGCGCTAATGGCCGCAGGCGCGGCGCTGCTTTCGATGCGGTCCGACGCAATCGTCGGCCAAGAGTCGCCGCCGGCAGCCAACGCCGAAGATAAACAACCCGCGGCCGATTGGAAGAGCCTTTTCGACGGCAAGACCCTCGAAGGCTGGAAGACACCGCAATTCGGCGGCGAAGGCAAAGTACACGTCAGCGACGGTGCGATCGTCATGGAAATGGGCGCCATGATGACCGGCATTACTTGGAAAGGAACGCCGCCGAAAAACAACTACGAACTCGCCCTCGAAGGCATGAGGCTCGACGGCTGCGATTTCTTCTGTACCACCACCTTTCCCGTCGGAGACGAGCATTGCTCGCTGGTCGTCGGCGGTTGGGGCGGCATCCTCGTCGGTCTGTCGAGCATCGATCGGTTGGACGCTTCGGAAAACCAAACCACCACGACCTACGACTTCGACGACAAAAAGTGGTATCGTATCCGCATCCGCGTGACCGACCAGGCGATCGAGGCTTGGATCAACGACGACCCGGTGGTCAAACAGCCTCGCGCTGGGCACAAGTTCGGCATCCGCGACGAAGTCGATCTCTGCCGGCCCTTGGGCATCTGCACTTGGCTTACCAAAGGGGCGGTGCGAAACATTCGGCTCCGCGAGTTGAAGCCCGAGGAAATCGCCAAGTGAAAAACGCCGCAATTCCCCACGAGCGCAGTCGCGGGGCGCTTCGATTCGCCGACGTTATCAAGCTGACTATCAATAGACCGCCGTGAACACACGGTGGGCCGGGGGGGGATGCCTGCCGTCAACGGTGTATACATCCGAGGCTAAATACGGATGTCCGATTTCAAACCAAGTTTTAAGACTTCCCGCGATGCGCCCGCAATTCTTCCAAAACCGCCGCGATGTCGGACGGCAGCGGGGCCTCGACCTCGATCGGCTCGCCGGTGTCGGGATGAGTGAACCGCAACCGCCGCGCGTGTAGTGCCTGCCGTTCCAGCAGTACCGTTGCGTCGTTTGGATCGCGGCGGATTTCTCCCCTGGTAATTCGCCTTCGCCCGCCATATTGTCGGTCGCAAAGCACCGGAAATCCGGCGTGATTCAGATGCACGCGGATTTGGTGCGTCCGCCCGGTCTTCGGCAGCGCGCGAACCGCCGCGAATCCATCGAACCGCTCCAACACCTCGTAGAACGTCTGGGCGGGACGGCTCTCGGGATGGTCGCGGCGAATCGCCATCTTCTCGCGGACGCGGGGATGAAAACCGATTGGGCAGTCGATCAGATCGCGGTCGCGCGACGGACGGCCGCACACCAACGCGAAATACTCCTTCTCGATCAGTCGGTCGGCGAACTGGCGGGAGAGCAGCGCGTGGGTCCGGTCGTCTCGGGCGATCAGTATTGCCCCGCTGGTGTCCCGGTCGAGCCGATGCACGATTCCCGGCCGGCTGATTCCCCCCGCGGCGCTAAGGGTCGTTCCGTAGCGGAACTGCAAGGCCGAGGCCAGCGTGCCCGACCAGTGTCCCCGCGCCGGATGGACGACCATTCCCGGCGGCTTGTTAATCACGGCCAGGCGTTTGTCTTCGTAGATGACATCCAAAGGGATGTTTTCGGGCCGCGGAGCCTCGCGGGGGATTTCCGGCAGAGCAACCGCGACCGATTGCCCCAGCTTGAGCCGATAGGCGGGTTTTCCGCCACGGCCGTCAACCTTCACTCCGCCCGCCGAGATCACGCGCCGCAGATGCACTCTGCTGTAATCGGTAAAATGGCTCGCCAAAAAGGAGTCGAGGCGATGGCCGGCTTCGGCCTCGCCGACGGTAAGCTCAACCGGCTGCTCGGAAAGCGTCATGTTTGTAAGAAGCGGCTCCCGTCGCCGACCCACCGGTCGCCGGGCGGCGCGCGGCGGCGCACGGTTTAATTCTTGGATTCGTCCGTCGCGGAATCTTTCGCATCGCGATCGGGGAGATCGGGCAGATCGGCGGGCATTTCTTCCGGCACGTTGCGCGGATCGAACGCTGGTGCTTGGGCCGGAACGTCAAGCTCTTCCGAAAACTTGGAATCAGCGTCGAAATTGCTGCGAAAATCGTCGTAAAACTTCTTCGTTTCCAGCCGCTCAAGATCGTCCAATCTCTCGCGGGCCATCAGCGCGTATGCGCTGTCGGGCCAGTTGGCCACGACCTCGCGGTAGAAACGTTCGGCCTCGTCCAATTCGCACTTCGATTCATTGGCGCGGCCGAGTCCGAATGTCGCGCGGGCAAGCAACATCGGATTCTTTGCCCCGCGCAAGGTCGATTCGTAGGAACGCATCGCTTTGGTCAGTTCCAATTCCCCGGTCGCCTTGTTCTGGAAAATCTGAAAACCGCCTCGGTTCAACCGAAAATCGCCGGTCAACGCGGTAGCCATGTTTGCCGCCGTGGTGTTTTTGAAGTTTTCGATCACGTTGTTTAGCGCTTCCGGATCGTTGGTGTCGAGGCCGAGATAGTATTCGTTCCACGCCTCGGATTTCTCCGCGGTCGAGGTCCGCGACCACCACGTGTAGCCCAACAACGCGATCACAACAATCAAACCGACCAAGAAGATATGGTTCAGGTAGGGCTGAATGGATTTGCCGGTCGATTCCAACCAGTCGGCCAATGCGTTGTGCTGAAGTTCGTGCCGCCGTTCGCTTTTCATGGGAAGAGGTTCCCTTCGTAGGTGCCAAAGTGTTCGTCGAGGAAAGAGGCCGTCTGAATCAAAACGGGGATAGGTACCGCAATCAGTAGCGGTTTTATTTACGTAACGATACCAGGGACTGCGGAGCCAGCCTCCATTTTCATTTAAACCTCCGAAGCGACACAGTATACGGCCCCCTGTGGGGCCAGTCAAGGCCTAGCACGCGCTGCCCACGCAACCCAGATACCCCATGTTTCCCGTTGGACGCATAAATGGCCGTAGCACTATTTTCCAATCACGTGTAAAATTACCCCGTATGTCTATTCCTCTAAGTCGTTAGAGTTTACCAATAACCGTTGTCGAATCATTTTGCCTATATCGCGGTAATCTACACAAGCATCGATCCGCACACGGAGGCTTTCATGTCGAGTCGCCCCTTTCGTTTCATTCATGCCGGCGATTTCCACTTGGAACGACCGCTGATGGGCGTGGCTGAAGTCCCCGACCATCTGAGGGAAGTTTTTCTTGAAGCGCCGTTTTTTGCCGCTAAGTGCGTGTTCGACGCCGCTTTGGCCGAGGACGCCGACTTCCTGGTTCTCACCGGAGGGATATTCAATGCGTCCGAAATGGGTCCGCGCGGACCGATATTTCTCGGCGAACAATTCGTCCGACTGGCGGAACGGGGGATTGATGTGTTTTGGGCCGGCTCGATGATCGACCCGCCCGAGTCGTGGCCGGCGGCCGTTAAGCTCCCGCAAAACGTCCGCTTCTTTCCACGCGGCCGCGCGGAGGGGGTGCTCGTTCAGCGCGATGCCGTACCGCTGGCCCGGGTCGCCGGCATCAGTTGCGAGGCCAACCGACAATGGCGTCCGGACGATTTCGTTCCCGATCCGGCGGGGCTGTTTACTGTCGCCGTCGCCCACGGCGAGATGGAGCCGGATGCGCTGCGAACCAGGGGGATAAACTACTGGGCCTTGGGCGGGCGGCACGATCGAAGCATGCCGCCGAGCGGCGACGCCCTGGTGCACTATTGCGGGACGACTCAAGGCCGATGCCCCGAGGAGACGGGAGTTCACGGCTGCACGCTCGTGCAAGTCGATTCTCAAGGGCAAGCCCGCACCAGTTTGATCCCGACCGACTCGGTACGCTGGATCGGCGAGCGAATCACGCTCGATCAATCGACCTCGCTCGATGAGTTGGAGGGCCGGCTGCGCGAGCGGATGCAAGTGTTGCGGGAAACGATGCCCGCGGTCGTGCTGCTGATCTCCTGGAAGATTGCCGGCCAGGGGCCGTTGCTCGACCGGTTGCGGCGCGGAAAATCGGCCAACGATCTGCTCGAACGGCTGCGCGGCGATTTCGGCCTGGGCAAACCGGCCGCCTGGAGCACGGCCTTGGACGTCGAGCCTCCCGATACCCTGCCGCCGGAATGGTACGAACAGGAGACGATCCGCGGCGATTTCCTCCGCGCGGTGCGCATGTTTCAAATGAACGGGGCCGAGCCGCTGAGGCTCGAAGAGTATTTGGCCCCGTGCGACCGCGATGGCCAGTTGGCCGCGGCCGTCACCTTTCCCAGCGAAGCGGCCCGCCGGAAAGTGCTTTGCGAGGCGGCGGCGCTCGGCGCCGATCTGTTGACCGGAGAGGAACCTAACGCATGAAAATCAACAATATACACATTGAAGGTTACGGCGTTTGGAGCGACCTAAAGGTGGAGCGGTTCGCCGATTCGCTCAACGTCATCCACGGTCCAAACGAGGCGGGCAAGACGACCTTGTTGCAGTTCATCCGCTCGGTGTTCTACGGCTATTCGCCGCAGCGACGGCGATACTTACCTCCGTTTCACGGCGGGCTGCCCGGCGGAGCCATCGACGTGGCAAGTCCCAACGGCCGTTTCCAGATCAAACGCATTTACACCGAAAATAACGGCGCGCCGGACGAACAACTTACCCTGACCGCGCCGGACGGCGTCCGCCAAGGCGAGCATTTTCTGAAGGTTCTGCTTTCGAACGTCGATGAGAAGGTCTTCAACAATGTCTTCGCCGTCGGCCTTCGCGAGATACAAGAGTTGAATACGCTCAGCGACACGGACGCCGCGGAAATGCTCTACAACCTCACGGTCGGTATGGATCGGGTGTCGCTGGTCGAGGTGCTGAAGGAACTGGAAGCGTCGCGCAACCGTCTTATCGACGCCGGCGGCGGGCATTGCCTGGTGCTGCAATTGCTGGCCGACCGGGCGAAAATGCTGGCCGAAATCGACGACCTCGCCTCGCTCAACAATCGCTACGCCCGGATCGCCGCCGAATACGCAACCATCGACTCCGAAGTCGCGCGGCTTGAAGAGGAAGCGAATCGGGTCGAACACCAAGTCGAGGTGATGGACCTCGCCGCCGCCGTCCGCAACCGTTGGCTGCGGCGGGCGGAACTCGACGAACAACTCGACGCGCTGGGACGTCGCCCGGATATGCCGACCAACGCCGTCGAACGGCTCGACTCGCTCAACTCGCGGATCGAACAGCGCCGCAAGCGGATGGAGCGTCTCTCCCGACGGCGCGAGGAGTTGCGGCGCGAGTTCAGATCGTTGAAGATCAACGACTTGCTGCGGCGTCAAACCCCGCGCATCGAAGCCGTCGTCGAACAGGAGCCGTGGATCGCCCGCTTGCAAACTGAAGTCGGCGAGTTGGAAACGGAGATCGGCCGGCTCGACGCGCAATTGGCCGCCGAGGCCGGTAGGTTGGGACTATCGGGAAATTACGATGCGGCCATCATACAATCTTCGGACGCAATCCGGTCGCTGCGCGCCCCGGCGGGTGAAATGCAGGAGGCTCGCAACCGGCTGAACGATGCAAAACGTCAGGCGGAAAACGCCCGCGCAGCCGCGGAATCATTATCCCGCGAACTGCAATCCGCGCTGACCGCCCGTGGCGAACACGATTTATCCGCCGCCATGAAACGCGCCGACGACGCCGTCCAGCTTGTGCGTCGGCGGTCGCAAATCGACGAACAGATCGACCGATATAATGAATATCTCGCCGAGTTGGAAGAACGGCGACGTACGCTCGTCGATCGTCAGTTGCTGCCGGGCTGGCTAGTGTTCGGACTCGGCGCGTTCTTCGTACTCGGCGCGGTCCTGCTCCTGACCGGCTTGTTCATGCCGGAATCGTTTGTTGGAACGACCGGCTTGACGTTGGCAATCCTTGGCGGGGTCGGCTGCGCCGCCGCCGTTTTCGCCAAGGTGATGCTCGAACGCTTGAATCTTCGGCAATTGGAGTCTTGCCGCATCGAAATTGAACAGACAAAAAGTCAAATCGCCGAAGCAGAAAAAGAACGCGATTCGTTTACGGCGCGTTCGAACGGCGACGATCGCTCGTCGAGCGGACTGCGAGCGGCCGAGCGAGAGTTGGCCGCGCTGAAGGAACTTAACCCGCTGGCGGCGCGGCGCGACGCGGCGCGCACCGAGGCCGAGGCGGCCGAACAACTGGTAGACGCGGCGCGCGAGGCGGCAAGAGCGACAAAACGCCGCTGGAGACAAGCGCTAAACGCGGCCGGTCTGCCGGACGACGTGCTTCCCAAGCAGTTGTCGCAACTCGCCCGGAACGGCGGCCGCATCGCCGATATGAAGCGCCGGCTGACCGAGCGGCGCGAGGAACTCACCTGCCGCCGGCGTGAATTTGAATCGCTGGGCGTTCGCGTCTCCCAGCTTGCCGCCGACGCCGGCTTGTTGCCCGGGGCCACCGCCGGATGGTCCAGCACTGTATCTCCAGGCGATATGACCAGCACTGCTGGGCAAGCCGGCAGCGGCGCCCTTTTTCAACAGACCGTCAACCAGCAGGTTTTCAATCCACAGGCTTTCAATTCCCAGGTTTTCAATCCGCTCGAAACGCTCCGCTCGCTCGCCGATGCGGCCTCCAGACAGCAAACGACCGTCGCCCGGCGCGAAGCCATTCGCCGCCAATCGCGCCGCATAAGAAACGCGGTGGCCGGATACGAGGAATCGATCGGAAGGCTGAAACATCGCCGCCGCCAGTTGCTCATTGAATCCGGCGTCAAATCCGAGGAAGAATTCCGCCGCCGCGCGTTGGAATACGAACGGCAAGTATCGCTCCGCGATCAACGGGACGCCATCGACCGGGAAATCGAAGCGGCGCTCGCCTCGCGGTGTTCGCCGGAAGCCGTCGCCCGACAACTCGACGACGATCAGTCCGCCGCGCTGGAACAACGCCGTGCAGAAACCCGGCAACGTGCGGCGGCAATTCGTGAAAAGCTTGGCGGGCTGCTGGAACATCGCGGCCGCCTGCGCGAACAGATCGATACCCTCGCCTGCGACCGCCGATTGGCCGAAAAACGGCTCGATCTGGCCGTGTTGGAAACACGGCTCCGCGACGCCGTCCACCGCTGGCGGACGCAGGCCGTCGCCTGCCGCGTGTTGGCCGCCATCCGCAAAACATACGAGCAAGACCGCCAGCCGGAAACGTTGCGCGAAGCGTCGGGCTATCTGGAACGGCTTACCGGCGGGCGCTATCGCCGCGTTTGGACCCCCTTGGGAGAAAGTTCCTTGCGCATCGACGACGCCGAAGGGCGCGCCATGTCCGTCGAATCGCTCAGCCGGGGTACCCGCGAACAGTTGTTCCTTGCATTGCGGTTGGCGTTGGCCAGTGCTTACGCACGACGCGGCGCCCCGCTGCCGCTAGTGCTGGACGACGTGCTGGTGAATTTCGACGACGATCGGGCGAAGGCCGCTGTCGCCGTGCTCCGCGATTTCGCCGACGCCGGGCATCAAATGCTCGTCTTCACCTGCCACGAACACATCTATAAACTGTTCAAGTCGTTGAAAACCGCCGTCGGATTATTATCCGATAATTCCGAACCGGGACAACTAATCACGCTCGATGCCGACAAGACCGAAGTGAAACCGAAGCAGGAAAAGCGGCCCGCCCCTCCGCGCCGCAAAACACCTGCGAAACAGAGCAAGCCGAAATCCAAGCAGCGAAGCGCCGCTAAGATTCAGGTCGTGGAAGAAAAAGAAGACGATGAGTCGCTTGACGACGAGTCGTTATGGGATGAAGATAACGACGATGGTTATCTCGACGAAGACGATGAAAACGACATCGACGGGGCGGCATTAGTCGCTCGCTAATGGCGGATGCCGTCCGTTCGTGTTTCCGGCACAGCCGGACAAGGCGGCAGCGGCGTCCATTCACACAAAGCGCTCTGCAAGAAAGCAAGAGAGTTTTTACATCCATTTGGCACATTTATTCTCGGAGCACATACAATGCGGATAGCCGCGTCAGCTTTAATTTTATCGATATTGCCCCTGACAATACCATCGCGTGCGGCGGAGAGCCCCGCCGCGGCCGAATACCCCCGTTGCGAATTCCGCGCAGAACCGCTGGGAATCGACGTACTTCAGCCGCGTCTTTCCTGGGAAATGCACGATTCGCGCCGCGGGGCCAAGCAGACGGCCTATCAAATCATCGTTGCCAGCACGCCGGAAAAATTAGCCGCCGGAGAAGGCGATCTTTGGGACAGCGGGCGGGTAGAATCCGATCGGACCGCGCATGTCGAATACGCCGGAAAGCCGCTCGCGTCGCGCGCGCGCTGCCACTGGAAAGTGCGGCTCTGGGACGCCGACGGCAAGCCGACGGAATACAGCAAGCCCGCACTATGGACGATGGGGTTGCTCCAACCGGAAGACGTCAAGGCGAAATGGATCGGCGACGACGGCGTTCCGACCTATCCGGGCACGGAGCCGCTGCCGCCGATGTTCGAACGCTGCACCTGGATTTGGCTCGACAATGAAGGAGTCGATATGCGCGCAGCCGCGTCGCTGGGCGAACGCTTCTTCCGCAAGGAAATCGACATACCCAACGGTCGAAAAATCAGCCGCGCGAGAATCTCCATCGCCGCCGACGACAAATACGAACTCTTCGTCAACGGCCAACCGATCGGTGCAGGCGATAACTGGCAGGAACCAAAAATGTTCGATCTTGCCGGGCATTTGGCGGCGGGCATCAACTGCCTGGCCGTGGCGGCCGCAAACACGACCCAACCCGCCGCCGGCCTGGTCGCCAAACTGGAAATCGAGTTCGAGCGGGGCGACCCGCTCGATATTTCCACCGACCCGACCTGGAAGGCGTCTCGGGAGTCGTCGCCCGGTTGGAAGATGCCGGGTTATGACGACTCGCGGTGGTCCGACGCCATGAAAGTTACCGGCATGGGCGGCCGCCCTTGGTTCTTCGTGGCCGCCGAGGGGCGGTTCCATGTGCTCCCATGCTCGATGCTCCGCAAGGAGTTCGACGTAAAGGGGCCGATCCGCCGCGCCACCGTCTACGGCAGCGCGCTGGGCAATTACCGCCTGTTCATCAATGGTAAGCCGGTCGGAAACGATTATTTCACGCCCGATTGGACCGACTACAACACTCGCGTCTACTACAACACGTATGACGTGACCGATTTGGTCCGCCCCGACGGACCGAACGCCATCGGCGGCCTGCTGGCGGCCGGTTGGTACGCCGGAGTGGTCGGCGGCGGGCAAAACCACTTCCATTACGGACGCGAACCGCGGCTGTTCGCTCAATTGGAAATCGAACTGGCCGACGGCACGATCCAAACCGTCGCTGCCGACGAGACCTGGAAGCTGGCATACGGCCCTTATATCGAGGCCGAGCAACAAGGGGGCGAAACTTACGACGCCACGCGGGAAATACCCGGTTGGGCCGAACCGCGACTCGACGACGAAGCATGGCGGCCGGTCGCCGTCGCCGCATCGATTCCAGCCAAGCTCCAGGCGTTCCCCGGCGTCGCCGTTCAGGAGACCGGCGAGTTGCAACCGGTGGAGATCACCGAGCCGAAGCCGGGCGTGTACGTATTCAACATGGGACAATACTCCGCCGGCGTTGCCCGGCTAAAGGTTCGCGGTCCTCGCGGCACAAAGGTCGTTCTCCGCTTCGCCGAACGCCTCAATCCCGACGGAACGGTCTACCGGATTAATCTCCGCAGCGCCCGGTGCATCGACGCCTACACCCTCAAAGGCGAGGGCGAGGAAGTTTGGCAGCCGAAGTTTACTTACCGGGGCTATCAATACGTCGAGGCAACCGGTTTACCCAACAAACCGACCTCGGACACGTTGACCGGCGTAGTACTCAACTCGGCCGCGCCGATGACCGGACATTTCGAATGCTCCAGCCCGATGGTCAATCGGCTGTTTCAGAACATAGTATGGACACAGCGGGCGAACTTCATCTCGGTGCCGACCGATTGCCCGCAGCGCGACGAGCGGCTTGGTTGGATGGGTGATACCCAAGCGTTTATCGGCACGGCGGCCTACAACGCCGACATCCAGGCGTTTATGACCAAGTGGCTCATCGACGTCCGCGATGCACAGCGGCCGGACGGCGAGTTTTCGAACGTCGCGCCGCGCGCCGCTCATACAGCCGGCGGCGTCGCCGCCTGGGGCGACGCGGGTGTGATCTGCCCCTGGACCATGTACCAATTCTACAACGACAAGCGGCTGCTGGAGCAGTCTTACGACTCGATGGCCGCTTGGGTCGAGTATTGCCGAAAAAACAGCAGCGAACTCGTGCGGCCGGATCATGGTTTCGGCGACTGGGTGGCAATGGTCTACACGCCGAAGGACGTGATAGCGACCGCCTATTTCGCCCGCAGCACGAAAATCACTGCCGATGCCGCCCGGGTGCTCGGTAAGGAGGCGGACTGCAAGAAGTACGACAAATTATTCGAGCAGATCAAGGCGGCATTCAACGGGGCGTTCGTTTCCAAGGACGGAAAAATCCAGGGCGATACGCAGACCTGTTACGTTCTCGCTTTGGCATTCGAGTTGTTGCCCAAGGAGAAAAAACCCCTCGCGGTAGCGCGCTTGGTCGACGACATCAAGGCCCGCGACAACCACCTTTCGACCGGTTTCCTCGGCTCCAGTGAATTGCTCGGCGTCCTTTCGGAGAACGGCCACAACGATTTGGCCTATAAGCTGCTGTTGAACGAAACGTTTCCGTCTTGGGGGTTTTCGATCAAGCACGGCGCCACGAGCATCTGGGAACGCTGGGACGGCTGGACGCCGGAACGAGGCTTCCAACGCCCAGGCATGAATTCCTTCGGCCACTTCGCGTTCGGATCGGTCGGCGAATGGATGTTTGAGCGAGTCGCAGGCATCGGCTCCTTCAAGCCCGGATTCAAAACCATTCACATTGCTCCGTCGCCTGCTGCGGGGATAACTTGGGCTAGAGCTAGCTATCGCTCGATCCACGGCCGGATCGCCGCCGAATGGAAGATCGAGGACGGCAAGTTGAAATTGAACGTTGCCGTTCCGGCCAACGCGAACGCGGCGATTTCTTTTCCCGCGGAAAAATTTGAAGACGTCTATGTGGTTGGAGAACCATTGCATGTAGACAGGCATTATGAAGTTTACGGGAAACCAACCATCGTGGTAACGGCGGGTACATAAAGCTTTTAAATGCCGTGGAAATCTGACGACGGCGAATAGCGCCATGCTCACATGCTTCGCATGGGAATAATGTGAAGCATGGGGGTAATGGAAGATTCAGCAGTTCCAAATATGGACGCTTAATTGTACCGAGCGAGCGGCTATTCGGCGTCGATCCAGCCGTTCAAGCCGTCGATAATCGCTTCGATCACGGCGTCCTTTTGCATGTCGGTTACCACTTCCATGTTGTGCCGCCAGGTGGGGGCGCGGCGGCGGTCGAAAACCGTCGCCCCGGCGGTCAACTCGCCATGCGTCTCCACGTCGCCGGCCATCGACTTCGTGGTGAACAATTCGGGACAAAGCACGGTCATCAGCGTAACCGTGTCGTGGGCGTGAATCCCTTCCAAGCCGAACTGTTGCCGATAGCCTCGGAAGGCGCGGGGGAGCAGCCGATGCAGCAGTTTTCCGACCTTGGTGCTTTCGTCGGGCAACTGGTTAAACAAGTCGTAGCTCAACTCGACTCGGTTCGTAACGTCGAGCGGCACTAGCGTTTTGGTCGAAGGCGTGCGGAAAACGGTCTGCGCCGCCAGAGGGTCGCAGTACATATTGAACTCGGCGGCCGGGGTAATATTGCCCGGACCCGAAACGGTTCCGCCCATGATTACTATCTGGCCTATCAGCGCGGGCAACTCGGGATCGCGGATGAATGCCCGGGCGATGTTCGTTAACGGCCCCAAGGCGATGATCGTCACGCCGTGCGGGGCATCGCGGACCTGGTCGCAGATAACCTTTTCCGAGGGCGTGATGTGTTGCCGTTCGGCGACGGCGAAACCGCTCTCGCCCAGCCCGTCGCTGCCGTACAGGCTGCGGCGATCCACCGCCAATTGGTTGTCAGGCTCCGTGGCCGCGCCCATTCGGGGCCAACGGGGCGGATCGAGTTGCTCGATTATCGCCTGCACGTTCCGCGTGGCCTGATTCGGTGAGACGTTGCCGCCGACGGCCGTAACGGCCGCAACCTCCAAATCCGGGCAGGTCAATGCCAGACACAGCGCCATCGCGTCGTCAATGCCCGGATCAACGTCGATAATTACCTTTCTGCCCATCGTATCCTCTCGGGTTGGCGGCAATTCGGGTGGGATAAGTCGAAATCTATAGATACGATTCTACGCAGCTTGCCTCCGGGCGGCAAGGGATATATGGGGCTGGTTGGAAACGTATTGAACACAATTTACGCGACCTCGCGGAGCAAGCCCAGCCGCTCGCGGCGATATGCCCCGCTGCCGACCCGAGCGATCCATTGCGGATGGTTCAGATACCACTCGACTGTCCGACGTATGCCCGAGGCGAAGTCGTATTCGGGCGACCATCCCAACTCGCGGCGGATTTTGCCGGCATCAATGGCATATCGCCGGTCGTGCCCGGGCCGATCGGCGACAAACGTGATCAGCGATTCGCACGGGGTATGAGGCAAGCCGGGACGCAACTCGTCGACCGCGCGGCAGATCGTCTCGACCACCTCGATGTTTTTCTTTTCGCAATTGCCGCCGATGTTGTAGGTCTCGCCGGGGCGGCCGTCGCTCAACACCCGCCAAAGCGCCCGGCAATGGTCCTCGACGAAGAGCCAGTCGCGGACGTTCCGCCCGTCGCCGTAGACCGGAAGCGGTTTCCCCTCCAGGGCGTTGAGAATCATCAGCGGGATCAGTTTCTCGGGGAACTGGTACGGCCCGTAGTTGTTCGAGCAGTTCGTCACCAAGACGGGGAGGCCGAAGGTGCGGTGGTATGCCCGAGCGAAATGATCCGAAGCCGCCTTCGACGCCGAATAGGGCGAACTGGGATCGTAAGCCGTGGTTTCGGTAAACAAACCCGTCGGTCCGAGCGAGCCGTATACCTCGTCTGTCGAAACGTGCAAAAAGCGGAATGTTTCGCGCCGCCGGGACGAGAGCCGGGCGAGATAGTGCCGGGACGATTCGAGCAACTGGAACGTCCCTTGCACGTTCGTGCGGACGAACTCGCCAGGCCCTTCGATCGAACGATCGACGTGCGACTCGGCCGCGAAGTGAACGATCGCCGCCGGCTCGTAACGTTGTATCACGCGGTCGACGTCGTCTTGTTCGGCGATGTCTCCCGCGGCGAATTCATAGCGGGGATTGGCGACGACGGAACTGAGCGAATCGAGATTGCCCGCGTAGGTCAGCTTGTCGAAATTGACCACGCGGCAGGTCTGCTCGGCGATGCACTGCCGAATGAAGCAACCGCCGATGAATCCGGCGCCGCCGGTGACGAGAATTGTGTCCATGTGATTCCGTT
>Ga0123333_10003039_pt1 | contig 16560 bp, 12 predicted proteins | sample BioC12SIPDNA_3_FD_89957 | JGI IMG/M metagenome (GOLD analysis project Ga0123333, IMG submission 89957) | Anaerobic biogas reactor microbial communites from Washington, USA - Biogas_R2_B C12 SIP DNA | ecosystem: Engineered > Bioreactor > Anaerobic > Unclassified | place: Washington, USA... | reverse complement strand
TGGAGCCTCCGCTGGACGACGACGATGGGCTTGGGAATCGCCGCGACCGCCGCATTTCTCATCGCTTTGGTAACCGGCGTGCTGTTGATGTTCTACTACAAACCCTCGCCGGAGGCGGCGTATGAGTCGATCAAAGACATTCATTTCGTCGTGCCCACCGGCCGCTTCATTCGGAATATCCATCGCTGGGCCGCCAATGTGATGGTGGTCGCCGTGCTGCTGCACATGGTCCGCGTGTTCTACACGGCGTCGTACCGGGCGCCGCGGGAGTTCAATTGGCTGATCGGTATGGGCCTGCTGGTCATCACGCTCGGCCTGTCGTTCACCGGCTACCTGCTCCCCTGGGACCAGCTTGCCTACTGGGCGACTACGATCGGGGCGAACATTGCCCAGTCGCCGCGGGAACTGACGGACGCGGTGGGAATCACCGAGAGTTTCGATCCCGGCGGTTTGCAGAAACAGTTGCTCTTGGGATCGGACACCGTAGGGGCCGAATCCCTCATTCGCTTCTACCTGCTGCACGTGATGATCCTGCCGCTGGCGCTGGCAGCCCTGATGGCCGTGCATTTCTGGCGGATCCGCAAGGACGGAGGACTGAACCGCCCCGAAGACGCCGACTCGCGGCTTGGCCCCACGCCGGATGGCACCTACCCTGTGTTCACCGAAGCGCCGAAGAAGACCTACCACCTCGCCGCGATCGTCCGGGGGCAGACGCCGGCGGTGGGCCGCGGTCCGGAGAATACCGTCCCCTCCATGCCGCACCTGTTCTATGCCGAACTGGGCGTGCTGATGGTGACGCTGCTGATCTGCGTGGCGCTGTCGTTGGTGGCCAATGCGCCTCTGAAAGAACTCGCCAACCCCAGCATACCCGAGAATCCGGCCAAAGCGCCGTGGTATTTCTTGGGTCTGCAAGAGTTGGTCGCCTTCTCGGCCTTCGTCGGCGGCATCGGAATTCCGGCGGTCGTGGTGATCGGCCTGGGGCTGATTCCCTTGCTGGATCGCGAGAGCGCCGGCGGCGGCCGATGGTTCGGCGGTCCGGGCGGCGGTTGGCTAGTGGCTCAAGCGGCGATTGTGGGACTGGCGGCGGTGCTGGCCGTGGAGGCATTTGCCATCCGTTTCGGCTGGATTCGCCAGTGGTATCCCGACGCACCGCAACTGTGGATCACGCTCATCAACCCGGGAACGGTTTTGACGGCGATCTACGCCGGCTACTCGATCTGGCTGGTTCAGCGCTACCGTTCCACGCGCGCCGGAGCGCTGGGGCTGTTCACCTGTTTCCTCTGTGGTTTTCTCGTTCTGACGGTGATCGGAACCCACTTCCGCGGGCCGAACTGGGAATTCTACTGGTCGCCCGCCCACTGGCCGAGCCACTGAAACCATGAACAAGAACAAACACCTGCTGCTGTGGTCGAGCCTGGGAGTTCTCGCCCTGTTGGTGACCGCCGCCGTGCAAGAGAACTTCCTGAAGAGCTGGCGGCGGATCCAGGCCTCGGCGGTCGGCGAGCAAGGACCGATCGACGTGCAACTGCGCCAGATCGTCGTGCCGGATCTGAAGACGACCGACCGCTGCGTGTCGTGCCACGTCGGCATGGCGCCGGGCATGGGGGAACTTCGAGGCGATGCGGTTCTTGCGGCCCACAAACCGATGGTGCATGACCCGAACGACTTTGGCTGCACGGCCTGTCACGGCGGCCAGGGGCTCGCCACGGAGAAGGACGACGCCCACGGCGACATCCACTTCTGGCCCCAGCCGCTGATTCCCAAGAAATACGCGACGGCCGGCTGCGGCACGTGCCATAGCCATCTCCGCGTGCCCGACCTGGCGGGGATGCGGGAAGCGGAGGGTTTGCTGGAGCGCTACGATTGCTTGGCCTGCCACCGTATCGACGGGCGCGGCGGAACGCTCCGCCCCGGCGGGGCCGGCGGCATGGAGGGCCCCGACCTCTCGCACGTCGGCAGCAGCGGAATCGATCCGGATTGGTATGCGACGCATCTGGCGCACTATCAACAAACCGAGGCCGGCCCCTGGAGACAATCCTTTGGTCCGGTGGAAGAGCCGCATCGCCAAGCGATCGAAGGTTTTCTGAAGTCGCGCGTCGGGGCGCCGGAACTCGTCGAGGCCAAGGCGCTGTTCCATTCGCTCGGCTGCCGGGGGTGTCACAAAATCCAGGGGGTCGGCGGCGACGACGGCCCGGACTTGACCCGCTTCGGCGAACGGGATCCGCACCAGCTCAATTTCAGCCAGGTGCCGGGCGAGCATACCCTGGTCAACTGGATCGTCGAGCATTTCCGCTGGCCCGCCCGGGTTGTGGCGGGATCGAAGATGCCCGCCCTGGGACTTTCCGAAGACGAGATCGACCGGCTGACGCTCTACATGCTCTCGCTGCGGCAGAGCCCTTTCCCCGACGCTTACTGGCCGAAAGACCGCATCCTCGTGGAACGTTTCGGCGAGCGCGAGTTCGCCACCGACGGGGCGACGCTCTACGGCGCGTTCTGCGCGGCCTGCCACGGACCGAAAGGCGAAGGCCGCCGCTTTCCCGACACAAGCCCGTTTCCCGCCATCGCCGGCCGCGATTTCCTGGCGGTCGCCTCCGACGAGTTCATCGCCGAGACCATCCGGCGCGGGCGCCCGGGGCGGCGAATGCCCGCCTGGAACGAGAACGAGGGAGGTCTGCGCGACGCCGAGATCGCCAATCTCGTCGGGCACCTCCGCGCCATAGGAGGCGTCGCAGAGCCCGAGGCGCCGTTATCCGAAGCTCGCTCGGGTGAAGGCGACGCCGAACTCGGCGGTCGCCTCTTCGCCGCCCGTTGCGCCGGCTGTCACGGGCCGGCGGGCGAAGGCGTCGACGCACCGGCTCTGAACAACAAGGTTCTGCTCTCGACCGCCGACGATCGCTACCTGCTGGAGACGATCCGCCGCGGCCGGCGCGGCACGTCGATGCCCGGCTTCAGCCAGCCCACCTCGCCGGCCTACCCGGCCCTCGCGCCAAGCGACATCGAGTCGATCGTTGCCTTCATCCGCACATGGGAGGATTTGTCCAGTGAGTAGCGAAGTCACCCGACGCGCATTCCTCGAGGCCGTCGCCGCCGGCGGTTTCGCCGGCTTGGCGGCTTCGGCCCGCAAGGCATGGGGCCTCGACGCCATCGCCAATCCCTTGGCCGCCTATCCCGATCGCGATTGGGAGCGGGTCTACCGCGACCTCTGGAAGTACGACTCGAAGTACACGTTTCTCTGTGCGCCGAACGACACGCACAACTGCCTGCTCAACGCCTACGTGCGATCGGGCGTGATCACTCGCATCGGCCCCACCATGCGCTACGGCGAGGCGACCGATCTGGCCGGCAACGCGGTGACCCATCGCTGGGATCCCCGCTGCTGCCAGAAAGGTCTGGCGCTGACCCGCCGCTTCTACGGCGACCGCCGTGTGAACCAATGCATGGTCCGGGCCGGCTTCCAGCGCTGGTTCAAGGAAGGTTTTCCCCGCAACGAGGACGGCACTCCGCCGAAGGAGTATTTCAGCCGTGCCCGCGATCAGTGGGTCCGCGTCACGCACGACGAGGCGGCGAAGATCGTCGCCTCGGCCCTGACGAACATCGCGAAAACCTACAGCGGCGAAGAGGGCAGGAAACGGCTCGAACAGCAACACTACGACCCGCTGACGATCGACACCATCCAAGGAGCCGGCACGCAAGTACTGAAGTTCCGCGGCGGCATGCCGCTGTTGGGAACGACCCGCGTTTTCGGGCTGTACCGGTTCGCCAATTCGATGGCCTTGCTCGACGTGCATCTGCGGAAAGTCGCCCCGGACGACGCCCTGGGAGGCCGCGGCTTCGACAATTATAGCTGGCACACGGATCTGCCCCCCGGCCACCCGATGGTCACCGGCCAGCAGACGGTCGAGTTCGACCTCTCGGCCGTCGAACACTGCAAGACGGTGGTGGTCTGGGGGATGAACTGGATCACGACCAAGATGCCCGACGCCCACTGGCTCACCGAAGCCCGGCTGAAGGGAACGCGCGTGGTGGTGATCGCCTGCGAATACTCGGCCACGGCGAGCAAGGGGGACGAGGTGATCGTCTGCCGGCCCGGCACGACGCCGGCGCTGTCGCTGGGATTGGTGCATGTCCTGCTCAAGGAGAAGCTCTACGACGCCGACTATGTGCGGCGTTGGACCGACCTGCCGATCCTGGTGCGGATGGACACACTGGAGTATCTTCGCGATCGGGACGTCTCGGGCAAAGAGCCGTCGCCGCTGTCGAACCAGACCCGCGTTCTCGCCGCCGATGAAAAGGCGCCGCCGCCGTTGGCGCAAGACGACATTCTTCTGCCGGAAAAGCTGCGGCTCCAATGGGGCGATTACGTCTGGTGGGATCGGGCGACGAACTCACCGAAGCGGCTCACACGCGACGAGGTGGGCGAAAAGTCCCAGGTGGGCGACGCCTTGCTGGAAGGCAGCATCGAGGTGACGCTGGCCGATGGCAAGAAGGTCGCCTGCCGCCCGGTTTTCGACCTGATCCAAGAGTATGCCGCCCATTTCGATCCCAAGACGGTCGAAGAACTCACCTGGGCGCCGGCCGAAGCCGTCCGGAACCTGGCGCGGCATATCGCCAAGGAGCCCGGCACGACGCTTTTCGCCATCGGCATGGGCCCCAACCAGTTCTTCAACAACGACAACAAGGATCGGACCCTCTTCCTCTTGGGAGCGCTGACGGGCAACGTCGGCAAGATCGGCGGCAACGTCGGCTCGTATGCCGGCAACTACCGTGTGGCGCTGTTCAACGGCAGCCCCCAGTACATCAACGAAAACCCCTTCGACATCGAACTCGATCCGGCCAAGCCGGCTCGCCCCAAGCAGTATTGGCGTCCGGAATCGGCCCACTTCTACAACCACGAGGACCATCCGCTCCGCGTCGGCAAGCGGCTCCTCACCGGCAAGACCCATATGCCCGCGCCGACCAAGTCGCTGTGGTTCGCCAACGCCAACTCGATCCTCGGCAACGTGAAGTGGCATTACAACACGGTGGTCAACGCACTGCCGCGGATCGAGATGGTCGCGGTGAACGAATGGTGGTGGACCACGTCGTGCGAGTGGGCCGACGTGGTGTTCGGCGTCGACTCCTGGGCCGAGTTGAAGCACCCCGACATGACCGCGTCGGTCACGAATCCCTTCCTGCAGATCTTTCCCAGTACGCCGCTGGCCCGCATCTTCAATACCATCGGCGACATCGACGTGCTGGCCCTGGTCGCCTCGAAGATGGCGGAGATCACCGGCGACGACCGCTTCAACGACTACTGGAAGTTCGTCCGGGAGAATCGGACGGAAGTCTACCTCCAGCGGATTCTCGACCACTCGACGAACAGCAAAGGGTACGATATTCGCGAGTTGCACGCCAAGGCGGCCGAGGGCGTGCCGGCGCTGCTGAACAATCGGACGATTCCCAAGGCGGTCGGCTACGAGCAGGTGGCCGATTCGCGGCCCTGGTATACCAAGAGCGGCCGGCTGGAGTTCTACCGCGAGGAACCCGAGTTCATCGAGGCGGGCGAGAACCTGCCGGTCCACCGCGAGCCGGTCGACTCGACCTTCTACGAGCCGAACGTGATCGTGGCCCCCGCGCACGCCGCCATCCGGCCGGCCCAGCCTGAGGATTACGGCGTCGAGCGAAATGACATGAGCTGCGAAGTTCGCTGCGGACGCAACGTGGTCATGCCGTGGCAGGAGTTGAAGAACTCGCCGCACCCGCGGATCAAGGAGGGCTACCGCTTCGTCTTCCACACGCCCAAGTATCGCCACGGCGCCCATACCAACCCCATCGACACCGACATGGTGGCCGTGCTATTCGGGCCTTTCGGCGACCTTCATCGTCACGACAAGCGCGCACCGTTCGTCACCGAAGGCTACGTCGATATCCATCCCGAGGACGCCAAGGAACTGGGCGTCGAAGACGGCGATTATGTCTGGATCGACCCCGATCCGGAAGATCGGCCTTTCCGCGGCTGGCAGACGAACCAGCGGGACTATGCCTTTGCCAGGCTGCTTTGCCGCGCTCGCTACTATCCGGGCACGCCTCGCGGCGTCACGCGAATGTGGTTCAACATGTACGGGGCCACGCCCGGCTCCCAGCAGGGACAACAGCAACGGCCGGACGGCCTGGCCAAGAACCCGCAGACGAACTACCAGGCGATGTTCCGCTCCGGCTCCCATCAGTCGGCCACGCGCGGCTGGCTCAAGCCGACCTGGATGACCGACAGCCTCGTCCGCAAAGAGATGTTCGGGCAGCTCATCGGCACGGGCTTCCTGCCCGACGTGCATTGCCCCACCGGCGCGCCGCGCGAAGCGATCGTGAAAATCAGCCGCGCCGAACCGGGCGGGATCGAGAAGGAAGGACTGTGGCTCCCTGCGGCGCTCGGCATCCGGCCGCGGTACGAAAGCGACTCTATGAACCAATACCTTGCCGGTGCGTACGTCGACGTCCGCGCCGAACCAGCGGAGGGCTGACCATGGCGCGAGTCTACAATTGGCAGATCAAGCGGCAGATGTCGTACTGGTATCCCCAGAGCCGGCCGCAGAAGCAGTTTGCCGCCGTCTTCGACATCAACAAGTGCATCGCCTGCCAGACCTGCACGCTGGCCTGTAAGACCACCTGGACTTCGGGCAAGGGGCAGGAGTACATGCTCTGGAACAATGTCGAGTCGAAGCCCTACGGCTGCTATCCCCTCACTTGGGATTTGAAGCTGCTGGGAATGCTCGGTCCGCAGGGCTGGGAGAAAGGCGTCTATGCCGGGCGGACGATTTTCGAGGCGGCGCCGGCCGGCGACCGGGTACTCGGTTGGCGGCCCGAGGAGGTCAACTACGCCTATCCCAACGTCGGCGAGGACGACTGCTCCGGCTCGGTGGAGCACGGCGCTGCCCTGCACGGCATCCACCTCATGTGGTTTTACTACCTGGCCCGCATCTGCAATCACTGCACGTATCCGGCCTGCCTGGCTTCCTGCCCGCGAGCCTCCATCTACAAACGGCCCGAAGATGGCATTGTCCTGCTCGACCAAGGACGTTGCCGGGGCTACCGCGAGTGTGTCAAGGCCTGCCCGTACAAGAAAGTCTTCTTCAATCCGCTCACCGGCACGTCGGAGAAGTGCATCGCCTGCTATCCAAAGATCGAGCAGGGGATCCAGCCGCAATGTTTCGTCAACTGCATCGGCAAGATCCGGCTGGCCGGCTGGATCTCGGCGCCGGAGGCCGCCCGCAAAGACAACCCGATCGACTACCTCGTGCATATCAAGAAAGTGGCCTTGCCGTTGTTCCCGCAGTTCGGCCTGGAGCCGAACGTCTATTACATCCCGCCGATCCACGCCCCGGCGAAGTTCCTCCAGCAGATGTTTGGTCCCGGTGTCGAAGCAGCCGTCGAGGCCTACCGTTCGGCCGCCCGCGACGAAGATCTGGCGGGCTTGCTGGGGCTGTTCGGCTCGACCGAGCGTGTCGTGCCGCGGTTCGCGCGCCAAGACGATTGGGTGACGGGCATGGACGAGGAAGGCAAGCAAATCGTCCGCGTCCCGCTCCGCGAGCCCGTCCATATCCTCGAGGCGTTCGACAAGAAGTACCAGGTCGTCCGCACCAACTGCCCGTAGGGAGATTTCCCCCATGTGGAGCAATGCCCATCCTGCTTTGACCTTTGCGACGATCGCGATCGTCGGTCTCGCCGTGCCGGCCGGCTGCCGCCGCGTCGAGGCGCCGCCGGCGACCAGCGTCGTTCTGGCCGGCGTTGCCAAACTGCCAACCGACGCGGCCGACCCGGCCTGGAACGCCGCGCCGCAGTACGTGGCGAAACTCATCCCGCAAGACCTGGTCGACCCGCGGCTGATGGAACCGTCAACCGCGGAGCTTCGCGTGCGGGCTGTTAGCGACGGCGACCAGGCCGCCTTTCGGCTGCAATGGACCGACGAAACCACCGATGATTTCCCGATCCCCGGACGTTTTGCCGACGCCTGTGCCGTCCAGCTTCCGGCCACCGCCCGGCCCACGGTGCCGTTGCCGCAGATGGGCGAAGCCGGGCAACCGGTGGCCATCACCTTCTGGAGCGCCTCGCTACAGGCGATCGTCGACGGCCGCGGCGACTCACTCAAAGACATCTACCCCAACGCCAGCATCGACCACTATCCGTTCCAGGCATCCAGCCTCAAGCCCGGCTCGGCCGAGCAGGAGGCGATGGCAGCCCGTTATGCCCCCGCCCGTGCCTTGGGCAACCCCATGGCCGGCCCCCGCAAGACGCCGGTGCAGGACTTGATTGCCGAAGGCCCGGGCACCCTCGGCCCGGCGCCTTCGACCGACTCCGACGGCCGCGGCGGCAGAACCGAAAACGGCTGGGCCGTGGTGATCCGTCGCCCGCTTCCCAGCGGCTTCGCGGAGCAGTCGCATACGCAGGTCGCCTTTGCCGTTTGGCAAGGATCGCACGACGAGGTGGGAGCGCGAAAAATGCGGACCGGCTGGATCACGCTTACCCAAGAGATCGGCAAGACACCATGACGAGCACATCGTTCGACACCGATCTGCAGGATCTGCTCCGCGAAGCGGCCCGCTGGCGGCTCATCGGTCTGTTTCTCGAGTGTCCCGGCGAGGGTTGGCAGGACGAGATCGACTGTCTCGCCGCCGAAGTGGGCGATGGCTCTCTGCTGGAAGCCGCGGAACTGGCTCGGCAAGAGGCGAGCCCGGCCCTCTACCACACGACATTCGGTCCCGGCGGACCGGCGCCGCCGCGTGAAGTGAGCTACCGCAGAACGGTTCACCCCGGTCGCTTCCTGGCTGAAATCGGCGACGGCTATCGAGCCTTTGTCTACACGCCGTCCAGCCCGGAGGCACTCGACCACGTGGCCACCGAGGTCGGCTTTGTCGCCTACCTCTGTCTGAAGGAAGCCTACGCGATAGCGCGCAGCGACGCCGATCAGGCCGGCCTTTGCCGCAGTGCGGCGAGACGATTCCTCGAAGAGCATCTCGCGGTCATGGCCCAGCCGTTGGCCGCTCACTTGAAGATGTCGGGCATCGGCTATTTGGCGCTGGCCGGCGATGCGCTCGTCGATCGGGTGGGACCGCCGGGCGGTGCAAACTCGGGGACGGCAGCCTCGGAGAACGCCCGCGAAACGGCGCACACCGCAAACCCTTGACCGGGCGGACTAAAATGAAAGAATATGATTCGCGACGCAAGCCGATTGCGTCGGCCCAAATGCCGCGCGAAGGGGGCACACGATGATCCGTAATGCGACTGCCCCGGGGGCCTCCCCGTTCGCGCCGGCGGTCCGTTTGCCCTCCTCGCGCTATATGATTTCTCCGCAAGACGCGCTACAGTGTGTTCTCGCGGTCGCGGCGTGTCTGGATGCCCGCGTTGTCCCCCTGGACGATGCCTGCGGCCTGAGACTTGCCGAAGAAGTGCGTGCCGATCGAGCGTATCCTCCCTTTCCTCGCGCGATGATGGATGGCTATGCCGTCTGCGTGGCGGACGCGGGAAGAACCGCGGAGGTTGTCGGCGAGGTGGCCGCCGGCCAGGCCGCCGGGCCACCCGTGGAGGAGGGCAAGTGCGCGGCGATCATGACCGGCGCCGTCTGCCCGCCCGGAACCGAGGCCGTTGTTCAGAAAGAGCACGTGCGGCGCGAAGGCGACCTGGTGCAATTGCCCGAAACCATCGCTGTGGGCGGCCACATCGCCGCGGTCGGCAGTGAATGCCCGGCCGGCAGCCCCGTGTTGAAGCCGGGAGATACCATCACGCCGCTGGCGATTGCCGTTATGGCGTCGTTCGGGATGGAGTCGGTGAGCGTGCGTCCCGCGGCGAGTCTGGCGATCATCACGACGGGCGGAGAACTCGTCTCCGTCGGAGAAGCGATCCAGCCGCACCTGATCCGCGACTCCAACGGCCCCATGCTTTCCGCGTTGGCGCGGCGAATGGGGCTTGATCGCCCGTTGGCGATGCATGTGGAAGATCGGCTGAACGCGATCCTCGCCGCGCTGGAGCAGGCAGCCCAGCGCGATGTGGTGTTGCTCACCGGCGGCGTTTCGGTGGGCGACTACGACCTGGTGCCGGAAGCCCTTCGCCAGTTCGGAGCGGAAGTGCTGTTCCACAAGGTCCGGCAGAAGCCGGGCAAGCCGCTCTTATTGGCCCGCCGCGGCCGGCAGTTGATCTTCGGCTTGCCGGGCAATCCGCTGGCCTGCCACCTCGGATTCAGCCGTTACGTGGCCGCGGCGATCCGCGTCATGCAGGGGCTGCCGCCGGCGCCGCAACCGCTGGAAGGGCGATTGACCGGGCCTGTTTCCTATCGGGGCTCTCGGACCTACTTCGGGCTTGCCCGCGCCGAACGCATGCCGGCAGCGAGCAATCTCTGGGACGTCACACCGCTGTGCGGCGTGAGTTCGGCCGACCTCTTCGCAACGTGCCGGGCAAACTGCTACATTGAGGTTCCAGCGGGCGTGGCCGAAATACCGCCGAGCGAGATCGTTCGTTTCACATGGATTCCGGGCGATCCTCGTTAGAAGGGAGCAGGGCGTGAAGCGGTTGCACATTGTCGGCCGGAAGAACCACGGCAAGACGACCCTGCTGGTGGAGATTCTCCGCGAGCTGCGTTCGGCCGGCCTTTGTGTGGGAACGATCAAGCATACTCGCCACGTTCACGAACTCGACAGTCCCGGCAGCGATTCGTACCGGCATCGCCTGGGCGGCGCGGCGCCCGCGGCCATTGTCAGCGGCGATGCGATTGCCGTTCACCTGCCGCGCCGAGAGCAAGACTATTTCGATCAGATCAAGCCGCTGTTCGCCGGCTGCGACCTGGTGCTTGTCGAAGGGGATCTGGACGGCGACGGGCACAAGATCGAGGTCTGGCGCGAAGCAATGGGAGAACCGTGTCTGGCGGGAGAACGCCCGGATATTGCCGCAGTGATTACTGACGATGCGGCGACGGCCACGGCGACGATCCTGCCCCGTTCCGACTTGCAGCCGCTGCTGGACTACCTTTTCGACTTCGTCGCGAAAGAGCCGCGGGAGGTTTTCTCGTGAGTTTCTCCTGCCCTCATTTCGACATGGATCGCGAAGCCTGCATGAAGGTCCGCAATGCCTGCGTGCCCGGCCAGCCGGGCTGCGTATTGCGAGGTAATTCGGTCTTCGCGGTTCCGGCAGAGATAAGGCTGGCGGAAGAACGCGAGCGTGAATCGATCGAAGAAAAGCGTGAACTTTGATTTCATTTTTGTTGGCCAAGGTTTAGAACGAGAATACAAGGGACGTTTATGGCCACAGCACTCGGAAACGCGAAGGACAAAGAACTGATCCAGGTCCACAACGCCACGGTTCGCTTCGCGGGCGATTCGGGCGATGGAATGCAACTCGTCGGCAGCCAGTTCGCCGACCTCGCCTCGATGGTGGGCAATACCATCCGAACGCTGCCCGACTACCCTTCGGAGATCCGCGCTCCGGCCGGGTCGCTCGGCGGCGTCAGCGGCTATCAGCTCAACTTCGGCGATTATGAAATCACCACGCCCGGCGATGAACCGTTCGTGCTGGTGGCCATGAATCCCGCGGCATTGAAGGTCAACCTGCCGGAGTTGCAGAGCCGCGGGATCGTCGTCGTCAACGAGGACGAGTTCACCGAGGCCAATCTTCGCAAGGCGGCCTACGATTCCAACCCGCTGGAGGACGGCTCGCTCGACGACTACCGCGTCATCCCCGTCGCCATGACGACGCTCAACGACGAAGCGACCCGCCATACCGGCCTCTCCAAGCCGCAGCGCGAGCGGTGCAAGAACTTCTTCGCCCTGGGGATTATGCTCTGGCTCTACGATCGTCCCATGCAGCCGGTGCTGGAATGGTTGATGAAGAAGTTCGCCCGCACCAGGGACGTGATGGCGGCCAACGGTGCAAGCCTCCGCGCCGGCTACAACTTTGCCGATACGGCCGAACTATTCCGAGTCCATTACCATGTGGCCCAGGCCAGCCTACCCAAGGGGCGCTATCGGCGGATCACCGGCAATGAGGCGGCCGCGCTGGGGCTAATCGCCGCGGCGTCGAAGGCGAAGCGTCCGCTGGTGTATGCCAGCTATCCGATCACCCCGGCCAGCGAAATCCTGCACGAGTTGTCGCGCCACAAGGAGTTCGACGTCCGCACGATTCAATGCGAAGATGAAATCGCCGCCTGCTGTGCCGCCATCGGCGCGTCGTTCGCCGGCGCGATCGGTTGCACGGGAACGAGCGGGCCGGGGCTGGCGCTGAAGACCGAAGCAATTGGCCTGGCCGTGATGACGGAACTGCCCTTGGTGGTGATCGACGTGCAACGCGCCGGGCCGAGCACCGGCCTGCCGACGAAGACCGAACAGGCCGATCTGCTCATGGCGATGTACGGTCGGCATGGCGAGTCGCCCGCGATCGTCCTGGCGGCTTCCAGCCCCGGCGACTGCTTTCAGATGGCGTTCGAAGCCGTGCGTCTGGCGACGCAGTTTATGACGCCGGTGTTGCTGTTGTCGGACAGTTTTCTGGCCAACAGCGCCGAACCGATGCCGATCCCCGATCCCGATTTGCTCCCGGATATCGAGTTTCGGCCGACGGCCACGCCCGACAACTTCGCCCCCTATCGCCGCGATCCCAAGACCTTGGCCCGCCCCTGGGTCGTCCCGGGAATGCCAGGGATGGAGCATCGCATTGGCGGGCTGGAAAAGGAAGACGTCACCGGAGCGGTCAGCTACGACGCGGCCAACCACGGCAAGATGGTCGAACTGCGTGCCCGCAAGGTCGCTGCGGCCGCCGAGACGATCCCGCCTGCCCAAGTCTCCGGGCCCGAGTCCGGCGAGGTGCTCGTGGTGGGATGGGGCAGCACCTACGGCGCCATTGCGGCGGCGGTGGGAGAACTGCAACAAAGAGGCCTCGCCGTATCGCACTTGCACCTCCGTTATCTGAATCCCTTGCCCGCCAAACTCGCAGAGATCTTCGGCCGTTTCCGAAGCATCCTTGTTCCCGAAAACAACCTGGGACATCTGCGGATCATCCTCCGCAGCCGCTTCCCTCAGGCTTTCGAGCCGCTGGCGAAAGTCGAGGGCCGCCCCTTCCTGATTCGAGAAATCACGGCAAAGATCGAGGAGATGTTGAAACCATGACCTCCGCCAATCCATCGGCAACGGCCGCCAATCCCGGGCAAGAGGACTGCCTTCGCGTACTCACGCGCAAGGATTTTCAGACGCCTCAGGAAGTCCGCTGGTGCCCCGGTTGCGGCGACTACTCCATCCTGAACCAGATCCATAAGCTGATGCCCACCCTGGGGATCCCGCGCGAGAAGATTGTCTTCATCTCGGGAATCGGCTGTGCCTCGCGGTTTCCCTACTACGTCAACACCTACGGCATGCATGGCATCCACGGCCGCGCTCCGGCGATCGCCACCGGCGTCAAGTGTTCGAATCCTGAACTGTCGGTCTGGGTGATTACGGGCGACGGCGACGGGCTGTCGATCGGCACCAATCATCTCATCCACGCCATGCGCCGCAATGTCGACCTGAAGATCCTCCTTTTCAACAACCGCATCTACGGTCTGACCAAGGGGCAATACTCGCCCACTTCGGAGTTCGGCAAAAAGACAAAATCAAGTCCTATGGGAACGATCGAGCAACCGATCCGGCCCGTCCAGACAGCGCTGGCCTCGGAGGCGACTTTCGTTGCCCGCACGATCTTCGCCGACCCGGCGCACCTCGGCAAAACAATCGAAGCGGCCGCCAGGCACACGGGGGCGGCGTTTGTCGAGATCCTCCAGAACTGCCGCGTCTTCAACGACGACGCCTTTGACGTGCTGACCGACCGTGCCGCGCGAGATGAAACGCGCATTCTGCTCGAGCACGGAGAGCCGATCCGTTTCGGCGCCGGCGGACGCAAAGCGGTCGTCGTCAGAAACATGGAGCCGCATGTAGTGGACCTCGACGCGGAGAAGATCGACGAGCGAGACCTCCTCGTCCACAACGCCCAGGCAACCTCGCCCGGCCTGGCAGCCTTGCTGGGCGCGCTTGAACCGCCGGAGTTTCCCACGGCGCTGGGCATCTTCCGCCAGGTAAACCGGCCGACCTACAATGAGCTTCTTATGAACCAGGTTCGCGATAGCGTGGCCGGCCGCGGCAGCGGTGACTTGAAGAAACTGCTTGGGTCCGGTACCACTTGGGAAGTCGAATAAGCAACGCTATGGAAGCCGATACCGCATCGCACGAACCCGCGACGGCCATTTTCCTTTTGCGTCCCGATGACGATGATCCGCGGCCGCGCCCGGCGGCCGAGATCGACGACGCATGGGCCGATCGTCAGTTGCTCGATCAGAATGCCGCCTGGTTCTGCCGCTTGCGCTGGCTGGTCGCCGGGCTTCTGTCGGCGGCGGGGATCGCGGGACTTCTGCCGGACGGATTCGAGCGGATCGGGCTGAGGCTGACGCCCGCATGGCCGCTGTCAATCGCTGCCGTGCTGGTGCTGTTGAACGGCGCTTATGCGCTGTTGAGCCGCCGTCTGCCAGTGCGACCGCTACTTTGGGTCCAGATTCTCGTTGACCTGGTAGTCCTTACCGTCGTGATTCATTTCCTCGGCAGCACGACGACCTACGCGCCGTTCATGTATCTGTTTCACATCATCCTGGCCTGCATCTTCTTCACCCGGCGGGAGAGCGCCGCGGTGACCGTTGCGGCAGCCATGTTCTACCTGGGGTGCCTGCTGGCGGAGTTTGCGGGCATGGTCGCGCCGACGACCGTCCTGGCGGCGCCCGTGCCTGCGTTGGTCGGAGAGATTTCCGGTGGAATCCGGATGCTCAACGTGGCATCGGTCTTTGCGATCTGGGCGGTCATCTGGTATCTCGCCTCCCGCCTGGCCGGCGAACTGCGACAGCGGGAGCGGCAGTTGGCGCTGGCCAACCAGCGTCTGAAGGCCAGCAGCGATGAACGGGCCCGGCACATGCTGCAGACCACGCACCAATTGAAGGCGCCTTTCGCCGCCATCCACGCCCACACGCAACTGCTCTCCGGCGGTTATTGCGGCCCTCTTTCCGAACAGGCGCAGGGGGTGGTCGCCAAGATCACGGCGCGGTGCGGCATGCTCTCGCAACAGATCCAGGAGATGCTGCAGTTGGCGAACCTGCGTTCGGAGTCGCAGTCGAATCCGCCGGCGGTCGAGATCGACTTGGACGCCGTGGTGCGGACGGCCGCCGCCCGCATCGAACCGGCCGCCGCGCAGCGAGGCATCCAAATCGAGACGCAGGTCGAGGCCGTCCGGATCACCGCGGCGGAGGATCACGTGCGAATGCTTGTCGATAACCTGCTCTCCAATGCGGTGAATTACTCCGACGACGGCGGCGCCGTTGCCATCGCCTGTCGCCGCCTCTCGGATCAAGCGGCTTGCCTGGAAGTCCGCGACCACGGCATCGGCATCCCGGCGGACAAGCTGCCGCACATTTTCGACGATTACTTCCGAACGGCCGAGGCCGCCCGGCACAACAAGGCTTCGACGGGATTGGGGCTGGCAATCGTCCGCCACGTCGCCCGCGCCGTGGGCATCACGGTCCGAGTGGAGAGTGCCCCGGGACAGGGGACTTGCTTTACCTTAACCATTCCACGCGTTTGCATCGGAGCGGCGCGTTCGCCGCGCCGCGAAGGAGTCGCATGATGGCTTATCTGTTGGTGATTGACGATGACGAGGATTTCGGCGGCGCCGTCGCGTCGTTGCTTGAGAGCCAAGGGCACGAAGTCGCCGTCGAGTTGGACGACGCCAAGGCGATGGACCGGCTCCAGCAGCGCCGTCCCGACGCCATTGTTCTGGACGTCATGTTTCCGGAAAACCCCATCGGCGGGTTCGAACTGGCCCGCAAGATCCGCCGCAGTTTCCAGAATCTTCCGATCCTCATGCTCACGGCGGTGAACCAGCAGTTCCCGCTCGGTTTCAGCAACAAGGACATCGACCCCACCTGGCTGCCCGTGACGGAATTCCTGGAGAAGCCGGTCGACTTCGGCCTACTGGTGGAGCGGGTCAACCGCTTGTTGCAGGCAGGCGCGAACGAGAATGACGATTGATTCCGACGCGACATTGCTGGCCTGCGTCCTCATCGGAGGCCAAAGCCGCCGTATGGGCCGCCCGAAGCATCTCCTGCCGGCCCCGGACGAACCGCGGACGCTGCTGGAGCGAACCGTCGCCCGGCTTCGGGCGATTGCGCCCGCCGTGGTGATCGCCGGCGCCGGAGAGGTGCCGCCCGCGTTGGAGCGACTGGACCGGATAGCCGACGCAGCGGGCGTCGCCGGGCCAATGGCGGGAATCGTCGCCGCGATGCGGAAGTATCCCCGCGCCGCATGGCTGACGGCGGCCTGCGACCATCCCGGCATGGAGGTCGAGGGCTTGGAGTGGCTGCTGTCGCAAGCGTCGCCCGAGCACTGGATCGTCATGCCGGCGATTGGCTCGCAGTGTGTCGTACAGCCTCTCTTGGCGTTTTACCGCCCGCAGGCTCTGGCGCTCCTTGAGGAAATGGCGTCCTCGGGCCGATTTTCCCTTGCCGAGCTTGCGCAACATCCGAAGACTCGCGTCGTTGGG
>Ga0123333_10003031_pt1 | contig 16580 bp, 15 predicted proteins | sample BioC12SIPDNA_3_FD_89957 | JGI IMG/M metagenome (GOLD analysis project Ga0123333, IMG submission 89957) | Anaerobic biogas reactor microbial communites from Washington, USA - Biogas_R2_B C12 SIP DNA | ecosystem: Engineered > Bioreactor > Anaerobic > Unclassified | place: Washington, USA... | reverse complement strand
GCTGCTGCCGAAGAACTCCTTGATCGCCGCCGACACCGGGCGGATGTTGATCAGGTCCTGCGGGCGCACCTTGTCGAGGTCCTGAATCGCCATGCGCTCCTTGACGACGCGCTCGAGCCGGGAGAGCCCGACGCGAATCTGGTTCTGCAGAAGCTCCCCGACCGAGCGCAGGCGCCGGTTTCCGAGGTGGTCGATGTCGTCGATCTCGCCGACGTTGTAGAAAAGCCCGAACTGGTAGCTGACCGAGGACACGACGTCGTCGACGAGCACGTGCTTGGGAACGAGCCTGCCCTGCGCCTCCTTGAGCGCCTGGTTGAGCGGCAGGCCGTCCTCCCGGACGCGCGTCAAAAGCTCGACCAGGGTCGGCACGTGCACGCGCTCGGTGAAGCGCACGACGCTCTCGTCGTACTGCGCGTACAGGTCCGGGTCGTAGTCGGCCATGAACGGCTTCAAAAACGCGAAGTTGTTGCCGATGACGCGCACCGGGCGTCCCTCGACGCGGATGACGACCTCGTTGACGCCGGCATTTTGGAGCCGCTCGGCCATGTCGCGCGTCACGACCTCGCCGGCCTCGGCGAGTATCTCCCCGGTGTACGGGTTCTTGACGGCGTCGGCGATCTCGCGGTTTGCGATGCGGTTCGCGAGCGCCAGCTTCTTGTTGAACTTGTAGCGGCCCACGTGCGCGAGGTCGTACCGCTTCGGGTCGAAGAACAGCGAGTTCAGAAGGCTCGTCGCCGAGTCGACCGACGGCGGCTCGCCGGGGCGCAGCTTGTTGTACACCTCGATCAGCGCCTGGTCCTTGCGGCTCTTGTAGCGCAGATCGCCCTTGTCGTTGACGGCGGGCGCGTCGCGCGTGATCGTCGCGGACACGCGCTCGTCGTCGCCGAACATGCGGATGATCTCCTCGTCCGACTCGACGCCCAGCGCGCGCAAAAGCACCGTCACCGGCAGCTTCCTCGCGCGGTCGATGCGGGCGTACACGACGCCGTTCGAGTCCGTCTCGTACTCGATCCACGCGCCGCGGTTCGGGATCATCTGCGCGGCGTAGAGAAACGCGCCGGTCTTGTCGATCGTGCGGGAGAAATAGACGCCCGGGGACCTGACGAGCTGCGAGACGATCACGCGCTCGGCGCCGTTGATGATGAAGGTTCCGTGCTCGGTCATCAGCGGGAAGTCGCCCATGAACACTTCCGATTCCTTGATCTCATGGGTGTCGCGGTTCGTGAGCCGAACGGTCACCTTGAGCGGGGCCGCGAACGTCGTGTCGCGCTCCTTGCACTTTTCGACCGTGTACTTCGGCTTGTCGTCGAGCGAGTAGTCGGTGAACTCGAGAATCAGGCTCTCCGAGTAGTCGGTGATGGGGGAGACGTCGTTGAGCACCTCGCGAAGGCCCTCCTGCAGGAAGTGCCGGTAGGAGTTTTTCTGCACCTCGATCAGATCGGGCACGGCCAGCGACTCCTCAATGCGGGCGAAGCTCATGCGAGTGCGCCTGCCCATCTCAACCGGTTGAACCATCCATATCACCCCAGATTTTCAATTTGTTCGGCTCAAAGCCCTGTAAATTTTCGATGAATTTTCACGAGCTTTCGCCGCGATTTTGATGCGGAATGTCCAATTCCCGCCGAAAATCGCCCCGGAGCCGGGCTTCGGCCGCAAAAAGCGGCTATTTGTCCAGACTACCGCAATTGTACATAATAGCAAATCAAAAATCGGCTGTCAAGGCGCGTTTTGGAGCTTTCTTCGGGAAATCGCGAAATTTATCGCGAATTTAACATTTCACAGGAATAAGGCTTTGGTCGTTTTCCTGCATATCTCACGGTAACTTGCAGGATTCCCTGCAAAAACAGCCCTTTTCGGACGGGCGAAAATGTGCTATAATGACACTTGCAGACATGCAACAACCGGAAAAAGGAGTCCTCCCATGAAGATTGCGATCGGAAGCGACCACGCCGGATACGATTACCGGCGGATGCTGATCTCCCACCTCGAGGCCGCCGGCCACGAAATCATCGACTGCGGCTGCGAGGAAAAGGTCTCGTGCGACTACCCGGTCTACGGCCGCAAGGCCGCGCGGCTCGTGAAGTCCGGCGCGTGCGAGCGCGGCGTCGTCATCTGCGGCACGGGCTTTGGAATCTCGCTCGCGGCGAACCGGCTCGAGGGCATCCGCTGCGTCAACTGCACGGACGTATTGACCGTCAGGATGGCGCGGCTTCACAACAACGCGAACATGATCGCGCTCGGCGCGCGCGTGATCGGCGAGGACACGGCGAAGCTGCTCGTGGACACGTTCCTCGAGACGCCGCACGAGGGCGGCCGGCACGCGCTGCGCGTCGCGTTGATCGACAGCCTCCCGATGGAATGAGCGCGTACGCGAGGATCAAGCGCGCGCTCGACGCCGCCCTGTCGCTTCTCCTCATGGCGGCGCTCTCGCCGGTGTTTCTCTTGGTCGCGCTCGCGGTCAAGCTGACCTCAAAGGGGCCGGTGCTGTTTTTGCAAAAGCGCGTCGGGCGGGGCGGGCGGCTGTTCACGATCCTGAAATTCCGCACGATGCGTTTGGACACGCCGCGGGACACCGCGACGCATCTGCTCAACGACCCGGAGCGGTTCATCACGCCCATCGGCGCGTTCTTGCGAAAATCGAGCCTGGACGAGCTGCCGCAGCTCTGGAACGTGCTGCGCGGCGACATGTCGCTGATCGGCCCGCGCCCGGCGCTCTACAACCAGTACGATCTGATCGAGGCGCGCGAAATCGCCGGCGTCAACGCGGTGCGCCCGGGGCTGACCGGCTGGGCGCAGATCAACGGCCGCGACGAATTGCCGATCCCGGTCAAGGTGCGCTACGACGAGGAGTACGTGAAAAACTTCGGCTTCCGGATGGACGTCAGGTGCTTCTTCGGCTCGATCGCGTGCGTGCTCAACGGCGCGGGCGTGCGCGAGGGCCGCGCGGGGGGGAAGAAGAGTGCGTAGCGTGCTGATCGCGGGCGAGGGGAGCTTCATCGGCACGGCGGTCGCGCGGCGGCTCGCGGACTTCCCCGGGAGTTACCGCGCGGCCACGATCGACATGCGGTCGGACGCGTGGCGCGCGTTCGATTTTTCCGGCTACGACAGCGTCGTGCTCGTCGCGGGCATCGCGCACGTGTCGCCGAAGCCCGCAATGCGCGCGCTGTACGAGAGGGTCAACCGCGACCTCGCGATCGAGGCTGCCGCGCGCGCGAAGGAGGCCGGCGTCCGGCAGTTCATCTTCCTCTCGAGCAGCATCGTGTTCGGCGACGCGGCCCCGGCGGGAAAGGACTTCGAGATCGCGCCGGACACGCCCCCCGCGCCGTCGAACGCGTACGGACAGAGCAAGCTCGACGCCGAAATCGGCATCCGCGCGCTCGAGGGCGACGGCTTTCAGGCGGCGATCCTGCGCCCGATGATGGTGTTCGGGCCGGGCTGCCGCGGAAACTACACGCGGCTTTCGCGGTTTGCGGACCGCTTCCCGCTGTTCCCGGACTTCCCGAACCGGCGCGGCGCCGTGTACATAGAGCACCTCGCGGAATTGATACGGCTGTTGATCGATCGCGGAAACGGCGGCACGTACCACGTGCAGGACGCGGTCGTCAGGACTTCGGATTTCGTGCGGGAAATCGCCAAAGCGCGGGGGAAGAAGATGGCCTTTCCGCGCCTTTGGAACCCGCTGATCAAGCTGTTCGGGCGCGCAGGCGTCGTCCGCCGCGCGTTCGGCGGCTTCTGCTACCGGAGCGACACGGCCGACTGCGGGCTTTCCTATCAAGCGCACGCGTTCGCGGAGTGCGTCCGAAGAACGGAGGCTGGACATGGCTGACCTGACCGCGATCATCCTGACGAAGAACGAGCAGAAGAACCTGCCGGACTGCCTTACGTCCGTCGCGGGCTTCGCGAGCCGCGTCGTCGTCGTCGATTCCGGCAGCGACGACCAGACCGAGGCGATCGCGCGCGCGTTCGGCGCGGAATTCGCGTACCACCCGTTCGAGAGCCACGCGCGGCAGTTCAACTGGGCGCTCGACAACTGCGACATACGGACCGAGTGGGTGCTTCGCATCGACGCGGACGAGCGCATGACCGATGCGGTCAAGGCCGAGTGCGAGCCGATCCTGAAACTCCCGCGGGAGAGCGGCGTCCACGGCATCTCGATGGAGGCCGTGTTCTACATGCTCGGAAAGCCCCTGCGCTTCGGCGGCGCGAAGAAGCGGAAGCTGATGATCTTCCGCAACGGCATCGGGCGCATCGAGGACCGGTTGATCGACGAGCACACGGTGCTCTGCGAGGGTCGCGAGGTCCGAATCCGCGCGAAGTTCGACCACTACGACTTCAAGTCCGTCGGCTTTTTCGCGGACAAGCTCAACTGGTACGCGACGCGCGAGGTGCTGGCGGTGCTCGGCGCGCAGGATTCCGATTCGCGGCTCGACGGCCGCATCCGCCGCACCAGGAAGCTCAAGAGCGGGCTCTACTACAGGTTCCCGAAGTTCTTCCGCGCGTTCTGCGCGTTCATCTTCCGCTATGTGTTCCAGCTCGGCTTTCTCGACGGGCGGCCGGGGCTCATCTACCACTTCATGTACAGCTTCATGTACCGCTTCCTCGTCGACGCGAAGCTCTACGAGGCCGAGCGGACTTCCGCGCCGGCGGCGAAGCTGTCGGCGCTCGACGCGAGGGAATAGCCGATGAAGACGCTGCACGTGTTCACCGTCCCCGTGACCCGCAACGGCATCACGATGTTCGCGCTCGAGCGCGCGGACGCGCTGTCCCGCGCCGGGATTTCGATGGACTTCGCCGCCGGCAACGCGGTCGAGCCTTCGCTCCTGCGCGAGATCGAGGCCCGCGGCATACGGGTGCATCGCCTGGCCAGCCGCCGCCCCGGCGTGGGCTACGTGCTGGAGCTCGCCAAGCTGATCCGCAAAAACCGGTACGACCTCGTCCACGCGCACGGCAACTCGTCGTCGCTGTTTCTCGAGATGCTCGCGGCGGCGCTCGGAGGCTGCGGATTGCGCGTCGCACACTGCCACAACACGACGTCTCTTCGCAACCGGCAGCACAGGCGCGTTCTCCCGCTGTTTCTTTTGAGCTACACAGCCGCCGCCGCCTGCGGGACGGACGCCGGCAGGTGGCTGTTCGGGCGCGGGAAATTCACCGTGCTCCCGAACGCCGTCGACGCGGGCCGCTTCCGGTTCGACCCGGAGGCGCGCAAAGCCGTCCGGCCGGCGCTTGGATTGGAGAATGCGCTCGTCCTGGGCCACGTCGGGCGCTTCAACGCCCAGAAAAACCACGCGTTTTTGTTGGAGATTTTCGAGGAAGTGCTCAAGCGCCGCCCCGACGCGCGGCTGCTGCTCGTCGGCGACGGCTACTTGGAGGAAGAAATCCGCGGGCGCGCGAAGCCGCTCGGGGACAGGGTCGTGTTCGCCGGCAGCGTGCCCGACCCGGAGAGGTTCCTCGCGGCGATGGATGTCATGGCGCTGCCGTCGCTCTACGAGGGCTTCCCGACGGTGCTGCTCGAGTGGCAGGCGGCGGGGCTTCCCTCGCTCGTCGGCGACGCGGTTACAAAGGAGGCGGCGCTGACGGACCTCGTCCGATTCCTCCCGCTGCGGGAGGGCGCGGCCTCGTGGGCGGAGGCGCTGCTCGCGCTCGACCGCCCCGACCGCGCAAAAGCGAGCGCGGGCGCGATCGAGTCGATCCTCTCCGCCGGCTACGGCCTCGACCGCGCGGCGGAGACGCTGTTGCATTTTTATGCAGAGCTGTCCCGAAGATGATCAGTGCCGGGCCTGCTTCGCCATTTTCTCAAGAATCAGCGATTCATATTTGTCCGGCTCCTCGAGCACCTTCGCGAGGCCGATGACGCCGCAGTTTCCCGGCGACTCGGCGACGCGGGTCGGGATGCCCAATCGGTCGCCGAGCCGCTTGTCGAGCCCGGCGATCGTGGCCCCGCCGCCCGCGAGCACGCAGCCGGCGTCGTTGAGATCGGCGGCCAGCTCCTCCGGCGCGTTGTCGACGACGGACGCGACCATGAACACGAGCTCGCCGACGACCTCCTCGCACGCGCGCGCGACCATTTCCGGCTCGACCTCGAGGATCTCCGGCACGCGCTTTTGAAGGTTCAGCCCGGCGACCGGCATCGAAACCGGCGCGGGGGTCAGCGCGGTCGCCATCGCCTGCTTGATGTCCTCGGCGGTCTTGGGGCCGACCAGGAACCCCTTCTCGGTGCGAAGCATCCTCTGTATCCGCTCGTCGATGCGCCCGACGCCGTAGGGCAAATACGCGCTGGCGGCGACGAGCCCGCGCGTGAACAGCGCCGCCGCGACCTTGCCCGCGCCGACGTCGACGATCAGGGACGCCTGCGGGCTCATGATGTCGAGCCCCGCGCCGAGCGCCGACGCCGCGTCGGAGGAGATGAGCCCCGCCTCCGACGCGCCCGCGTCGAGCGCCGCCTGCAAAAGCGCCTCCTGCTGCACAGCCCGCGCGTGCGCCGCGGTGGTCAACAGCGCGCGCAGCCGCTTTCCCTTCCGCCTCTCCTCCGTCACATAGTACACCCACTGGATGAGCTTCTCCGCGTGGACGTTGTTTTTCAGCGTCCCGTCGTGGAGCGGAAAGTGCACCGACACGCCCTCGCAGGTGCGCCCGTACACGGAAAAGGCCGCGTCGCCCGCGTTTACCGGCGCGTCGCGCCCCTCGCGCAGCGCGAGCGCCGCCGCCTGCGAAAGCACCGGCCCCTCCGCAGGAAGCGCCGCGCGGACGTTTCGCGTGCCGAGATCAATGCCCATTTCCCACCGCATGTCCATCCCTCCCGTCGGACAATTATAGCATACGCCGCCGCCCTTGGGCACCCCCGCAAAAATATTTCCACGAATTTGCCGAATCAGTATATTGCCGTCATAGTTCGTGCATACTCTGTATCAGCAAGCAGTTTGGAGGGGAAATATATGGAACAGGCGGTTTCGCGCACGGGAAGACGTACGGGATGGAGCGAATTTGAGAACAATCTCCTCTGGGAAACGGCGGACGAGGCACAGCAGCAGGGCCTTCCTCTGAAGGCCGTATTCGAGCGCATTGCCGAAAAGACGGGCCGCCGCCCCAACAGCATACGAAATTACTATTACGCGCAGGTGCAAAAGAGGGAGGGCGGCCAGGAGCGCACGGCGCGCTTCGTGCCGTTTACACAGCAGGAGGTCGACTGGCTGATGGAGCAGGTGCTGACCGCGCGCTCGCAGGGGCAGAGCGTGCGCTCGTGCCTGCAGAAGCTCTCCGGCGGCGACCACAGCCTGATGCTGCGCTACCAGAACAAGTACCGGTCGATCATCAAGAGCCGGCCCGACTACGTTCGGCACATGGTCGAAAGGCTCAACGCGCGGGGGATACTCTGCGACCAGCCGCAGGTCAACCACCGGATCCGCCCCGACATGTCGGCGGCCTGCCAGGGGCTCGTCGACGAGGCCCGGCGCATGGGCGACGCGGAGCTCGCGCGCGCTCTCGACACCCTGACCAGGCACCTGCTCGGCATGCGCGATTCCGGCGGCTCGAGCGATTTGATCGACGCCGCGCAGCGGGTCGTCGACGAGGCGAAGCTGTTCCTGGCGACGCCCGAGGACGAGCGCACGAAGGCGCTGCCGGAGTTCTGCGAGCTGCTCGCGGAGCGGGTCGGGGCGCTCGAGGCACACCTCCCAGTTGAATGACGACAAAGCGGATGCGCAGAACGGCGCATCCGCTTCGCTTTACAGGGGTCAGTCGACGGCGGAGCTCTCGCGCATCGCGAGAATCGTCTTTTCGATCAATTCGTCGAGCGTCCAATCGAGCATCTCCGCCCCCTGCAGGATCACGTCGCGGGAGCAGCCCGCGGCGAATTTTTTGTCCTTGAATTTCTTCCTGACGGAGCTGACCTCGAGGTCCTGGACGCTCCTCGACGGGCGCATGACCGCCGCCGCGCCGATCAATCCGGTCAATTCGTCCGCGGCGAAGAGCACCTTTTCCATGACGTGCTCGGGCTTCACGTCCGAGGCGATCCCGTAGCCGTGGCTCACGACCGCGCGGATCAATCTCTCGTCCCAGCCGCGCTCGCGGAGGATTTCCCCAGCCTTTGCGCAGTGCTCGTCCGGGAACATCTCAAAGTCCAGATCGTGCAGAAGCCCGACCGTCGCCCAGAAGTCCGCCTCGTCCCGGTATCCCAGCTCGGCGGCGTACCAGCGCATCACGTCCTCGACGACCCGCGCGTGCTTCAGGTGAAATTCCCCCCGGTTGTACTCGGTCAGCAGCTTCCATGCGTCGTCTCTGGTGTACATTGAAAAATCCTCCTCAGCAACAGAAATAATACCCGCGCGACCCGCAGCAGCAGGAGAGCAGAAGCTGCGAAAGGCACAGCCACGTGCAGGCGCTGTTCAGGTTCGGCATGCCGTAGCGCCTGCCCGCGGCCTGATAGCTCTGGCCCGCGTACTCGAGGCGGTGCAGAAGCTGGCGGTACTCGAGGTTCGCCGGGTCCATGTTGACCGCCTGCCGCGCGTAGTTCAGCGCCGCGATGTTGTTGTTAAGGCCCATGTTCGCCGCGGCTGCATAATAATACCAGCGCGCGCCGCGCTCCTGTATGCCCTCGAGCACGTTCAGCGCCTCCCGATAGTGGCCGGCGTTGATGTAGTTGCGCGCGGCCTGCATCTGCGGGCTCTCCTGCGCGCCCGCGGTCTGCTGCTGGTTCCACCAGCCGCCCCAGCTGTCCCATCCGCCGGCAGTGCCGGTTCCCTGCCATCCGCCGTATCCCTGCCGCCCGCCGGCAGTGCCGGTTCCCTGCCGCCCGTAGCCGCCGTTGGCGGGGCCGGAACCTCCGGTCGAGCGGTTCATGATCTGCGAATAGGCGGCGTTGATCTCCTTCATCTTCGCCTCGGCCTCGGCGGACCCGCCGTGCAGGTCGGGATGGTATTGCTTCGCGAGCCTGCGGTACGCGGCCTTGACCTCGTCGTCGGACGCGTTCGGGGAGAGCCCGAGCACCCGGTAGGGATCCTGTATCATTTTGCCTCTCCCTTCCGCCTGGCCTGTATGGAAAGGTATTGCGTCCACACGCCCGAATAGAGGATGTTGCGGAGGATTTCGACGTCCTCGAAGAGCGGCAGCTTCTCGAACTCGCCGGTGCACCGGGCGATCAGCATCGTCAGCGCCGCATGCACGGTTTCCTCGAACGCCTCGCCGCCGAGCTCCGAGAGCGGGTTGTACGCGCCCTTCTTGCGGTCGTCCTCGAGGTCGTCGTAGGCGTCCATCACGTAGATGAACTTGCCGAGCTCCGCGCCCATCGAGCGCAGCGTCCCCGCCCAGTGGTCGTCCCGGTAGGCGAACAATTCGCCGAGCAGCTGGCCGAAGCAGTTCGCCGGGGCGTCGATCCCCCCGCCGCGGCGCTTCTCGATCTCGGAGAGCGCCCGAATGCCCTTTTCGACCGCCGCGCACTTCTCCGGGTAGAGCAGCTCGACCCTGCGGTAGCTCCTCCTGAGCAGCCCCGCCTCGGTGCGCCGGACGAGGTTCCGGTCGTCCGCCCAGTCGTCCCGGAACTTGTGGTACGCGAGCGCGACGTTCATGTCCGCCGCGTAGTCCGAGAACATCGTAAGCACATACGCGTGCCGCTTCCCCGGGCGCATCCAGCACCGCTCGCGGCCGCGCTTCTCGATCGGCTCGTAGAGCGAATTGAGCGTCATCAAGAGAAACGTCATGTCGAAGCTCAAGGTCATCTGCCCGCGCAGCCCGTGGCGCGTCCGAAGCGCGCGGCACAGCCCGCAGTAGAGCGCCTGAAACCGGTCGCGCTCATCCTGGGAAAGCGCGTCCCGGTTCGCCATCACGTAGCCGAACATCAGGCCTTGACCTTGAACGAGTGCTTGCAGTTTCCGCAGGTCAGCGTGCCCTCGCCCGCGCCGCGCTTGAGCTTCAGCCACGAGCGGCACTTCGGGCAGCGGAAGTACTTGTACTCCCTGCGGTTTTTGAAGCGGGCGCGCGCCTGCGGTATCCCCGTGCGTATCTTTGCCGAAAGCTGCAGGTATTTGGCGTTTTCGAGCACCCTCTGCGACACGTTTTTCGAAAACACGCGCAGAAGCGCCAGGATCAGTATCGCGAGCCCGACGTACCCCAGAAACCAGATCGGCGGGAATATCCCCAGCGCGTAAAACGCGAGCGCCGCCCACAGCATGAACCGCGTCAGCTGGTCGTAGCCGTGCCTGCCCTGCATGAACCGCGCCAGCGCGCAACGGAATCTCTGAAACATCTGCCTCTCGTCCTTTCGTCCAACACAATGTATACCAAAGCGCGCCCGCTGTCAAGCGGTTGGTTATAAAAACAGAACCGATATCGCAAACGTTCATCAAGTTCTAATCGAAGCGCCCGAAAAAGAACCGATTCTTGCGAAAATTTCCAAAACGGGGTATAATTATGCGGGGAGGGGTGCAAATGGACGAGTTCTTCATGCGCCAGGCGCTCGCGGAGGCCGAGGAGGCGCTGAAGGCCGGCGAGGCGCCGGTCGGCTGCGCGATCGCCCTGAACGGCGAGATCATCGCCCGCGCGCGCAACCGCCGCGAGGAGCTCCGCGACCCCACCGCGCACGCGGAGATGCTCGCGATCCGGGCCGCCGCGGAGGCGCTCGGGAACTGGCGGCTGTACGACTGCGACCTGTACGTGACGCTCGAGCCCTGCCCGATGTGCGCCGGCGCGATCTCGCAGGCGCGCGTCCGGCGGCTCGTGTTCGGCGCGTACGACGAAAAGCAGGGCTGCGCGGGCAGCGTCTACCGCATCCCCGAGGACCCGGCGTTCATCCACTTCTGCAGGATCGACGGAGGCGTGCTCGAGGCCGAGTGCCGCCTGCTTCTTGTACGGTTTTTTGACGCCGCACGGCGCTAAAGTTTACAAATATGCCTTTTCAAACCGGCATTTATATCGTATAATAGGTAGATGGGAAAATTTAATTCGGCATATGGAGGGACGTTCATGGCGCTTATCGACAGGATCAAGGCAAAGGCGAAGGCCGACGTTCGGCACATCGTGCTTCCCGAGGGCGAGGAGGTTCGAAATGTGCGGGCCGCCTCGATCATCGCCTCGGAGGGCCTGGCGAAATTGACGCTTCTGGGAAACCCGGAAAAGGTTCGCGAGGTCGCGGACGGCGCGCCGCTCCCGGGCGTCGAGATCGTCGACCCGGCGGCTTCCCCGAAGTCCGCGCAGTACGCGAGCACGCTGTTCGAGCTCCGCAAGGCGAAGGGCATGACCGAGGAAGAGGCGGCAAGGCTCGTCAGGGACCCGATGTACTTTGGCGTCATGATGGTCAAGGTGGGGGACGCGGACGGGCTCGTCTCCGGCGCGATCCACTCGACCGGCGACATGCTGCGCCCGGCGCTGCAGATCATCAAGCCGAAGCCCGGCATCAAGACCGTCTCCTCCTGCTTCCTGATGGAGATGAAGGACGCCCAATACGGCGAGGACGGCGTGATGATCTTCGCCGATTGCGCGGTCGTCGTCGACCCGACCGCCGAGGAGCTCGCGAACATCGCCGTCGGCGCGGCGGAATCGGCGCGCGCGCTCGCGGGGTTCGAGCCGAGGGTCGCGATGCTCTCGTTCTCGACGAAGGGAAGCGCCAAGCACGACCTCGTGACGAAGGTCCAGCAGGCGACCGGGCTCGCCAGGCAGATGGCACCCGACGTGCAGATCGACGGCGAGCTGCAGCTCGACGCGGCGATCGTCGAATCCGTCGGCAAGTTGAAGGCCCCCGGAAGCCCGGTCGCCGGGAAGGCGAACACGCTGGTGTTCCCCGGCCTCGAGAGCGCGAACATCGGCTACAAGCTCGTGCAGCGTCTCGCGGGCGCCGAGGCCTACGGCCCGATCCTCCAGGGCATCGCGAAGCCCTGCAACGACCTGTCCCGCGGCTGCTCCGTCGAGGACATCGTCGCCACCGTCGCGATCACCGCCGCGCAGGCGCAGGCGTAGAGCCCCAAATTCCCGCGAAGCGAGGAGAAACATATGAAAATACTGATCATCAACGCCGGATCGTCCTCCCTGAAATACCAATTGATCGACATGACCGACGAGTCGATCCTCGCCAAGGGCATCGTCGAGCGCATCGGCATCCCCGGCGGCAAGCTCTGCCACAGCTTCGGCGACGGCAAGTTCACGCTCGACAAGGACATCCGCGACCACACGCAGGCGATGGGCGTCGTGCTCGAGGCGCTGCTCGACGAGGACCACGGCGCGATCTCGTCGATCTCGGAGATCGCCGCGGTCGGCCACCGCGTGCTGCACGGCGGCGAGAAGTTCACCGCGTCCTGCATCATCACGCAGCCGGTCATCGACGCGATCGAGGAGTACATCCCGCTCGGGCCCCTGCACAACCCGGCGAATCTGATGGGCATACGCGCGTGCCAGGCGGTCATGCCGAATACGCCGATGGTCGCGGTGTTCGACACGGCGTTCCACCAGACGATGCCGAAGAAGGCGTACCTCTACGGCGTGCCCTATGAGTTCTATAAAAAGCACCACATCCGCCGCTACGGCTTCCACGGCACGAGCCACCGCTTCGTCTCCGCGCGCGCGGTCGAGCTGCTCGGGTTTACCGGCAAGGAGAGCAAGATCGTCGTCTGCCACCTCGGGAACGGCTCGTCCTTGAGCGCCTGCGTCAACGGCAAGTGCGTCGACACGTCGATGGGCCTGACGCCTCTCGAGGGCGTCCTCATGGGCACGCGCTCGGGCGACGTCGACCCCGCGATCGTCGAGTACATCGCCGACAGCGAGCACATGACCGTCGGCGAGGTCGTGAACTTCCTGAACAAGAAGTCGGGGCTTCTGGGCCTGTCCGGCGTGTCGAGCGACATGCGCGACGTCTGGGCCGCCGCGAACGCCGGAAACGAGATGGCGAAGATCACGATCGACATCTGGGCGTACCGCATCCGCAAGTACATCGGCGCCTACGCCGCCGCGATGGGCGGGCTCGACGCGATCGTCTTCACCGCCGGCATCGGCGAGAACGACTGCCGCGCGCGCGCGCTGATCCTCGAGGGGCTCGAGTTCCTGGGCGTGAAGCTCGACCCGGCGGCGAACGATTCAACCCGCGCCGCCGAGGGCCCGATCTCCGCGCCGGACAGCACAGTGCAGGTCTGGGTCATCCCGACGAACGAGGAGATCTCGATCGCGAGGGATACGCTGGAGTTGATCGGGAAGTAATCCCCAAAACGCAAAAAACGAGGGTCGCGCGGCGCGGCCCCCGGATTATCAACAATGGATTGCAGAACCGCCTGTAAAATCGAAGCCGACGGCGTGTACGTCGGCTTCGCGGCATTTTTTGGGAGCCAACGCTTGCGTTGGCGGAGAAAAATGCCCACCCCCTCCGGTCGCCGCACGGAAATTCGAGAGAATTTCAGGCGACCGGCCCCTGCGCATCAAAAACCCGCGGTTTTTTGATGCCGTCTACCAGATCTCCCAGCTCCAGTACTCCACGCTCGACGGCTCCTCGACCGTGCCGTTTGTGTAGACGATCTTGCTGATGCCGACGTAAACCTTGTCGATCCGGCTCCTGTCCGAAATGACCATGTAGTCGCTGTAGGCGGTCTTTCCGGGGCCTATGTTCTTCGTCGTCGTCGCGTAGTAGACCTGATCCTCGCCGTAGATGGGCTCGCCCCAGACGTCGGTCGCGTACATGTAGAGCTCGAACGCCTTGACGGTCCGGTACTTCGCGACGTTTCGCACCTGCACGTGTATCTTGAGCCTGTCGCCCGACACATCCTCCCACTGGGCGTTCGACCCGGCGAAGATTTCGAGTGAGAACGGGGGCTCTGTGTACGGCTCCGCGTAGCCTCCGAACAGCACCGCCTGCACGTCGGGCGACGCCTCGTCGTCGTAGATGCCGATGAGCAGCCCGTTCTGCTTGCGGAAGTCGTACACGGCCTGTGCGGTCTGGTTCCCGTAGACGCCGTCCGCGGTGCCGGACAGGTAGCCCAGCGAGATCAGCGCGAGCTGCAGCCTTCGCACGTCGCTCCCCTCGTCGCCCTTCTCGAGCCACGGGTAGTCCGGCGCGGCCGTCGGTTGGACGGTCGGGTACGCGGTCGCCGCCGCCATGCTCAGCGGCCCGGTCATGCGGCACGGCTGCGTGAAGAAGTCGGCGCCGGTCGAGTCGAACTGCACGCGGATGTTGAACGATATCTCGCGCGGGTTCCGGAGAATCTCCTCGCTCTGCCCCTCGAACGGCTCGAGGAAGAAATACTCGGGGATCGATTTCCCGGAGGCGAGGTCGTAGATGCCGATGCCGTTGACCTCCTCGCCGTCGACGTAGACGTCGTCAAAGTGCAGGTTCAGCGTGCCGCCGGATTCGTTTTCGATCCATACGTCGAAGTGCAGATTCGGCAGCTCCCCGCTGCGGAACTCGATCGAGGTGACCTCGAGCCGAATGCCGTTCCGGTCGAAGAGCAGCCCGACGCCGCCCGGAAGCGCGTCCGCCGCGCCGTCCTCCGGCGCCTTGACCGACCAGTTGATCTTCGCATAGGCCCCCGCGCCCGAAAGCAGCACCGCCAAAACGCACAGCATCAAGAGTGTCTTTTTCAGCATCTCCTTACCCCTCTTTGCACCATTCTCCGACAATGATTGTACCATATTCTTTCCAAAAAGCAAACCCAAAAACGCGGGCTGTTAAAGTTTGCAACGCCTGAGTTTCCTCTGGCTAACTGCGCCGAAATGTGCTATACTATTATAGTAGGGAAATATCCGGAAAACTTGAAGGGACAGGCATGTATGCACAGCGAACACCACTATGACGAGAGCCAGATACAGGTTCTGGAGGGCCTCGAAGCCGTAAGGCGCCGACCGGGAATGTACATCGGCTCGACCGACGAGCGGGGGCTGCACCACCTCGTGTACGAAATCGTGGACAACGCCATCGACGAGGCGCTCGCGGGCTTCTGCGACACCATTCTTGTCACGCTTCACAGGGACGGCTCCGTGTCCGTCGAGGACAACGGCCGCGGCTTCCCGGTCGGCATCCACCCAAAGGTGGGCCGCCCCGCGGTCGAGGTGTGCCTGACGATGCTGCACGCGGGCGGCAAATTCGGAGGCTCCGGCTACAAGGTGTCCGGAGGATTGCACGGCGTCGGCGCGTCGGTCGTCAACGCGCTGTCGAGCCATCTGACGGTCAACGTCCATCAGGACGGAAATCTCTATCAGCAGGAATATTCGCGCGGCAAAATCCTCTATGATCTGAAAATCGTCGGGGCGACGGAGCGGACCGGAACCGTCATACAATTCTGGCCGGACGTGCGCACCGGCGAATGCCCGGAGCCCGGCATCTTCGAGACGGGCCTGTTCAGCTTCGACGTTCTGAAAACCCGCTTCCGCGAGATGGCGTTTTTGAACAAGGGCATACGGATCACCTTGCGCGACGAGCGGACCGAACCGGTCAACGAGCGCGTGTACCACTACGAGGGCGGCATCGTGTCGTTCGTCGAGTACTTAAACCAGCACAAGACGCCGCTCTCGAAGAAGCCGATCTACATCGAGGGCGTCCGGAACGGCTCGACCATCGAGGTCGCGCTGCAGTGGAACGACGGCTACAACGAGAGCACGTTCTCGTTCGCGAACAACATACACACGCCCGAGGGCGGCACGCACCTGATGGGCTTCCGGACGGCGCTCACGCGCGTCATCAACGACTACGGCCGCAAGAACGGCATCCTGAAGCCGAGCGACCAGAACCTGACCGGCGAGGACGTGCGCGAGGGGCTGACGGCGATCGTGTCCGTGAAGCTCGTCGAGCCGCAGTTCGAGGGCCAGACGAAGTCGAAGCTCGGAAACAGCGAGATGCGCACGCTCGTGGATTCGATGGTCGCCGAGAAGCTCGCGACGCACTTCGAGGAGCACCCCGCCGAGGCGCGCGCGGTGCTCGACAAGTGCCTGCAGGCGTCCCGCGCGCGCGAGGCGGCGCGCAAGGCGCGCGACCTGACCCGGCGCAAGACCGCGCTCGAGTCCGCGGCGCTGCCCGGAAAGCTCGCCGACTGCTCCGAGCGCGACCCGGCGAAGTGCGAGATATTCCTGGTCGAGGGCGACTCCGCCGGAGGTTCCGCGAAGTCCGGCCGCGACCGGCACTTTCAGGCGATATTGCCGCTTCGCGGAAAGATTCTGAACGTCGAAAAGACCAGGATGGACAGGGTGCTCGCAAACGCCGAGATCAAGGCGATGATCACTGCGTTCGGCGGCGGCTTCGGGCAGGACTTCGACCCAGCGAAATTGCGCTACCACCGCATCGTCTGCATGACGGACGCCGACGTCGACGGGAGCCACATACGCATATTGCTGCTCACGTTCTTCTACCGGCACATGCCGAAGTTGATCGAGGATGGCTACGTCTACATCGCGCGCCCGCCGCTTTACAAGGTCAGCCGCGGAAAGTCCGAGAAATACGTCTACACGGACGAGGAGCTGCAGAAATTGCTCGACGAGATGGGCCGCGACGCGAAGCCCTCGATACAGCGGTACAAGGGCCTGGGCGAGATGAACCCCGAGCAGCTCTGGGAGACGACGATGAACCCCGAGACGCGCAGCATGTACCGCGTCGAGATGAAGGACGCGATCGCCGCCGACGAGAT
>Ga0123333_10003024_pt1 | contig 16600 bp, 10 predicted proteins | sample BioC12SIPDNA_3_FD_89957 | JGI IMG/M metagenome (GOLD analysis project Ga0123333, IMG submission 89957) | Anaerobic biogas reactor microbial communites from Washington, USA - Biogas_R2_B C12 SIP DNA | ecosystem: Engineered > Bioreactor > Anaerobic > Unclassified | place: Washington, USA... | reverse complement strand
CTCGTCAGTCAGCCGGCCGACAACCAGGCCGGGCGTCTGAAGCCTCGGCAACAGAAGCCCTCGGACCGGATGCTGGCGAGAACGGTGCACGTTCTGGTGCCCACGGCAGATGCGACCGATCGGCTCGACACGGGATCCTTTACTGAGGCGCAGTGGCGCGAATGGAGCAGTGACTTCGAATACGACAACATCTCGTTGCAGGAATGGATGCAGATCCCCCGCGCCGAGAAGATCGACATCCTCTCGGTGATCGGCGACGTCACGATTGCCGGCGACGTTGAGAGTACGACGGACGAGGCCGCTCGCGGCGTGGTGATCGATCTGACACAGCCCGACCCGGTGCACGCGCTGCTGTGCGAGGGGGTCGGGCAGTTCGCAGTCCAGGGCTGGAGCGACGCGGAGCAGCGGTGGATTCCGCAGGTCAATCCGAACGGCGACGAGAGCCTCGACGACGATTCGGACTTCCTCCTGCAGGGCGATGATCTCGATCCCGAGAACAAGCCTGGAATCTGGTATCCGCGCGGCGCGCTGACCTTGCGGAACATCACATATCCCGCCTCGCAGATCGACAACGCACATCGCCATGAAGTCCCCGGCCTGGGACGGGCGCTGAAATTCACCTTCACCCTGTACGACTCGAAGGGGATCTTCTCGGGCGGCAGGACATTCACGCACATTGTCTACTTGGACGACTGATGGGGTTGCGGATGGCGGCACGGACTGGACAATCAACGGCGGGCTTTCCTCGCGGCTCGGCGCTCATCCTCACCGTGGTTCTCACGAGCCTGTTGGCCATCGTGGGCGTGCTGTTCATCATGACGGCCCGAATCGATCGGATGGCGACGTCGGCAGCCACGGAGAACCAGCAGCTCAACCTGGCGGTCGATACGGTGGTGGCCCAGATTGGTGATATCCTCGTGGCGGACACGCCTGGCGTTTCGGCTGGTTCGATTTACTACGATTTTCCGGACGTCAACAACCGGTGGCTGGCGGACCTGGAGCCGTATCGATCGGGGGCCAACTACTACTGGCGGCAGATCAGTCGCATTTCCGACGCCAACGAGGCCGATGTGCGCGACGTGCTGATTCGCGTCGTGGGCAATCGCGACGTCATCGACGTCAACATGACCGGGACCAATGCCGACGCCGACGGGGATGGTGTGGGGGATGCCCGATGGTTTAAGGTGCCCGGCGTCATGTCGAGCCGGGGCAAGCCGATCTATGCGGCCGTCCGGATCGTCGACAACGCCGCGATGCTGAATCTCAATACCGGGTACTGGTTCGATTCGACCCGATCCGACGGCGAGAGCGTCGATGGCAGCAGCGTCCAGCAGATCAACGTGGTGGCGCTGGCCGCGGGCCGCGGTGCGACAGCGACCGACTATGAGACCTATGCCGCCGCACTCCTGGCGGCGCGGGGGATTGACCCGGTCGAAGGACTCCAACGGTATGCCGATGAGGTGATCTGGCGTTATGGGTATCCGGACCCGAACAGCTCGTACCGTGTGTTCGACCTCTCGGATGAGTTGGAGCTTCGATATCGATTTCTCCTGGACCATTCCAGCGTCGAGACCCGCGCGGAGAGGTGGGGGCGGTTCAAGACCAACGCAATCTCCACCCCCGTGGACTCCGCAGGGCAGGCGCTCGATCGATGGTATGCCCGGGCCCGCGACGATGGAATGCTCGATCCGAACTATGCCTGCCGGCATGTTGCCACGACGTATAACATGGACCGGATTCTCACGCCTCGGCCCATCGAACTCGGCTCGCTGACGCGACATAAGAAGGTCAACGTCAACAGCGGCGATGTGAATACCCTCCGGGATGCCATTCTGACGGCGCTGGCGGTCGCCGGACGGGACCCGAACGTGCTCAGTGCCGAGACCGCCCAGGTCACGGCGAACCTGCTCGACTTCATCGATGATGACGATGAAGTCACGGCTGTCGCCGGCCCCGGCACGTCCGGGGCGCACTACTACGGCTTGGAGCGGCCCTGTATCTACATTTCGGAGGTCGCCTATCGTGGTGTCACGGGCGCTACGGGTGTTGTCCACGTCTCGACCGCAGTTGAGCTGCATAAGCCGCACTTCGCGGACCGCGACCCGCAGGCCGAGCAATGGCGGCTCCTGATTGCCGACGAAGGGCAGTCCAGGGAGGTGCCGATCGTATGGTCGGGGACGCGGCGATTCCATGTGATTCTGAACGAAGATCCCATGGCCGAGCTGTTCGACGACGGCGCCTTCTCCGACCCGGAGGAGCCGGACGACGCCCTCCAGCGATATGGGTATCGCCCCAGCGCCTACAACACTCCGACGGCGCAGATCGACACCGATGGCTTCGGTGAGGGGGCGCGAATTTCGCTCCAGCGATGGGTGGCGCAGACGGACACCTGGATCACTGTCGATCACATGCGCGTGGGGACCGATTGGATGGTTCCGGATCAGGGGGCTCGCAGTTTCCAGCGTGACCTCTCGCCCGGCAAGTGCATACGTCGCCTGTGGAGTGCGGAAATGGCATCTCTGCCCGGTCTGGGCCACGCGATCGACAACTACGTGGACCCGGACGAGGGTGTCATCCAGGCGCATCCGGCCAACCGGACGCTGACGAACATCGGGGAGGTCGGAAAGGTCTTTGCCGCCAGCGCCTACGGCGTGACGCCATCAGACACGGCGACCGACGTCCTGCTCGATCTGGCCAAGCCACACTATGCGGAGTTGCTGAACTACCTGACGGTCATCGACCCCGCGGAGCACGGCCTGCCGGCCGACGAGATGCGGATCATGGGACGGATCAACATCAACACAGCGCCGTGGTTCGTGCTCGCCCAACTGCCGTGGATACGATACGAAGCCTCGGGCGAGCCGACCTTCACGCGGGCCTTGGCCATTGTGGACCATCGGGAGCAGCACGGCCCCTTCCGCAGCGTCGCGGGGCTGCTGCAAGTCCCCGAGATGCAGCAGTTGGGTTACGACGGTTTCGACAACCTGCACGAGGATGATCCGCGCGGGCCCGACCTGACGCCTGACAGCATTCGCGACGATATGGAGGAGAGAGACCTGCTGTTTGCGCGGGTCAGCGATCTGGTGACGGTGCGGAGCGACGTCTTCACAGCCTACATCGTGGTCCGCATCGACGTCAACGGTCCGCAGAAGCGGATGATGGCGATCCTCGACAGGAGCCGGACGAGCGCAGCAAACCCGCAATTCAGACTCGTCGCGCTATATCCCGTTCCCGATCCGCGATAGAGCCTACGCGCCGATCCACGCCACGAGCTTCGGATGCACCTTCCTGTTGGCGGCCAGCACGTCCATCGCCCGGCCTTCGTAAGCGTCGAGGTCGATGGGGAACAACGGGCGGCCTTTCCAATCGGTGACGATGGCGCCGGCCGCCTCCGCGATCATGACGCCGGCGGCCACGTCCCACAGTTTCGGCGTGCAGGCCACGGTGCCCACAAGGCCTCCCGCTGCGACATAAGCCAGTTGCAGGGCGGTCGTTCCAAAATTGCGGAACCGCGACTGACGCACGATCTGACCGACCCAGGGGGGGAGCGGGTCGCCGAAATGGCTGTCGAGGCCGACACTGCGCGTCGGTGCGATGTCGTCTTCGCCGGCCTCGATGCGTCGGCCGTTGAGCTGAGCTTCCCCGCCTTGCACGGCGGTGTACATCGAGTCGGTCGCCGGGTCGAACACGACGCCGGCGATGGGACGGCCCTCGTAGAGGACCCCGATGCTGACCGTGAAGATCGGGATTCCGTGGGCGAAGTTGTTGGTCCCGTCGATGGGGTCGATCACCCACCAGATCGACGGCTCACCGCGCGGCGCGCGTTTGAAGATCTTCCCCGGTTCGCCTTCTTCGCCAATGAACCCATGGTCGGGAAAGTCCTCTCGGATGCGATCGACGATGATCTGCTGGCAACGGCGGTCTGCGTCGGTGACCAGTTCGGTCTCAGTCTTGAAGGTGGCTTTGACGTAGTTCATCTCCTCCATCGCCCGCTGCCCGGCGAGGCGGGCGGCGACGACGGCGGTTTCGAGGATCTGGCTCAACGCCTGCTGTTCCATAGCCATACGCAGCTACCTGCTCCTTGTCGTTGACAGAAACATTGGTGGCGGGTATTCTACCTCGGTTATGCAGACATGCCAATCGGCAAATGCCGCCCAATTCACCCGTCCCGCCTCGTTGTCGGAGCGTCGCGTGGCACTGGCGGTTTCCCTGTCGATCTTCGGCTTCTTCGCCGGACTATGGGTGCTTCAGCTTGTCGGGTTCGATGTCGGGTCGCTCTTCCATCCCTGCGGGTTCAAGCAGCGAACGGGCTGGCCGTGTCCGGCATGCGGGATGACCACCGCCGTGCTTGCCTTCGCTCGCGGCCGATTGTTGGCTGCATTTTACATTCAGCCGGCCGCTGCATTTCTCTGCAGCCTCCTGGCGATGGTCGCATTTTTCGCTTTGCTGACGGCGGGTCTTGGAGTATATTTCAGGGCCTTCGACCGTCTCTTGCACGAGACGAAAGTGATTCACTGGATTGCAGTGTTGCTCGTGATTCTGGCTGCCGGGTGGGCAGTGACATTGGCCCGTGCCTTTGCGGCGCAGAATGCTGGTTAGCCGTATGGACGATGGGGAGTTACGGGAGTGCTTTTATGATGAGAATTCTGATCACAGACAAACTGGCCCAGGAGGGGATCGATATCATCAATGCGGCCGAAGGGTTCGAGGCCGTAATCAAGACCGGAATCAGCGAGGATGAGCTGGCTTCCATCATCGGTGAATATGATGGCCTGATCATTCGCAGCGGTAGCAAAGTCACGGCCAAGGTTCTGGCCAATCCAGGCAAGCTCAAAGGCGTGGCACGGGCGGGCGTCGGTGTCGACAATATCGATGTCAAGGAGGCGACGCGCAAGGGCATCCTCGTGATGAACACCCCCGGGGGCAATACGCTCAGCGCTGCCGAGCATACGATGGCTCTGATGCTGGCGATGAGTCGAAACGTCGTACCGGCCTGCAATAGTCTCAAAGCAGGGGCCTGGGATCGAAAGAAATATACCGGCAACCAGCTCAATCACAAGGTCCTGGGCGTGATCGGCCTCGGGCGGATCGGGATGGCGGTGGCCCAGATGGCCTGCGGATTCAACATGAAGGTGCTGGGATACGATCCGCTGGCGGCGCCGAAAGACGCCGAGCAGCAGGGGGTCGAGGTGACCGACAACGTCGAGCGGATCTTCCGGGAAGCGGACTTCATCAGCCTTCACGTGCCCAGGAACGAGCAGACGCTCAACATGATTGGCAGCGCACAGCTCGAAATGATGAAGCCGACGGTGCGTCTGGTCAACTGCGCTCGCGGCGGGATCATCAACGAACAAGCCCTGTACGACGCCCTGGCGGCCAAGCGGATCGCCGGCGCGGCCCTCGACGTGTTTTCGAGCGAGCCGCCGGAGAACATCCGTTTTGCCGAGTTGGAGAATTGCCTGGTGACGCCGCACTTGGGCGCCAGCACGGAGGAAGCGCAGATCGAGGTCGCGGTGGAGGCGGCCGAGATCCTGATCGACGCGATCAAGGGCGGGCCGATCAAGAACGCGCTGAACGCGCCTTCGACAGGTGGTGCGATGCCGCCGATGGTGGGCCGCTATGCCGAGCTGGCCCGTCGCGTCGGAGCACTGCTCAGCACGATCGCCCCGGGCAACATCAAGGGCATCGAGGTGCAGTATCGCGGCACAGTCGCCGCCATGGACATCGCGCCGGTGACGCTCGGTTTTCTGATGGGGCTGCTCCAGAAACATTTCGAGATGCCGCTGAACATGGTCAACACGCCGGTGCTGGCGAAGGAACGCGGCATCAGCATCGACGAGACGAAAAACAGCGAGGCCAAAGACGTGGCGTCGAGCTTCAGTGCGAAGGTCGTCACAACAAAAGGCACTCGTACTGTGACGGGCTCTGTGTTCGGTGAGCGGCTGCTGCGGATCATCGAGATCGACGGGTTCAATATCGAGATGACGCCGCAAGGGGCGGTGCTGGTCATCTTCAACGACGACAAGCCCGGCGTTATCGGGGCGGTCGGCACGGTGTGCGGCAAGCACGGGATCAACATCGGGACGATGGGCGTCGGCCAGAAGCTGGAAGAGCACAAGGCCATCCTGGCGGTCAGTCTCGACAAGGAGCCGGCTGCCGATGCTGTTGCGGAGTTGAGCAAGCTCGATTTCGTCAACGAACTCTACGTCTGCACGCTGTAGGGATTTGTTGTCGGCGCCCGGTCGGCATGGATGCGGCCACGTTCCTTCGTCGCGGCTGCTGGACGGAGACACGTTGCGCGGGATACGGACATCATGGCCCAGGAACTTATCATCAGCGTCAGCGGAATGCGTGGGATCATCGGTGAGAATCTCACACCCGCCCTCGCCGCTGAGTATGGTTGTGCCTTCGGCAGCTTTTTGAATGATCGGGTCGGCGCAGGCGGACGACCGTCCGTCTGCGTCGGCCGCGACTCGCGCGGCAGCGGTCCGATGCTGGCCTCGGCCGTCATGGCGGGACTGTGTTCGGTTGGAGTCGATGCGATCGATCTCGGACTGGTCACGACGCCTGGTGTCGGCATCATGCTGCGCCATCTCGGTTGCGCCGGCGGCATCATGATCACGGCGTCGCACAACCCGCTTCCTTACAACGGGATCAAGCTGATCCTGGACAACGGCGTGGCGCCTCCTCCGCAGACGGCAGCGCAGATCCGTCAGTGTTTCTTCGATAAGCGATTCTCGTTCGTCGGCTCGTCGCAGTGCGGGAGGGTTGTCGCCAATCCCGATACCGATCGCATCCACGTGGAGAAGGTCCTGGCGGCGGTGCCATCAAAACAGATTGCGCCTCGTCGGTACAGAATCGTGCTCGACAGCGTCAACGGCGCCGGCGCGCCGGTTGCCAAGAAGCTGCTGGCCGAGTTCGGCTGTGAGGTCGTTGCGATGAACGACGAGCCGACAGGGCTGTTCGCACACGAGCCTGAGCCGATCGCCGCCAATCTGCAGGGGCTGTGCGAGCGCGTCCGACAGGTAGGGGCCGACGTGGGCTTCGCGCAGGACCCCGATGCCGATCGCCTGGCGATCGTCGATGAGAGCGGCCTGTACATCGGCGAGGAATACACGCTGGCACTAGCCGCCAAGTGCGTGTACTCCGGTCGTTCGGGAGCGGCGGCGGCGAATCTGTCCACGTCGCGCATGATCGACGACGTGGCTGCTTCGGCCGGTGGTCGCGTCATTCGAACCCCAGTGGGGGAGGCCAACGTCGCAAACGCCATGCTGGAAAACGGCTGCGTCATCGGCGGAGAGGGCAACGGCGGGGTCATCGATCTGCGCGTCGGGCCCATACGCGACAGTCTCGTGGCGATGGCACTGGTGCTTCAGTTGATGGTCGAAACGGGGCAGACCATCAGTCAGTTGGTGCGCCAGATTGGTGGGTACGTCATGATTAAGGATAAATTCGCTGCCGATGCGTCGCAGGCCGGACGGATTATCGATCTGACAAGGCTGCGCTTTCCTGGGGCAGCGATGAACGACTCGGACGGCTGCCGCCTCGATTTTGACGATGGCTGGCTGCATTTGCGGACCAGCAACACCGAGCCGGTGATGCGTTTGATCGTCGAGGCCAACGACGAGGCGGGGGCGCGTCGCTATGTTGAAGAGGTCTCGGCGATTCGCGAGGCCGTGCTGGGGTAGACTCGTGGCAGTCGACAGCAAAAACGACGTGGCCGTGGCGCAGATTCGGGCGGTGACCTGTCTGGGCATGGCGGTAAACGTCGCTCTGTCGGTCGTCAAGATCGTGGTCGGTCTGGTGTTCTCCTCTCTTTCGCTGGTTGCCGACGGGATTCACTCGGTCAGCGATCTGGCCACCGATCTGGCGATCCTGCTCGGGTTGCACCTGGGAGCCCGCAAGCCCGACGCAGCGCACCCCTACGGGCATGGCCGGCTGGAGACGTTCTCAGCCGTCGTGGTGGCCGTTGTGTTGATCGGCGTCGGCGGGACCATGATCTATTACGCGACCACGGCGATCGCTCGCAACGAGGTGATGACGCCTCACTGGCCCGTTCTCGTGGTGGCGGTCCTTTCGATTCTGGCGAAAGAGGCCCTCTACCAAGTCGCGAAGCGAGTTGCTGTAAGATCGCATAGCGCAGCACTTTACGCCAATGCTTGGCATCACCGCAGCGACGCGTTCAGTTCGGTTGCCGTGCTGATCGGTTATGCCACGCTGTACGCCGGATTCGATCACGGCGATCAGGTGGCGGCTATGGCCGTTGGTCTGCTGATCGTTCTCGTCGGTGTGAAGATTCTCGGCGATTCGCTTCGTGAGTTGACTGAAGGGGCGGTCGATCCGGAGACGGTCGCCCAGGTGATGAAGGTCATTGATGGACACGGTGAGATTCGACAGTGGCACAGGTTGAGGAGCCGTCGAGTTGGGCGCGAGCTATTCCTCGATGTGCATATTCTGGTCGATCCGGAGTTGAATGTTGCGGCCGCGCATGAGATCTCGGAGCGACTGGAGGAGGCCCTCGACCGGGAAATCGCCTGCCCGGTCAATGTGACGGTGCACATCGAGCCGGACCTGCCGGCGTTCCGCAAGTAGACTTGCCGGACGTGGCAGTGGCGAAGCGACCGGGTATAATTCGTCTTCGGCAGGGTGGAAAAACTATTGCAGGGCGTCCGGGCGGGCGGTACAATAATCCCTTTTTCAGGGAATCATGCAGATCAAGAAAGGACATTCCGCACAATGAGTCTTCAGAGCTTCTTCACCCCGAAATCCGTCGCCATCGTCGGGGCATCGCGCCAGAAGGGCAAGGTAGGGTACGAGATTCTGGTCAACATGATCTCGTCCGGTTTCCAGGGGAAGATCTGGCCCGTCAACCGCAGCACAGATTCGGTCGAAGGCCTTACGTGCTATCCCGACCTGACGAGCATCGGCGAGACCCCGGAGTTGGTGATTGTCATTGTTCCGGCCAAGTTCGTTCTCGGCGTTATGGAGGAGTGCGCCAAGATCGGTACGAAGGCGGTGATCATTATCACGGCCGGTTTCAAGGAGATCGGAGAAGAGGGCAAGAAGCTCGAAGACGAAGTCGTGCGCGTCGCGCGCCGCTCGGGCATTCGGGTCATCGGGCCGAACTGCCTGGGCGTGACGGTGACGGCTTCGAAGCTGAACGCCAGTTTCGGTGGGGAACTGCCCGAGGCAGGAGGGATCGGCTACCTGTCCCAATCCGGTGCGCTGCTGGCGGCCATCCTGGACACCGCCAAGGCCAACGGCATCGGCTTCAGCAGCCTCTTCAGCATCGGGAACAAAGCGGATGTCGATGAGTTGGATCTGGTCGAAGCACTGGCGGATGACCCCAACACGACCGTCATCGCCGGCTATCTGGAGAACATCAAGGATGGAAACGCATTCGTTCATGCCGCCGAGCAGATCTCGCACGTGAAGCCCATTCTTCTGATGAAGTCGGGGGGGACCGCGGCGGGTGCCAAGGCGGCGTCGTCGCACACCGGTTCGCTGGCCGGAAGCGAGGTGGCCTACGAGGCCATGTTCACGCGGGCCGGGGTCATTCGTTGCGACTCCATCACACAGCAGTTCGATTTCGCGCAGGCGTTCGCCAATCAGCCGCTGCCCCAGGGCCCCAGCGTGGTGATCCTGACGAACGCCGGAGGCGCCGGCATCATGGCCGCCGACGCCATCGAGCGCGAGGGACTGACCTTCGCCAAGCTGAACGCCGAGACGATCGAGAAGCTGAAAACGAAACTGCCTGCCGCGGCGAATTTTCACAATCCGGTGGATGTTCTGGGCGACGCACTGGCCGATCGATACGAGTTCGCACTGGACGTGCTCCTCGACGATCCCAACGTGCAGACGGTGCTCGTCCTGCTGACGCCGCAGGCGATGACCGAGGCAAAGGAGACGGCGGAGGCCATCGTCAGAACCTCGCGTCGCAAGCCGGACAAGCCGATTCTCGCCTGTTTCATGGGGGCCAGCAAGGTGGAGGAGGGCGTAAAAGTATTTCGCGAGGCCAAAATACCGCAATACGATTCTCCGGAAGCCGCTGTGGCGACGATCAAGGCGATGGCGGACTACGTTCGCTGGCGCGCCCGGCCGAAGCGCGTCGTACGGCTGTTTCCGGTCAACCGACGCAAGGTCGAGAGCATCATCGAGCGTCATCTGAGGCATGGGGCCCGCGAGATCGGCGAGGCAGAGTCCAAAGAAATCCTGGAGGCTTACGGTTTCGCGACACCGAGCGGATCGATTGCCACGACGGCCGACCAGGCGGCCAATATCGCCGAGCAGCTCGGCTATCCGGTCGTGCTGAAGATCTGGTCCCCGGACATCGTGCACAAGTCCGACGTCGGCGGGGTCAAGGTCGGGCTCAAGAGCGCCCAGGAGGTCAAGGACGCATTCGACCTGATGATGTACCGCATTCCGAAGAAGGTGCCCAACGCTCACATCCTGGGCGTGCTGGTTCAGGAGATGTGCGCCAGCGGCCGCGAAGTCATTCTGGGCATGCATCGCGATCCGCATTTTGGTCCGCTGATGATGTTCGGCATGGGCGGCATCATGGTCGAGGTCCTCAAGGATGTGGCGTTCTACCTGGCCCCCCTGACGGGTGATGAGGCCAAGCAGATGCTGGTAAACACGAAGACCTACCAACTCCTCAAGGGCGTTCGTGGCCAGGAGGGGGTGGATATCGAGGCGATTGCCGAGGGGCTCCAGAGGCTCAGCCAGTTAGTGACGGAGTTCCCTCAGATTCAGGAGATGGACATCAATCCGTACGTCGTGGGCCTTCCGGGGACCACGCCGATAGCCGTAGACGCCAGAATTAGTGTAGAGAAGTGATATGCAAACGATCAATTGGCAAGAGAAGTACAAGGACAAAGTCAAGGCCGCTTCGGCGGCGATGCAACTGATTAAATCGGGGAACAGCATTTTCATCGGGACCGGTTGTGCGCAGCCGCAGCATCTGGTCCACTCGCTGGTGGAGTACAGCGATCATATCTACGATGCCCATATCGTGCATTTGCTGACGATGGGCGAAGCGCCCTACGTGGATGACAAGTTTCGCGACAAGTTCAAGATGAACAGCTTCTTCATCGCGGACAACGTGCGGCACGCCCTCGATCGCGGCGTCGGCGACTACACGCCGATCTTCCTGTCAGAGATTCCGGCGGAATTCGAATCGGGCCGCATCCCGATCGACGTGGCGCTGATTTCCGTGGCCCCGCCCGATGCGAACGGTCTGTGCAGCCTCGGCGTTTCGGTGGACATCGTGCAGTCCGCCGCCGCCAGCGCCCGTTACGTCATCGCGCAGGTGAACAGCCACATGCCGCGAACGCACGGCAACAGCTTTTTGCACGTCAACACGATCGATGTCTTGGTTCCGTACGATGAGCCGATCATCGAGATCCCGATCGATGAGCCCGACGAAACGCTGCGGCGGATCGGTCAAAACGTCGCCCAACTGGTCGAAGACGGCAGCACGATTGAGTGCGGCATCGGACGGCTTCCCCAAGCCCTGGCCGAATACCTCGTCTACAAGAAGGACCTCGGCGTCCACACCGAGATGTTCAGCGACTGGATCATCGACTTGATCGATTGCGGCGCGATCACCTGTGCAAAGAAGTCGCTCAATCGCGGCAAGATCGTCGCCAGCTTCTGCATGGGTTCGAAGAGACTGTACGACTACATCGACAACAATCCGTTCTTTGAATTCTATCCCACCGAGTATGTCAACGACGTCCATGTCATCAGCCAGCACGACAAAATGGTGGCGATCAACGTCGGCCTGGAAATCGATCTGACTGGACAGGTGTGCGCCGATTCTCTGGGGTACAAATTCTACAGTGGCATCGGCGGGCAGGTGGACTTCATTCGCGGCGCGGCTCGCAGCCGCGGGGGCAAGGCGGTGATCGCCATGCCTTCAACGGCCAAGAACGGTGAGATCTCCCGCATCGTGCCCAACCTGACAGAGGGGGCCGGCGTCGTCACCACCCGCGCCGACGTCCACTACGTAGTGACTGAGTACGGGATCGCCTATTTGCACGGCAAGAGCATTCGGCAGCGTGTGCTCGACCTGATCAACATTGCCCATCCGAAGTTCCGCAAGGGCCTGATGCAGGCCGCCAAGGCCAGGAACTACATCTACCAGGACCAGATTGAGTTGTCATGGGACCAGGTCAACTACCCCGAGGAGTTGGAGCACTACGCCACTCTGCGGGACGGAACGGAGATTTTCTTCCGGCCGATCAAGCCGGTGGACGAGCCGGCGCTATCGGAGATGCTCTATTCGCTCAGCGAGCAGTCGGTTCGGACTCGCTACATGACACGGACGGTGGCCTTCCCGCACAAGGACGTCCAGCAGTTGACGAACATCGACTACAAGAGCGATATCGCCATCGTCGGGATGGTCCCCGGGGTCGGCGGAGACGACATGGTTGCGATCGCCCAGTACTACCTCGACCCCAAGACCCTGGCGGCCGAGGTGGCCTTCCTCGTGCAGGATGAGTGGCAGCAGAAGGGCATGGGCACGTTCCTGCTGGATTACATCACGCAGGTGGCCCGCCAGCGGGGCGTCAAACGCTTCTATGCGAAGGTGCTGCCGGACAACCGACCGATGCTGGCGGTCTTCCAAAATTCCGGGTACAGAGTCAACGTGGAATTTGACGGAGACGTCTACAACGTCTCATACGACTTGACCAAAGAGCGCCAATAGGAAAGACCTTGTCCGGACGAAGAGCTGCTTTCATTCACTCGGACCAGATCGAGCAGTACCGCTACCCGGAGGGCTGCCCCTTCCGGCCTGAACGGGCCGGCAGGCTCCGCAAGACCCTCTGCTCGATGGGACTGCTCTCGGGGCAGGGGATCAGCGAAGTGGCTCCCATCCCGGCGGATCGACCGGTGCTGAAGCTCTTCCATTCTGCCCGCTACCTGAATGCCCTGAAGAAAGCGGACCAGGGACAATGGGACATCCAGGCGCTGCACATGGGCATCGGCACCGACGATGTTCCCATCTTCCGCGGCATGTACGACTACGCGGTGCTCGCGACGGGCGCGACGCTCGTGGGGGCGGACCTGATCCTGTCGGGACAAGTGGATGTCGTGTTCAATCCATCCGGGGGCTATCACCACGCATTCCCCGAGAAGGCGGCGGGGTTCTGCTACATCAATGACAACGCGATCGCCTGTCTGGTTCTGGCAGAGGCGGGCAGGAAGGTCCTGTATCTGGACGTGGACGTACACAACGGCGACGGTGTCGCCCACGCCTTTTACAGCCGTTCGGACGTCATGACCATCTCCGTTCACGAGAATCCCAGGATGCTCTTTCCGGGAACGGGATTCGAGGACGAGATCGGAGAGGGCAAGGGCGAGGGCTACTGCGTCAATCTCCCGTTGCCGGTGGGGACCTACGATCGCGCCTATCTGTACGCCTTCGAGTCTGTCGTACTGCCTCTGATCGGCGCCTTCGGACCGGATGTAATCGTGTTCGAGCTGGGTGTCGATGCGCTGGCGGGCGATCCGTTGGCCCATCTGCATCTGACCAATAACGCCTATGCTGAGATCATCAGGAACCTGTTGAGCTTCGGCAAGCCGATCCTCGCCACCGGCGGGGGCGGCTACAACGTGGAGAACTCCGTTCGTGCCTGGGCGCTGGCCTGGACCGTCTTCACGGGGGAGGACGATGGCCCGGACCTCGGCCCTCTGATGGGCGGCGTCATGATGGAGAGCACCGATTGGCGAGGCGGCCTGCGCGACCGCGAACTGGCCGTCAGTGAAGAACAGAAACAGGCGGTCCTTCCCGCCTTGATGGCCTCGATCGATCGGATCAAGGCGAAGGTTTTCCCCATTCACGGATTGTGAGAGGCGGACAGGAATGGCAAAGGCCCGCGCCTGTCACGGCTCGGGCCTTTTATACTGCCCGTGTGCTGCCAGGTGCCTATGCTTCTTCTGCGATCTGGTGCGTCTGATGCGGCGCTCTGACGAAGACCGTCACGATCGCGGCGAGAATCAGCAGGGCGGATGCCCCATAGTAGGCGAAGTTGAACGTCTGATAGACGTCATACAGTTTGCCGGCCAGAAAGGCGAGCATGAACCCGCCCACACCCCAGGCGGTGAAGACCAGCCCATAGTTCACGCCGAAGTTCTTCAGGCCGTAGTAGTCCTTCGTGACGGATGGGAACAGCGAGAGATTGGCTCCGTAGTTGGCGCCGATGAGGGCCGAGACGAGCGCCAGAATCGGCGCCTGGGCCAACGTGCCGCCCTCTACGGTCTGTGAAAGCACGAGCACGAGAATCGCCTGCATGACGAAGCACATGAACAAGGTGGCCTTGCGTCCGATCTTGTCGCTCAGGGTGCCGGCGACGATTCGCCCGGCGCCATTCCCAAGGGCCAGCACGGCTACGAGAAGGAAGCCGAGATCGATGCCGGCCTGAACCTTCGCGATGATCGCGAGCTTTCCGATGACCATCAGCCCGGCGCCGGCGCCACAGGCGTACATGAACCACAGCAGGTAGAACTGCGGAGTGCCGAGCATCTCTCTGGGGGCGAAGTCTGTTTTCCTGTCGCCGACGGCCGCTGCCTTGGGCGCCGGCGTCCCTGCCGGGAGGTAGCCTGCCGGCGGCGCTTTGAGGAACTGGGCCAGGATGGTGACAATCGCCAGAAAGGCGATGCCAAGGACCATGACGGCCGTTTGGATGTTCCAGGTATCGATGAGCGTCTTGGTTAACGGTGCGGCGTATACCGAGGCCAGGCCGAATCCCGAGACGACGATGCCGGCAATCAGACCCGTCTTGGCGGGAGGGAACCATTTCACCGCCGGTGGCGTCGCGGCAGCATAGCCGAAGCCGATACCGGTTCCCGCCAGGACTCCGAATCCGAGGATATAGCCCAAGGGTGAGGTTGTCACGCTGGCCAGCAGGAAGCCGGCGCCCACCAGGACGCCGCCGATGGTGGCCACCACGCGGGGGCCAATTCGGTCCTGCATGCGACCGGCCGGCACCATGACCAGAGAGAAGATCAGGCAGGCAAACATGTAGGGCAGAGATTTGTCCGTCTCGCTCCATTGCCATTCCGGCGGGACACCCTTGCTGATAACGCTCCAGGTGTACAGGATGCCCAGGGCGAGATTTACGCCCACCGCGGCAAATGTCACGCGCCAGCCCTGGTTCTTGATCTCGGGTAGTGTGGCGGTCCGTTCATCGCTCATGCATGGTCCCCTTCACGACAGCAAGACCGGACGTGCGCCGAGGAAGGCGCACGTCCGGTTTCTCGATCGGCAGGCAAAGAAACAGCCCTTACTTTCCCCGGCCCTTGACCAGGACTTCCACCACGTGCGGATCGGCCAGAGTCGTAATATCACCGAGGTTGTCTGTATTGTTCTCTGCGATCTTGCGGAGGATGCGTCGCATGATCTTGCCGGAACGCGTTTTCGGCAACGCCGGCGCGAACTGAATCACATCCGGCGCGGCGATCGGTCCGATCTCCTTGCGCACGTGCATGACCAGCTCCTTCTTGAGATCGTCGGTCTCCTGGATGCCCTCGTTAAGGGTCACAAAGGCATACAGAGCCTGGCCCTTGATCTCGTGGGGCATGGGCGTCACGGCCGCCTCAGCCACCTTCGCGTGGCTGACCAGGGCGCTTTCCACCTCGGCGGTGCCGATGCGGTGGCCGGAAACGTTGACGACGTCGTCGATGCGGCCCATCAGCCAATAGTCGCCGTCCTGATCGACGCGACAGCCATCGCCGGAGAAGTACTGATCAGCAAACATGGTGAAGTACGTGTCGATGAAGCGATCGTGGTCGCCCCACATGGTCCGCATCATGCCCGGCCAAGGCTTGCGAATGCAGAGCTTGCCGCCCTCGTTGGGGCCGCACTCACTGGCATCATCCCGCAGGATGACCGGATCGACGCCGAAGAACGGCTTGGTCGCGCTGCCCGGCTTGAGTGTGAAGGCGCCCGGCAGCGGTGTGATCAGGATGCCGCCCGTTTCCGTCTGCCACCAGGTGTCCACGATGGGGCACTTCTTGTGACCGATGTGTTCGTAATACCACATCCAGGCCTCGGGGTTGATCGGCTCGCCGACCGTGCCGAGGATCCGCAGGGTGTCGAGCTTGTACTTGGCGGGCCACTCCTCGCCCAGCCGCATCAGCGCGCGAATGGCCGTGGGCGCCGTATAGAACACCGTCACGCCGAACTTGTCGCACACCTGCCAGAACCGACCCGCGTCCGGATAGGTCGGGACACCCTCGAACATCAGGCTGGTGGCCCCATTGGCCAGCGGCCCATAGACGATGTAGCTGTGCCCGGTTACCCAGCCGATGTCGGCCGTGCACCAGTAGACGTCGTCCTCATGGACGTCGAAGATGAACTTATGGCTCAGCGAGACGTGCAGCAGATAGCCGGCGGTCGTGTGGACCACGCCCTTGGGCTTGCCGGTGGAGCCGGAGGTGTAGAGGATGAACAGCGGGTCCTCGGCGTTCATTCTCTCGGCCTCACACTGCTCGCTGGCTGTAGCCATCTCCTCGTGGTACCACACATCGCGTCCCTCCTGCATGTTGCAGGGATCGTCCGTCTCTTTCGTGACGATGACGCACTCGATCGATGGGG
>Ga0123333_10003022_pt1 | contig 16604 bp, 14 predicted proteins | sample BioC12SIPDNA_3_FD_89957 | JGI IMG/M metagenome (GOLD analysis project Ga0123333, IMG submission 89957) | Anaerobic biogas reactor microbial communites from Washington, USA - Biogas_R2_B C12 SIP DNA | ecosystem: Engineered > Bioreactor > Anaerobic > Unclassified | place: Washington, USA... | reverse complement strand
TCGGTCTCGTCCCAGGTGCCGCCGGGGGAGGCGCGGTAGTAGTGCCGCAGCCACGGGGAGCCGAAGCGGTTCGTGCTCTCGAGCGCGCCCTCCGTGCCGTAGATCCAGAACCCCTCCTCCCACCCGGTGGCGGTCCAGGCCGTCTCGATCGTGCCGATCGCGCCGTCGGCGAACTCGATGGAGACGTTCGCCGTGTCCTCGACCTCGATGTCGTAGGCGAGTGTGGCGGTGCGGGCGTACACCTCGCGCACGCGGCCGCCGAAGAACCGCGCCAGGTCGGCCAGGTGGCAGCCGTTGTCGAGGAGCGTGCCGCCGCCCGAGCTGGCCTTCGTCGCGAACGACGGCCTCACGCCTTGCCCGCCCCAGTCGTGCGCCTGACGCAGCCGGAGGTGCGTGACGCGGCCGATGGCGCCGGCCTCGACCAGCTCCTTGGCCTTGCGCGCCGGCCCGGACGACCTCAGCTGGTGGTTCACGACCAGCATGACGCCGGCCGCACGGCAGGCCGCGATCATCTCGTCGGCGAGGGCGAGGTCGAGCGCGATGGGCTTCTCGACAAGGACGTGCGCGCCGGCCTCGGCGGCCGCGAGCGTCGCGGGGTGGTGCACGGCCGTGGGCGCGGCGATCGACACGGCGTCGATGCCGCCGGCGGCGAACATCTCGCGGTAGTCGGAGAACGTCCGGTCGACGCCCCAGGCGCTGGCGCGCGCCGCCAGCTGCACCGGGTTCACGTCGCACAGCGCGACGACGTTGGCGCCGGCGGCGCGGTACCCGTCGAAGTGCGACTGCGAGATGCTGCCGGTGCCGATGATCGCGACGCGCAAGGGGTCGGCGGAGGAGGTGGGCGTCACGGCTTCAGGACGTGCTCCTTCCCGGGGTTCGGCACGGGCTCGAGCGCGGGCGTCTCGGGGCTCCGCGACTCGTCGCGCCGGAAGCGCGCGGCGGCGTAGGCGGCGGCGTTCGCCACGATGCGCCTCACGTGCGGGTTCCGGTAGGTGGGGTACGTCTCGTGGCCGGGCCGGAAGTAGACCACGCGCCCGTGGCCGCGGCGCCAGGTCATCAGGCTGCGGAACACCTCCCCGCCCTGGAACCACGAGATCATCAGGAGCTCGTCGGGGTCGGGAACGTCGAACCGCTCGCCGTACATCTCCTCCTGCTCGAGCTCGAAGCTGCCGGGCACGCCCGCCAGGACAGGATGGCTCGGCTGGAGGCTCCAGAGGCGCTCCTTCTCGTCGGCCTCGCGCCACTTGAGCGACCCGTGGGTGCCCATCAGGCGCGTGAACGGCTTGCTGTAGTGGCCGGAGTGGAGGACGACGAGGCCCATGCCGCCCAGCACCGCGCGCTGCACGCGCTCGGCGACGGCGTCGGTGACCTCGGCGTGGGCCTTGTGGCCCCACCACAGCATCACGTCGGTGGCGTCGACGACCTCCTGCGTCAGCCCGTGCTCCGGCTCGCGCAGGGTGGCGACGCGCACCTCGGCGCCGGGCGCGTGCTCGAGGACCGCCGACCTCAGCTCGGCGTGGATGCCGTCGGGGTAGACGCGGCGCACGCTCTCAGCCTCGACCTCGTGGAGGTACTCGTTGTAGATCGTGACCCTCAAGGCGACCCGACCCTTCCGGGACGTCAGTCGGTCACCGCCCCGACCGACGCGCTGGACACGAGCTTGGCGTACTTCGCCAGCACGCCGGTAGTGTAGCGCGGCGGCCTCGGGGCCCACGCAGCCCGGCGCCGCTCGAGCTCGGCGTCGTCGACCTCGAGGCGGATCAGGTTCGCGTCGGCGTCGATCGTGACGAGGTCGCCCTCCGCGACGAGGCCGATGGGGCCGCCCACGGCCGCCTCCGGCGCGACGTGGCCGACGACGAGCCCGTAGGTGCCACCGGAGAAGCGCCCGTCGGTAACGAGGGCGACGGAGTCGCCGAGGCCCTGGCCGATGATCGCGCTGGTCGGCGCCAGCATCTCGCGCATGCCCGGCCCGCCCTTGGGCCCCTCGTAGCGGATCACGACGACGTCGCCGGGCACGATACGGCGCTCGAGGATCGCGGCCATCGCGGCCTCCTCGCCGTCGAAGACGCGCGCCGGCCCCGTGATGCGGCGGCTCTTCAGGCCCGTCGTCTTGGCCACGGCGCCCTCGGGCGCCAGGTTGCCGCGCAGGACGTTGAGGTGCCCCTCGGGGTAGAGGGGGTCGGCGAACGGCCTGACGACGTCCTGGCCCGCCGGCGGCGTGCCGGGCACGTCGGCGAGGTTCTCGGCGACGGTGCGGCCCGTGACCGTGAGGCAGTCGCCGTGCAGGAGGCCGGCGTCGAGGAGCATGCGCATGACGAGCGGCACGCCGCCGACGCGGTGCAGGTCGGTCGCGACGTACTTGCCCGACGGCTTGAGGTCGCACAGCACCGGCGTGGTGCGGCGCAGGCGCTCGAAGTCGTCGATCGTGAGGTCGACCTCGGCGGCGTGCGCGATCGCCAGCAGGTGGAGCACGGCGTTCGTGCTGCCGCCCACGGCCATCACCACGCGGATCGCGTTCTCGAACGCCGCCCGCGTCATGATCCGGCGCGGCGTCAGCCCCGACGCGACGAGCCTCACGAGGGCCTCGCCGCTGGCGGCGGCGCTCGCCAGCTTCTCGTCGTCGACGGCCGCCATCGTGCTCGAGTAGGGGAGGCTCATGCCCAGCGCCTCGATCGCGGAGGACATCGTGTTGGCGGTGTACATGCCGCCGCAGGAGCCGGGGCCGGGGCAGGCCGCCGACTCGACCGCCTGCAGGGCCTCGAGCTCGATGCGGCCGGCCGCGTGCGCCCCGACGGCCTCGAACACGCTGACGATCGTGAGGTCGTCGCCGGCGAGGCGGCCGGGCTTGATCGTGCCGCCGTAGACGTACACGGCGGGTACGTCGAGCCGGGCGAGGGCGATCATCCCGCCCGGCATGTTCTTGTCGCAGCCGCCGACGACGAGCATGCCGTCCATGCTCTGGCCGCGACCGACGGTCTCGATCGAGTCGGCGATGACCTCGCGCGAGACGAGGCTGCACTTCATGCCCTCGGTGCCCATCGAGATGCCGTCGGAGACGGTGATCGTCCCGAACGTCTGGGGCATCCCGCCGGCGGCGCGCACGGCCTCGGCCGCGGCGTCGGCCAGCCGCCTGAGACCCGAGTTGCACGGCGTGATCGTGGAGTGACCGTCGGCGACGCCGATGATCGGCTTGCCGAAGTCGGAGTCGGTGAAGCCGACGGCGCGGAGCATCGCGCGGTTCGGCGCGCGCTCGGGGCCGGTCGTGACGACGGCGCTGCGGCGCCGAGCTCTGTCAGCCATGGGCCACCGCCTCGCCGCGGGTGACGGCGGCCACGACCGCGTCGGTGAACGCTGCCGTCGTCCGCGTGCCGCCCAGGTCAGTGGTCGGGTCCTCGGCCAGGGCGTGGGCGACCGCGGCCTCGAGCGCCGCGGCGGCCTCGGGGGCGCCCAGGCTGTGCCTCAGCATCAGCGCCACCGACAGCATCGTGCCCGTGGGGTTCGCGACGCCCTTGCCGGCGATGTCGGGCGCGCTCCCGTGCACCGGCTCGTAGAGCCCCACGTCGCCGCCGAGGCTGGCCGACGGCAGGAGCCCGAGGGAGCCGGGGATCACGGCCGCGAGGTCGGAGAGGATGTCGCCGAACAGGTTGCCCATCACGAGCACGTCGAACGCGCCCGGGTCGCGCACGACCTGCATCGCGGCGTTGTCGACGTAGAGGTGGTTCAGCTCGACGTCGGGGAACTCGTCCCGGTGGACGGCGACCACGACGTCGCGCCAGAACTGCGAGACGTCGAGCACGTTGGCCTTGTCGACGTTCGTGACCTTGTTGCGGCGGCCGCGGGCGGTCTGGAACGCGAGACGCGCGATGCGCTCGACCTCGTGCCGCTGGTAGACCATCGTCGAGAGGCCCTCGTCGGGGCGGTTGTGGGACGGCTTGCCGAAGTAGATCCCGCCCGTGAGCTCGCGGAAGATCACCATGTCGGTGCCGCGGGCCCGCTCGGGCCGCAGGGGCGAGAGGCGCTCGAGGCCCGGGAACACCCTCACCGGCCTGAGGTTCGCGAAGACGCCCAGGTGGCGCCTGAGGGCGAGGATCGCGGTCTCGACCCGCTGCTCGCGCGGCAGGCGGTTCCACGGGTGGTCGCCGACGGGCCCGCCCACGGAGCCGAGCAGCACGGCGTCGGCCCGGGTGACGGCCGCGCGCGTCTCGTCGGGGAAGGCGGTGCCGTGCTCCTCGAGCGCGCTGCCGCCGAACGGCAGGCGGCGGTACTCGAGGTCGAGGCCGAAGCGCGCGGCCACGGCCTCGAGGGCCGCGAGCGACGCCTCGACGACCTCGGGGCCGACGAAGTCCCCGGGCAGCACGGCGACGACCTGCCGGCGGCCCGAGGTCACGAGGGCACCTCGTGCCCGAGCGCGAGCGCGGTCGCTCGCACCTGCGGCAGCCCCTCGAGCAGCTCGGCGAGGGGGTCGTACGTGCCCGTGATCAGGGCGGTCCTGGCGCTGTCAGGCATGGCGGCAGCGTAACCCCGGTCGCCGGCCTCGACGCGCATGGCCTCCAGGTCGACGGTGACCGGGAGCGTCGGGTCGGCCTGCACGCGCGCGGTGAGGTCCGCGAGGTCGTCCGGCGCCAGGCGCACGCACGCCAGCCCGATGTTGGTGGCGTTGCCGAAGAAGATCTCGGCGAAGCTGCCGGCTACGACGGCTCGGAAGCCGGCGCGCACGAGCGACTGCGGCGCGTGCTCGCGGCTCGAGCCGCACCCGAAGTTCGCGCCGGTGACGAGCACGCTCGCCCCGGCGCATGCGGGCCGGTCGAGCGGGTGGCCCTTGAGCGTGCCGTCCGGCGCGAAGCGCTCGTCGTAGAACAGGCCCTCGCCCAGCTCGTCGAACGTGACGCACTTGAGGAAGCGGGCCGGGATGATGCGGTCGGTGTCGATGTCGTCGCCGCAGACGGCCACGCCCGTGCCGGTGACGCGGATGACGGGCTCGAAGGCGCTCACGCCACGACCTCCCGCCCGACGCCGAACACCTCGCGGGCGTCGGTCACCACGCCGGTCACGGCCGCGGCGGCGACCATCACCGGGCTCATCAGCACCGTGCGGCCGGTGGGGGAGCCCTGCCTGCCCTTGAAGTTCCGGTTGGAAGACGAGGCGCACAGCTGGTCGCCGACGAGCTTGTCCGGGTTCATCGCCAGGCACATCGAGCAGCCGGCGGCGCGCCACTCGAAGCCGGCGGCCTTCAGCACCCTGTCGATGCCGAGCCGCTCGCACTCGCTCTTGACGTGCTCGGAGCCGGGCACGGCGATCGCCTTGACCCGCGGGTGGACGCGGCGGCCGGCCAGCACCTCGGCGACGGCGACGAAGTCGGAGAGCCGCGCGTTCGTGCACGAGCCGAGGAACGCGACGTCGACGGGCGTGCCCGCGATCGGCTGGCCGCCCTCGAGCTGCATGTGCGCCAGCGCCTCCTCGACGGCCTGCCGCTCGCCCGGCGGCACGTCCTCGGGACGCGGCACGCACTCGTCGATCGCGACGGCCTGGCCGGGGTTGATGCCCCACGTGACCGTCGGCGGCACGTCCTCGGCGCGGATCTCGACGACGTCGTCGTAGCGGCAGCCGGGGTCCGAGCGGAAGGCCAACCACCTCTCCACGGCGGCGTCCCAGTCCGCGCCCTGAGGCGCGTAGGGGCGGCCGCGCAGGTAGGCGACCGTCGTCGCGTCTGGCTGCACGTAGCCGAAGCGCGCGCCACCCTCGATCGACATGTTGCAGACGGTCATGCGCTCCTCCATCGTCATGCGGTCGAAGACGTCGCCGGCGTACTCGTAGGCGTAGCCGACGCCGCCCTTGACGCCCAGCGTGCGGATGATGTGGAGGATCACGTCCTTCGCGTAGACGCCGGGGCCGAGCGTGCCGTTGACCTCGATGCGCCTGAGCTTGGGCTTCGAGAGCGCGAGCGTCTGGGTCGCCAGCACGTCGCGGACCTGCGTGGTGCCGATGCCGAACGCGATCGCGCCGAAGGCGCCGTGGGTGCTGGTGTGGCTGTCGCCGCACGCGATCGTCGTGCCGGGCTGGGTGAGGCCGAGCTCGGGCCCGACCATGTGGACGATGCCCTGCCGGCCCGACCCGACGTCGAAGAAGGCGATGCCGTGCTCGGCCACGTTGCGCCTGAGGTGGGCGATCATCTCGGCCGCCATGGGGTCCTCGAACGGCTCGACCCGTGTGTGGGTGGGGACGATGTGGTCGACGGTGGCGAACGTGCGCTCCGGCATCAGGACCTTCAGGCCCAGGTCGCGCAGCATGCCGAACGCCTGCGGGCTCGTCACCTCGTGGACCAGGTGCGTGTCGATGAAGAGCTGGGTCTGGCCGCTCCTCAAGGTCCTGACGGCGTGAGCGTCCCAGACCTTGTCGAGGAGGCTCCGTGGTTCTGGCATCGAGTTCCTCTCCCACCCGCGGTCTAAAGCGAGGTCCCCGGCCGCGGGTGGGCCGGGGACCTGGGTTCCGTGCTGCGCGGGCGCCTACCGTGGGCGCCGCAGACCCTAAGCCCCGAGGGGGGCTAGTAGCGAGCCGCGAAGCGTCCAGCGCGCGTGGGGCGCCCTGTCGTGGTCACGGCCGGCCGGCATGGGGCGGAGTATAAGTTCGGCTGCTCGGCGGCGTCAACGAACCCCGGGCTTCGCCCCGCCCGGCCGCCGCGCCATCAGGTGCGCGAGGCCGTGGTGGGCGAGGAACGCCACGATCCGCTCGTCGCGACCGAAGGGGAAACCGAACATCTGGGTCTGGATGCCGGCGCCGCGGTTCCCCTCGATGACCGTGAAGCCGTCCGCGGTGATCACGACGTCCCAGCCGACGTAGGCGATCGCCGGGTGCGCGCGCATGAAGCCCGTCAGGCGCTCGACCACGGCCGCCACCCCGGGCACGAGCGTCCCCTCTATCGGCGCCCCGGTGTCGGGGTGGCGGGAGTGCCACACGAGCCGGCTGGCGCCGAAGGGGAAGGTGCAGGCCGGGCCGAGGCGATGGCTGGCCGGGTCTAGCCGGCCCATGATCCCGCCCGAGGACATGTTGTCGACGGGCGCGGTGGCGCGCGTGCCGAACCGATGGCACAGCGAGCCGACGAACGGCTCGCCGCCCGCGCCCTCCCCGCCGAACATCACGACCCTGATCGTGTTCGTGCTGTGGGGGAAGATCGCGTCCGCGTACGCGGCCTGGCGAGCGAACTCGACGACGAGCATGCCGTCGCGCGCGAAGAGGGCCGCCTCGACCTCGGCCCGAGTCGCGGGCGCGCCGTCCAGCGCCGGCTCGCCGCCTTCGAGCGAAAGCAGCCTGACGCGCTTGCCCTTCTGGCCCGTCACCGGCTTGAGCACGAGGGGCCCCTCCGCCAGCAGTGCGAGCAGGGCGTCAACGGAGCGCGCCTCCCTCTCCGCGACGGGCATCAGCGTGCGGTTCGCGGCCAGCGCCAGGACCCGCGGCATCGGCAGCTCGGCCTTGAACGTCTGCCAGAACAGCAGCTTGTTGGTCAGGAGCGCCGTGACGGTGGGGCCGTTCGTGTCGTAGAGCGGGGGACCCAGGCGGGTGGGCGCGTAGTCGTAAGGGTCGTTGCGGTCGAGCTCGTAGACGACGTACGACTCGGGCGAGAACCCGAGGCGAGTCATCCGCAGCCGTTCCCGGTAGGGGACGCCCGAGCGGTCCGTGTACGCCTTGACGGCGTCCTTGAGCAAGCGGAGCGCTGCCACGCCTGGCACCCCCTTCGCCCCCTCGAGGCCGTGCCGAGGTCGAGGCTAGGCCGAGCGGCCTCCACGTCCGATCGGCGGCGGCCCGCCGACCCGCCCGTAGTCGCCGCCGACGCGCGGCGGCGGGGTCGTGCCGCCGTTCTGCGCGGCGATGCCCCCGGTGCTGACGAGGCGCTCGAACTCCTTCTGGTCGACGGCGCGCGCCAGCCCGGTCTCGAACGAGATCACCTTCCTGAGGTGGAGCTCGGCGAGGCAGGCGTCCATCGTGATCATGCCGAGCTGCCCGCTGGTCTGGATCGAGCCGGGGATCTGGTGGGTCTTGCCCTCGCGGATCTGGTTGCGGATCGCGGGCGTGGCGAGCAGGAACTCGTACGCCAGGACGCGGCCCTCGCCGTTCATGCGCGGCACGAGCTGCTGCGTGAGGATCGCCTGCAGGTTGTTCGCGAGCTGCACGCGCACCTGCTCCTGCTGCGCCTCGGGGAAGACGTCGATGATGCGGTCGATCGCCTCGGAGGCCGTGTTCGTGTGGAGCGTGGCCATGACCAGGTGGCCGGTCTCGGCCGCGGTCACGGCGGCGCCGATCGTCTCGTAGTCGCGCATCTCGCCGACGAGGATCACGTCGGGCGCCTGCCTGAGCACGCTGCGCAGGGCGTTGTTGAAGTTCTGCGTGTCCTCCCCGACCTCGCGCTGGTTGATGATCGACCGCTTGTGGCGGTGGAAGAACTCGATCGGGTCCTCGACCGTGACGATGTGCTTCGGGTACTCGCTGTTGATGAGGTCGATCATCGTCGCGAGCGTCGTCGACTTGCCCGAGCCGGTGGGCCCGGTGACGAGCACGAGGCCGCGCGGGAGGCGGGCGACGTTCGCGACCTCCTCGGGCAGGCCGAGCTGCTGGAAGGTCAGGACCTCCTCCGAGATCGTGCGCATCACGCCGCCGACCGAGCCGCGCTGCACGAAGACGTTCACGCGGAAGCGGCCGTGGCCGGAGAGGCTGAACGAGAAGTCGAGGTCCTTGCGCTCCTCGAAGTTCCGCTGCTTCTTCTCGTCCATGAGCGCGTACATCAGGCGGCGCGTCATGGTCGGGGTCAGGACCTCGTGCTCCGTGGGGCGCCACTCGCCGTGGACGCGCAGCATCGGCGGCAGGCCGACGGTGAGCAGGAGGTCGGACGCCTTGCGCTCGATGGCGATCTTGAGCAGGTCGACGATGTCGGCCTGGATCTGCGTTGATCTGATCTGGTCAGCCATGTTGACGCTTCGGTCCTCTCACGTGCGCTTCACCATAGGCCCGCCGCTGTCACGGGTCTCTGACGTTCCGCACATCCGGGCGCCGCGCGGCTCGCGGGCCCGCCTCACTCGGCGGTGCGCGCCAGCACCTCTTCCAGGGTCGTGATGCCCTGCAGGGCCTTGTTGATGCCGTCGTCGCGGAGCGTCCGCATGCCGCGCGAGATCGCCAGCTCGCGGATCTCGAACGCGGACTGCTCCTTGACGATCGCCTTGCGGATCTCGTCGTCGACGACGAGCAGCTCGTGGATCGCGTAGCGGCCGTTGTAGCCGCTGCCGCCGCACTTCTCGCAGCCGACGCCGCGGTAGAGCACCTTGCCCTTGATCTCGTCGTCGGTCATGCCGAGGCGCCGGAGCACGTCGGGCTCCGGCGTGGACGCGACCTTGCAGTCCTTGCACACCTTGCGCACCAGGCGCTGGGCCAGGACGCCGAGGAGCGAGGCCGAGACGTTGAACGGCTCGATGCCCATCTCGGTGAGGCGCACGACGGCGCCGGCGGCGTCGTTCGTGTGGAGCGTGGCGATGAGCAGGTGACCGGTGAGCGCGGCCTCCATCGAGATCTTCGCGGTCTCGTGGTCGCGGATCTCACCGACCATGATGATGTCCGGGTCCTGGCGGAGGAACGAGCGCAGCGCCCTGGCGAAGTCGAGCCCCGCCTTGACGTTCACCTGGGTCTGGTTGATGCCCGGGATCTCGTACTCGACCGGGTCCTCGATGGTCGTGACGTTCACGTCCGGCGTGGCGATGCGCTTGAGGATCGAGAACGTCGTGAACGACTTGCCCGAGCCCGTGGGACCGGTGATGAGGAACATGCCGTACGGCTTCTTGATCAGGTCCTCGAAGTTCCGGAAGTTGTAGTCCGCGAAGCCGAGGTCCTCGATCTCGGGGATGTCGGTCGCCTTCTTCAGGATGCGCATCACCGACTTCTCGCCGTAGACCGTGGGGAGGGTCGAGAGGCGGAGGTCGACCTCGAGGTTGCGGTCCTTGAAGCGCACGCGCCCGTCTTGCGGCAGGCGGCGCTCGGCGATGTTCAGCCCGCCCATGATCTTGATGCGCGACGCCAGCGCCGGCGCCGTCACCTTCGGCATGGTCATGTACTCGCGCAAGGAGCCGTCCTTGCGCACGCGCACGACGACGCGCTCGGGGCGCGGCTCGATGTGGATGTCCGAGATGTCGTTGATGATCGCGTCGCGGATGATGTTGTTGACGACGCGCACGAGCGCGTTGTCGTCGATCGCCGAGCTGTCCTCGTCTGACTGCTCCTCGGCCCGCGAGCCCGCGACCTCCTCCACGACGGCGCGGGCGAGCTCGTCCATGTCGGCGCCGTCGCGGTAGTAGCGGTTGAGGAGGCGGGTGAGCGTCTCCTCGGTGGCGACGGCGGGCTGGATCTCGCGGCCCGTGATGAGCTGGATGTCGTCGAGCGCGAACACGTGACGCGGGTCCTTCATCGCCACGACCAGCGTGTTGCCCTCGAGCCGGACGGGCATGGCCGTGTAGCGCCGCGCCGTGGCCTCGGGGACGAGGCTGACGGCGTAGGGGTCGACCTGCACCGTCTCCTCGACGAAGGGGAAGCCCAGCTGCATCGCGAGGCTGCGCGCGAGCATGTCGGGGCTGATCTTGCCTGACTGGACTAGCGTGTCCTCGAGGCGGCCGCCGCCGGCGCGCTGCTTGTTCAGGGCCTCGTCGACGTCGGCCTGCGTGACGTAGCCGAGGTCGACGAGGATCTCGCCGAGCGGCTTGACGCTGCCCAGCTTCGTCTGCTCCTCGAGGGCGCGCCTGAGCTGCTCGCGCTTGAGGCGGCGGCTCTGCAGCAGCGTCTCGCCGAGGCGACCCTTGTCGTCGGCGTAGAGCTTGTCGATACGCTTCTGCACCGCGCTCTCGGGCGCGGCGACGAAGCGCACGGGCCGGCTGACGATGGCCTCGATGTCGGGCATGCGCCGCGGGTCGGCGATCGCGACGACGAGCGCCTCGTCCTCGAGCTTGTACGGCACGGCCGAGAACTGCACGGCGTCGAGCCTGAGGAGGTGGCTGCCCAGCCTGTCGGACACGGGCTCGTCCTCGAGGTCCGGCACGTACTCGATGCCCATCTGGTGGGCCAGCAGCTGGGCGAGCTGCTCCTCGTCGAGAGCGCCCATCTGCACGAGGATGCGGCCCAGCAGCCCACCGGTGCGCTGCTGCTCGGCGATCGCGGCCTCGAGCTGCTCCTCGGTGACGAGGCCGCGGGACACGGCCAACGTCCCGAGGCGCTGGCTGATGTCGACGTCGACGTCGAGCGGCGGCTCGAGGCCGAGCTCGGGGTAGTAGGTGGCGAGCGCCCACATCAGCTCCTTGTGGAGCGCCTGGTAAGGCTCCACGAGGCAGCCCGACGCGTCCTCGACCTCCTCGATGAGCAGCGCGTCGAGCGGGTCGACGAAGGCGACCCTGAGGCGGTCGCCGTCGATGGCGAACGGCATCGCGAGCAGCTCCGAGGCGAGCGTGCCCGGAAGCTTCGCCAGCGCGTCGGACATGACGTCGACACGGGGGAGGTTCACGAGCGGGATGCCGATCGACTCCTCGACGGCACGCGCGATGCGCTGCTCGGAGATCACGCCGAGCTGCATGAGGATGTCGGCCAGGCGCCCGCCCACCTCGGCATGGCGCGCGATCGCCTGCTGCAGCGCGTCGTCGGTGACGTAGCCACGCTCGAGCAAGACGGCGCCAAGCCGCTTGTCGCCGATGGAGAGGACAGCCAAGGTCAGTGCTCCTCGAGGATCATTCTCTCAAGCCGCCGGGCGAGCCTGGTATGAAGGAGCTTACCCTCGCTCAGCGGCCTGACCAGGACGGTGACGAGCCCGGCGCGCTTGGCGCCGAGCACGTCGGTGAACAGCTGGTCGCCCACCATGGCGGTGTTCGCCGGCACGGCGCCAGGCAGCATGGCCAGGGCGCGCCGGAACGCCCAGCCGAACGGCTTGCCTGCCAAGGCGACGCCCGGCACGCCGAGCAGGTCGGCGGCGCGCGCCACGCGCTCGGGCTTCCCGTTGGAGAGGATCGCGACGCCGAAGCCGGCCTCCTTCAGGCGCTCGACCGTGAGCGGGGCGTCGGCGACGGCGTCGTCGCGGTCGGAGGCGACGAGCGTGTCGTCGAGGTCGAGCAGGGCGTTGCGGACCCCCAGCGAGCGGAGCAGGTCCGGCGTGACCTGCTCGAGCCGGTCCACGCGGACGTCCGGGCGCAGCATCGGGGGAGTCTAGCACCCGTTTCTGACCGGCCTCTTACCGGTGGGCTCGCGGCCGACCCGAGCGCGGCACGAGTCTGGGGCCCGCCCGGCGGCGGGGCTCGCCCGTCAGGCGCCCGTCCCCGCGGCCCTTGGCTCGGGCATGGCGGCGCGGCTCACCCCAAGGGCGTGGCCAGGGCCTCACGCAGGGTCGCGCCGAAGCCCTCGTCGTCGAGCCAGGGGTAGTGGCCGGCGTCGAGCAGCGCGAACGCGGCGTTGGGGGCGGCGGTCAGCACCAGCTCGGCCTGGCCGGGGTAGCTGGTCCTGTCGTGGCGGCCCGAGAGCAGCACGACGGGCACCCCGGACGCCGCGGCCTCCCTGAGGTCGTGGACGCCGTCCGCCAGCCACACCGCGTCGTCGACGTCGTCGGGCGTGTCGCCGGAGAGCGCGACGGCGTCGACGTGCTCGAGCAGCAGGCGCGACGAGGGCGAGGGGAACTGCATCGCGTCGAAGAGGGCCTTCGGGTTCACGGTCGCGAAGGCCTCGTCGACGAGAGCGCGCGGGTCCGTGAGCTCGGCCTCGGTGGCGTCGGGCTCGGCCGCGCCCGTCGCCTCGGCGTGGAGGTCGCGGGCCAGCTGCGGCATCGAGACCCAGGGGTTCACGAGGACCAGGCGGGTCACGCGCTCGGGGGCCGAGCGCGCCGCGCGGGCGGCGACCAGCGCCCCGAAGCCGTGCGCCAGGAGCGCGGCCCGCTCCACGCCGAGCGCGTCCAGGACCGCGAGCACGTCGGCGGCCAGCAGGGCGGGGTCGCTGCCTCCCTCGCCGGAGCTGCGCCCCGCGCCGCGCTGGTCGGCGTAGACGACGTCGTGGTCCTCGAGCTCGCCCCCGGCGGTCTCGCGGAAGGAGGCGGCGTTGTAGCCGGGGCCGCCGTGCAGGTAGTAGACGGTCGGCGCGCCCTCGGGCCCTACCCTCTCGACGTAGAGGCTGGCGGGTCGCGCCCCCTGGTAGGCGGCCTCGCCGCTGGCGTCGAGAGCGACGTCGACGCGCAGCGCCTCGTCCCTGAAGCGCGGCGCTCGGCCGTCGCCGAGCGGTCCCGTGCCGCCCTCGCCGAGGCTCACGGCGCCTCCCAGCCGAACAGCGCCGCGGCGTTCGCGTCCAGGGTCCTCTCGAGCGCCTCCGCCGGCACCCCCCTGACCTCGGCCAGCACGGCCGCGGTCAGCCTCACGTTGGCCGGCGTGTTGGGCCTGCCGCGGTGCGGCACGGGGGAGAGGAAGGGGCTGTCCGTCTCTACCAGGAGCCTGTCCGCCGGCACGGCCGCGGCGGCCTCGCGCAGCGCGCTCGCCGAGGGGTAGGTGAGGTTGCCGGCGAAGGACACGTGCCAGCCCAGCTCCAGTCCCGCCGCCAGCAGCGCGGGGTGGCCGTTGCAGCAGTGCAGCACCCCGTGCGGCCAGGCCGCCGCCGCGATCGCCTCGGCGGCGGCGCGGCTGGCGTCGTCGCTGCCCTGGGCGTCGCGCACGTGCAGGACGAGCGGCTTGCCGACGCGCCGGGCCAGGTCGGCGTGCCACTCGAAGGCCTCGCGCTGCGAGGCCAGCGTCTCCCTGTCCCAGTGCGTGTCGAAGCCGGTCTCGCCGACCGCGACGACGAGCGGGTCCTCCACGAGGCGCTCGATGCCGGAGCGTACGTCCTCGTCGCGCGCCGCCGAAGCCTCGTTCGGGTGCACGCCCACCGCCACGCGGACCCGATCCGACCGCCGCGCCAGCTCGAGCGCGGCGAGCGAGTCCTCGAGGGACGTCCCTACGGTCACGAGCCACGCGAGGCCCGACGTCGTCACGGCCTCGTCGGGGTCGGGGAGCCGCGTGAGGTGGCAGTGGGAATCCGTCATAGCGCACCACCATAGCGCCGGCCGGCGCGTGGCGCTGGCCCCCGACGCGACCGCCACGCACGCCCTTCTCGGGCGCCCGCATCCGTGAGAGTTCTGTAAGAGGACCGCTGCTAGCCTCCGTCCCAGAGAAAGATGGTCGCGAACCGACCAGGAACGAGGACCAGGATGGTGCAGGAGCGCCCGATGGCCGAGGCCATCCGCTACTACAGCAACGAGGAGCTGTCCGAGATCATCTCGAAGTGCGAGTCCGCGATCACCGACGGCACCGCCGAGATCGAGGACTACGAGGCCTTCGTGCTCTGCCAGAAGGAACTCGCCCGCCGCACCTGGGCCTGAAGCCCAAGACCTTCACATCTTCGCATCGCTCCGCGCGCGTAGCATCGGTCGTGCACGCGCGCGGAGTCGTCGTCTCACGTCGGAGCCCCGTCTTCTCGCTGCTCGGACTCGCCCTCGCCCTGGCCGCCTGCGCCCCCGCCGTCGCGCGCTCCGAGACCACCCCCGCCGCCTTCGCCGTCGAGACCGAGGCGCCTTCATTCACCGTGCAGGAGGGCAAGGCCTCGTGGTACGGGCCGGGCTTCGCCGGCCGTCGCACCGCCAACGGCGAGGTGTTCGACCCCTCCCAGCTCACCGCCGCCCACCGCGAGCTGCCCTTCGACACGCTGGTGCGCGTCCACAACCTGCAGAACGGGCGCAGCGTCGTCGTGCGCATCAACGACAGGGGCCCGTTCAAGGGCGGGCGCGTCATCGACCTCTCCCGCGCCGCCGCCGAGGCGATAGGCATGCTCGGCTCGGGCGTCGCCGACGTCAAGCTCGAGGTGCTCTCGGTGCCGTCGGGCATGGTGCGCGTCGCGGCCTACCCGCAGCTGAAGGGCTACGAGGCGATCTCCCGTCACCACAGGGTCGGCACGCTGCTGGTCCTCGACAGGCCCCTGGGCGGCAAGCCCATCGTCGTACGCGTCGTCGGTCAGGAGGTCCCCGCGGGCGTCCCCGCCGACCTGCTCCTCGCCTTCGACCTCTTCGCCGTCGTCGGGGCCCAGGTCACGGTCCTGGGCAACTGAGCCCCGCACCGGCGCGGCCGGGCGCCTGACCCCGGCCCCTCGCGGACGGCCCTGCCGGTCGCCTGTCGGCTCCGGTCCTCACCGCTCGCAGCCGGCGCGCAGCTCGCGGGCCAGGGCGCCGACGTCGCGGCCGTCCGCCACGGCCTGGACCAGCGCGGAGCCCACGACCACCCCGTCGGCGACGCGCGCCACGTTCCGGGCCGTCGCGGCGCTGGCGACGCCGAACCCGACCGCCACGTTGCGCGCCCCCGCGGCGTGCGTGCGCGCCACGAGGTCGGCGACCTCGGCGGGCAGCGTGTCGCGGGCGCCCGTGACCCCGGTGACGCTGACCGCGTACACGAAGCCGCGGCTTGCCCCCGCGACGAGCGCGACCCGCGCGTCTGTCGAGGTGGGCGCCACGAGGAACACGGTGTCGAGGTCCACGTCCCTCGCGGCCGCCACGAACGACTCGCCCTCGTCGGGCGGGAGGTCGGGGAGGATGACGCCGTCGCCTCCCGCGGCCTTGAGGTCGGCGGCGAAGCCGGCCTCGCCGCCGGGGTGGCAGTAGATGGGGTTGTAGTAGCTCATGACGACCAGCGGCTTGTCGGTCCGCTCGCGGAGCCTGGCGACGAGCTCGAGCGTCTCGCGGCCGCCGACCCCGCCCGCGAGCGCCCTCTCCGAGGCACGCTGGATCGTCGGCCCGTCGCCGAGCGGGTCCGAGAACGGCAGCCCGACCTCCAGGAGGTCGGCGTGCGCGAGGACCTCCTCGGCCGCGCGAAGGAAGCCGTCGCGGTCCGGGAACCCGGCGGTCAGGTAGGCGACGAACGCCGCCCTGCCCTCGGACCTGGCGGCGTCGAAGGCGCTTGCGACGCGTCCCGTGGTCGAGCGGCCGGGCGCGCTCATCGCCCGGACCTCGCTCGCCCCGCCACGGTTTCTTCGGCGCCCTCGCCGGCGTCGCCCTCCCGCGCCGCTCCGGCGCGGAGGCGGCTGACCTCGGCGACGTCCTTGTCGCCGCGCCCCGAGAGGCCCACGACCATCACCGCTTCCGTCGGCAGCGTGGGCGCCAGCTTGGCCGCGTGCGCCACCGCGTGAGCGCTCTCCAGCGCCGGCACGATGCCCTCGACCCGGGCCAGGAGCTCGAACGCGTCCAGCGCCTCCTCGTCGGTGGCGGCCACGTACTCGGCGACGCCGGCCTGGGCGAGGTGACTGTGCTCGGGGCCGACGCCCGGGTAGTCGAGGCCGGCCGACACCGAGTGCGGCGGCGAGACCTGCCCGCCGTCGTCGGAGAGCAGGTACATCAGCGAGCCGTGCAGGACGCCGGTCTTGCCGCCCGTGATGCTGGCGGCGTGCCTGCCGCTCTCCACCCCGTGGCCCCCGGCCTCGACGCCAACCAGCCGCGGGCGCTCGCCGGCGGGCAGGTACGCGAACGGCGCGAACAGGCCGATCGCGTTGCTGCCGCCCCCCACGCACGCCACGAGCACGTCGGGGACCGAGCGGCCCTC
>Ga0123333_10003021_pt1 | contig 16608 bp, 13 predicted proteins | sample BioC12SIPDNA_3_FD_89957 | JGI IMG/M metagenome (GOLD analysis project Ga0123333, IMG submission 89957) | Anaerobic biogas reactor microbial communites from Washington, USA - Biogas_R2_B C12 SIP DNA | ecosystem: Engineered > Bioreactor > Anaerobic > Unclassified | place: Washington, USA... | reverse complement strand
CGGCTTCGAGGTGGCGGCGGGCGGTGGCGATCACCAGCTCGCGCGTCAGCGACGGGGCCATGGCCCACCCTCCCAGATCGGGCTCAGGGCGTGGGGAACCAGTTGCCGTGGAACCCGAGCGGCACCCGCCGCGGCAGGTGCACGCGGGCGACCTCCTCCATGGCGCCGGCGTCGACGACGACGAGGTCCGAGCGGTCCTCGGCCAGGTCGGTGACGTAGTTGAGGATCCAGCCGGCGTCCTCGTCGTCGCGGGTCGGGTCGGGCGCGAACACCGGCTCGCCCGACACGCACCCGTCGCCGTAGCGGTGCACCTCCGACGTGCCGGCGTCGAGGTCGTGGCGGACGAAGCCGTCGAACTCGGCCTCGCCGTCGCCCCAGCGCCGGGCGGCGGCGACGTAGCCGTAGCGGGCGGGCAGCCCGGCGCGGCGGTCGTCGACGCGGGGGAAGTCGCCGGGGCGGTCGTCGAGCGGCGTGTCGGTGACGGCCCCGGTGGCGACGTCGATCCGCCAGCGGTGCAGCGTCGGCGGGGCGGCCCGGTCGCTGTCCCCGTCCTCGCCGAAGCCCACGTTGAGCCGGTCGGTGCGGCACGCGTCGACGACGACCGCGTCGCCGTCGTCGTGCGCGTTCAGGACGTGGAACATCCAGAACAGGTCGGTGTCGAACCAGCGGACGCCGGCGTCGAGGTCGCGGCGGTCGAGCAGGCCGAAGCGGCTGCCGCGGTCGGGCTCCCACCGGATGGCGGCCCCGCCGGTGAGGAACGACTCGAGGTCGAACACGGCGGGCAGGTCGAACAGCACGACGTAGCGGGAGCTGACGCCGAAGTCGTGCATCATCACCGGCGCGTCGAGGTCGACCTCGACCGAGCGCACCAGGTTCCCGGCGGCGTCGGCGACGTGCACGCGCAGGTACGGCGGGATCGGCGAGTAGCCGAAGAACACCATCTCGCCCGTGTCGGGGTCGATCTTCGGGTGGGCGGTCATCGGCCCGGAGAGGGCGCCGCCGAAGTCGTACTCGCCGACGGTCTCCAGGTCGAGGGTGACCTCGGTGGGCTTGGCCGCCTCCAGCAGGGCGAACGTGCGCCCGGCGTGGCGGACGACGTGGGTGTTGGCCGTGTTCTTCATCGGCCCGACCGTCTGGAGCACCTCGGGGTCGGGGAGCCGGTACTCGTTGAGGCCGCCGAAGAGGGCATGGCCCGCGGCCCGCTCGGCGCGCAGCCCGGCCGAGTCGATCCAGCGGTTGCGGTAGCGGGCCCGGCCGCCGTCGAGGTGCACCCCGTGGAGCATCCCGTCGCCGTCGAAGATGTGGTAGCGGCCGAGCGGCGGGAGGGCGGGATTGGGGCCGTTGCGGACGAAGTGGCCGGTCAGCGCCTCGGGCAGGCGACCGGTGACGGCGAGGTCGGCGGCCTCGATCTCGTCCGCGACGGGGGCCCACGGGCCGGACAGGAAGGGCGACGCCTCGGCGTCGGGCAGGGCGGTCATGGCCGTCACCGTAATGGCTTGCCGACCTTCGGTAAACACTGTTTACTGACCGGGTGCCGCTCCCTCGGACCCTCATGTCCCGCGACGAACCGCGGGACCTCGACCTCCAGCTCGTCGCCGGGGAGTGGCCCTCGGGCCTCACCGGCGAGATGGTGATCAGCGCGCCGCACCCGCGCACGTTCGGCGGGCCGCACCCGTTCTTCGGGGAGGGCGTGGTGCACCGGCTGTCGCTCCAGCCCGGCACGCACGGCGCCGCGTCCGGAACCTTCGCCTGGCGGCACGCGCTGATCGACTCGCCGTCCGCCCGCCTGCGCGCCGCCCGCCCCGACGTCTTCGACGCCACCGTCGTCGGCGTGCAGTCGCCCTACGGCCTGCTCAACGCGGCCAACACCGCGCCCCTGCCGTGGGGCGACCGCCTCTTCTGCACGTGGGACGTCGGCCGGCCGGTCGAGGTCGACCCGCTGTCGCTCCGCTTCCTCGGCGACGTCGGCCACCGCGACCAGTGGAACGTCTTCGAGTTCGCGCCGCAGCCCCTCCTGCCGATGGTCACGAGCACCGCCCACCCGGTGATCGACCCCGACCGCGACGTGATGTGGACGGTCAACACGCTGCTCGGCCAGCTCGAGGTGGTGCGCTGGGACGGCGAGGGCCCGGTCGAGCGGTGGCCGGTCGAGGGCGGGGTCGTGCCCCAGTCGGTGCACACGATCACCCAGACCCGCGACCGGCTGATCATCGGCGACTGCGCCTTCAAGGTCGAGCCACAGGTGATCTTCGGCGGCGAACGCAGCGAGCCGACCAACCACGACGCCCCGCTGTACCTGATCCGCAAGGACGTCATCGAGGCGACCCCGCCCGGCACCCCCGTCCCCGCCGACGTGTTCCGGATCGCACCCGAGATCAACCACTACTACGCGGTCTACGACGACTCCGACGGCGTGCGGGTGCTGTTCGAGCACACCGAGAACGCCGACCTGGCGATGGTGCAAGGCGAGAACGACCTCGACCTCCTCGGCCGCCCGTGCGACCCGGCGCTGCGGGGCCTCTACGGGCTGCCGATGAGCCCCGACCGCACGTCGATCGTCGGCTTCGACCCCGACACCGGGAAGGTCGAGCACTACGCCGAGCAGGTCGACGCCGAGCGGCTGTGGACCCGGCAGCTCAACGCCATGGACTGGAGCACCGAGGGGATGTCGCACCCGACGCTCCACCACACCGTGCACCAGGGCTGGCGGCCGGAGGGGGCGACGCAGAAGATGCTCGCCCTCTACGCCGAGCGGGTCGACCGCGGCGCCTGGCCCGGCGAGGAGACCGCACCGCTCGTCGTGTCGTCCCGGCGCGACGACCTCTCGGTCACGGCGACGTGGGAGCTGGCCCTCGACGACTTCCCGACCTCGCCGATCTTCGTGCCCCGCGGCGTCGGCGACGACCCGGCGCTCAGCCGCCACGCCGGCACCGACCCCGGCGGTCACGACGGTTGGATCGTGGTGCCGATCGGGAACGACGCGGGGTTCCGCGTCGAGGTGTTCGACGCCGCCGCCGTCGGCCGCGGGCCGGTGGCCACCCTCTCCGGCGGCGGCGTGACGCTGCCGCTCGTGCTGCACGCGGCGTGGATGCCCCGCGCCGTCGCCGCGCCCGAGCACCCGCGGCTGCGCTTCGCCGACGAGCTGGGCCGCGTCGGCGAGCTGCCCGACGACCTGGCCGACGTGGCGCGCCAGGTGGCCGACGACCTCGACCAGGGCGCGCCGCTCCCGGCCTGACCGACCTCAGGCGTCGCCGAGGTAGCCGGCCTCTACCGCGGCGAGCTGGTCGGTCAGCTCGGCGGCCGCGCCGGCGAGCACGACCCGGCCGCGCCGGAGCAGCACCGCCCGGTCGGCGACGGCCAGCGCCATGCGGACGTGCTGCTCGACGAGGAGCACGCCGACGCCGAGGTCGTCGGCGACGGCGCGCAGCATCGGGAGCAGCGCGTCGACGACCATCGGGGCCAGGCCGAGGCTCAGCTCGTCGACCATCAGCACCCGCGGCCCGGCGAGGAGGGCCCGGGCGACCGCCAGCATCTGCTGCTCGCCGCCCGACAGCAGCCCGGCCCGGCGGCCCCGGAGCTCGCGCAGGGCGGGGAAGCGGTCGAGCACCTCGGCCTCGCTCGGCGACCGGTCGGTGCGGCGGGTGAGGCGCAGGTGGTCGGCGACGGTCAGGTCGGCGAACAGGCCGCGGTCCTCGGGGACGTGCACCAGCCCGGAGCGGGCGAGCCCGGCCGCGTGGGCGGCGGCCCGCCGACGGCGCCGACGTCCCGACACCGCGACGTCACGGCCGTCGTAGCGGATCTCGCCGCCGAGGGCGGGCAGGAGGCCCGAGATCGTGAGCAGGGTCGTCGACTTCCCGGCGCCGTTCGCGCCGAGGAGCACGACGACCTCCCCCTCGTCGACGTGGAGGTCGAGGCCGTGCACGATCGGCACCCCGCCGTACCCGGCGACCAGCCCGCGGACCACGAGCACCGGCGCGGTCACGCCCCGCCCTCCCGGTCGTCCCGCTCGGTCTCCCCGGTGCGGTGGCCCTCGGTGCCGAGGTAGGCGGCGACGACCTCCGGGTTCGCCCGCACGTCGGCGGGTCGCCCGGTGGCGATGCACCGGCCGAGGTCGAGCACCGCGACCCGGTCGCACACGCCGAGCACCAGGGCCATGTCGTGGTCGACCAGCAGGATCGCGGTGCCCCGCTCGCGCACGTCGTGCAGCAGGAGGCCGAGGGCCGCCGACTCGGCCTCGTCGAGCCCGGCGGCCGGTTCGTCGAGCAGCACCAGGCGGGGCCGGGCGGCCAGGGCGCGGCCGAGGGCGACGAGGTGCCGCTGCCCGTTCGACAGCTCGGCCGGGTTGCGCTCGGCGACGTCGTCGAGGCCGAGGAGGGCGAGGGCCTCGTCGACGCCCTCCTCGTCGTGGTGCCGCGGCCAGAGGGCGTCGAGCAGAGTGTCGCGCCAGGTCGGCGTGGACGCCCCGACGAGGAGGTTCTGGCGCACGGTCAGGTCCTCGAACAGGTCGAGCCGCTGGAACGTCCGCACGAACCCGGCCCGGGCGCGGGCGTGGGGCGACGCGTCGGTGACGTCGCTCCCGGCGAAGCGCACCGAGCCGCCCGCCGGCCGGTGGAAGCCGGTCACCGCGTCGATCCACGACGTCTTGCCCGCGCCGTTGGGTCCGATCAGCCCGACGATCTCGCCGTCGCCGACGGTCAGGTCGACGCCGTCGACGGCGACCACGCCGCCGTAGCGCACGGTCAGCCCCCGGACCTCCAGCACGGGGGTCGCGTCGTCGGTCACGGTCCCGCTCATCCGGCCGCCTCCCCGGTGCGGCGGGCGCCGAGCGCGGCCAGGCGGGCGCGCCCGAGGCCGGCGATGCCCTCGGGCGCGGTGATCGCCACGACGACCAGCGCCACACCGCTCAGAACGAAGGCGTACTCGCTCGACCCGCTCGACAGGGACGTGACCACGCCCGCCTGGGCGAGCAGTCCGCCGATGACCGCCCCGCTGATGCCGCCGATGCCGCCGAGGTAGGTGAGCGCGACGGCGACGAGCGCGCCGATCAGCATGAACGAGCTGGTCGACAGGGTGCTGGTGGCGTAGGCGGTGAGGCAGCCCGCCAGCCCGGCGAGGGCCGACGAGAGGGCGAAGGCGCCGAGCTTGGTGCGGCCGACGTCGATGCCGGCGGCCGCCGCGGCGCGCTCGTTGGCCCGTACCGCCAGCCAGCGCAGGCCGGTGCGGTTGCGGCGCAGGTTGGCGACGACGAGGCCGGACACGACCGCGCACCCGAGGGCGACCAGCCCGAACGCGGGCCGGAAGTTGTCGGCGCCGCGCGCCGAGATCCCGACGTCGATCCCGAACAGGTACGGCCGGGGAGCGGAGCGGCCGCCGATGCCGCCCGACAGCGACGGACTGCCGATCACCAGCGCCTCGATCGCGACCGCGGCGGCCATGGTGGCGACCGCCAGGCTCATGCCGCGCACCCGGGTGGCGGGCAGGCCGACGAGGACGCCGACGACGGTGGCGAGGGCGACGCCGAACCCGACCGCGAGCGGGAACGGCCACCCCCGGTCGGCGACGGCGATGGCGGCGAACCCGGCGACGCCCGCGAAGGCGAGCTGGGCGAGGGAGATCTGCCCGACGTAGCCGGTGAGCACGACGACCGACAGCGACAGCACCACCGCGATCAGGGTGACGATCAGCGCCTGGCGCGCGGACGCGTCGCCGGTGAAGAGCCATGCGACCGACGCGGCCGCGAGCACCGCCGTCCAGAGCCCGACCCGCCGCGGCGTCGGCGAGGCGGGCAGTCGGGCCTCGCCGACGGTCGCCCGGGTGGGCAGCGGGTCGCCGCGCCACGCGAGCACGCCGAGCACCACCAGCACCGGCACCGCCTGCTGCACGCCGGTCGTCGGCAGCCAGTCCGGGATCCACGTCGTGTCGGGCCGCACCGTGTACCCGAGGACGAGCGACTGCACCATGCCGATCGCCAGCCCGGCCGCGGCGGTGGCGACGAACGAGTTCAGCCCGCCGAGCAGGGCGGCGGCGAGGGCGGGGACGACGAGCAGGCTGGTGGTCGTCGGGTCGAGCCCGGCGATCGGCTCGATCAGGATCACCGCGAACCCGGCGAGCACCGAGGCGATCATCCAGTTGACCGCGGCGACCCGGTCGGGGGAGACGCCGGCGAGGACGGCGCCCTTGTCGTTCCCGGCGGCGGCCCGCGTCGCCAGCCCGAACCGGGTGCGCTGGAACACGACGGCGAGGACGACGGTCACCGCGACGACCAGCCCGGCGAGGATCAGGCGGTTCTGGCTGACGCCGGTGCCGAACAGCTCGACGCGGCCCTCGGGCAGCACCGGCAGGCGGGTGACGACCGACGCGCCCGACGTCGGGAACCGCATCCGGGTGATCTCCTGGAGGTACAGGTAGACGCCGAGCGACGCCACGACCCGGGCGAGCGGGGGCGCGCTCCGCAGCGGCCGGAACACCAGCCAGTAGACGGCGAGGCCGAGCGCGGCGGCGAGCACCAGCGCGAACACGAGCGCGGTGGCGAGGGTGGGGGCCGGCAGCAGGGCGACCCGGTCGGGCAGGCCGAGGATCGGCAGGACCAGCTCGCCGCTGTCGCGGAACTCGTAGTACGCGAACGCCACGTACATGCCCATGGCGCCGTGGGCGAAGTTGACGACCTGCGACGTACGCCAGGTGAGCACCAGGCCGAGCGCGAGCGAGGCGACGACCGCGCCCCCGCCGAGCCCGGCGAGCAGGTACCCGAGGTAGTCGCTGATGACGGTTACCCGCGGCGGTCAGCCGGCGGCGATGGCGCCGACGTCGATCCAGTCGGTGATCTGCACCAGCTCGCCGTCGGTGCGCTGGGCGAGGATCTGCTGGGGCGAGCACATCGCCGGCTGGCCCGGGAGCTGCTCCTTGTCGCACGTGTAGGGGTGGCCCATGAAGCTCGGCGCGTCGACCTGGGCGTCGAGCGCGGCGGCGACCGCCTCGGACGTGAGATCGCCCCCGAGGCCGGCCATGACGACGTAGAGGTTCATGAACGACCGGAACGACACGGTGCCGGCGCCGATGGGGTCGAAGCCCTCGCCGTAGGCGTCGGACACGGCGAAGTAGAGGTCTCGGTCGGGGTCGCCGCCCTCGAGCTCGCCCTCGACGTTGAAGATCGTGCCCTCGGTCTTCGCCGGGCCGGCCTCCTCGAGGATGCTCGGCGTCGCGCACGCGCCGACCAGGTAGAGCTGGGCGGTGATGCCGACGGTCTCGATGCCGTCGAACGTGCCCTCGCAGCCGGTGTCGGCCGCCAGCATGATCAGCGCGTCGGGGTCGATCGCGGCGGCGGCCTGGAGCGGCGAGGTCAGGTCGGTCGCGGTGACCGGGTACGGGATGAGCTGCACCTGCTCGACGCCCTCCCGTTCGAGCACGGCCTCGCCGGCGGCGGCGGCCTCGGTGGCCGGGTCGTACTCGGGATACGCGAGGGCGACGGTGGTGGCCCCGGCCTCGGCGGCGTGGTGGGCGAACGCGATCGTCGGGCCGTACACGCCGCCGGAGAACTGGTACGAGAGCGGGCTGGTGACCGCCGGCGTGCTGGCGGGGATGCCGCCGACGTAGGGCACGCCGTTCTCCTCCAGCGTGTCGATGGCGGTGCCCCACACGTCGATGCCGCCGACGACGGCGGGCGCCCCGGCCTCGACGAAGCCCTGGGCGCAGGCGGTCGACCCCTCGGGGGAGAACTCGGTGTTGCACACGTCGAGCTGGAGCGGTCGGCCGCCGACCCCGCCGAGCTCGGCGTTGACGAAGTCGACGGCGGCCTGCACCGCGGCGCTCAGCTCCGGGAAGCTGGCCACCGGCGTGTTCTCCTGGTTGATCATGCCGATCACGATCGGCTCGCCCTCGGCCTCGGTGGGCTCGTCGGGGAGGACGTCGGCGAGCATCGTCTCCTGGGCGCAGGCGAACAGGTCGTCGGCGCACGCGTCGATCGAGTCGCTGACCGTCGTCGTGGTGGCGTCATCGTCGTCGGCGGCGCGGTCCTCGCTGCACCCGCCGAGGGCGGAGACGGCGAGGAGGGCGGCGAGGGTGAGCCGGAGGAGCGTCGGAGTGGCCATCGGTTCCCTGGGATCGGCGACTAAACGGTGTTTACCGGGCCGGGAACGTAACAGACCGCCCCGGCCACCGCGGGCGGGTCAGGACGAGAACCGGAAGCGGGTGACGCTGTCGGGGAACGTGAACCAGGCCAGCGCCCGGCTCGGGGTGATGACCCGGAGCCCGCCGCCGTCGTCGCCCGCCCACGAGTCGGCCTCCGGCGAGTAGCCCTGGTCGTGGTACTTGCCGAACGCCTCGGCGAGGCGGGCGCCGAGGCCGTCGGCGTCGGCCCGGGTCGCGTGGCTCTCGCCCTCGACGATCACCGCCCGCGCGCCGTTCTCGAGGTTGAGGGTCACCGCCGGGTGGGCCCGGGCGTTGCGGGCGTGGACCGTCGTCGGGGCGCCGTCGTACCAGAAGCGACCGTCGACCCAGACGCCCCAGCGGGGCACGACGTGGGGGCGGCCGTCGGCGCGGACGGTGGTGAGCCAGTAGTGCTTCGAGGCGACCAGCTCCGCCTCGACCTCGGGCCAGGTGAGCAGGCCCGCGGCGGTCTCGGGGACGCCGTAGCCGTCGGGCATGAGCGGCCGGTCGATCGCCTCCACGCGGGGGGCATCGGTCATGGCGCGGAGCCTACGGCGGCGGGCCGGCCTCCGCCGCGGCGAGCACCGCCTCGGCCCGCTCGACGTCGACGGCGTCCGGCGGCGCGTCCGCGTAGAGGGCGCGGTCGACCACGGCCCCGACCGTCGCGAGGTCGGCCGCGCCGAGGTGGTCGGCGAGGGCGTCGCCGTAGGCCGTGGCCGACTCGGCGGGCGCCCGGGCCCGTCCCGCCCCGGCGCCGACCGCCTCCAGGCGGGCCTCCAGTCGTCCCGCGGGCGAGGGACTGCGCCGCCGGTCGCGACGGGAGCGGCGCCACCACCTGACCGCGACGAACGACAGCGCCCCCAGCCCGACCGCCGCGACGACGAGCCGGGGCCACCACGTCGCCAGCCACGACGTCCAGTCGCGCACCGAGTCCTCGCCGGCGGCGGGCACGTCGGCGGTCGGGTCGAACGGCACCCACCCCACCTCGGGGAACCACACCTCGGCCCAGGCGTGGGCGTGGCGCTCGCGCACGACGAACTCGCCGGTGAGCGGGTCGCGCTCGGCGGGCACGTACCCGGTGGCGAGGCGGGCGGGGAGGCCGACGGCGCGGGCGAGGACCACGAAGGCGGACGCGACCTGCTCGCACCAGCCCCGCCGCGACTCGAACAGGAAGTGGTCGACGACGTCGACGCCGGTCGGGGCGAGCGGCGCGTCGATCGAGTACTCGGTCCGCTCGCCCATCCAGCGCTCGATCGCCCGGACCTGCTCGATCCGGGTCGTGGCCCCGGCGATGGCCTGCTCGGCGGCGGCCCGGACGCGCTCGGTGGCGACCGGCGGGGCGGCGAAGCGGGAGAGAACCTCGTCGGGGGTCGGGCCGGTCGTGGCCGCCAGCGCGTCGTCGGTCGCGGTGGTGCGGTGGCTCTCGACGGTGTACCGGGAGTCCTCGCCGAGGACCGTGTCGAGCACCATCGAGCCGTCCTCGCGCTGGTAGACGCGGGCGGGGGCGTCGACCTCGGTCGCCACCGGGGCGGCCGGCAGGGCCAGGGTCACCGGCGTCACGACCGTGAACGTCTGGCGCACGACCTGGCCGCCCGCGGCGCCGAGGTCGTGGGGCGCGGCGACCAGACGGCCGTCGTCGACGAAGCGGAAGCCGTCCTGGCTGCGGGTCCAGCGCCGGCCGTCCCAGACGTCGAAGGAGTCGATGCGCCAGAACGTGGCGTGGTCGGACCGGACCCGCATGACGATCCGGTCGCTCAGGCGCGGTCGGCGGGTCATGTCGAGCGTCTCGTTCGACGCCAGCGCGGTCGCGTCGTCCGCGCCGGGGATCCGGGGGCGCGAGCCGGCCCGGGACGACGGCTGGACGTTGTCGGCGACCGGCAGGACGAGCCCGGCGACGGCGACGGCGAGCGCGCTGACCAACGCCACCCGCCCGGCCAACCCGGCCCACGACGGTCGGTCCGCGGCGGCGGGCAGCGGGTTGCCCGGCGGACCCACCGCGCCGCGCAGGTGCGTGACGACCACGAGCACGGCGACGGCGGCGACGATCCAGGCCAGCACCGCCAGCGCGCCGGACCACGTCGTCGGACGCACCCCGAGGGCGGCGACGGTGACGCCCGAGGTGAGCATCGTGAACGTGGCCGTCGAGGTGATCGACACCGACGGCAGGCCGATGAGCGCCAGGACCGCCAGCGCGGCGAGCAGCAGGGCGGCGGTGGTGGGGGCGAGGCTGGTGGCGGGCGCGATCAGGTACCCGGTGGCCGCCATGACCGCCGCGGTCGCGACGACGAGCGCGGGGACGCCGCCGGGCCGGGCCGACGCTCGGTCGGAGGCGACCCGCGGGCGCGGCGGCACGGTCACGGTCCGACCGCGCGGGCCCGCAGCTCGGCGACCGGGTCGCGCACCGTGACCCCCGGCGGCACCGGGGCGACCGGGCCGGGCGCGGCCCGGGCGAGGCGGCGGCGCAGGTCGGACCCTGGGCCTACGACCGCGCCGACGGGCCCGCCGCGCTCGTTGGTCGAGAGGAACACCTCGGCGCCCGCGGCGGCCTCCGCCTCGGCGACCGCCTCCGCGTAGGACGTCACCGCGTCGGCCTCGGACCAGGCGGCGGTGAGGTCGACGACCACCGCGACCCGTCGCCGGGCCGGCGGCTCCCACTCCCGCACGAGCAGCGTCCCGGCCCGCGCCGAGGTCGGCCAGTGGACCATCCGGGCCGGGTCGCCCGGAACGTACGGCCGCACCGAGCGGATCTCGTCGGTGCCGCCCGCCGCCACGCCGCGACCCGGGAGGGTGCCGTCGAACGCCGAACCGTAGGGCTCGACGCGGTGGGGCCACGTGGCGGGGGCCACGTGGAGGGGCCGGGGCAGCCGCACCAGCACCACCCGCGACGCCGTCACGAGGCCGAGCGGCGCGCTCGACCGGACCTGCACGCGCACCGCCGGGAACCAGCCCCGGCGGATGGCGGGGCGGATCGCCAGCGCGGCGTCGCCGCGGTACGCCAGGGCCCGGCCGGCGGGGTCGAGGACCCGGGCCGACACGTCCGGACGGTCGACCGTGATCCTCATCTCGACGTCGTCGCCGACCCGGACGTCGGTCACCGGGAGCTCGACGGTCACCCTCGCCCGGCGCACCTGCACCACCGACCACACCGCGCCGACCACCAGCGCGGTGGCGATCGTCGACGCGACCACCGCGCCGAGGACGACGTCGTTGCCGGTCCGTCGCAGCACCCAGGACCCCACGACGAGGCTGACGACCGCGATCATCCCGGGGCCCGTGGGCCACATCCCGCGCACCCGCAGCATGCGCGCCGTCCGGAACGTGGGGAGGCCGTCGACGTCGGTTCCCCGCACGGTGGTCGCGGTGGCTTCGGGCCCGGTGATCCACGCGCCGATCCGGGCGGGCAGGACGATCCCGGGCGGGACTCCCTCGTCGGACGGGACGCCTCCGGGCCCGGCCGCGCCCGGTGCGCCTGGCGGGTGGTGCGCGGCCCCGGACACGGCGGTCAGCCGACGCGGGGGACCGGGACCCGCCCGACGATCGCCCGCAGGGCCGGGGCGGCCCCGGCGGCGACCGAGGCGGTGTGGCCGCCGCCGACGCGGTGGGCGAGGACGGGCACGACGAGCGCCTGGACCTCGTCGGGCGTGACGTAGCCGCGGCCGCGGACCACGGCGAGGGCCTGGGCGGCGTGGAGCAGGCCGAGCGCGGCGCGGGGCGACGCCCCGGTGGCCAGGGCGGGGTCGGTGCGGGTGGCGTCGACGAGGTCGAGCACGTACTCGACGAGCGGCGGCGCCACGTGCACCCGGCGCACCGCCGCCTGGGCGGCGCGGACCGCCGCCGGGTCGGTGGCCGCGGTGGCCCGGTCGAGCGCGTCGAGCCCCCCGGCGCCGACGAGGATCTCCCGCTCGGCGTCGCGGCCCGGCAGCCCCATGGTGGTGACGAGGGCGAAGCGGTCGAGCTGGCTCTCGGGCAGCGGGAACGTCCCGACCTGGCCGTGCGGGTTCTGCGTGGCGATGCAGAAGAACGGCTCGGGGAGGGGGTGGGTGGTGCCGTCGACGGTGACCTGGTGCTCCTCCATCGGTTCGAGGAGGGCGCTCTGGGTGCGCGGCGAGGCCCGGTTGATCTCGTCGACGAGGGCGACGTGGGCGAAGAGCGGTCCGGGGCGGAACGTCCAGGACCCGGTGGCGGGGTCGAACACGCTCGTGCCGGTGATGTCCGACGGGAGCAGGTCCGGCGTGCACTGGACCCGGCCGAACGTGCCGCCGAGGGCGACGGCGAGGCTCTTGGCGAGGAGCGTCTTGCCGGTGCCGGGGAGGTCCTCGACGAGGAGGTGACCCCCCGACAGGAGGGCGACCAGCGCCACGTCGACGACGTCGTCCTTGCCGCGCACGACCCCGGTGACCGACGTCCGCACCGCGGCGGCGACCCCGATGGCGACGTCGGGCCCCGCCGCGTCCCCGCCCGCTCGCGCCTCCTCGACGTGCATGGTCATCTCCCGTCCGCGGGTGGCCGGCGACCCTATCCCCACGACACCCGGTACCGGGTTCCGGGTGTCGCCCCGGTGTCGCCCGGGTGTCGGCTGCCGCTGGAGGTCCTACGCTCCGCCGACCCGAGGAGCGACCCGGAGGTGCGGACGTGGGCAGACGCAGGCGCGGCGGCATCCCGGGTCACCGGGTGCCGCCCTGGTTCGAGGACGCCAAGCTCGGCATCTTCATCCACTGGGGTGTGTTCTCGGTGCCGGCGTGGGCGCCGGTGCTGCCGCCCGGGAAGACGATGCCTGACGTCGTCCGGGAGACGCCCGCCGACCTCGGCGCCCGCCTGCCCTACGCCGAGTGGTACGACAACGCCCGGCGCATCCCCGGCAGCCCGACCGCCCGCCACCACGCCGACACCTACGGCGACGCGCCCTACGGGGACTTCCGCACCGAGTTCGAGGCGGGGCTCGACGGCTGGGACCCCGACGCCTGGGCCGACGCCTTCGCCCGGGCCGGCGCCGGCTACGTCGTCCTCGTCACCAAGCACCACGACGGTTACTGCCTCTGGCCGACCGAGGTCGGGAACCCGCACGCGCCCGGGTGGAACTGCCCCCGCGACCTGGTGGGCGAGCTGGCCGCCGCCGTGCGCGCCCGTGGCCTGCGGTTCGGCACCTACTACTCGGTGGGCCTCGACTGGACGTGGGACCCGACGCCGATCGCCGAGCCGCTCGACATGCTCGCCGCCATCCCCCGCGACCCCGGCTACGTCGCCTACGTCGACGCCCACCTCCGGGAGCTGGTCGACCGCTACCGCCCGAGCGTGGTGTGGAGCGACATCGGCGCGCCCCGCGGCTTCGACCTGCGGGCCTTCCTCACCCACTACTACGAGCGGGTCCCCGACGGCACCACCAACGACCGCTGGTCGCCGCCCCCGCCGGTGATCGACCGACCGCAGGTGCGGCGGGTGCTGAACCGGGCGGTCGCCGCCGCCCTGCCCCGCCTCCCCGAGCAGACGGTGCAGGCCGCGCCGCTGGCCCTGGCCGACTTCACGACCCCGGAGTACGCCTCGCCGCCCCAGGCCCGCACCGGCAAGTGGGAGACGACGCGCGGGATGGGCACCGCCTTCGGCCTGAACCGCGCCGAGCCCGACGACCGCCTGGTCGACCCCGACGAGCTGGTGCGGGGCCTCGTCGACGCCGTCAGCAAGAACGGCAACCTGCTGCTCAACGTCGGGCCCGACGCCGGCGGCCGGATCCTCGACCGCGAGGCCGTCCGCCTCGACGCGCTGGGTGAGTGGATCGGCCGCGCCGGCGACGCCCTGGTCGGCACCCGGCCGTGGGTGCGGGCCGAGGGCACGACGGCCGAGGGCGTCGACGTCCGCTTCACCCAGGGCGGTGGGTCGGTGTTCGCGGTGCTGCTCCGGGTGCCGGACCCGGGCGCGACCGTCACGATCCCGGGGCTCTCGCCGCTCGCCGCCCGCCCCGCCGAGCTGCTCGGCCACGGCCCGGTCCCGGTCGAGGCGGTCGGCGACGACCTCCGCCTCACCTGGCCCGACGCCGCGGTCGGCACCTCCGCCGCCGCCCTCCGCCTCGGCCCCTGACCACCCCGCGCGCCCGGCGTCGCGCTCGGCGTCAGCCACCTTGTCCACGCCCGGAGGCGTCGGCCGTCGGTAGGCGGTCGTCGCCCTTCTGACGCAGCGGGCGGACACATCCGTCCGATGGCTGTGTCGGAACGGATCCGCCGGTCGGCCGTCGCCCTTCTGGCGCAGTGGGCGGACAGACCTGTCCGGTGGCCGTGTCGGAAGCGGTTCCTGTCCGGCGACGCTCCGGGCACCATCGGGACCTGCGGCGCCGAGGCGTCGGCGGACGACGGCGGGTGGCACGCTCTCGGCATCGACACCGACGTCACCCCCTCGACGGCCGCCGGGCCGGAACCGCGGGCCGACCGGGCGCGCCTGGACCGGCCGCGCCCGGACGCGGTCGACACCACGCGGCGGCGGGGCCGGATGACGCCCGCCAAGCACGCCACCATCGCCCGCCTCGCCCCGACGCTCGGCCTCGACGCCGACGACGGCGGGCCGTGGCGCGACCGCCTCGTCGCCGCGTTCGGACGGGACGCCCCCCGTCTGCTCGACGTGGGGGTCGGGGCCGCCGACGCGACGATCGCGTGGGCCCTCGCCCATCCCGACCAGGACGTGGTGGCGGTCGAGGTGCACCGGCCGAGCCTGGCGGCGGCGTTCGCGGCGGTCGAGGCGGCGGGCGTCGACAACCTGCGGATCGTCGAGGCCGACGTCCGTCGGGTCCTCGCCGACCTCGAGCCGGGCGACGTCACCGCGGTCCGCGTGCTCTTCCCGGACCCGTGGCCGAAGGCCCGTCACCACAAGCGTCGCCTCGTCGGCGCGGAGTTCGTCGCCCGGGTCGCCGACGTGGTGCCGCCGGGCGGGTGGCTGCACGTCGCCACCGACTGGCCCGACTACGCCGGGGCGGTGCGGGCCGCGATCGCCGCCGAGCCGCGACTGGAGGTGGTGGCCGACCCGGGTCCGCTCGTCGAGCGTCCGGTGACGGTCTACGAGCGCCGCGGCCTCGACGCCGGGCGCCCCCCGGTCGACGTGGTCGCCCGCCGCCGGGCCTGACCGCCCGCCGTCACGCGGCGAGCGGCGCGGGCCGGCGGCGCTCCGCCGCGATCGTGAGCCCGACGCCGAGCACGAGCACCAGCCCGCCGACGACGACCGCCGCCCCGGGCACCTCGTCGTAGAGGACGACCGCGGCGAGGGTCGACAGCACCGGCTCGAACAGGATCAGCACCGACACGAGCGTCGGGCTGAGCCACTGCACCGACCACGCCAGCGACGAGTGCCCGACCACCTGCGACACGAGGGCGAGGCCGACGACCGCCACCCAGAACCTCACCGGGTACGGCGCGTCGGCGCCGCTGGTCAGCGCCACGAGCGGGGCGAGGGTGAGCGCGCCGATGCCCGCGACGATCGTGTTCCACCGCCACAGCCCGAGGCCCCGGGCCTGCACCTCCCGCGCGAGGAGCAGGTGGGCGGCGTAGCTGACCGCGGCGACCAGGGCGAGGGCGTTGCCGAGCGCCGGGTTCGCCCCCGCCTGGAGGCCGTCGACGTCACCGAGGGCGAGCACGATGCCCCCGCCGACGGCCACCGCCACGCCCGACGCCGTGGCCGCGGTGGGCCGCTCGCCCCGGCCGATCCAGAGGATGAGGACGACCCATACCGGGCCGGTGGTGACGATCGACGTGCTGGCCGCGATCGACGTGAACGCCAGCGACGGCAGCCACGTCCCGAAGTGCACCCCGAGCAGCACCCCCGCCAGGGTGGCCCGTCCGCCGGTGCCCTCGGGCAGCACGCCCCGTCCCGTTCCCGCGGGCGCGCGGCGAGTGCCCCGCCAGGCCGGCAGCGTGATCGCGGTGGTGACGGCGAGGCGGCCGAACGCCAGGAGCACCCCGGCCCCGGTGCCCGCGCCGTCGACGGCGTCGAGCCCGGCCCGGGCGATGATCGGCGACACGCTGACCGCGAGGATCCCCGCGACCAGCACCCCGACGATCGCCGCGTCCGCCGGGCGCCGCACGCGCGGTCGGGGGGGCCGGGCCCCGTCGCCCCCACCGGCCGCTTCGGCGCGCGCTGCCACGGGCCGAAGCTACCGGCGTGCCCCCACCGGGCCGTCGCCGGTTAGCATCGGACGCTCAAGATCACGGAGAGGTGCCGGAGTCAGGCCGATCGGGCCTCCCTGCTAAGGAGGTGGCGGTTCACCCCGCCCGTGGGTTCAAATCCCACCCTCTCCGCCAACTCGGTCGACAGGACCGCCGCAGGAGCCGCCCTTCGGGGCGGCTCCTGCTGGTCCTCGGCGGTGGGGGACTGTCAAGAGAACGGTGTAACTGGGGTTGGCGGTTCTAGTGGGTGGTGGTGAAGAGTCGGCCTTCGAAGGTGATGGCGAAGGCGTTGAGGGCGGGCTTCCAGCGGTTCATCCAGCGG
>Ga0123333_10003020_pt1 | contig 16608 bp, 15 predicted proteins | sample BioC12SIPDNA_3_FD_89957 | JGI IMG/M metagenome (GOLD analysis project Ga0123333, IMG submission 89957) | Anaerobic biogas reactor microbial communites from Washington, USA - Biogas_R2_B C12 SIP DNA | ecosystem: Engineered > Bioreactor > Anaerobic > Unclassified | place: Washington, USA... | reverse complement strand
GTACCGCCTCGCGCCCCGGCCGCGGTGCGGCGCGGGACCTATCCGTGCAGGCCGCGGCCGGTGAGGCTCAGGACGGTCTCACCGAAGTTCTCCGACAGCGACGGGTGCGGCTGGATGAAGTGGGCGACCTCGTCGACCGTCGCCTCCCAGTTGACGGCCAGGTAGCCCTGGCCGAGCTGCTCGGTTACCCACGGTCCGGCCATGTGCACGCCGAGGATGCGCCCCCCGGTGCCGTCGGCCTGCTTCTCGGCGACGACCTTCACCATGCCGTCGGTCTCCCCCAGGATCATCGACCGCGCGTTCCCCATCCAGCGGTGCTTGGAGACGACGACGTCGTGACCGGCGGCGCGGGCCGCCTCCTCGGTGAGCCCGACGAAGGCCACCTCGGGGCTGGAGTAGACGCACCACGGCACCCGCGAGTACTCGACCGGCACCGCGGCCTCTCCCAGGATCTGCTTGATCACCAGGATCGCCTCGGCGTAGGCGACGTGGGCGAGGCCGGGGGTGTCGATCAGGTCACCGATGGCGAACACGCCCTCGACGCCGGTGCGGCACCACGCGTCGACCGTGACGAAGCCACGCTCGTCGACCGGTACGCCGGTGCCGTCGAGCCCGAGGGACTCCGACAGCGGCCGCCGCCCGACCGACACGATCACCGCGTCGCCGACGATGCTCTCGCCGCTCTCGAGGCGCACCGTGACCGAGTCGAGCCCGGTGTCCTGGCCGGCGACCCGCACCCCGGTGTGGATGGTGATGCCGCGCTTCTCGAGCGACCGGTGGACCAGCTTGGACACGTCGGTGTCGACGCCGGTGAGGATCTGTGGCAGCGCCTCGAGCACGGTGACCTGGGCACCGAGGTCGCAGAACGTCGACGCGAACTCGATGCCGATCGCGCCGCCCCCGATGACGATCACCCGCGAGGGGACCGCCTGGAGCTGGAACACCTCGTCGGAGGTGAGGATCCGATCGCTGACCTCGAAGCCGGGGATCGTCCGCGGCACCGATCCGGAGGCGAGGATGACGTTCGCGGCGGCGAGCTCGGTCACCGCGCCGTCGGGGCCGGTGACGGTGACGGTGCGGTCGGCGCCGAGCGTGCCGGTGCCGTCGAGCACCGTCACCTTGCGGCTCTTCAGCAGCCCGCCGAGGCCCTTGACCAGCTGGTCGACGATCGACCACATGCGGTCGGTCGAGGTGGTGAAGTCGAGGGTGACGTCGCCGCCCGCGACGCCGAAGCGTCCCGACTCGCGCACCGTGCGGGCCACCTCCGCGGTCTGGAGCAGCTCCTTGGCCGGGATGCACCCACGGTTCAGGCAGGTACCGCCGATGCGTCGGTTCTCGACCATGGCGACGTCGAGACCGGCGGCCGCGCCGTACAGGGCCGCGGCGTAACCACCGGGGCCACCGCCGATGATGACGAGATCGTGCTGCTGGGCCGTGGGGACCACCTCCTCGGGACTCCGGGGGACTCTACCGAGGCGCGCCCGCGGGACCGTCCCCGTGGCTCCACCGCGGGACCACCGGACCTACCGGGAGGCCAGCACCACCTGGAGGGCGAAGGCGATCAGGATCGCCAGGCCGCAGAGCAGGGCGGCCGCGATCAGGGCGCGGGTGCTCATGGTCGACCGCTCGGACGCGAGGGAGCGGGGCGCACGGGCTCGGATCTCATGGGCCCGTCACGCTACGGCACCCCGGTGGCGACGCCCGAGTCCGGGCGGCACCACCGGGGACCGGCTGCGGTCAGCGGCGGTTCAGGGCGTCGCGGATCTCGCGGAGCAGCACGAGCTGCTCCTCGTCCTCGTCCGCCTCGGGGCCCTTGCCCGCCATCTCCATCGCCTTGTTGTACGCCTTCAGGATCAGGAACAGCACGAAGCCGATGATCACGAACGCGATCAGGGCGTTGAGGAACGCGCCGTAGCGGATCCGGCCGTCACCGATGTCGATCGTCAGCGAGCTGAAGTCGGGCTGGCCGAACACCGCGGCGACGATCTGCATGACGATGTCGTTGACGAAGCTCGTGACGACCGCCGAGAACGCCAGGGCCAGTATCAGACCGACGGCGATCTCGATCAGGTTGCCCTTCAGCAGGAACTCCTTGAACTCCTTGAGCATGTGCGCATCCCTCCATGGATGTGAGCGGGCCCCTGGGCGGGGCGCACCGTACCCAAGAACGGGGGGCGTGACCCCGGCCACCGTTTGTGGGCACGGAGCGGGCGCGATAGGACCGGCCGGTGCGCATCGCCATCACCGGATCGACCGGCCTGATCGGAACCGCCCTCGCCCGGTCCCTCGAGTCGGACCGTCACGACGTGGTGCGGCTCGTGCGGCGCCCGCCCCGCGCCGGGGAGGTGCACTGGGACCCCGCCGCCGGCGAGATCGATGCCGCCGGCCTCGAGGGCCTCGACGGGGTCGTCCACCTGGCGGGCAAGGGCATCGGCGACGGCCGCTGGACCGAGGCCCACCTGCGCGAGGTCCACGACAGCCGGGTGCGCGGCACCGCCCTGCTGGGTGAGGCGCTGGCCTCGCTCGACACGCCCCCGCCGGTGCTCGTGTCGGGATCGGCGGTCGGCTACTACGGGGACCGCGGCGACGAGGTGCTCACCGAGGACGCCGCTCCGGGCACCGGCACCCTGCCGGACCTGTGTCGGGCGTGGGAGGCGGCGACCGGCATCGCCGAGGCGGCCGGGATCCGGGTCGTGCACCTGCGCACCGGCATCGTGCTCGCCCCCGACGGGGGCGCGCTCGGCAAGCAGCTCCTGCCCTTCAAGCTCGGGCTCGGCGGCCGGGCCGGCGACGGGCGCCAGTGGTTCCCCTGGGTCTCGATCGACGACGAGGTGGGGGCGATCCGATTCCTCCTCGACCGACCGGTGAGCGGGGCGGTCAACGTGAGCGCGCCGGCCCCGGTGCGCAACGTCGAGTTCGTGAAGGCGCTCGGCGCCGAGTTGCACCGGCCGACCGTCGTGCCCATCCCGCGTTTCGTCCGCCGGTTACCGCTGGGCGTCGGTCCCCTGCTCGACACGCTGCTGTTCTGGAGCACCCGGGCCGAGCCGCGAGCCCTCGTCGAGGCGGGCTACCGGTTCCGCCACCCCGACCTCGGCCCCGCCCTCGCCGACCTGCTCGCCCACTGAACGCGCAAGTGGCGCGCGATCCCCGCCCCGGGAGGCGGGAATCGCGCGCCACTTCGTCGCGATCGCGGGCGTGACCGCTAGATCACTTCGGCTGCATCCGGATGCCGCCGTCGATGCGGATGGTCTCGGCGTTGAGGTAGCTGTTGCTCAGCAGCTCGAGCGCCAGGCTGGCGAACTCCTCGGAGGTCCCGAGGCGCTTCGGGAACAGCACGCCGACCTTCAGGCGGTCCTTGAACTGCTCGGAGGCCTCGCCGGTGCCGTAGATCGGGGTGTCGATCAGGCCGGGGGCGATGCAGTTGACGCGGACGCCGACCGCCGAGAGGTCGCGGGCGATCGGGAGGGTCATCCCGACGACGCCGCCCTTCGACGCGGAGTACGAGGCCTGGCCGATCTGGCCGTCGAACGCGGCGACCGAGGCGACGTTGACGATGGCGCCCCGCTCGTCGAACTCGTCGGCGGGCTCCTCCTGGCTCATCGCGGTGGCGGCGATGCGGATCATGTTGAACGACCCGACCAGGTTGACCTCGATGACCTTCTTGAAGACGTCGAGGTCGTGGGCCGACGAGTACTCGCCGTCCTTGCCGATGGTGCGGGTCGCCCAGCCGATGCCGGCCGCGTTGACGAGGGCGCGCAGCGGCCCCATCTCCTTGGCGGCCTCGACGGCGGCGATGGCCGCATCCGGGCTGGCCACGTCGGTGGCCTTGAACACGCCGCCGATGTCGGAGGCGACGGCCTCACCCTTCTCGGCGTTCATGTCGGCCACCACGACCTTGGCGCCCCGCTCGGCCAGCAGGCGAGCGGTGGCCTCGCCGAGGCCCGAGGCCCCGCCGGTGACGATTGCACTGATCCCGTTGATCTCCATGGACCGTCACCCTATTGACTGAACGGTCAAGAGCGGAAACGGGCGGCCGGCGCGCCGCCTCCGGGTCAGGTCGGGAGGGTGCGGAACCACTCGACGGTGGCGCGGAGGCCGTCGTCGAGCGGGACCGGGTCGACGTCCGGGAAGAGCGACCGGAGGCGGGAGTCGTCGGCCTGGCTGTCGCGCACGTCGCCCGCCCGGGTCGGCTGGTGGTCGCGCTCGACGGGATGGCCGAGGATCGCCTCCAGCCGGGAGATCAGCTCCAGCAGCGACACCCGCGACCCGAAGGCCAGGTTGACCGGCCCGTCGTGGGCGATCCGGCCGGTGGCCGCCCGGGCCAGCACGGCGGCGACGGTGCCGACGAACGTGAAGTCGCGGGTCTGGGTGCCGTCTCCGTGCACCGGAAGCGGACGCCCGGCGAGGGCGGCGTCGACGAAGGCGGGCACGACCGCCGCGTAGGCGTGGCCGGCGGGCTGGAGCGGCCCGAACACGTTGAAGAAGCGGAACGCCAGCACCCCGAGCCCGAAGGAGCGCTGCCACGCGAGGGCGTAGGACTCGGTGGCCAGCTTCGACGCCGCGTACGGGCTGACCGGCATCGTGCACAGGTCCTCGGACTTCGGCAGCGTCGGGTTGGCGCCGTAGACCGACGACGACGAGGCGACCACCACGTGGCCGACACCCGTCGCCCGCGCCGCCTCCAGCACGTTGACCGTGCCGGTCGCGTTGGCGTCGTGGGACGCGACCGGATCGGCGATCGAGCGCGGCACCGACGGCCGGGCCGCGAGGTGGACGACGCTCGTCGCCCCGGCGAGGGCGTCGGCGAGGGCGGCGGGGTCGAGGATCGACGCCTCGACGAGCGTGGCCCCGGTGCCCGCCAGGTTGGCCTTCGATCCGGTCGACAGGTCGTCGAACGCGATCACCTCGTCGACGCCCGCGTCGGTCAGGGCCCGGCACAGGTTCGCGCCGATGAACCCCGCTCCGCCGGTGACGACGACCCTGGTGGTCCCCGCCGCGCTCACAGGCGCTCGACGTTCTCGCCGGCGAGCACGCCCCGGGTGTCGAGCACCCGCGGGGCGTCGGCGAGCGGCTCCAGGTCGACGTCGTCGTGGTCGACCAGCAGCACGACGAGGTCGGCCTCGGCGACGCCGGACAGGTCCTCGACCTGCTCGCTGCTGTGCCGGGCCAGGTAGCCGGGGTCGACGTGCGGGTCGACCGCGACCACGTGGGCGCCGAGCGGCAGCAGGAGGTCGGCCAGCCGCACCGACGGGGACTCGCGCGCGTCGCCGGTGTTGCGCTTGTACGCGAAGCCGACGAGCACGATCCGCGACCCGTTGATGCTCCGCCGCCGCTCGTTCAGCGCCCGGTTGATCCGGCGCAGCACGTAGTCGGGCATGTGCTCGTTGACGTCGTTGGCCAGCTCGACGAACCGGAACGGGGTGCCGAGGCTCTGCTCGACCTTCCAGGACAGGTAGCTCGGGTCGATCGGCAGGCAGTGGCCCCCGACCCCCGGCCCCGGCGTGAACGGCATGTACCCGAACGGCTTCGACGACGCCGCCCGGATCACCTCCCAGATGTCGACGTCGAGGTCGGCGGCGAACATCGCCAGCTCGTTGACCAGGGCGATGTTGACGTGGCGGAACGTGTTCTCGAGGAGCTTGCACATCTCGGCCTCCTTCGGGCTCGAGACGGGCACGGTCTCCGCGACGATGCGGTCGTAGAAGCCCCGGACCTTGGCCAGCGACGCCTCGTCGACCCCGGAGACGACCTTGGGCGTGGTCTCGAGCGTCCAGGTCGCGTTGCCGGGATCGATGCGCTCGGGGCTGTAGCCGAGGTGGAAGTCGGCCCCCGGCACGAGGCCGGTGGCGGCCCGGATGCGGCCGCCTACCAGCTCCTCGGTGGTGCCGGGGTAGGTGGTCGACTCCAGCACGACCGTCGCGCCCGGACGGATCGCCCCGGCGAGCATGTCGGTGGCCGACTCGACGAAGGAAAGGTCGGGCTGGCGGTCGGCGAGCGGCGTCGGCACGGTGATGACCGCCACGTCGAAGTCGGCCAGGTCGTCGGTGGCGCTCGACGGCCGGTACCGCCCCGAGTCGATCGCGGCGCGCAGCCGGTCGGCGGGGATGTCCTCGACGTAGGACGTCCCCGACCGGAGCTCCTTGACCCGCCGGTCGTCGACCTCGAACCCGACCACGTCGTAGCCCGCCTCGACCGCCCGCATGGCCAGCGGCAGGCCGACGTAGCCCTGCCCCATCACGATCAGCTTCTCCACCGGTCCCCCGTTCCCGTTCGCCGACGCCACCCCGCGATGCTACGGCAGGGCCCGGGCCGCCACCGCACCCAGCTCGGCCGGATGGGTGACCATCGGCAGGTGTCCGGTCGGCAGGCGGACGAGCGCGGGCGGGTGCGGCAGCCGCCCGACCATCGCCTCCTGGGCGGCGGGCGGAACCGGCCGGTCCGCCTCGGTGAGGACGTAGGTGACCGACACCGTCCCGGCCTCCGACCACCGCACCGGCTGGAGGTAGTGGTGCACGGTGTCGGGGACGCAACGGACCGGGTCGACGACGAAGGCCAGTTCGTCGTCGGTCAGGGCCTCGCCGCCGTACGCGGTGCGGAACGGCTCGGGATCGGCGGGCGGGCCCGGGAGCGTGATCGGCGGGCCACCCGCGGCGGCCGCCGCGTCCAGGGCGGCCACGAGCCCGTCGCGGTGGTGGGGCTTCATGCAGTCGAGGCCGCACCCGCCCTCCGGCGGGACCAGGGCGGCGACCAGGACGACGTGGGCGACGCGCCCACCGAGGTGGGCCGCCCCGCCCAGCGCGGCCACGACGCCGGGGACGACCAGGCCCCCCGACGAGTGGGCGACGAGCACGACCGGCCCCGCCCCGTCGGCTCGGATGGCCCGGACGACGGCCTCGACCTCGTCCTCGACGGTGACCGACGCCAGGTCGGCGGGCACCTCGCCGCGTCCCGGCAGGTCCACGGCGAGCGTCGGACCCGGCAGGTGCGCGAGCACGCGGTCCCACGCCCGGCGCGTCGCTCCGCCGCCGTGCACCAGCACCACCGTCGCGTCCCCCACCCGGCCGACGGTACCCGCCGCCCTCCACCGAACCGGCGCGCGGATCCCGCCGCCCACGGCGGGAAACACGCGCCACTACGGCGGGGACCGGGCCCTGGGAGCGGGGGCTGGGGGTGGGCGGCTCGGTGGGGGCGATCGTTAGGGTCGATCGATGTCCGCCGCGCGCCCCGGAGCCCGACCCCTCGTCGGGTACGCGCTCGTGCTGGGGGCGGCCACGTGCTTCATCGTGAACGCGGGCGTGGCGCGGGCCGCGATGCGGAGCGACGCGGTCGACCCCGAGACGCTGACGACGATCCGGGTCACCGGCTCGGTGCCGATCCTCGCCGGTTGGGCCCTCCTGCGCGACCGGAGCGCCCTCCGCCCGCCCCGGGGCCGCATGGTCGCCTGGCTGGCGCTGATGGGCGTGGTCGGCGTCGCCCTCCTCCAGTGGACCTACTTCGTCGCCGTCGACCGGCTGCCGCTCGGGATCGCCCTGCTGATCGAGTACCTCGCACCGGTGCTCGTCGCCCTGTGGGCCCGCTTCGTCTCGCGGGAGCCGGTGAGCGGGCGGCTGTGGCCGGCCCTGGGCCTGTCGCTGGCCGGCCTGGCGCTGGTCACCCAGGTGTGGAGCGGTCTCGACCTCGACGGCATGGGCGTGCTCGCCGCCCTCGGGGCCGCGGTGTGCTTCGCGGCCTACTTCCTGATCGGCGAGCACGGGATCTCCGACCGCGATCCGCTCCACGTCGCGCTCTGGTCGTTCGTCGCCGCCGCGGTGTTCCTCAACCTGCTGTGGTCCCCGCGGGTCGACGGTCCGCTGACCGAGTCGACCGGGCTCGGGGGCCACCTCGACCACGTGACGGTGCCGCTGTGGGTGCTGCTGGCGTGGGTCGTCGTGCTCGGCAGCGTCGTGCCCTTCGCCCTGAGCCTGTTCGCCCTGCGCCACCTGCCGGCGACGGTGGTCGTGGTCGTGGCCATGGTCGAGCCGGTCGGGGTGACCGCCCTCGGCTGGGCCTGGTTCGGTGAGGACCTGGGTGCCGTGCAGCTGGTGGGCGCGACCGGCGTCGTCGCCGGCATCGTGCTGGCCCAGACCGCCCGTCGCACCGCCCCGGCCCCCGACGCCCTCCCCGTCCTGTGACCGAGGACCGGATTCGGTGACTTAGGGTGCCGCCATGGCCCAGGGAGCGGCACGCGGCATCGACGAGCGGCCCTTCACCCTCGGCGGCATCGAGTTCGTGCCGAGCTGGCTGCGCCCGTCGCGCCGGGGCTCGCTGACGCTGCTCAAGGCCGAGCGCATGGTCGAGCCCTACCGCGAGCTGCTGCGCCCGTTCCCGAGCGCGAACCTCGTCGAGCTGGGGATCTCCCAGGGCGGCAGCGTCGCCCTGCTCGCCAAGCTGGCCGAGCCGCACCGGATGCTCGCGGTCGACATTTCGGACGAGCCGGTGCAGGCGCTCCTCGACACGCTCGCCGACCACGGCCTCGACCGCACCGTGTCCGCCCGGTTCGGGGTCGACCAGGCCGACAAGGAGACCCTCAGCGCGATCGTCGACGAGGAGTTCGGCGGTGAGCCGCTCGACGTGGTGATCGACGACGCCTCACACCTCTACGGCCCGACGGTGGCGTCGTTCGAGGTGCTGTTCCCGCGGCTCCGTCCCGGGGGGCTCTACGTCATCGAGGACTGGACGTGGCAGGACCTGTTCCTCAACAACGTGATGGACGCCTTCGAGCGGGGTGAGGCCCGCCCCAGCGAGGCGATGCAGCGCAACATCGACGGGGCGATCGCCGGCGAGCGCGAGCCCGAGGTGCCGTGCTCGTTCATCGGCATCGAGGCCCTGATGGTGCGGGCCCGCTCCGGGGACGTGATCTCGGCGGTCACCGTCGACGAGGACTGGATCCGGATCACCCGCGGCCCCGCGCCGCTCGACCCGGCCACGTTCACGCTGCGGGGCGCGTACCGTGACCGGTTCCGGGTGCTCGGCCACACCGTCCCGCCCGCCGGTCAACCTGCGGCCCACTGATCCCGCGGCCCGGGCGCGGGGCCGGAGCGCGGGTCAGGCGGTGGTGGGGATCCAGTTGCCGTGGAAGCCGATCGGGATCCGCACGGGGATCTCGACCGTCGCCACCGGACCGGCTGTGAGGTCGTCGGCGGCCAGCACGGTCAGGGCGGCCCGTCCGGCCGGTTCGTCGTGGACGAGGCCGACGAGCCAGGCGTCGTCCTCCGCGGTCGAACCGTCGCGGGGGACGACCACGAACTCGCCGGCCACGCGGTCCGGCCCCGGGTGCCACGACAGCCGCGCGCCGTTCTCCAGGTCGTAGCGCACGACCGAGCCGTTGGCCCCGTCGGGATCGCCGAGCGACAGGCTCGCCGCGTAGGCGTAGCGGTACTCCGAGCCGGCGCGACGGTCGTCGAAGCGGGGGAACTCGACCGACAGGTCGTCGAGGACCTCCTCGCGCACCTTGCCGCTCGTCGGGTCGACCACCCAGCGGGCCAGCACCGGGGGCCCCTCGGCGGGACCCGACGGATCGGTGCGGAAGGTCGACGGGTGCCGGACGACGTCGACGCGGAAGCTGCCGTCGGGCAGGTCGACGGCGTTGGCCGGGTGGTACACGTAGCACGGGTCCACCGAGCACCAGACGACGTCGTCGGCGGTGCCGTCGATCGGCAGCAGACCGACCCGCGCCTCCCGGTCGTCCACCCAGCGGTAGGGGAAGCGCTGGCCCGCCATCGCGGCGTCGACGTCGAACTGCACCGGCAGATCGAAGAGGGCGACCCGGGTGTCGGACAGGGCGTGGTCGTGCACCATCGGCCGCCCGCCGACGGGGATCTCGACGTCGCGCACGACCCGCGCGTCGGGGCCGATCACGACGTGGTGGACCGACTCCTCGGGCCACCAGTACGTGACGGCGTGGAGGTCGCCGGTGCGCCCGTGGACCTTGGGATGCGCCGAGTACGAGCACGTCAGCGTGCCGTCGAGGTCGGTGCGCCCGATCGTCTCCAACTCGTCGTCGAGCTCGATCGGGAACGAGCCCGCCTCGACCAGGGCGAGGGTCCGCCCGGCGATGCCGACCACGTTGGTGTTGACCGTCCCGTCGCCCTGGGGGCTGTGGTGGGGCCCGCCGCGGTCGGCCTCGCCGAGCGCCTCGGCGGTGACCGCGTCGCGCACCCACCGGTTGCGGTACCACTCGGCCCGTCCGTCGCGGATGCGCAGGCCGTGCACCATGCCGTTGCCGAGGAACCAGTGGTAGTCGGCCGGGTCGGCGTCGATCGGGTTGGGCCCGTTGCGCACGTAGCGACCGTCGAGGTCGGCGGGCAGGGCGCCGGTGACCTCCAGGTCGGTGAGCGTGAGCTCCTCGGCCACGGGCCCGAAGGGCCCCTCCAGGTAGCGGTTGGCGGGGGCCATCGGGCACCTCCGGGTAGCTCGCTCGGGCGCGGTGGACGGCGTGACGGTTCGGCGTCGCCGGTGCTGATTGATACCACCGGCGGGTGCGGGGCGGGGACTACTCGTCGATCAGCTCGTCGCGGTTGTAGGCGTCGTAGGCGGCCAGGTCGAGGAAGCCGTGGCCGGAGTAGTTGAAGAGGATCACCCGCTCCTCGCCGGTCTCCTTGGCGGCCAGCGCCTCGTCGATCGCCGCGCGGATCGCGTGGCCGGACTCGGGGGCGGCGAGCTTGCCCTCGGTGCGGGCGAAGATCGACGCCGCCTCGAACACCTTCGACTGGGGCGCGGCGACCGCCTCCATCCGGCCCGCCTTCACCAGCGACGAGATGATCGGGCTGTCGCCGTGGTAACGGAGTCCACCGGCGTGGATCGCGGGTGGCATGAAGTCGTGGCCGAGCGTGTACATCGGCAGGAGCGGGGTCATCCCGGCGGTGTCACCGAAGTCGTAGTCGAACGTCCCCTGGGTGAGGGTCGGACACGAGGTCGGCTCGACGGCGAGCAGGCGCACGCCCTCGTCCTCGACGAACGGCAGGGCGATGCCGCCCAGGTTCGACCCTCCGCCGCAGCTCCCGATCACGACGTCGGGGCCGGACTCCCCTGCGGTGGCGAGCTGCTCGCGCGCCTCGAGGCCGATGATCGTCTGGTGCAGCAGCACGTGGTTGAGCACCGAGCCGAGCGCGTAGTGCGAGTCGTCCCGGCCGACGGCGTCGGCGACGGCGTCGCTGATCGCCATGCCGAGCGAGCCGGGGCTCCCGGGGTCGGCGACGGGTGAGGGCACGCACTCGGCGCCCCAGGTCTCCATCAGGATGCGGCGGTACGGCTTGGACTCGAACGAGGTCCGCACCATGTACACCTTGCACTCGAGGCCGTACTGGGCGGCGGCGAACGCGAGCGACGTGCCCCACTGGCCGGCGCCGGTCTCGGTGGTGAGGCGGGTCGTGCCCTCTGCCTTGTTGTAGAAGGCCTGGGCCACGGCGGTGTTGGGCTTGTGCGAGCCGGCCGGGCTGATCGACTCGTCCTTGAAGTAGATGCGCGCCGGGGTGCCGAGCTCGGCCTCCAGCCGCTCGGCCCGCACCAGGGGAGTCGGCCGCCACAGCTTCAGGATGTCGAGCACCTCGCCGGGGATGTCGACCCACGGCGCCGCGGTCATCTCCTGCTCGATGAGCGCCATCGGGAACAGCGGGGCGAGGTCGTCGGGACCGACCGGCTCGCGGGTGCCGGGGTGCAGCGGCGGCTGGAGCGGCTCGGGCAGCCGGGGCAGGGCGTTGAACCACGCGGTGGGCATCCGGTCGGGGGCGAGGTCGATGCGCATGGCCGGGCATCGTAGGAGTCCGCCCCGCCCTCCGGGGCCGAACCCGAGCGCGACCGCCGCGCCGCGGCGCGCGCGGTGGGGTCAGGGTCGCGGGAACTGGCGGCGCGCGGTGGCGAGCAGGCGGCCCATGGCGGCGAGCGTGTCGGTGGCCGCGGGCGGCCGCTGCGGGTTCAGCGCCTCGCCCTCGCGCCACGCCGCCTCCGCCCGCCGCAGCGCGGCCGCGATCTCGCCGCCGGCGCCGCGGACCCGGCCCAACTCCGCGGCGGCCCCCTCGGGGTCGGTACCGACCCGCTCGGCCGCCCGTAGGACGGCGACGACGCGGCGGCTGTCGTCGGCGAGCAGCACCCGGGTCTCGGTCGAGATCACCGCCAGCCGCCGGAGCAGACCCGGCAGCCCGTCGAGCAGTCGCTGGACCTCCGCCCGGTCGCGCCGGCGCGACCGCTCGACGGTGACGGTGGTGCCCTCGGCGAGGTCGACGTCGGCGACCGGCACGACGACCGACGCGGTCGACGCGTCGAGGTGCCAGTGGCCGGGGGTCGGCCGGTCGGCGTGGGGCACGACCCGGTCGTCGACGCGAACGGCGCGGGGCGGGGCCTCCCCGACGAAGCGCACCTCGACGTCGCGGCGCCGTCGCCACCCCCGGTAGCCGCCGACGGCGGGGCCTAGGACCACCCGGCGCGAGGCGGCCCGCTCCACGTGGTCGACCGGCACCGTGACCGATCCTCCGTCGAGGTAGTCGGTCGACTCGCCGTCGTCCTCGTAGAGGTCGTGGTGGCCGTCGCCACCGGGATGGGCGGTCAGGACGAGGCTCGGCCAGCAGGCCGCGTCGAGCCGGTCGACCCGCCCCTGCCCCGGCACCACCGCACCGGCCCGGGCGAACACCGGCACCTCGTCGAGCAGGTAGCGCCGCCTGACCCACCGCCCGCGCCCGCCGTCGGCGGCGATCCGGGCGCCGTGGGCGGTGTCGAACCACTCCCCCGGCGGCAGCCAGACCCGCACCTCGGCCATGGCGTCGTCGTCACGAGGTGTCACGACCGGGGCGACGACGAGGTCGGCGCCGAGGTGGTACTGGCCCGGCGCCCGGTAGGCGTCGGGCTGGTCCGGGTGCTCGTGGTACATCGGACGCACGAGCGACAGGCCGCTGTCGACCCCGCGCCGGCACTCCCCGTAGAGGTACGGGACCATCTCGTAGCGGTGGCGGATCGCGTCGATCATCGCCGTCCGGTACGGATCCGGGTACTGCCAGACCCGCCGCTCCTCGACGAGCCCGAGCGTGCCGTGGGTGCGCAGCACCGGCGAGTGGACGCCGAACTGCACCCACCGGACGAACAGCTCCGGGTCGTAGGCGCCCTGGTAGTGGCCGCCGATGTCGTGGCTCCAGTATCCGTAGAGCACGTTGGCGGCGGTGGCGGTCATCTCGGGCTGGAACGCGAGTGACTCCCAGGTCGCCCACGTGTCGCCGGAGAAGCCGACCGGTCGCCGCCCCGCGCCGAGGCCGTCCCACCGGCTGAACAGGAGGGGACGACGGCGGGGCCGGCGCCGCACCTGGTCGTCCCAGTGGAGGTGGTTGAGCCAGCCGAGCGGGTCGAGGCCGGGCAGCGCCGACTCGGTGCCCTGCTGCCAGTCGAGCCACCACAGATCGACGCCGCGGTCCTCCTCGGGGTGGTGCAGCAGCCGGAGGTAGGCGTCGACGAAGCGCGGGTCGGTCGGATCGAACGGCACCCGGTCGGTCGCCGCCGGGTCGAGGCCCATCGCCTCGCAGACCGCGGCGAAGGCGTCCTCGTGGGGGGCGACCCCGTCGGCGGGATGGAGGTTCAGCCCGACCCGCAGGCCCCGGCGGTGCAGCTCGGCGAGGGTCGCGGTCGGGTCGGGGAACAGGTCGCGGTCCCACGAGTACCCGGTCCACCCGAGGCGGTGCCAGTCCATGTCGACCACCAGCACGTCGGTCGGGATGCCGTGCTCGTCGAGGCGGTCGGCCAGCTCGAGCAGCTCGCCGTCGGTGTAGGGGAAGTAACGGCTGTACCAGTAGCCGAACGCGTACCGGGGTGGCAGCGGCTGGGGTCCGAGCAGCCGGCTGCCCGCCGCCAGGGCCGCCCGGTGGTCCGTGCCGAAGCCGAACAGGTAGAGGTCGACCCGCTCGCCCGCCGGACGGGCCACCGGCCAGGGTCGGCCACCCGCCGCCGATCCGCCCGCGTCGGGGTCGAGCACGACCGTGCCGGAGTCGTCGACCACCACCCACCCGTCGCGGGACAGCAGGCCCTCGCCGAGGTCCTGCTCCTCCCACTCGCGCAGGAAGCCCTCGACCGGGTCAAAGCCGACGAGCCGCGCGGTGCACCGCCCGTTCCAGTCGTCGAGGGTCCGCACCGTCGCGCCGAGGTTGCGGCGGGACGCCTGGCCGTACCGCCACCGCGCCGGCCGGCCGCCGGGGACGGCGACTCGGGCGGTCAGGGTGCGGCCGGTGGGCGCGGCGTCGACGTCGGCCACGGTGAGCACGACCGAGCCGGTGTCGACGACCACGCCGCGACCCTCGGTGCGGGCGGCGAACCGGGCGGGCGGGAACCGACGGTTGACCACCGCGAGGGTGGGACGGTCCTCGAACGCGGCGTCCTCGGCGTACTCGACGCGCAGGAGGCGGGGCTCCAGCACCGTGACCCGGTACCGACCGGCCACGACCTGCTGTTCGGGCGACGCGGTCGCGTCGGCGCGGACGAGGGCATCGGGGCCGCCGGGCGACCCCGCGGTGGACGGACGGGCTCGGCGCATGGGGCGACGTTCTAGTGCCCCCTCCCGAGCCCCCGGCTCCCGCGCCGCCCGGGGCCGCCGCCCGGCGGGCGACCACGCGTGCGTGGGATCGGTCGCCCTGATCGTCGCGCTCGAACGGGGCGGGGGGTTCGTGAACCGGCTCTTCTCCTGGGGGCCGGTCGTGGCGCTGGGCCGCACGCGGTCCGCCGGACCGGAGCCGGCCGCGCCGCCACCTACCCTCCCGACCCGTGTCGCGTCGGCTCGTGATCCTCCTACCTCCGTCGGTCGGCAAGGCCCCCGGCGGCGACGGCCCGCCGTGGCGGCCGGGCACGCTCGCCCTCCCGGACCTCGACCGGGCCCGCGCCGAGGTCCTCGACGCGCTCGACCACGACCGACGGCGCTCGGTCGTCGAGGGGCCGACGCTCCCCGCGATCGAGCGCTACACCGGCGTCCTCTACCGAGAGCTGGACGCCGCGACGTTGACGGGGCCGGCCCTCAGGCGCTTCCGGTCGAGCACGCTGATCGCGTCGGGCCAGTGGGGCCTCGTCGCCCCGACCGACCCGATCCCGGACTACGCGCTGAAGATGGGGGCGTCGCTCCCCGCGCTCGGCAAGGTCTCGACGTGGTGGCGGCCCCGGCTCACCACCGCCCTCGCCGACCGGGTGCGCGGGGCGACGGTGTGGGACCTGCTCCCCAACGAGCACGCCGCCGCGCTCGACTGGACCGCGCTCGCCCCGGCGCGACGGGTGACGATCCGCTTCGTCGATCAGGACGACGTGGTGGTCGCCCACTGGAACAAGCTCCTCAAGGGATCGATCGTGCGTTGGCTCGCCACGTCCGGCGCCCGCGACGCGCGCGACCTCGCCGACTTCGACCACCCGCAGGGCTACCGCCTCGACGAGGCCGGATCGGTCTGGGACCGGCGGCACCACGCGGTGCTGATGCGCCAGACGCCCGGGCCCCGCGGCGTACGCCGCTGACCCGCGCCGACCGCCTCCGGACCACCCCGAAGGCGCGACGCCGGCCCGACGTGGGATCCTGGGCACCTCCCCCGACTGAGAGGTCCCCATGGCTCCACGACGACGACGCCCCGGCTGGAGGATGACGGTGGCCGCGGCCGCGGCGGGCGCACTGCTGGCCGCCTGCGGTTCCGACGACGACGCGACGCCGACCACCGAGGCCGACACGACGGTGAGCGTGGAGGCCGAGGACGGCACCGAGCAGTCCACGCCGAGCTCGGACCCGTCCGCCACCTCGACGAGCGACGGAACCACCCCGGCCGATCCGGGGGCCACCGACTCGGTCGGCCCCGACGACGAGATCACCATCACCGGGAGCGGCGCGCGCACCGTCGCCTGCGAGGGCGGCGGCGACGTCGACATCGAGGCCGACGGCTTCGACGTGACCCTGACCGGCGACTGCGACGAGGTCGACGTCGACGGCTCGGGGGGCACGCTGACCCTCGACGGCGCTGACGATCTCGACGTCGACGGCGACGACAACACGATCTCCGGCGGCGACGTCGGCGACATCGACGTCGGGGGCGATCGCAACACGATCTCGGTCCGGACGGTCCGCGAGGTCGACGTCGAGGGCGACGGCAACACCATCACCTGGGAGAGCGGTTCCCCCGAGGTCGACGACGAGGGCGACGGGAACACGATCGGCCCCGCCTGATCCGCTCGGCCCGGCCCGTCCCACCGTTCCAGCGCACGGTGCCCGGCTTCGAGCCGTCGGCCGCCCTCGCCGAGACCGACCCCGACGCGGCGGCCGCCGCCTTCGCCCGACTGGCGACGGACCTGCTCCGCCGGGCCGGCCACCTGATCCACGCGGCCGACGCCGCCGGGTCAGACGACGGGCTCGACGAACTGGCCCGGGCCGGACATCGACGCCGTGCGCCACGCCCTGTTCGCCTGACGCCGCGACCGCACTTCCGCGTTCTGGCAACCCTGGTCCCCCTGGACGGGGGGTCAGGGTTGCCGGAATCTCGGGCGAGCCCCGGCGGCACCGTGGTTCGGGGGTTGCTACGTTGCCTCGAAGTTCAGGACTGGGAGGTGCTCGCGTACCAGCAGGGGATCCTGGCC
>Ga0123333_10003013_pt1 | contig 16624 bp, 13 predicted proteins | sample BioC12SIPDNA_3_FD_89957 | JGI IMG/M metagenome (GOLD analysis project Ga0123333, IMG submission 89957) | Anaerobic biogas reactor microbial communites from Washington, USA - Biogas_R2_B C12 SIP DNA | ecosystem: Engineered > Bioreactor > Anaerobic > Unclassified | place: Washington, USA... | reverse complement strand
GTAAGGAAGTCTCGCTCTCTCAGTATCGGTCTGGCGCCCGGCCTGCCTGACGAGAGCGCCCATTGTGTCGAGCCCTGTCAGCGCTTGGTTCAGGAGCACCCCGCACATCACCCACAGCGTGACGGAGGGAAAGATCACAGGCCCAGACCAGCGCGCAACCCCGCGACTGATGAGCCCCCCTGCGATGGCCAGCGCCGTGCCGATCATCGCTCGTTGCATTATGGTCACTGCTGCCCCCAGTCTATCGTTGACTGGAGTATAGCATCACTGCCGCTCTCGATGAATCGGGAAGACCAGACCGTGAAGTGACGGCCAAGACGCCCTGCCAGCAGGGCAGGGCGTCTTGATGGCAAGCTGCAGAGGGGTCAGGCTGCTTCTTGCTCTGCCTCCTGGGCGTCAATCTCCTCAGGCGACTCGTCGGTCGTGAGACTGTGAATGCCCAGGCTAATGCGATGCTCAATGGGATCCATGCCGAGGATGTCCACCAGCAGCTCATCTCCCTCTGTGAGGTCGACGCCAGGCTGTACACCGCTCGCATCGATCTCTGAGGTGTGGATCAGCCCCTCAACGCCGGGCATGAGCTGCACAAAGGCGCCAAAGGCCACCATATGTGTTATGGTGCCACGCGCTACTGCGCCAGTCCGCAGTACGGCCGCGGCCTTTTCCCAAGGATCGGGCAGAGTACGCTTGATAGATAGCCCTATGCGCTGCCTCTCACGATCGACGTTCAGCACCATGACCTGCACAGTGTCGCCGATCTGCACGACCTCGCGTGGATGGTCAACGCGTTCCCAGGCCAGCTCTGACAGATGAACCAGGCCATCCATGCCGCCCAGATCTACAAAGGCGCCAAAGTCGCAGAGGTTGCTGACGGTCCCAGCGCAGACATCGCCAACCTCAATCTCGTCGAGCAGCTTTTCGCGTTGCTGTACACGCCATTCGCGGGCTGCGGCGCGCTCTGAGAGGATTAGTCGTCGGCGATTGCGGTTCACCTCAATGACCTTGAGTGCCAGTTTTGCACCGATCATGGTTGCTGAATCGCCCTGGCGGCCAGGATGGGCGCCATAGAGCACCTGCGAGGCGGGCACAAAGCCTTGGATACGCCCAAACTCGCACAGCAATCCGCCCTTATTGTAGCCAACCACCGTTGACTGGATGATCTCGCCCGAGTCGAGCATCGCCTCGGCGCGCAGCCAATCCGAGTACTCGCGCGCCATTTCGATTGAGACCAGTACCTGACCGGTGTTCTGGTCGGTTCGCAGCACATAGACGGGGATCGTCTCACCGACCTCGAGATCTGCTAGTTCTGCACGAGAGAGGCTTGTGATCTCGTTGGGGGCGATGACCGCATCTTGTTTGGAGCCGATGTCAAGGACGATCTCTCCAGGTGCGACGCGCAGTAACCTGGCCTCGCGTATGTCACCGCGCCTGGGGGCTGTGTACCCGAAGGTTTCGCTGTACTGCTCCCAGATACTCGCGAAATCAGAATGGTCCAGGGGCCTTGTCGAGTCCATAGGTGCTCGTCCTCACATCTTCGTGGGTTCTGCTCTCACGCCCGTGTGGCGACGCGATACATCCTGTAGCGTAAATGCATCGTGTCATACCCTCGTCCGTGAGTTCATCTTTACGAGTATACCAACAGAGGAAGCTAATGTCAACGAATTCACGCGATCAGGGTGTATGTTTGGTGCGACAAGTGATGACAGCAACGGTAAGCAATCCTATAATCGATGCATAGTTCGTTCATTGACCTGCCTGTGCAGTTTCGTGGAGAACAAGCGGGGTCGGGGAGCAGTAAGGGGTTTCAGGAGGGCCGACATTTGGGCAATGTGCAAGCGTCGTCTATACTCAAATCCCGGGCATGAGACCGTGCCCCAAGCAGCGATGGGAGGGCACCTAATGACCCGTTTCGTTTTCTGCACCGGCGGTGTGGTCTCTTCACTCGGCAAAGGCGTCACCGCCGCCTCGATTGGACGCATACTCAAGTCTCGCGGCCTCAAGGTCGTCATCCAGAAGCTCGACCCCTACCTGAACGTTGACCCGGGCACCATGTCACCTTACCAGCATGGCGAGGTCTATGTGCTGAGTGATGGCACCGAGACAGATCTCGATCTGGGCCACTATGAACGGTTCACCGACGTATCGCTATCGCGCAATGCGAGTGTCTCGACCGGGCAGGTCTACTCGGAGATCATCGCCAAAGAGCGCCGTGGAGACTTTCTCGGCGGCACGGTTCAGGTCATCCCGCACGTTACTGACGAGATCAAGCGGCGCATCATGGCTCTGGCCGCAGAGAGCCAGGCCGATGTGGTCATCGCCGAGATCGGCGGTACGGTAGGTGATATCGAGAGTCTGCCGTTTCTAGAGGCAATACGTCAGATGCGACAGGATGTCGGCTATGACAAGACCTGCTATGCCCATCTGACGCTACTCCCGTACATCAAGGCAACCGACGAGCTCAAGACCAAACCCACGCAGCACAGTGTGCACGAGCTGCGTGGTATCGGCATCTCTCCAGACGTGCTGCTATGCCGCGCTGACTATCCCATCGCTCCCGAGCTTCTCGACAAGATCGCTCTCTTTGGCTCGGTCGAGCGCAAGGCCGTGATCCCGCTTGAGACGGCGTCGTCGATCTATCAGGTGCCCATAGTCTTGGATCGATATGGCCTCGGCGATTATCTCGTTGAGCGCCTTGGCCTCGATGGACGCCGCCCCGATCTGACAGCGTGGGAGGACTTTTTGCAGCGCCTCGAGGAACCCGAGGAAGAGGTGCGCATCGCGCTGGTGGGCAAGTATGTAGCCTTGCACGATGCCTATCTGAGTGTGCATGAAGCGCTGATTCACGCTGCTGCTCACCATCGGCGCAAGCTGGTGCTCGACTGGATACATGCCGAGGATGTAGAGAACGGCGATCTCAGCGACCGACTTGCCGACGCCGATGGGATTGTGGTGCCTGGCGGCTTTGGCCCGCGGGGTATCGAAGGCAAGATAGAGACGGCTCGCTTTGCTCGCGAGCATCAGGTGCCCTATCTCGGGCTATGCCTCGGGCTGCAGGTGATGATCATCGATTTTGCGCGGCACATAGCCGGCATGCCCGGTGCCAACAGCACCGAGTTCGACGAGCAGACACACTATCCGGTCGTCGATCTGATGCCCGACCAGGTCGGTATCGTCGATCGTGGTGCGACGATGCGGCTGGGCAACTACCCGTGCGAGCTCCTGTCCGGCTCACGCGCAGGGCGGGCCTACGGCCTGTCGGCAGTGGAAGAGCGCCATCGCCATCGCTATGAGATCAATAACGCGCTACGCGATGAGCTGGCCAGGGCAGGCATGGTGTGGAGCGGGACCTCGCCGGGCGGAAGACTGGTCGAGGTTGCCGAATTGCGGGATCATCCCTTTATGGTGGGGAGCCAGTTCCATCCCGAGTTCAACTCGCGGCCGGGTCGGCCGCATCCCCTCTTTCGCGAGTTTGTGCGGGCGGCCATTGCCAACCGGGGTTGAGCGGCCGTGGCCAAGAGTCCCGCATGTGCACATGCGGGACTCTTTTTGTCTAGCGCAGAGGGCCCGTTACCCTGTACTGCTCGAATAGCTGTCCCCAGCCGGTCTCGCGGCGCCAGCGATCGTAGACATGGCGCTCCTTAAGGGGCCAACGGTAATAGTCGTGATAGGCCTCAGAGACGAAAGAGGTGGCATGCACCAGCGGCGTATGAAAGAGTAGCTTCTGCAAGAACTTGGTTGGCCCATACCACGATAGCCAGCCCAACACCCTATGCAGGTTGACGCCCACCTCGAACCCCCAGTTCTCTCCGGTGATGTCGTCTCCCACAATCTCGATTTCGCGCACATCGCCCACACCCAGGCCTTGCTCGTGGGCCATGCGGATATACTTGATCTGTAGCGGATCGAACCCCATCAGCCTGGCTGCCACAGCATCGATCGCTACCTGGTCGCCGCTCGCCAGGATGACGTTCTTGACCTCGGGCTTCATCACCCGCGGCCCTGTACCGTTCCCTGCCGTGGTGCCATCCATCACGGCAAAGACGCCCGAGTGAATCTCTTGCTGTATCTTGAGCAAGTCTACCAGCGTCTCATGGATCCAGCTGTGCGTATAGTGTCGCTTGTGATTGAGCAGACCGCCAAAGGCGTTCTTCATGGCGCCTGTGGTGGTGGTGTAGATGTGGCACTTGACGGTGGGCAAATGCACGATGCCTTTGCCGACAAAGTAGTCGGGGATGCGAATGCCCTCGGGATAGATCGTGGGCAAAACATCCATCTTGGCCTGCGGTTCGTACAGGCTCCACGACATGTCGCTCTCTTTAAAGTTGTAGAGAACCGGGATGCCATAACGCCGAAAGACGGGCACATAGTTGTTTAGGTCTTCGCCCTTGAAGGCGTTGGTGACTACGGTTCGGTTCTGCACGCAGACTTGGTTCTTGTACCCCCGGCTCTCGAGGGCGCGGATGGTGCCCTCAAGCTGCCATGGTGTGGTATTGGCACTGGGAAAGGGGAAATGCCAAGAGATATTATCCTTCAGAATGACCGTGGTGTCCTTCGGCAGGTACTTTTCCACGCCTGCAAGGCCGATCAACCGGTCATAGTCCTCGAGAATGGTCTCAGGCGTGGCCTTTAGCACGGCCACAGTGGCGCGTGTCGTCATGTCATCTCCTTCATAATTGGTCGGCGCCGCGCCGACCAATCTGGATTGTACGCAGGGCACGGTGTCTGGTCAACGCAGCGTCTCGGGTGGCGCAAGGTGATAGCCTGCCTGCTCAGTGGGGCTCATGGTGCCAAAGGCTTTGATGGCACGTTTTTGGGCGTCAAGGTTAGCGAGCGGGGTGCCATCCGGAATCTCGCAGCCAGCGCCGCTGATGCTGCGCGGGCCACCAGCCGCAAGGCAATAGAGTGTCCAGTCATACACCTCAGCGGTTGTGCCACGCATCATCACCGACACTGGGTCGGCGTTGCCGCACAGCGCAGGTCCATCGCCAAAGGCAACCACCGCCGCTGGCAGACTCACCATCCAGTCCAGATCGATGATGTCTGCACCGGTCGATGCCATATCGGCCAGCAGATGCTGGGTGTCGCCACAAATGTGCAGCCGCGCCAGCGCACCCGCCTCGTGGATGGCCGCCACAAGGCGACGTTCATGGGGCAACGCCCAGCGTCGGTACGCACGGAGTGAGATCTGCGAGGCCACAGCATCTCCGATGCCGACCAGGTGTGCCCCCGCCGCCACCTGCGCTAGGGCAAAGGCGATGGCCTGCTCCTCACACAGGTTCAGCAGCTCATCCACCCAGCCAGGGCGATCATACAAGTCGAGCAGCAAGTCTGACACGCCGCGCAGATCGGCTGCCTCGGCCAAAGCGCCCTCGACCCAACCCATCACTGGCACATCATCGCCCACGCGTTGGCGCAAGGTCTGAACGGCGAGCACACGATCACTCATCCGCCGACCTTGCGAAGGCTCGACGATGCGCAGCGGGCATAGCGCGTCAGGATCGGCGAGCAGTGGCTCGGCGGCCACTGGTAGCGAATCTTCGGGAAAATCCACCCGTAACCCCAGATCGTTGGCCTCGCGGTAAGGGTCAGAGATGGTCTGTACGATGTCGAGGCCCAGGTCTTCGACCATAGCAAGGTTGGCACGCACCAGCGTTCGGTGATCGAGATAGTACGCGCGCAATGGGGCCCCCACATAGTGGGCAGCAAAGGCCATCATGATGTCCCAGTTGGGCGGACGATCACAAGGGCGACCGGCCAAGCGTGCCAGGCTGCGTTCGAGGGCGTTCATCTGTCAGCACCACCACAGAGCAGTTTCGCAGTTTGCAGTGGGCGACCTGCTAGCAGGCAGCTAGCACTGATCGTCCGCTGAGATTGTCGCCACTCATGCCATGGCACGCAAATGCCAGGCTTCGGCGTGGGGGCGTCAGGCCGGCTCGAACCGTAGCGCGGCCGAGTTGATGCAGTAGCGCAAGCCGGTCGGGTCGGGACCGTCGTCGAACAGGTGGCCCAGGTGGGCATCACAGCGGGCGCACAGCACTTCTTCTCGCACCATGCCATGCGAGGTGTCTCGTTCGGTATACACCGCGCCCTCAGAGGCCTCATAGAAGCTGGGCCAGCCGGTCCCCGAATCGAACTTGGCGTCTGACGTAAAGAGCAGCAGTCCGCAGCCAACGCAATGATAGGCGCCCACCGCATGGTTCTCCCAGTAGGCGTTGGCAAAGGCAGGCTCGGTGCCTTTCTGGCGCGTGACGCGGTATTGCTCGGGAGTGAGCAGAGCGCGCCATTCCGCATCTGTCTTGGTGATACGCTCCATCTGCCTGACTCCTTGTGATGGTGTCATCGGGTTGCGTTGTCCGTGGCTGGCTGGGGCGACTCGCCGACATGCTGCCATCAAGCCCACAAGCCCCAGGGCGGTGATCAAACGTCGGCGCTGCATCGACTGCCTCATTATTGATAAAACTAAGTGGTATAGTCTGATTATAAGAGTGATACCACCAGACGTCAAGCGGCGCCAGGCTTGAAGCCTGGCGCCGCTGTTGGCGCCAGTGATGGTAGCGGTGCTCTAGTAGAGCATATCCTCCAGCAGGGCGGCGCCGACCGGCGGGTCGCCAAAGCTGGGGATGGAGAGCAGTTTGCCTTCTTGTAGCGCTGACTGATGGGCCATGATGCCAGGAGCGGCATAGCGCGCCGCCTGCCAAACGTGGTTGGGCGGTAGCCTGCCCGAGTCGGCTGCGCGACAAAAGTCGTCTACCAGAAACTGGTGTGAGCCCAGGTGACCATTGTGCAGCCCCTGGAAGCTCTTGGGCAGACGCTGGCGGTTGTGGATCGGCGCCACGCCACTGAAAAAGTCGGCCTGCACCCCTTCCTTCTTGCGCGCCTCAATATCCTCAGGCGACAGGCGCACTGGGGTGAGCAGGTCGGTCAGGTCGATGTTGTCGCCGGCATGCGTGATCCACACCTGGGCGTTGGCCTGCTCTTCATAGCAGCCCAGCGTGCCAAAGATGCTGGTGCGCACCGAGCTGCGCCCACGGTGGCCCACACGGCGGAACTCGTTGATGCGACACATGCCGCCGTCAGTGGTGCGGAATAGAGCTGACTCGTTAGAGAACGGGTTGTTCCAGAGGTTGCCGCCTTCACGAAAGATGCCGTCATCGGCGCGATCGCGATAGCCAAGGCAAGACACCTGCGTGAGGCTTGCGCCGGTTACGCCGACGATCATGCTGGTAGAGTGCGTGGGGTAGAACATGGGTGGAAAGCCGGCGGTCTGCTTCCACTGCTCGCCGCCGCTGTGCTGGTAGGCCTCGTAGAAACCATGGCCCATATCGTGTAGATACTCGCCTTCGCCGTAGACAAAATGCCCAAACTCGCCGGCCTGCCACTTTTGACGACAGAACACGCTGCAGGGGTAGTAGTATGAGGTCTCTCCCAGCATGTACATCAGCCCTGTTTCCTCGACGGTGCGCACCAGCTCGGCCAGCTCGGCAACGGTCACGCCTGTCGGAACCGCCGAATAGACATGCTTGCCAGCGCGCAGCGCCTGCACGGCCTGTGGACCGTGCAACCAACGTTGCGTGAAGAGGGCGATGGCGTCCACGTCGCTATCGCAGAGCTCGTCAAGCGAAGCGTAGGTCTCGCTGATGCCAAAGCGCGCCGCTTGCTCTGCTCTCCGATCGGCGAACACCTCGGCGATAACTACATCGCGCACCAGGGGGTGGGCCTGAAACAGGGGGATAAAGCTGCTGGCAAAGCTGCCTGCGCCACAGACACCGATCTTGAGCATGTCTCTCCTCTCTCACGCGATCCATCTATCCCTGAGAATAGCCACAAACGCCGCAGGGCGCCAGCTTAGCCTGTATCTTGCTCCGCCGAGCGCCAAAGCTGCCGAAAGACGCTGGGCGCGCCCCAGGTAACCCACAGGCCGGCGAGTGCCAGCAGGATGAGGCTGATCCATACGGTTGAGCGCAGCCCCATGGCGGCGCCAGCAAGGGCAGCCGAGGTGCTCAGGCCCAGCAGCGCTCGCCAGACTCGCTGTGCCCCCGAGGCCGCCTCTCCAAAGCGCACCCACCGACGTTCAGCGAGGTACCCAATGGCCAGGCCGCCGCCGAACGCAGCGACCGCCAGCGTCTCAGAGCGGTAAATGGCCAGGCCGGGTAGTGACAACACCGCCAGAAGGCCGATAGGCAGCGCCAGCCATGATCGCTGATGCGCCTCAGCAGGTCGGTGGTGTGCTAGCGCCTTACCTGCGAGGAGTACCAGCAGACCAGTGACATAGCCGCCCATCAAATCGGTGGGAAAGTGTGCGCCAAGGTAGACGCGCGACAGCGGCACCAGCACCAGTACAGCGCCGCAAAGCCACCTCAGCCAGCGGTGCGGCCAGCGCCAGGCGAGGTAGCCCCACAAGACGACCGAGTTCTGCGTATGCCCGCTGGGCAAGCCGTACCCAGCCGCTTGGGTGAGGATGGCTACCCCTATCTCCAGGTCGGCCGGGCGTGGCTGCTGTAGCAGTGCTTTGAGTGCGGAGTTGAGCAAGGCTGATAGCAGATACAGACCTGTCAACGCGAGCGCTGCCCGCTGGTCGATGGCCCAGTAGAGCACCGCCACCAAGGCAGCCGCGAACCCGACACTACCGAGCAGTGTCAGAGCGCGAAAGGGCAGGTCGAGCGCTGGGCTGCCTTGCTGTAGCCAGCGTATGACATCAAGCCCCCAGGCGTGCGCCGTCGGCATATCGCTTGTCCTTGTCTAGGGGGTGCCCGTCAGGCGCACATCCTGTATGGGGTAGGGCAGTACCAGGTGGTTGGCCTCGGCAGCACGAGTGAGTGCGACGATGACGTCAGAGCCAGTATCGAGCATGTTGCTGGTGTGGTGATCGATCCAGTAGCGCAGCGCCAACGAGATGGCGTAGGGGCCCAGCTCTTCAGCATGGATGATGGGCGCTGGGGTCTCGAGGACGCCGTCGACGGACGCAGCGGCCGCGCGAAAGGCGCTCCTAGCCAGTTCGATGTCTTGGTTGTAGCCGAGGCGGATCATCACCGTGCGGCGCATGTGCGGCGCCACCGAATAGTTCGAGATGGGTCCCTCCAACACTTGCAGGTTGGGGATGATGACGCGTGGGCCGTCCCAGGTGGCTATGGTGGTGTCGCGAGTGCTTACTGCCAGCACCTGGCCCGTATGCTCACCGATCTTGACCGAGTCACCGATCCCAAACGGTCGCCGCACCATCACGATGATGCCGGCGATAAAGTTGCGAGCCAGGTCTTGCAGCGCAAAGCCTATGGTGAGCCCGGCCACGCCCAGCCCCGCCAGAAAGGTGGTGACGTCAAAGTTGACCTGACCTAGCGCGGCGATGGTGAACAGGATCAGCACCGACCACCGGGCGATGCGAGTGATGAGCTGCTGTAGCTCGATCTGCGGCAACCGTTTTGCGGCCCAGCGTCCCATCCAGCGATCGATGAGCCGCGACAGAACGATGCCGGCGGCAAAGACGATCAGGGCGCTGATGAGGCGCGGCAGGAAGCGGATCACCTCGGTTAGTAGTTGCTGCAGTTCGACGGCGGGCATGAAGAACCTCCACTCGGGGAATGAACGGCCGACCGGCCATTGATTGGTATATGCTGACACGGGTGAGTGGGGAGGTCAAATGGTGGTGATCATCTGTTTAGCGCCATGGCCACACTGATGCGCAGGTCGCCGGTGTCGGTCTCGCACAGAACACAGCGCGAGTGGTTGGACGGCGACCAGTTGCCGGCGCCTTAGCCGGCCGACAGTGGATCTCGACCGACCAGAGTCTAGGGCCAGAACGGGCGCGTCGGCACTGCCGAGTTCCATGCCCAATGCCTGCGTTGCGGCAATGTGTTCGATCGGGCTGGTCCGCAGCAACATCGAGCTGCTGGGCAGCCTGAGAGCGGGACTGAAGACGGTATCATGCCGGAAACGGACTCGGGCTGGGATCAGAACGAGATCGAGTGGGAAGAAGGCGATCGTTAGCCAACGGCCACTTACTTTACCTTTGTCGCTCGCTCAGCTAACACATTGATCTGTCCGTGTGCTCGCTGCACTACACCCTCGACCCCTAACACGGTTGCCCCGACCCATTCTGTGCGCTGGGCTGCAAAGACCTGTGGCCGCACGATGATGTTCATCAGGCCCCACTCATCCTCCAGGGTGAAGAAGGCAAAGCCTTTGGCTGTAGGGGGTTGCTGGCGCACCGCCACAAAGCCCGCCACCCGCACCCGCTCGCCGTGCTGGGCTCTCGCCAGCGTCTGGCTCGTGCCGATGCGCGCCCGCGTCAGCCGCTCGCGGTGCAGCTCCATCAGATGCCCCTCCGCCGCGACGCCGGTGCTGCCATACTCGGCCAGCAGCTCCTCGGCGTAGGTCATGGGCTCCAGCGCCACGCCATCAGGGGCTAGTGGCAGCGGCAACGCCTCTTCGTGATAGCGCAGCCGCCCCAGCTCCCAGATCAGGCCCCGCCTGTCGCGCCGCGGCGACGCTGCTGACAGCTCATCCAGCCCGCCTGCCAGGATCACCTGCTCCACCAGCCGCCGCGGCAGGCGCGTCCGGCGGCACAGGTCCTCGAGTTCGACATAGCCACCGGCCGGGCGCGCCGCCACCACCCGCTCGGCGCCTGTCTCGCCTAGGCCATCGACGTACTGCAACCCCAGGCGAATCGCTAGGCCCTCGCCGCCGCCCTCCAGCGTGCAGATCGCTCCGCTAAGGTTGACGTGCACCGGCCGCACCGCCACGCCGTGCCGTCGCGCATCGCTGACGATCACCCGTGGCGCATAGAACCCCATCGGCTCGGCGTTCAGCACGCCGCAGTAATAGGCCGCGGGATAGTGCGCCCGCAGCCAGAGGGTGTCGTAGGCGGTCTTGGCAAAGGCCGCCGCGTGCGACTTGCAGAATCCGTACGAGGCAAAGCCTGCGAGCTTGTCGAACACCTCGTGGGCCGTGGCCGCAGCTACGCCCTGCGCCTGCGCCCCGGCCACAAACCGCTCGCGAAAGCGCGCCATCTCCTCCTCGGCCCGGTGGCGCGACATGGCCCGGCGCAGCAGATCGGCCTCGCCCGCTGAGAACTGGCCCATGACCATGGCCACCCGAATGACCTGTTCCTGAAAGACGATGATGCCCATCGTTTCTGCGAGGATTGGCGCTAGCAGGGGGTGCAGGTGCGTCACTGGCTCCAGCCCCTGCCGTCGCCGAAAGAAGGGATGCACCATGCCGCCCTGTAGTGGCCCAGGGCGAATCAGCGCCACTTCGATCACCAGATCGTTAAACTCGCGCGGCTTCATCTGCACCAGCGCCTGCTGCTGCGCGCGGCTCTCCACCTGAAACGCACCGACCGTGTCGGCCCGTTGCAGCGCATCATACACGGCGGGATCATCCAGCGGCAGGGCGTCCAGATCGATCGACTTGCCATAGTGGGTCTGGATCATAGTCAGGCATTCATCTATCGCCGAGAGGGTGCGCAGGCTGAGCAGGTCGAGCTTGATGAGGCCGGCGTCCTCGACGTTGTCTTTGTCCCACTGGATCACCACCCGCCCGGGCATCGTGGCCCGCTCCAGTGGCACGATCTCATCCAGCGGCGCGGCCGTGATGCACAGCCCGCCGACGTGGATGCTCAGATGCCGCGGATAGCCCTGGATCGCCTCGCACAGCGCCAGGTACTGCTCCCAGGTCTGGGTCGAGACAGCGAAGGACTCTAGCTCCTCAGCGGGCAGGCCCCACTTGCCTTGTGACTTGGCCAGGCGGTCGATCAGCTCTTGGGGCAGGGCCAGGGCCTTGCCCACATCGCGGATAGCGCTGCGCTGCCGGTAGGTGACATAATTGCACACCATGCCCACGTGCCGCTCGCCATAGCGCTCGTAGACGTGCTGGATCACCTCCTCGCGCCGCCGCGAGCAGAAATCCAGGTCGATATCGGGCATGGTGCGCGTCTCGGTGCTCAAGAAGCGTTCAAAGAGCAAATTGTGCTCCAGCGGATCGACATTGGTGATGCCCAGCAGATAAGCGACAATAGAGTTGGCCGCCGACCCTCTGCCGCGCACCTGGATGCATCGTTCTCGCGCCCAGGCGACGATCTCCCAGACCATCAGGAAATAGCCGGCGAGCTGCACCTGCCCGATCACCTGCAATTCATGGCGCAGCTGGGCCCGCGCCGCGGCCTCGCCCGTGGGATACCAGCGCGACAGGGCCGCCTCACAGAGCGCCCGCAGCCGCGCGTCGGCATCGCCGGTGTCCGCCGCGGGAGGGATGGCCAGCGCCCGCAGGTTCAGGTCCACCTGACAGCGCGCTGCGATCTCGGCGGTATGGGCCAGCGCCTCGGGATAGGCGCCCAGCAGCTCGGCCAGCTCGGCGCCTGTTTTTATAAAGAGCTCCGAGTTAGGGTAGAGCCGGTTGCGACAGTCTCGCAGGGCTGCGTTGTGGTGGATGGCTGTCAACACCTGCTGCAGGCGGTAGCCTTCGCGCCGGGCATAGTGCACGTTGTTGGTGGCCACCAACGGCAGGCTGGCCTCGCGAGCCAGAGCCGCCAGGCCAGCGACCAGGGCGTCATCATCGGGGCGCAGGTGATGCTGCAACTCGATATAGAGGTGCTCTGCCCCAAAGAGCGCGCGCAGTTCGGCTAACTGGCGACGGGCTCCGTCGCGATCACCGGCCAGCAGCGGCGCGGCTAGCACGCCCTGACGGCAGCCCGTCAGGGCGATCAGCCCCTGGGTGTGGTTGGGTAGATGCGCCCAGGCCAATCGCGCGGCGCCTTTTTCGTGATCGAGCTGCGCCCGACTCAGGAGCCAGCAGAGGTTGCGGTAGCCCTGCTGCGTTTCGGCCAACAGCACCAGGTGACGCTCGTCTTCCAGCGTCACCTCGGCCCCGATGATGGGATGGATGCCGCGCTCCTGAGCAGCGATGCTAAAGCGGATCGCTGCATACAGGCCATGATGATCGGTGAGGCCCAGCGCGCCCATGCCCAGCTCAGCGGCGCGATCCAGCAACGCCTCGGGCGTGGCTGCCCCGTCGAGCAGCGAGAAACAGGAATGGGCGTGCAGCTCGACATACTCGCTGCTCATGGATAGATGCGCTCCAGCGCCCAGCCCCCCACGACCAGATCGTGGTAGATCACGCAGAGCAGGCCGGTGTCGGTGGCCACCTCCCAGTAATCGCGCCACAACTCGACCGGCTCCCACCAGTCCAGATGCACCCGCCAGTGGCGGCTGATGTGCTCCACCGTGTGATAGTGGCGTTCCCAGTAGAAATCGAGAGGCTGGCCGTCGGCGCTCTCGCCCACGTCCAGTGGCTGGCGCTGTGTCCAGAGGGGCATCAAGCCTGCCACCGCTGTAACGCATAGCGCTCAGTGAGAATCGGCGCGTCGGGGTTGGCTAATACGGAGCGCAGCAACCCGTCGGGGTAGCGGCGACCCAGCACCTCGACCACCTGGCGCCAGCGGAGATCGGTCTCTTGCGCCTCTAGCAGGCTGAGTTGCCGACTGGGGGCTGGCTCCAGCCCCCACAGCCACACCGTCAACTCCACCAGCCCCACCTCGGCCTGGCCCTGCCAGCGCCGCAACAGGCGCTCCAGCATCCCCCGCATCGTCTCCGCGCCGGGCGTGTCGCCCAGCCGCCCCTCGGTCGCCAGTTGCGCGCCCGTCTCGGTCAGCGCCACCAGGCCCAGCTGGCGGATGGCCCAGGCGCGCTTATCCACCGGCAGATCGTCCAGCGCCCGCTCTGCCAGGCGTTGGGCCGTCGCCAACAGCGCCTCCAGCCGCGCCTCGGGCGCTACAAACATCTGTCGGGCCAGCACCGTCTGACAGCGCCGCCCGCGCACCGCGCGATCATCCTGACCCCGCGCCCAGCGCCAGCCTGTCAGGCTCTCGGGGCCAAACTGCTCGGCCACCGCGGCCTGCGGCAGGGCGGCCAACTGGCCCATGGTGAGCAGCCCCAACACCCGCAGCCGCCGCAAGGCCTCGCCCGGCAGCGGCAGCCACTCCAGCGGCAACGGTGCCAGCCAGCGCGCTTCGGGCGCGGCCACGATCTCGCAGGGCTGCTCGGCGTTGGCCAGGCGCGCCGCCACCTCGGCGCCAAAGCGGGTGTGCGCCAGGCCCAAGCGCGCCGGCCCGCCCCCGGCCGCCGTCACCTCGGCCAGCGCCACCTGCCCCCAGGCCGCCTCGTGACCATAGCGCAGCGCCACGCCACCGGCCTCGAGCAGAAAGCAGAGCCTGCCTGAGGAGTCATCTGCGCGCTCCACCGCCGGGCTGAGATCAGCCAGCGCCTCCCATAGCCGCTCGCCATCCGCTTCGCCCTCCACCAACAGGCAGCCGATCCGCCTTGACCGTTCCATCGCTCGCTCTCTCTAGCGTAGTGTAAAACGCAGGGCCACAGACTGGGCCTGCGCCCCGCCGCGGCTCTTGAGCAGCGTCACCCGGGAGACATAGCCAATCACCCGCTGCCCCTCCGTCAGCCAGCGCTCCCGTTCGCACACCAGTCGCACGCTGGCGGCATAGGCCAGGGGCAACCCCTCGGGGTACAGCCCTGGCGACGAGAGCTCGGTCAGCCACAGCAATGTCGTCTCGCTGCGCGCCAGCAGCGGCCCCCAATCGCGCAGCGCCTGCTCCAGCGCCTGCAGTGCGGCGCCGTCGGCCAGCGCATACAGATCGCGCAGCCGGTCGAACAGCAGCGCCCCAGTGAACCCTGCCCGCAGCAGGTCGCTCGCCATCTGCAAGGCCTGCCGCAGGCCCCGGGCGCGCAGCAGCGCCAGCTTATCGAGCCGCACGCCGCAGCGGGCGAGCGTCTCGAGATCCACCGCGCTCTCGGCGTCCACCACCAGCGCTTGCTGCCCCTGGCGCTGTCCCTGACCGCGCTGCGCCTCTGCCAGCGCCCGCGCGGCGATGGGCAAATGCCCCGCCGTACCGCAGCCCGCGATCTCACTGAGCTGTCCCCGTGGAAAGCCCCCGCCTGGCAACAGCGCATCCAGCGTGACGATGCCGCTGGGCGTCACGGCCCTGGGCGGTAGGTCACGCGCCGTTCTGATAGCTCGTGTTCCCCAACGCGCCTGAATAACGGCAACCGTAGATTCCAGACGTTGTTTGCGTTCTCGCTCGGCCATCACATCGCCTCGAGAGAAAGGATATAGAACTAATGTTCTATGGTCAAGCGGGATGAAAAACGGGCACAGTAGCACCAAGCTATCGAGCAGCCCGAGAAGAAGACTGAAGACGAGGTCATGTTCTCTCTCCTCAGGATGTCCAGCGCTCTACGAGTCACCATAGCACCTCCCCTATGAACGCACTGCAGCACGCTTGCAGAAACAGTGCAGGCTGTAGGGGAAAGGGAGTCTCCTGGACAGTGACCTGAGGAGTACCTTGGTCAGAGAACGAAAAACGACCAAAGGATTGGGTGATCCTTTGGTCGCAACTAGCCCCTGGTGGCGACGACTAGATTTGAACTAGTGACCAAGGTTTATGAGGCTCTAGCTTGATCCATTTTCTAGGCACCGAGAGTGGATGACAGCGGCAATTCGTTTACTCGGATTGTATAGCTTCCCTGTGATCTCTCATTTAGCACGTCAGCACAGATTTTGAGCAGAAGGGGTAGTATGCTCTCAACCTTGAAAGTTTGGTCGCGCCGCAGCTCAGTCACTCCCATCTCAATGGTGTCGCCGTTTTTCTTGGATATGTGAGCGCAGCTATCCCTCAGTCCAATGAGATAGTTGAGGGGAGAGCGCGGAATACTCAGCGCCAGAAAGTCGTTGGCATACGGCTCAAGAAAGCACTTCATGGCTTTGGTATCGAGCTTGCCATTCTTGCGAAACTCGAGCTCAAGCACTTTGTAGAGCGACAGGAAGCGGTACTGGAGAGGTATCCCGCTATCCATCCCGTTTACCAGCAGCCGAACCTCGTCTCGCTGGGCGAGAGAGCCGATGAATAGACGCTTAATCTCGTCTATGTCATAGCTGATGATTCGCCGACCGTCGGAAAAGCTCAGGCCGTAACTATATGGTTTGCTCTCCTCGACAAAGACCCAAGTCGCGCTGGGAAACAAGGAACATGATCGGTGATATTTGAGTCGCAACACAGACACTAAATGCTGTCTGAGCACTTCGATCATCGGCAATAGAGACTCGGGGATCTCTTCCGTGTCCAATTGCGGTATCGTCAGACGCGCGTACGTTAGCCTCCTCTGATCGTTGGCGAATAGAGCGAGGTCTAGACGCTTCCCAACTCCTTCTATCCACCAGGAAGTAATTGGCACGGACTTGTCCGTATCGAGAAAGTCCTCCACAAGGGGCTCTATAAGCCAGTAATAGAGGCAGTTCATCATACCTCCCGAGCTTGGTAATGTGTAATGTGTGCATATCTGCCCGCGAGTTATCCTAGCGACTAGAGTCGAGCTGCTCGCGGTGTATCGAAGTCAGTTCCTGGACGGTCAGCACCTTCTCGCCCCTATGTAACATTCGGTGGCAGTTTGAGCAGACGTGCGAGATAAGCTACGCTCTCAGCTTGCGTCACTAATCCCATTTTGCCGCACATCCATGTCAGAATGCGGCATTTTGTCCAAAACAAAGAACCCTCTTCCTGCCTGGAAGAGGGCTATTTGGTGGCGACGACTAGATTTGAACTAGTGACCAAGGGCTTATGAGT
>Ga0123333_10003012_pt1 | contig 16626 bp, 11 predicted proteins | sample BioC12SIPDNA_3_FD_89957 | JGI IMG/M metagenome (GOLD analysis project Ga0123333, IMG submission 89957) | Anaerobic biogas reactor microbial communites from Washington, USA - Biogas_R2_B C12 SIP DNA | ecosystem: Engineered > Bioreactor > Anaerobic > Unclassified | place: Washington, USA... | reverse complement strand
GGCAACGCGGTGCGCATCACGGCGGAACGTCTCAACAGCCTGCTGCACCATGCGGCGGCCGATCTCTTCGGATGCAGCCTGGTTCAAGTGCTGCGAGACGGCGAACTCTTCATCGGACCGCAGGAGGAACCGGCCAGCCTCGAAGATGTGGCCAATCATGGCCGCGAGATGGGCCTGATGCTGTCCGCACACGGCCGCTGGGATGCGCCCTCGATCCATTGGTCCATGGAGGACGGCACGGGCAAGCCTTACTTCGCGTATCACTACGGTGCGCAGGTGGCTGAGGTAACTGTCGATACAGGCACAGGCAAGGTGGATGTCACCGGCATCTGGGCCGCCCACAACACCGGCACGGTGATCTTCCCGCAGGGCATCCTCGGCCAGATCTATGGCGGAATCACCCAAGGACTCGGCTATGCGTTGATGGAGCGGGTGGATTTCGACCAGGGCTACATGCAGGCGACCAACTTCGATGAGTATCTCATCCCCACAGCGGTGGATGTCCCCGACATCGATGGCTACTGCGTGGAAAAGTACTTCAGCCCGGGACCCTTTGGTGCGAAGAACATCGCCGAGCCGGCCATGGTGCCGACGGCGCCGGCAATCGTCAATGCAATCTTCCACGCCACGGGCAGACACATCCCTGATCTGCCCGCGAACCTGGAACGCGTACTGCTCGGTCACGATCTCCGGCAAAAAGGATCGGACCGGGCATGCAAGCTCGGTTTGAAGCCGTAGGGGCGACCCTTGCGGTCGCCCTGCGCGTGCGCAGGGCAAACCCCGTACCCAATTTTACTACGAATACCTACTAGCAACGGAGGTGAACCAAAATGGATCAATTAAAGGAACTCCATTCGCGCGTACAACAAAGTCGGGACGACATCATCCAGTTCATGCGCGACATCTGCGCTATCCCTTCGATGAACTCGCAGATTGGCCCGGTTGGCGAACGCATTCAGGCCGAGATGCGCAAGCTCGGCTGGGAGGAAGCGCGCTTCGATAAGATGGGCAACACCGTGGGCCGCATCGGTGATGGTCCGAAGGTGATCGTCTATGACTCGCACATCGACACGGTCGGCATCGGCGACCCGAGTGAATGGGAATGGGATCCCTTCATCGGCAAGGTTGAGGATGGCCGGCTCTATGCACGCGGCGCCTGCGACGAAAAGAACAGCACTCCGGGCATGGTGTACGGCCTGGCCATGGCTCGCGACCTGGGTTGGCTCGACGGCTACACCGTTTACTACTTCGGTAACATGGAAGAGTGGTGCGATGGCATCGCACCCAACGCGTTCGTCGAGGTAGATCCCAAGGTCCGGCCCGATTTCGCAGTCATCGGGGAACCGACTAAGATGCGGGTGTATCGCGGACACAAGGGACGGATCGAGATGAAGATCACGGCAGCAGGCAAGTCAGCCCACGCGGCCTCGCACTACCTGGGCGACAATGCCATATACAAGATGATGTCGATTATCACGCAGATACGCGAGCTGGATCGTCGTTTCCATCTCGGCATGGGCATGCATCCGATACAAGGCTACCCTTCCATCTCGGTCACCGATGTCAACATCCGCACAGCTTCCCTCAACGCGGTGCCTGAAGAGTTCACCATCTTCCTCGACCGGCGCATCACTTCGAATGAGCCGCACGACCAAGTCATCTCGCAGATCAAGGGCCTCATTCCCGATTACCTGCAGACCGAGATCGTGGTCGAGGAGCTCTTCTACGATGAACCATCCTACACGGGCTTCGTCTTCCCGGTGAGCAAATACTATCCGGCATGGCTGCTGGAAGATGACCACCCGCTGGCAGTCGCGGGACAGCGGACAATCGAGGCGCTCTGGGGTGAACAGCGGCCGCTCGGTACATGGGATTTCTCTACGAACGGCACCTATTGGGCGGGCAAGGCAGGCATCCCCTCCATCGGCCTCGGCCCGGGCGACGAGAAAACGGCTCACATGCGGCACGAAAACGTGCCGCTGGACGAAGTCGTCCAGGCCACCGAATGGTATGCAGCTCTGCCAAAGATGCTGAAGGAATCACTCTAGCTACGAGGACACGAAGGTGCGGAGTTCCACAGGTTCTCGTGGGACTCCGTGTCCTCAGTCTTTGCAGTCAATCCAGCCTGAAAGGAATACCGTATGCGCAGCTTCATTGGTCGTGACATCCTTTCGCTCAAAGATTTCGAACGCCAGGAGTTCTTCCGGGTCTTCGACGTTGCGGCGCGGATGGAACCGGTTGCCCGCGATCGACGCAACCTGGATCTGCTCAAGGACAAAATTCTCGTCACCGCCTTCTACCAGCCATCCACCCGCACCCGCCTGGCACATGAGGCGGCCATGCATCGTCTGGGCGGCCATGTGACCGGCTTCTCGGATGCTAAGATGACCCGTGCCGGCGACTGGTATCAGGAATCGATCAAAGATACCGTCAAGATGCTCGAGTTTTACGGCGACGTAATCGTGATGCGCCACTATCAGAAGGGCGCACCACACGAAGCGGCAATGTGGGCATCGGTACCGGTTCTCAACGGAGGTGACGGGTGGGGCGAGCATCCGACGCAGATTCTCACGGACTTGTACACCGTCCTGCAGCAGAAGCACCGGATCGACGGGCTGAAGTGGGTGGCTGTGGGCGACATGCGGATGCGCACCATGCACTCGCTGGGCTACGCACTCACGCAATTCGACTGCCCGATCACGTTCGTCTCACCCGGTCCGGACGATCTGTTCCCCGGTTCGCCGGACATGCGCATGCCGGAGGAGTACAAGGCCGACTTCCAACGGTATTCTCTGAACTTCAAAGAGGTCGAGCACGTCGAGCAGGTCATGGCCGACGCTGACGTGATCCTGGTGGAGCCGGTGATCCAACCGGACTATACAAAAGCCCGCCAGGAAGCAGCGACGGATTACAGCCTGACACCTGCCAATTACAAGATCACCCGCGAGTTGCTCGCAACCAAAGCGAAGTCCGACGCCATGTTGTTACACTCGCTGCCGCGCATGGACGAAATTCCACTCGACGTGGACATCACGCGCTGGTCCCGCTACTGGCAGGAGGCGTTCAACGGCGTCGTTATGCGCATGGCCCTGCTGGCGCTCGTCTTGGGCGCCGTCGATTAAACACGTAGGGGCGGACGTGTGTGTCCGTCCCCCCTTGTGGTCGCCCAACTTGCGGCCATCCTTATAAACCATTCAACTAACAGGAGAGAGTTATGCAGACCTATCTTCATGGCCGTGACCTGATCGGTGATCTTGACTTTTCGAAGGAGGAAGTCGAGACCGTACTGGACGTGGCGTTCGACCTCAAGCGCAAGCGCGCGCTGGGCGAGCCCCACGCCTACCTGCGCGACAAAGTGCTTGCGATGCTGTTCTTCTTCAGCAGCACGCGCACCCGCGGCTCGTTCGAAGCCGGCATGGCCCAACTCGGCGGCCATGGCGCGTTTATCGAAAGCACAACCACCCAGATCGCGCACGGCGACACCGCGAAAGAAATCGGCGAGATCTACGGCCGCTACTTTGACGGCATCGCCATCCGTCATTGCGATTGGCCCGTCGGCAACGCCTACCTGAACGAGGTTGCGAAAGCATCTCGCGTGCCGGTGCTAAACATGCAGTGCGAGATCTACCATCCCTTCCAGTGCCTTGCCGACCTGATGACCATCATCGAGAAGAAGGGTCGCGACCTGCGCAAGAAGAAAATCGTCGTATCGTGGGCGTATGCTGCATCGTACCTCAAGCCGATCTCTGTGCCGCAATCTCTGATCCTGCAGATGCCGCGCTTCGGCATGGACGTGACCCTGGCGTATCCACCCGGCTTCCAACTCATGCCCGAGATCGTGGACATGGCCCAGGAGCAGGCGCGCAAATACAAGACCGGCTTCGAGATCGTTGAAGACGCCAACGGCATGGATATCGCTTTCAAGGATGCGGATGTCATCTACGCCAAGTCGTGGGGCCCGCTGCTGACCACCACCGACAAGGTGGAAGGCAAGAAGCTCCAGGACTCCTTCCAGAACTGGATCACCGACGAGCGCAATATGGCCCTGGCCCAGCCCGACGCTATCTACATGCACCCGCTGCCCGCCGACCGCAATATCGAGGTCACCGATGGCGTCATCGATGGCCCGAACTCGGTTGTCTACGATGAGGCCGAGAATCGCCTGCATGCCCAGAAGGCGGTCATGGCGTTGACCATGTAGTCAAGAACAAGAGATCGGACAAGCTCGTTTCACGCGAGCTGTCCGATCCCCCAAGGAGTACTCACAGATGACCAACCAACCCAAGAAAGTCGCGGTCGTCGCCATTGGCGGCAATTCGTTAATTCTGGATTCCAAGCACCAAACCGTAGAAGATCAGTACGAGGCGGCAAAAGCGACCACCGCTCACATAGCAGACATGATCGAAGCCGGGTGGGACGTGGCCATCGGCCACGGCAATGGGCCGCAGGTCGGCTTCATCTTACGCCGCTCCGAAATCGCGGCGAAGGTCGAAGGCATGCATGAGGTGCCGCTGGACGTGTGCGGCGCCGACAGCCAGGGCGCCATCGGCTATGCGCTGCAGCAGACCCTCCAGAACTGGCTTTTCCAGCGCAAGATCCAGAAGAACGTCGCGACAGTCGTCACCCAGGTGTTGGTGGATCGCAACGATCCGGCATTCCAGAATCCCACGAAGCCAATCGGCGGCTTCATGAGCGAAGAGGAGGCCAAGCGCCGCGAGGCAGAGATGGCATGGTCGGTGGTCGAAGACGCCGGCCGCGGCTGGCGCCGCGTCGTCGCATCGCCGCTGCCCAAAGAGGTGGTGGAGTTAGACACCGTCAAAGCGCTCATCGCTGCCGGCGTCGTCGTCATCACGGTCGGTGGGGGCGGCATTCCTGTGATCGACTCCGGCGACGGAATGTACGAGGGCACTGCTGCCGTCATCGACAAGGACTATGCCTCCAGCCTGCTTGCACAGAGCATCAACGCCGATATGTTCCTGATCTCGACCGCAGTGGAGAAGGTGGCGATCAACTTCGGCAAGCCGGATCAGAAGTGGCTGGACCGCATGACCCTGTCCGAGGCCAAACAACTCCTGGCAGAGGGCAAGCACTTCGCCAAGGGGTCGATGGCGCCCAAGATCCAGGCCATCATCTGGTACATGGAAGCCGGCGGCAAGCATGCCATCATCACCAACCCGGAGAACATCGGCCGGGCCCTGCGCGGCGAGACGGGGACACATATCCTACCAGATTGAACCTGAATGGAGTCCATCGTGGATCACGTGAAATCGCTGAAATGCCTGATCTGCGGCGCCGAATACCGGCCGGATGAGGTGGAGTACGTCTGTCCCCACCACGGGGAGGACGGCATCCTGGATGTTCAGTACGATTACGATCTGATCAAGACCCGTATCAGCCCGCTGTCGCTCGCGCAGGATCGCAACACCACCATCTGGCGGTACAAGCCACTGCTGCCGATCCTGCCTGACAGTCCGGTCCCGCCGCTCGCCATCGGCTGGACACCGTTATACCGGGCAGACCGGCTGGCAGCGGGCCTGGGATTGAAGCATGTGTGGGTTAAGGATGACGGGCGCAACCCGAGCGCATCATTCAAAGACCGGGCCAGTGCGATTGCTGTGGTCAAGGCGCATGAAAAGGGCGCTGAGATCATCACGACGTCCAGCACAGGCAACGCGGGCGCTGCGTTGTCTGCACTGTGCGCCAGCGTGGGACAGCCCAACGTGATCTTCGTCCCGGAATCCGCGCCGCCCGCAAAGGTGGCGCAGCTGCTGGTCTACGGAAGCACGGTGATGCTGGTCCGCGGCAGCTACGACGACGCGTTCGAGTTATGCGCGTGGGCGGCGAAGGAATTCGGCTGGTATAACCGTAACACGGGCTATAACCCCTACATGAGCGAAGGCAAGAAGACTGCCTCCATTGAGATCTGCGAGCAATTCAGCGCGCAGACCAGGGCCGGCAGCCAGTCGCCCGACCAATGGGACGCACCGGACTGGATCGTCGTCTCGGTCGGCGACGGCTGCATCATCGGTGGCCTGTACAAAGGCCTGTTCGACCTGTACAGCCTTGGCTGGATCAAGAAGGTGCCCCGCATCCTGGGCGTTCAGGCTGCGGGATCGGCTGCGCTGTACGATGCGTGGCAGCGCGGCATCGACGCGATGGAAATGCAGCCCATCGACGCACACACGATTGCCGACAGTATCTCGGCGGGGCTGCCTGCAGACCGGATCAAGGGCCTGCGCGCCGTGAGGGCGACCGGTGGGGCATATACCAAGGTGACCGATGAGGAAATCATCGCGGCGATTCCGGTGGTGGCGCAGCGCAGCGGCGTTTTCGCTGAACCGGCAGGCGCCGCCTCCTATGCCGGACTCGTCCAGGCGGTCAAGGAGGGCTTGATCGATCCTGAAGAACGCATCGTCGTTCTTGTGACTGGCAATGGCCTCAAGGACATTGCCTCTGCCCGCAAATCCGTGTCGGAACCCTATATTGTCAACAAGGACCTGGCCGACGTGAAACGCGCGCTGGGCAAGTAGCACATGCAGGCCGCCAAGTGCCGGGCACTTAACAGAAAGGTATTCCTATGATAGATCTGACTGTCCATCCCGATCGCCTCGAACGCACCGTAAAACGGGCGCGCGAGCGCAACATCATCATCCCGACCTTCGCGCAACAACGCAACCCCGCGCTCATCCCGGACAAGATCAAGGCTGAACTGAAGGGCATTGGGCTGTGGGACATCAATCCGCTCAACCTGTTCCGCATCACCTGGAAGAATGAACCAGTTGTCAGCGGCGGCGGCTTTGGCAGCGTCAACTACCTGGACCTGCCCAAGGCGCTGACCGGCGTAGATGCCCGCATCCTGGTGTTGGTGGGCAAGTGGTTTCCAACGGGCGCGCACAAGGTGGGCGCGGCTTTCGGCTGCCTGGTGCCGCGCCTGGTCACCGGCCAATTCGATCCGACGACCCAGAAGGCCGTGTGGCCCTCGACCGGCAACTACTGCCGCGGCGGCGCTTACGATTCGGCGCTGTTGGCATGCGAGTCCGTCGCGATTCTCCCCGAAGGCATGAGCCGCGAGCGCTTCGATTGGCTCAAGAATGTCGCTGGCGAGGTGATCGCCACCCCGGGCACCGAGAGCAATGTCAAGGAAATCTTCGACAAATGCTGGGAACTGCGCCGCTCGGGCGAGGACCTGGTGATCTTCAACCAGTTCGATGAGTTCGGCAACCATCTCTGGCACTACGACATCACCGGAAATGCCGTGCAGGAGATGCTCGAAAAGGGCCTGCATTCAGGCGAGCGGCTGGCCGGCTCGGTCTTCACCACTGGTTCGGCGGGCACCATTGGCGTGGGCGATTACCTGAAGACGCTGTTCCCTGAGAGCAAGGTTGCCGCCAGCGAGGCGCTGCAGTGCCCAACGCTGCTGCAGAACGGCTTCGGCGCGCATCGCATCGAGGGCATTGGCGACAAACACGTGCCGTGGATCCACAACGTCAAGAATACCGACATGGTGATGGCGATCGACGACGAAGTCCCCATGCAGATGATCCGGCTGTTCATGGAGCCGGAGGGCCGCAAGTACCTGGTGAAACAAGGTGTGCCCGAAGCACTGGTGGAGCAACTGGACCTGGTCGGCATCTCCGGTGCAGCCAACATCGCATCGGCCATCAAGATGGCCAAGTGGTACGAATGGGGCGAGGGGGACGTCGTTGTGACTGTGCTCACCGACTCCATGGAACTCTATGGCAGCCGCCTCCGCGAGCTGACCGAGGAGCAGGGTGAATTCACGGCATGCGATGCGGCGGCAGTGTACCACCAGCACATCCTAGGCCTCAGCACCGACTATGTTGAAGAGCTGACCTACCCGGCGCGCAAGCGCGTGCACAACCTGAAGTACTACACCTGGGTCGAGCAGCAAGGCAAGACTTACGAAGAAATCCTGGCGCAGTGGAACCAGAAGGATTACTGGACCGGCGTACACGGCCAGGTCGATGAAATCGACGCGTTGATCGACGAGTTCAACGCGAGAGTCGGCCTGCTGTAGCCAGGGCCCCGCGCCCGGGCACTTGCCTGACCAGGTAGGTGCCCGGCACTTGCTAAGTGCCGGGCACCTGGGGCCAAGGAGATACACATTGCCACGCAGTGAACCACGCCACATCGAGTCCACCGGGCAGACGCCGGACAACCTGTGCATCTACTACCAACTTTGGCTGCCGGAGCAGCCGGCAAAGGCCGTCGTCTGCCTTGTGCACGGCCTGGGCGAACACAGCGGGCGGTATGCACACGTGGCTGCCGCCCTCAACAACGCTGGCTACGCGCTGTTCGGCTTTGACCTGCGCGGCCACGGCAGATCGGACGGCCCACGCGGCCACACACCGGCCTACGATGTCCTCATGACCGACATCGACCGGCTGCTGGACGAGGCTGCTGCACGATACAGCGGCCTGCCACGCTTCCTTTACGGCCACAGCTTGGGCGGCAACCTGGTGCTCAACCATGCATTGCGGAGAAAGCCTGCCATCGCCGGCGTGATTGCCACGAGCCCCGCCATTCGCGTGGCAGTTCCGCTACCCGCCTCCCAGGTTGCGTTGGCCAAGGTCATGAACAAGGTCCGTCCGGGCCTTCAGATAGCCAACGGACTGGCCCTTGAGGGCCTAGCGCGCGACCCCGGGGTGATCAGCGCCTACACGAGTGACCCTCTGGTTCACAATAAGATTTCCGTGCGCCTTGCGCTGGGGATGTTTGAGGCCGGCGAATGGGCGTTAGCGCACGCTGCCGAGTTCCCATCACCCCTGCTGCTGGTCCACGGCACTAAAGATATGATTACATCAGCGAAGGCTTCGGAGGAGTTCGCCGCTAAGGTGCCAGCCGGACGCTGTACGTTGAAGCTGTGGGAGGGCTTCTACCATGAGACGCACAACGAGCCAGAGAAGGCCGAAGTGCTGAGTTTCATGATTGATTGGCTGAACAGGAGTTTGCCATGTCCGACTACTTGATGATCCAACCCTTCGCCGTTCAGTTGCGGCGGATCCTGAAAGAATATGAAGCGAACGGGGCCATCTTTGGCATCCACAAATCGTTGTTCTATACACCCAAGCCGGATGCGCCGTTTGCGGTGCCCGACGTATACGGGAAGTACTTGGGCACACCGATCGGCCCGTCGGCCGGCCCACACACCCAATGCAGCCAGAACATCATCAGCGCATGGTTGTGCGGCGGCCGCTTCATCGAGTTGAAGACGGTTCAAATCCTCGACGAACTGGTGATCCCGCGGCCCTGCATCGACATGGAGGACGAGGGCTACAACGTCGAGTGGTCCCAGGAGCTGAAACTGGAAGAATCCGCGCACGAATACGTCGTCTCATGGGCGCTGGTGCACATCCTGCCGCGTATTTTGGGTTGGGTACAATCATCGCCCGGCGCCATCTTCGACATGAGCGTTGGCTACAACCTGGAGGGCATCCAAAGCCCGAGCGTGGTCAACTTCATGAACAAGATGGAAGACGCATCCGAGGAGATTGCGCAGATCAAAGACATCCTGCGCCGCGACTTTCCCCAGTTTGCGGACATCGAAATCCCGAACGGGATCGCCAACAGCATCACCCTCTCCACCATGCATGGCTGCCCGCCCGACGAGATCGAGCGCATCACCGAATATCTGCTGACCGACCGTAAGCTGCACACCATCGTCAAGATGAACCCGACGCTTCTGGGCAAGGAGCAGGTCCTCGCCATCCTGCACAACGCGCTCGGTTTCCGCGAAATCCACATCCCCGATTCGGTCTTCGAGCACGACATCGCCTACGACAAGGCAGTTGGACTGATCGGCCGGATGCAGAACCTGGCTGCGCAGCAGGGCCTGGCCTTTGGCGTCAAGCTGAGCAACACGCTGGCCATGCACAACCACAAGCAGGTCATGCCGGGCGACGAAATGTACATGTCGGGCCGCGCGCTCTACCCGGTCACCATGAACCTGTTCAACAAGCTGGCGCATGAGTTCAATGGGAACTTGCGCGTCTCCTACTCGGCCGGCGCAGATGCGTTGAACATCGCCACCATCGCGTCCTGCGGGCCGGTGCCTGTCACCGCCTGCTCCGACCTGCTCAAGCCCGGCGGCTATGCTCGCTTCGGCCAGTGGCTGGAGAATCTGGAAGCCGCCATGGTTGATGCAGGCGCGAAAAACCTGGAGGAGTTTTCTGCCAACAAGCTGGACAACCTCAAGGCCGCAGCCGCAGCGGCACTGACTGATCACCGGTGGAAGAAGGAATATGTGCCCTACGGCCTGCCGAAGGTGAAATCAGGGCTGGGGCTGTGGGACTGTATCGTCGCGCCGTGCATGGAGCAGTGTGCGGTATGCCAGGATGTGCCGGAATATAACTGGTGGATCAAGGAAGGCGACCCGGACAAGGCCCTGGAAGTCATCCTGGCCCGCAACCCGCTGCCCGGCGTCACCGGCTACGTGTGCAATCACTTGTGCCAGACCCGCTGCGTGCGCAACGATTACGAGGAGACTGTGGCCATCCGTGCGCTGAAGCGCTATGCGGAGGAGAACGGCACGGTAGCCCCGTTGGTCCCGAAGGACAAAGCCGGCAAGAAGGTCGCCGTCATCGGCTCCGGCCCATCGGGCTGGTCGGCCGCGTTCTACCTGGCGCTCAATGGCGTGGACGTCACCATCTTCGAGGCCAGAGATGTCATCGCAGGCATGATGCGCCTGGTGCCCGTGTTCCGCCTCCCGTGGGAGGTAATCCAGCGTGACGTCGACCGCGTCCTGGCCATGGGCGTCAACCTTGAGTTGAACTCACCCGTCACCGCCGCACCCGAGAAGCTCCTCGAACAGGGTTTCGATGCGGTCTATGTGGCGACCGGCTTCCAGCGCGACACCCCACTGCGCATCCCCGGCATCGAAGGGCCTGGCGTGGTTGCAGCGTTGAACCTGCTGGACCGCACCCGGCGCGGGGAGCGCCCCGATCTGGGGAAGAAGGCGCTGGTGATCGGCGGCGGGGACACCGCCATGGATGCAGTGCGTACCTCGCAGCGCCTCACCGGCAATCCGACCACCATCGTCTATCGCCGCACCCGCCAGGAGATGCCGGCCAGCCTGGAGGAAATCGAAGGCGCACTGGAGGAAGGCAACATCCTGCTGGAGCTTACCTCCCCTGTCGCCGTCATGCGCGATGAAACAGGCAAGGTGGTGGCGCTCGAATGCCTGCGCAATCAACTGGGCGAGCCTGGCCCGGATGGCCGTCGCAAACCGGTTGCGATTCCCGGCAGCGAATTCCGCATCCCGTGCGACACAGTCATCGTGGCCGTGGGGCAGAACCCCGACTTCGCGTTCCTGGACGGCAGCGTGGTGACAGTGTGCAGCGAGGGCGGCATCGCCATCGACCATGCCAGCGGCAGCACCGGCGTGCCGGGCGTCTATGCAGGCGGCGATGCAGCCGAGGCCGGCCCGGAGAGCATCATCGAAGCGTGCGCAGACGGTCGCCGCGCGGCGGAATCCATCTGCTGGGAATTCGGCGTGCCCTTCAGCGAGCCGCCTGCAAAGAAACCCCAGCTCTCAGCAGAGGAGATCATCGAAGTCAAGCACGTCCGGGCGCACAAGCTGCCCCAGCTCGAGACTGGAATGTTGCCCATCGAGCTTCGCCAGGACTTCGACCTGATCGATCTGAGTTTCACACAGGAGCAGGCTGAGGCGGAAGCTGCCCGCTGCGTCCAGTGCACCACCTTCTGCGATAAGTGTGTGGAAGTGTGCCCCAACCGCGCGAACCAGACTTTCCTCATGCGCCCCGTGGATGTCATGCTGCCGCGGCTGTCGGTGCAGGATGGCGCCCTGGCGGTGACCGGCCTCGAACGTTTTGTCATCGGCCAGACTCGCCAGATCGTCAACATCAACGACTTCTGCAACGAATGCGGCGACTGCACCACCTTCTGCGTGCACCATGGCCAGCCCTGGCTTGATAAGCCACGGCTGTTCCTGAACGAAAAGGACTTCCTGGCCGAGCAGCACAACGCCTACCGGATAACATTCGCCCGCATCCGCCATCACGACGGGGGGCGCGAATCGCAGCTCACGCGCGTGAACGGACACCTGGTTTACGAGTGCCCCGAAGTGCGTGTGACCCTGACGCCAACGTTCGAGATCAAGGAGATGGTCGCGAAAGCGCCGTTCGCCGGTTCCTTGTCGCTGCGAGATGCTGCCGAACTGGCCGTCCTTCTCAAGGGCGTCACCGAGACACTGCCGCACCTGGTAATTGAGTAGGAGCGACCCTTGCGGTCGCATCACCAAAGGAAAATGGAAGAAGGAAGAGGGAAGATTTTCCTTCTTCCATTTTCCTTCTTCCTTCCGTAATGGAGTAGCGACATGACATCCAAACTGTTGATCACAAACGGCCAGATCTTCACGCTCGGCAAAGCGAATGCACAACTGTCGAACGGCGCCATCTACTGCGAAGGAGATACGATAGTCGAGGTTGGAGAGACGGCTGCACTTTCTGCCAAATACCCCGGCACGGAACGACTGGATGCGGGGGGCAAGGTCGTCCTCCCTGGCATGCTCTGCGGTCACACGCATTTCTACGGCCTGTTCTCGCGCGGCATGGCCATCCCGGGTGCACCTGCCACCAACTTCACCGAGATACTCGAGCGCCTGTGGTGGAAGCTGGACCTGGCGCTCCTGGACGAAGACGTGCGCTACAGTGCACTTGTCTGCCTGGTGGATGCGGTCAAGCACGGCTGCACGACCCTGATCGACCATCACGCCAGCCCCAGCGCGATCGACGGCAGCCTTGACATCATCGCCGGCGCCGTCAAGCAGGCCGGCGTGCGCGCGAGCCTGTGCTACGAGGTCACCGACCGGAACGGCATGGACGGTGCACGTGCCGGAATCGAAGAGAACGTCCGATGGCTCAAGCGCTGTCGGGCAGCGAAAGACCCTCAGCTTGCCGGTTCCTTCGGGTTTCACGCTGCGCTGACCCTTTCAGACAAGACGCTCGAAGACTCAGCCGCAGCAGCCCAGGGTCTGGACACCGGCTTCCACATCCACGTGGCCGAGGGTGTGGCGGACCAGGAACACAGCCTCCGCAAGCACAACATGCGCGTGGTCGAGCGCCTGCAGAGGTTCGGCATCCTGGGACCTAAGACCATCGCCGTCCACTGCGTCCACCTGGATGCATTCGAAAAGGACATCTTGCGAGAGACAGAGACCCTTGTGACGCACCAGCCGCGCTCGAACATGAATAATGCGGTTGGCCTGCCCGACGTGACCGGCATGCTCGCCCGCGGCATCCCTGTTGCACTCGGCAATGACGGCTTCTCCAACTTCATGGTCGACGAGATGAAGGCGGCCTACCTGGCGCACAAACACAACAGTGGCGATCCGCGCACTATGGGTGGTGACGTGGTGTTCCGGATGCAATATCCAAACAATGCGAACCTGTGCCGCCAGTTCTTCCCGAAGCCCGTGGGAGCGATCGAGCCCGGCGCGTTCGCCGACATCACGATCTGGGATTATCAGCCGCCGACACCTATGAACACAGGCAATCTGCCGTGGCATATCCTTTTCGGCGTCGACGGAGCCGCGGTGACGCACACGATCGCATCCGGCAAAGTGCTGATGAAAGACCGCCAGTTGACCATGCTCGACGAGGCCGCGATCATGGCCCGCGCGCGCGAGCTCGCACCACAGATTTGGAAACGGGTTGGTTAGAGATCAAACGAAACGAAAAACGCCAAGCTTCACAAGGACCCCTGGTTTGTGGAGCTTGGCTTCTCTGCGTCTTTGTGGTTAACTAAGGGTCCCTATCACGCAAGAGGAGGCTCGCATGGCTGAGACACCATTCTCGTGGGTGCGTGCACTTCGGGAAGGGACGCTAACCCAGACTCAAATGGAGTCCTTGGAAGCCCTGGTCGACAATGGTGAGGCGGATTCGCTGGAAGAAGCAGCGCTGCTGCTCGATGTTCAGGCAACGCATAATCCTGGTGGCGAGCCGGGAACCCAGGCGTACTAGCCCTGTTATCTGCGTTGCCGGCTCGCCCAGGCGAATTGAGTCTGCACCACACACTGCCAGGACAGGAGAACTACACGGCTTCGCGATGGGTTTTGTGAAGCGTTGTGTCTTGGCGCCTTTAGCAGTTGTTGACGGAGATACATATGTGGCATACCTACTACGCGCCGTCCACGGTCGGCGAGGCGCTCGATCTGTTGCGCAGGCACGGTGACGCCTGCCGGCTGATCGCAGGCGGCTCGGACCTGATCCTCGAACTAGAGCGAGGTGTGCGCCATCAGGAGATACTGGTGGACATATCTCGCGTTGCCGGCCTGGACCAGATAGTTCACACAACCGCGGATGGAGCCGGCATGCTCACTCTTGGCGCGAATGTGACGCACAACCAGGTGGTGGCCACTGCCGGTGCAGTCGCGCTCGCCTTTCCCCTTGCTCGCGCCTGCTGGCTCGTCGGTGCGCCGCAGATTCGCAACCGCGGCACGGTCGCCGGGAACCTGATCACCGCTAGCCCCGCCAACGACACCATCACGCCGCTTTGGGCCATGGATGCAACGGTAACCCTGGCCAGCGCGGCACGGGGCGAGCGCACCCTGCCGTTCGACCAGTTCTTCCTTGGTGTCCGCCGCACGGCCTTGCTGGCAGACGAAATGCTCGTCCACATCAATGTCCCTGCCCTGAAACCGAGCGAGCGCGGCACGTTTCTGAAGCTGGGCCTGCGCCAGGCGCAGGCGATCAGCCTCATCAATGTCGCCGTGGTGCTCGATTTCGGAAGCGATGGCGTCGTTTCACGGGCTCGCATCGCGCTTGGGGCAGTCGCTCCCACTATCGTACGGGCAAGCCAGGCCGAGTCTTATCTCGCGGGCAAAGCGCTCACGGAAGATGTGATCGACCAGGCGTCAGCACTAGCGGCAGATGCCGCCCGGCCAATCTCCGACATTCGAGCCAGCGCCGACTACCGCCGGGACATGGTGCGAGTGTACACCGCACGCGCCCTACGTGAACTGCGCGACGGAACCGAACGCGTGGGGTGGCCCGAGAAGCCGGTGCTGCTCTGGGGATCTCGCCGCGACGGTGTGGCTGGCCAGGCCGCGAACACTGAGGCGACTGCAAGGGTCGCCCCAGTGTCATCAACCCCGCCGCACGGAGACGGTATTTCCTTCACCCTCAATGGGCGCCCGGTCACCTTACAGGGCGCTCATGGCAAGACACTGCTGCGCGCGCTGCGTGAAGATGCCGGCTTGACCGGAACCAAGGAAGGCTGTGCGGAAGGCGAGTGCGGTGCATGCACGGTGTGGCTGGATGGTATGGCGGTCATGAGCTGCCTGGTGCCGGCCGAACGCGCCGCCGGCTGCGACATTGTCACTGTGGAAGGGCTGAGCATCCCACTCGTAGGGGAGACCCTTGCAGTCGCCCAATCTTCCGCTACTGAGTCCCTGCATCCACTGCAGCAGGCGTTCGTCGACGCGGGCGCGGTGCAGTGCGGCTACTGCACGCCCGGCATCCTGATGTCCGCAGCGAACCTGATGCAAGAAGTGCCCCATCCGACCCAGACCCAGGTCAAGGAAGCGCTCACCGGCAACCTCTGCCGCTGCACGGGATACTACAAGATCCTTGAAGCGGTGGAAGCTGCGGCTTCCGTGGAAAAGGCGGTCCAATGAACGGACAACCTAACGAAGCAGTCCAGGACACTCAGGGAGTGGGCACTCAAGGAGTGGGCGCCAGCGCCGCACGCATCGATGCACCGGGCAAGGTGACCGGCAAGACGCTCTATCCCGGTGACATCTCCTACGGGGACCAGCTCCACATGGCAACCCTGTTCGCAGGCCGCGTCCATGCCCGCGTGCTGAGCATCGACACATCTGCTGCCGAGGCAGCGCCAGGCGTCGTAGCCGTGTTTACGGCGAAAGATGTGCCGGTGAACGAGTACGGACTTCAGATCAAAGACCAGCCGGTCCTCTGCGGCCCGGGCTCGGAAAAACCGGGCTCGGACGTGGCTCGCTTCGTCGGAGACCAGATCGCACTGGTTGTGGCTGAGTCGGAAGTGCAGGCACGCGCTGCGTGCAAGCTGATTCGGGTCGAGTGGGAAGACCTGCCACTGGTGCTGGATGCTGAGGAAGCCATGCAGCCCGGTGCCTACCTGCTCCACCCGAACAGGACCGGCAACGTCTGCTACAGCTATCGTATCCGCAAGGGCGACATAGCGCAGGGGTTTGCCGACGCAGATGTCATCATCGAGGGCGTCTACCAGACGCCGGTGCAGGAACATGCCTACCTCCAGCCCGAGGCGGGTGTGGCCTATATCGATGATGCAGGCCGGGTAACGGTGGAGGTCGCAGGCCAATGGACGCATGAGGACCAGGAGCAGATCGCGCATGCACTGGGCCTGTCGTCCGACCAGGTGCGCGTCATCTACCCGGCCATCGGCGGCGCGTTCGGCGGGCGGGAGGACATGTCCGTGCAGATCACTCTCGCACTCGCGGTTTGGCGGCTTGCCGAGCGCGGGGTTCGGCGTCCCGTGAAGACCATCTGGACCCGCGAGGAGTCGCTTATCGGTCACGGCAAACGCCACGCGATGAAGATCTACACCAAATGGGGCGCAAAGAAAGATGGTATGTTGACCGCCATCGAG
>Ga0123333_10003006_pt1 | contig 16645 bp, 14 predicted proteins | sample BioC12SIPDNA_3_FD_89957 | JGI IMG/M metagenome (GOLD analysis project Ga0123333, IMG submission 89957) | Anaerobic biogas reactor microbial communites from Washington, USA - Biogas_R2_B C12 SIP DNA | ecosystem: Engineered > Bioreactor > Anaerobic > Unclassified | place: Washington, USA... | reverse complement strand
GGTTCCGCTCGAACGACGCCTACAAGGCGGCGTTTATGAACATGTTCGCGTTGGCGCATCTTCAGGCGCGAATTGCCGCGCGGATCGGCGAACTCTCCGGCAAACCGGTCGAACTGGGCCGCTACTGCCACATCGCCGACAGCTTCCACATCTACGGCTCGAATCTGGCCGAGTTCGAGGCCCGATTTCTCGGTGCGGTCGAGATGCGGACGTTCGAGGGCCGCACGATGCGTTACGAGGAAGTCCGCGAGATAATGGAATCCGCCCGGCCGGCGATTTTGGAAAAAGCCCGCAAGATGGGCCGCGGGAAAAACGTTTGATCCCCGGGTTGCGCGGCGTGCGATTCCGCCGGCAATTGACGGAATAGCGGGATTTTCCGCGAAAATCCGCGGCGGCGCACCCTTTTCGACAAGCTATAATTGTGGATGAACCAATCCACGCAAATCACCGCCGGAAACCGCGCGACCGAGGCCCTGAAAATATGGTGCGTGTTGCTGGTGCTTAGCGGCTGCGTATTGCTCTTCGCGCTGAAGACCAGCGATTGCTTCGTCGACGACGCCTACACCGGGTTCCAATACATCGAAAACCTCAGGGCCGGACACGGCTTCGTTTTCCACCCGAGCGATCGGCCCGTCGAAGGCGTGACGAACATCGGCTGGCTGTTGATCGTGGCCGCGCTGACCGGGCCGGCGCCCCCGCCGGTGGTCGCCAAACTGCTCGGGCTGGGGCTGGTTATCTTCGTATTCATCCTGCTGGTCGCCGCCGGCCGGGTGTTTGCGGTGAAGGACGCGGAACACAACGATTCCTTCACGCTGGCCGTCGTGCCGGCGGTGCTGTTGGCGGGCAGTTTCGACTTCATCTATTTTTCCACCGCCGGCATGGAAACCGCCCTGTTGGCCGCGCTGCTATCGACCTGTTGCTGCATCGCCCTGTTTCGCGCCGCTTCGTTTTGGCTGCCGGCGTTAAGCGCGGCGGCGTCGCTCGCGCATCCCGAAGCGGCGATTGTCTTTCCAATTTACGCGATGCTCCATCTATATCGCGCGTGCGACCGGAAAAGGCTGATCGGCTGCTGTCTGGTCTGGGCGGGGATGCTGGCGGCAATCACCGCCGCGCGGTGGTCCTATTTCGGCGATCTCGTGCCGAACACATTTCACTCGAAACCGAGCAACCTGGAATTGGCGATCCAAAACGCTTACGCTTTTTTGTCGGGCAACAACTCGAACATACCGTTTCCGATCGTCGGCTGGATATCGCTGCCGTTGCTGGCGTTGGGTTACTATCGCCTGCGGCGGGCATCGGCGGCCGGGGCCGATATGCTGGCTGCCGTCGCGATCGCGGGATTGGCGTTCGCCGTCTACAGCCCGCCGGACTGGACCGCGACGGCCCGATTTTTCGCCCCATATCTTCCCGCGGCGTTGTTGCTTCTATGGTCGGGCGTAATCGAGTTCCGCGATTTGCCGTTCCCCTGGCGGCATCGGACGAAGCACGCCGCGATGGCGGCGGTCGTCGTTCTGCTGGCGCTGACCGCGACGTACGACTGCCGCGATAAACTTGCGGCCTTGGACGGTTACCCCGGCTATGTGATGGCGAGCAAGGACTTGGTCGGCCCGGCCGTATGGATGCGCGACAATTTGCCGGCCGATTCGGTGATCGCCACGCGGCGGATCGGGGCTTTGGCGTATTTTTCGCGCCATCCGGTTTACGATTACGTCTACGGACTGCCCGACGCGGAAACGGCTCTCTTGGTCGCGCGCAACGGAGGCCGGTTCCACACCCCGACCGCCCCCGTCTTGGCAAGACGGTGGAAGTCGCGGCGTCCCGATTACCTGCTTGAAGACGAAGCTGTGCTTAACCGCATTATTTCTCAAACGGGCGGCACTCGTGAAAACTTCCACATCCACGGCGATGCGTTCGGAGTGATTCGCAGGTTCCAGATCGGCCGCGGGGTTCAATGGGTGTTGGCTGCTCGTTTGGAAGAATGATATATTCCCCCCGCCGCAACGAAAAAAACCGGGAAAAAGTGCCGCTTCCTTCTTGCGCCCCAGCTTGACGGATCGGGCGGTTTTCCCTTAGCATAATGGCAACGGAACACTGGCAATAACACAACGGCGGCAATAGCATGATAGACCAGCGGATTGGTTTTATCGGCGCCGGAAGAATGGCGACGGCGCTCGCTCGGGGTTTTTTGCGGGCCGAATTGACCGCGCCGGACCGTCTGCTGGCCTCGGACATCGACGAACATGCCCTGCGCCGTTTCACCGAAGCCACGTCCGCGCCGACAACCGACGACAATCGCTTGCTTGCCGAGCGCTCGGACGTGATTTTCCTGGCGGTCAAACCGCAGACGATGGCCGCGGTTGCCGAGGGTCTGCGCGGCGTCGCAACCGAAGCTTCGCTGCTGGTGTCCATTGCGGCGGGCATTCGGCTCGAGCTGCTCGCCCGATGGTTCGGCCAACGGCCGCGAGTGATCCGCGTCATGCCCAACAACCCCTGTCTGGTCGGACAAGGGGCCTCGGCCTACTGCCTCGGCGAGCGGGCGTCGGCCGAAGACGGGCTGTTGGTCGAGCGCTTGCTGGGCGCGTTGGGATCGGCCTGGAAGGTCGGCGAGGATCAAATGGACGCCGTCACCGGTTTGTCCGGCTCGGGGCCGGCTTTCGTCTACCAAATGATCGACGCGCTGGGGGAGGCCGGCAAGCGTTTGGGATTGCCCCCCGAAGCCGCGGCCGCGATGGCCGCGCAAACCGCCCGCGGCGCGGCCGAAATGGTCCTCGCCGCCGGCAGACCGCCGGCCGAACTGATCGACGACGTGGCAAGCCCCGGCGGGACGACCGTCGCCGGATTGAAAACGCTCGATGCGCATGAATTCCGCGGCGCCGTAATCGCGGCGGTCGAGGCGGCCGCCAAACGCTCGCGCGAGTTGGGAGTTGAAGGATGAAGGATCATGGAAGCCGCCTGCTATCCTCCGCCCCCTGATTGCTGATAACCGACAACTGATAACCGACAACTGAAAAAGGCCGACGATCATGTCGATGTTCGAAAACGACAACTACCGTTGGCGCGAAACCTGTTTCGTACTGTTCGACTCCAGTCGCCGCCCCAAGCTGGCGAAGGTGGTCAAGACGATCGCCGCGCTGAACAATCGTTTCGAGCTGAGCAACCCCAGCGAAGAGGATGGTTTGTTCGATTCGCTGACGGTTGTTTCACCCGACGATTTTGCGGGGTTGGACATTTGCTATATCGACGGCGCGGAGGTGTTCGAGCAAAGCGCGGCGTTGATCGATGACATGAAAAAGCTGGGTGCCGATGCCCCGCCGCCCGTCCCCTGGGAGCAAATCAAGCGATACGACGCCCGCTTCGACGTGCTACACTTCGAGCGAGTATCGGAAGACGACGCCTTGGAAGACGAGATGCTCGACCCCAGCACGTTGTTGATGGTGTTGGAAGCGCTGGCCCGCTTGACCGGCGGAGTGGCCGTCGACCCGCAGGCGGGCACGTTTTTATCGGAGTAATCGCAATATCCATTTAAGTCCGTACAGGAGGCAAGGGAGCTTTCGGGCATCCCCGCAACATGATCGCAAAAGACATCAAACGAGGACACATTCTCAACTTCAACGGATCGCCGTGCATGATCGAGACGATCAACGTGCAAAGCCCCTCGGCGCGCGGCGCGGCCACTTTTTACAAGTTTCGGGCACGCAATCTGATTACCAAGCAAAAGGTGGACATCACCCTGCGCGGCGGCGAGTCGATGGACGAGGCCGACTTCCAACGCCGCCCGGTCAAGTTCATGTATTCCGACCAGGACTTCGTGCATCTGCTCGACGACGGCAACTACGAACAGTATGCCTTGCCGATCGAAGACCTGGAAGACGAACTGAAATACATGACCGAGGAACTCGAAGGCATTCAGGCGCTAATCTACAACGATCAATGCGTGGGCATTCAATTGCCGTTTACCGTTGAACTGACGGTTACGCAATGCGACCCGGGCATCAAGGGGGCCTCGGCCACCGCGCGGACCAAACCCGCCACCCTCGAAACCGGACTCGTCGTGCAAGTGCCCGAGTATCTTGGCCAGGGAGAAAGAATTAAAGTCGATACCCGCACCGGAGATTATCTTTCGAGAGCGTGAGGAAGCAGTGGCTAGTGGTTAGTGGCTAGTGGCTAGTGGCTAGCCACTTAACCTCCGGCCACTAACCACTAAGGCACCGTGACAGAATAACTTGATTGCATTCTTGGAACACTAATAACCACTAATCACCACTAATACTCGTGATTAGTGAAGATTAGTGGGAATTAGCGTTCCTCGATTGTTGGAAAAATGATGCAGGTTGTTATGACGCGGTTCCTAACCACTAGCCACTAACCACTAGCCGCTAACCACCAGCCACTAAAAATGCCGCAAGCAATAGTCGATCCCGAGGAATTGAGGCGCTTCGCGCAAAGCCTCAAAAAGTTTAGTTCCGACACGCAAGAGCGCGTGAAATCCCTCAGCGGGCAACTCGCCGTGCTCGAGCGGACTTGGCGCGACCAGGAACAGAAGAAATTCGCCGAAGAGTTCGAGCGGCAAATACAAGTGTTGGGCCGTTTCATCGAAGTCATCGACCGGCACGTCCCTTACCTGGCGCGAAAGGCGGAAATCATCGAGGAATATTTGCAGCAGAGGTAGCTCATGGCCCGCTCCGCGAAAGTCGCTTCCATCGACGCATTGCCGCTGCTTACCGCCGCGCTGCAGAAGTTTCGTGGCGAGTCGGCCGCCGCGCTGGACGACCTGGAAATCGAGCTGCGGCGCATCGACGATTGGATTCATCACGATCGCAAGCAGTACTGGACCAAGGAGCGGGAGCGGGCATACGAGGCCCTGAATCAAGCCCGGCTACAGCTTCAGCAGGCGATGCTGACCCGCCGGGTCGGCGACCACGCGGCCGCCTGCATAGACGAGAAGCGCGCCGTCGAACGCGCCAAGCGCCGTCTGGAAACCGCCAATGAAAAGCTGGAGGCGGTTCGCCGCTGGACGCCCAAGATCGATCGCGCGGTGGACGATTTTCAGCGCGTCCGCTCGCAATTCTCCATCTGGCTCGAAACCGACTTGCAGCGCGCGGCCGCCGCCCTGAACCAGATGAGCGAGACGCTGGTAAACTATATTTCATTGGAAACCCCGCCCGATGCCGCGGCCCCGATCGATCTGGCCGAGCGCGGGCAGGAAGGCGAGAAACCGTGAAAGACTGGGACTTGAACACCTTTGTCGCCAAACTCGAGATGTCGCTGAAGAAATTCCGCGTCACGCTGGCGGCTGTCGAAACCCAGTGGAACGACGACGCCTATCGCCGGTATCAGGAAAAACACTTGGCGCCGATCGAGCCGAACGTGCGCAAAATGCTCGATGCAATCGCGAAACTGAACGAAGTGCTTATCGCCGCCGAACGGGACTGCGGCTCCGAAGAGAAGGGCTATCGATGAGCGACTGTTTCTCGTCCGAAGCGCCGCAACGCCTGCTCGACGATCTTTGCCGCCTAGCGGCCGACCGCCGCGCGGTCGAGGAGCAATCGCGGGCCGAGCTTGCCGCGCGGCAAAAGGCCGCCGAGAAGCAATTCCAGGACTCGCGCCGCGCGACGGACGAGCGCTATCAGGCAGAAAAGGAAAAAACCGAGGAGGAATACGCGGCTGTTCTCGAAGAAACCGAAAACAAGTATCAGGCTCGGCGCGAGACGGTGGCGGCGGAATACGAATCCGTTCTGGCCGAGATCGATGCCCGGCACGCCGCCGACATCCAGTCGGCTCAGCAGAAGCAGCAAGACTCGCACTGGGAAGCGATCGAGTCGAGCGACGCCGCCCGGGGCGGATTGAACGTCCCCTTGCAAGAGATTGTCGAGGGCTTGGAAGCGCGCTGGAGCCAGTTGGATGAGTTGCACCGGCAGTCGGCCGCGTTGATGCAGCATCGCGGATTCTGGGAGGGGCTTTCTCCGCCCGGACCGACGACGCCCGTCTTGGAAAAACATCCCGGCCGACGCTTCTGTTCGGCGCTCGAGAAAGCGCAGGCCCAATACCGCGAGTTGGCCGACCAGCGGTTGCCCAACTTGTTCCAAGGTCTGCGGCCGCTGTGGATGTTTTTCCTGATCTGGCTGATGACTGCCATTCCCACGGTGTGGTTGCTCGGTCCGTTGGACTGGCGTTGGGCGCCGCTGAGTTGTTTAGCGGCGGCGGTAGTCGGAGGGTCCATCGGCGGTTGGATTTACCGCATCGCCAAACGCCGTTCGATCGAGGTTTATCTCGCGCTGCGGCAAACGCTGCTCGAGGCCGGGCTGGGAAATCCCGCCGTCCTGGAAACCTCGAAAGCCGAATGTAAAAAACTCGACGCCGCCATCATCGCCCAGCACAAGGAACGATCCGAAAAGGCCGAAAAAGAATACGCCGCCGCAATCGCGAAAATCGACCGGCGGCGGACGGACGACCTCCGCCGCGCGGAGGAGGCCTATCCCAAGAAACTGGCCGATCTGGCCGCCAAACGCGGCGATGCCCTCCGTCAAATCGAGGAAAAATACCCCGCCCTGCTCCGCCGCTTGGACGAGGAATATCAATCCGAATCGCGGCGGATCGAAACCGCACGCGATCGGACCGTCAAGGAAAGCCAAGACGCCTTCGACCGCGTTTGGCACGAAATGGCCGAGCGCTGGAGCGAGGGGATCTCGCAATTCAGCCGCACGCTCGACGATGCCTACCGCCGGTCGCGCGATTCGTTCCCCGACTGGAGCGGCGACGATTGGCGGCGGTGGTCCCCGCCGAGCGAGATTCCGCCGGCGATTCCGCTGGCGCATACGAAGGTGCGGCTCGCCGATCTCGAAGGGGGCATCCCCGAAGACGAGCGGCTCCGCCCCGAGCGGACGGAGTTCACCATGCCGCTCGCACTCCCCTTCCCCGGAAAATCGCTGCTGCTGCTGAAGACCGGCGGCGCAGGGCGATCCGCCGCGGTCGAATTGATGCAAAGCGCAATGCTGCGAATGCTCGCCTCGATGCCGCCGAGCAAGGTCAGGTTCACGATCATCGACCCGGTCGGGCTGGGCGAAAACTTCTCGGCCTTCATGCACCTGGCCGACTTCGACGAGCAGTTGGTCGCCAGCCGAATCTGGACCGATTCGGCACACATCGAACAGCGCCTGGCCGACCTGACGAAACACATGGAGAACGTCATCCAGGTGTATCTGCGCAAGGAGTTCCAGTCGATCGAGGAATACAACGCCTTCGCCGGCGAGATGGCCGAGCCGTATCGGGTGCTGGCGGTGGCGAATTTTCCGGCCAATTTTTCGGAAGTCGCCGCCCAGCGGTTGAAGAGCATCGTGGCCAGCGGCGCCCGCTGCGGCGTGTTCGTCATGCTCAGCGTCGACGCCAAGTCGCCCCTGCCCCGCAATTTCCAACTCGCCGATCTCGAATCCGAGGCGTTCGCGCTCGATTGGAGCGGCGAACATTTCACCTGGAAGCATGACGAGTACGGCGCGCTTCCGGTCGAATATCCGCAACCGCCGTCGGTCGAGCGGTTCAAGGAGATCGTCCGCGAGGTCGGCGCCGCCGCCCGCGACAGCGGCCGCGTCGAAGTACCCTTCTCCTGCATCATTCCCGAGGAAAACGACTGGTGGACGGCCGACGGGCGCGCGGGCGTGGACGTGCCGCTCGGCCGCGCCGGCGCCATGAAACTGCAACACCTGAACCTCGGCGCCGGCACGTCGCAACACGTTTTGGTGTCGGGCAAGACCGGCTCGGGCAAATCGACGCTGCTGCACGTTTTGATAACCAACCTCGCCCTGCGCTACGCACCCGACGAAGTCGAATTGTATCTGATCGACTTTAAGAAGGGCGTGGAATTCAAGGCCTACTCCCGCTTCGCACTGCCCCACGCCCGCGTGGTGGCGATCGAAAGCGAGCGGGAATTCGGACTCAGCGTGCTCCAGCGGCTCGACGACGAGCTGCGCTCGCGCGGCGACATGTTCCGCCGCCGCGGGCTGCAAGACCTGAAGGGCTTCCGCGCGGCCGAACCGAATGTCCGCCTGCCGCGCATATTGCTAATCATCGACGAGTTCCAGGAACTGTTCACCGAAGACGACCGCATCGCCCAGGAATCGACGCTGCTGCTCGACCGGCTGGTGCGTCAGGGCCGCGCGTTCGGCATCCACGTGATGCTCGGTTCGCAGACGCTCGGCGGTGCTTACACGCTCGCCCGCAGCACCATCGGCCAAATGGCCGTGCGCATCGCCCTGCAATGCAGCGAGTCGGACGCCCATTTGATCCTCAGCGAAGACAACACGGCCGCCCGGCTGTTGACCCGGCCCGGCGAGGCGATCTACAACGACGCCAACGGCCTCTACGAAGGGAACCATCCGTTTCAGGTCGTGTGGCTGCCGGACAACGAGCGCGACGATTATCTCGCCCGCATCTCCGAATTGCACAAGCGGCGGAAGACGAAAACGCCGCCGCAAATCGTCTTCGAGGGTAACGTGCTGGCCGACCTGGCCAACAACGAGCCGCTCGGCGAATTGCTCGATTCGCCCGACGGCCCTTCTGAACAGGCGCCCGGCGTGCAGGCTTGGCTCGGCTCGGCCGTGGCCATCAAGGAACCGACCTCGGCGACGTTTTTACCGCAAAACGGGAGCAATCTGCTGCTGGTCGGCCACCGCGAGGAAGCCGCCCTCGGCGTGCTGGCCGGATGCTTTATCAGCCTCGCCGCCGGCGGGAGAGGGGAGAGGGGAGAGGGGAGCAGTGCGAGTGCGGGCGGTTTAGCCGCCGCGTCTCCAGACACCGATCTCCCGTCCTCCGCCCCTTGTCCCCCGTCTTTCTTTATTCTCGACGGCATGCGCGCCGATGCGCCCGAGGTAGGCTTCTGGAAGCGGCTGGCGGCCGTCGTTCCGCACTCGGTCGAGATCGGCGGCGTGCGCGACGCGGCGCGGATCGTCGGCGAACTCCACGCCGCGTTGGCCGCTCGCCGTGAAGCGGGCCGCGAGGACAACCCGCCCGTCTTTTTATTCCTCTACAATCTGGGCCGCTTCCGCGACCTTCGCAAAGAAGACGACTACGGCTTCTCCAGCGGCGACGAAGAGGCGGCCGCCCCGCCGAAGCAACTTGCCGCCTTGCTGGCCGAAGGCCCGCCGCTGGGCATCCACGTGTTGATCTGGTGCGATACCTACGCCAACGTTTCGCGGATGCTCGACCGCCGCGCGATGCAGGACTTCGAGCTGCGCGTGTTGTTCCAGATGAACGCCAACGATTCGAGCAGTTTGATGGACTCGCCCGAAGCGGCCAAGCTGGGCGTGCATCGAGCGATTCTCTACGACGAAGGCCAAGGCGTGGCCGAGAAGTTCCGCCCCTACGGCCTGCCCAGTGCGGAATTTCTCACCCGAGTAAAAAAACAACTGGAAAAAAGGGTACAGCACTGATGGGTGCATTTCGCGGTTCGGGAGTTGGTCACAGGAACGAGAGCATGTAATCGCGGAAGTCGTTCGCGTTCATCGTTCCTCGCAGCGTGTCGGCGATGTTTCAGAGGGTTGTGCCGAGTTGTTTTTGCTCGAGTTCGGTCATTTCATAGTCCAAGCGGCATAGCGCAAGCGGAACGGCGCAAGCCGTCCGGTATTTGCATTGCCCCACGCGGTCGTTACCGGACGGCTTGCGCCGTGCCGCTTTGAGTTTCTGTCTAGTACGGCTTGCGCCGCGCGGTTTATGACTAATCCCTGCTATACGAACCGCAGCAGGGCGTATTTCTTCTTGCCCGAGCGGAGAATCATCGTCGTTTTTCCGGCGAGGCTGCCGGCGTCGAGCGTTGCGTCGATGCCGTCGATCCGCCGGTTGTTGACGTATGCCCCGCCTTGTTCGACGATTCGCCGGGCGTCGCCCTTGCTCTTACACAGGCCGGATTCGACCAGGGCTTCAGCGATCGGCAGTCCGGCGTCGAGTTTCGCGCGGGGCAGTTCCTTGCTGGGCACGTCGGCGAAGATGCCCGCCAGTTGGGCGTCGTCCAGATCGCTGATTTCGGCCCCGAAGAAGACTTCGGTTGCCCGTTCGGCGGAGCGCAGGCCGTCTTCGCCATGCACCAAGCGGGTAAGTTCGACTGCCAGCCGCCGCTGGGCCGCGCGCTTGCCCGGATCGGCCTGATGCTCGACCATAATCGCGTCGATTTCCTCGCGGCCGAGGTCGGTGAAATACCGCAGGCAGCGGCCCACGTCGGCGTCGTCCAGGTTGATCCAATATTGATGGAACTGGTAGGGGCTGGTCCGCTCGGCGGAGAGCCAGATCGCGCCCGACTCGGTTTTGCCCATCTTGGCCCCGTCGCTGCGCGTCAGCAGGGGACAGGTGCAGCCGTAAAGCTGCACGCCGCAGAGCCGCCGGGCGAGGTCGATGCCGGCCGTGATGTTGCCCCACTGGTCGCTGCCGCCGACTTGCAATTCGCAGCCGAACCGCTCGTAGAGATGCACGAAATCGAAAGCCTGGAGGAGCATGTAGCTGAATTCGGTGTAGCTCATGCCGGCGTCCTCGCGCTGCATGCGGCTGCGGACCGAATCCTTGGCCAGCATCACGCCCAAGGGCACGTGCTTGCCGATGTCGCGGAGAAACTCGATGTAGCCGAACCGCCCGAGCCACTCGTAGTTGTTCGTCAGCACGGCGGAAGTATCTCCGCAATCGAAGTCGAGGAATCGTTGCAATTGCGGGGCCATGCCCTCGATGTTCGCGTGCAGCTTGTCGAGCGAGAGCAGGTTTCGCTCCTCGCTTTTTCCGCTGGGGTCGCCGATCATTCCGGTGGCGCCGCCGACAACGGCGATGGGCCGATGCCCTGCCCGCTGAAACCGCCGCAGAACCATCAGCGCCATCAAATGGCCAACGTGCAGGCTGTCGGCCGTCGGATCGAAACCGACGTAGACCGTCCGCGACCGCTCCGTCAGCAGCCGCGGCAGGTTTTCATCGTCGGTGGTCTGGTTGACCAGTCCGCGCCAGGAAAGCTCGCCGATGATGTCGGAGAGGGGAGAGGGGAGAGGGGAGAGGGGAGAGGGATTATTGTTGGTTGTCATCGTTACGTCTTTCTATTCAAGGAGTTTATCAGGCCGCTGATGAGCCGCGCGATTTCCGTCGTCATTTCCACTAATTTCTCGCTACTGTCGGCGTTGATATATCGCAGCCGTTCCGAGATAAGAACTTGAGGTTCGACTTCCTTTACGGAACCATAAGCCACGCCGAGAAAATGCACGTAGTCGCGGGTTGTTGGCCACCCGTTGCCCTCGGCGATATTCGATGGAACGGAAATCGCTGCTCGACGAAGTTGACTTGTTAGGCCGTAGATTTCTTCTCTCGGAAATGTCTTTGTTGTGCGATAAATCTCTTCCACTAGATTCATCGCCTTTTGCCAAGCAATCAACTCCCGATAGTCCTTCACAACGGTCATAAATCATCCTCCGGCAAGTCATTTTTAGCCCATTTTGGAAGCCCGCAATGGACGCAACGTCGCGCAAAACAGAAATCGTTTCTCCACCATGTGCAGCAAAATGGGTGTTTGCATCGTGGACATGGGAGCAACTGAAATTGTAAACCAGCAATTGCTGACGCTGACGTCCAAATCATGAAGAGTATATGAAACGCTAATCCGCCTCTGAAAGCACCACCCAAAAGAAGAGACATTGTTACAATGACAAAGAGCCCGCCAATCAAAATACAAAAGAACCAACACCGACGACTTCTGTAAACATTCCCAAAGGTACCGTAGTCCTTGTGAATGTTCACATTGGTTAGTGCCTTCAGTTCGATCATTGTGTTTTCCTACCCTCTCCCCTCTCCCCTCTCCCCTCTCCCCTATCCCCCTATCTCCACATGTCCCCATCGGCGAACGGGTGCAGCGGCCCGTCGAGCTTCGGCTTGGGCAACGCCTTCAGGGCTTGCTCGGCCAAGCGCATGTCTTCCTTGGCGGTGATTTTGATATTCATCGGCGAGCCGGGGACGACCACAACCGGATGACCGATCCGCTCGACCAGTTGTGCGTCGTCGGTGGCTTGGAAGCCGCCGCGTTTGGCATAGGCTTCCAGCAACAACTGGCGACGGAAGACCTGCGGCGTTTGGGCCTCCCACAGTCCTTCGCGGGGAACCGTTTCGAGAATCTTCCGGTCGTTGCCCACTCGTTTGAGCGTTCCGGTGACGGGCTTGGCCAGGATGGCCGCTCCACTCTTTTCGGCGGCGGCGAAAACAGCGTCGATCCAGGCGTCGGCCAGGCAGGGCCGGGCGGCGTCGTGAACGCAGACGAACTCGGCCTCCGGCTTGACGCGGGCCAGGGCGGCCTCGATCGAATCCGCCCGCTCCGCGCCGCCGTCGATCACTTCAATCCCCAGAATGGCGACGTTCGCCCCGAACTTGAAGAAGAACTGCTCGCGCTGATCCGGCGCGATTGCCAAGATCGTTTGCGCCACGTCGCCGCGGCCAATGAACCGCTCGGCCGAATGCAGCCAGAGGGCCTTGCCGGACAGCGGCGCCATCGGCTTGCTGTAGCTCTTGTCGTGGAATCTGGTTCCGCGTCCGGCGGCGGGTAGAATTACGGCGTATCGAGACATTCATGCTCCTCCATCTGGACGGAGTCTTATTGTCCCGTTTCGCGGAAATGCGTCAAGACGAATCGGAAAGGAAGAAAGCGTCGGGCATGTTGGGGGGCGCCCGTGGCTTACGCGCCGCCTTCTTTCGGTGCTTCGCCGCTCTGTTTTTGCAGCCAAGCCTCGAGGCCCTTGCGAAGTTCTTCGAGGTGGGAAGCGATGTCCATATCCTGGCTGCCGCGCTTGTCGAGCTGATCGCCGAGCGTTTTGATGGTCTTGTGCAGCTCGTCGAGCAGGGCCTTCTTCTCGGCCTGATTGGTCAGCGAGATGATCCCCTGGCCGGCGCTGCCCGATCCGGACAACGCCGTCAGGCAGGCGTTTATCAACTGTTTGATACGCCGGGGCGAGACCGGTTGCGTGGTTTCGGTGCTGATTCGGGTTTGCCGTGCGACGGCGTCGAGGAGGAATCGAGTGATTTTGGCCGCTTCGACCGCCGGATCGACGCCCGCCACGCCCGCATAGTTCAACCGTCCCAGCGCGTCGGCGGCGATGGTCCGCGTGCGATCGGTGAAACCCGAGTCCGCAACGACGTCGATCATCGCTTTGAAGACGGCGTTTTCCTCGCCGGGCGAACCGAGCAAGCCGAGCGTATCCAACGCCTGGCCGACGATCCATTGCCGTCCCATGGCGGTCGGGCCGGTGGGCGGCTCGGCGGTCGCCAGCTTCAACATGGCGTTTGTCAGCGTGCGTCGGGCGTTGGCGTCGCCCACGCCCGATGCGGCGTGCCGCTGCACCCCGACCATCGCCGCCGCGCGCAAGGCGTCGGGCAGTTGCTGATCGTTAACCACTTCGAGCAGCATCGCCAGGGCTTGCGGCACCGGGGCCGCCGTCTCGCCGCTGCCCGGCTCGGCTCTGTTCAGCTCGCCGACTGCGAGCAGGGCGTTGATTTGCACCGCCGGATTGTAATTGTCCCGCACCACGGTGTTGGCGAATTCCATCACCAAAGTGTTGAGATGATCGTAGACCTCGCCGCCCTTGGTTTGCTGGAAGTAGCTGCGGAGTTCCTTGCGATAGGAGGGCAAGGAAGTGCGGTTTTCCCAAAGCGTCCAGCGACCGAGGAAATACTTGTTGATGAAGTCGTCGAAGACGCGCTGATTGCCCCCAAGGTTGCCGGCCATCAGGACGCGGCGAATCTCCGACCGTTGTCTCATAAACCCGTTTTCATCCGCCTTGCTCAAGCGGATTTCCTTGTATTCTCGACTCGGCTTCGGCGGGAGCTCGTCGGGATCGGCCTTTTCAGGCTCCAAATTTTGCGGCGCTCCGAAGGGAGGCGGCCCGCCGAACATTTCGTCCGGCATGCCGCGATTAGGGGGAACGCGCTGCGCCTCGGCCAATTGGCCGACAACTAGTACAAAAACAACGGCGGCGAGAAACGGCAAGCCGCATCCAGCCCGGGCAAAAAATCTAACCATTAGGCAATTCATACCTTTGCTTCTCGGCTCCGAAAGAGTCCAACTATATATTATAGGCTACCAATGTTGGGGGAGGGATGTCAAGCTACGCAACATGCCGAAAATATCGCGGTATTACCGCGATTGGAAGCCGCTCGTTGCGTAATCAGGCGGTGCAAAAACAAAAAAAGTGCTGAATTCAGGCGGTAGCTGGTAGAATGTAGGTCGAGAGGGGCGCTGACGTTGCAGGACCTACAAGCCTACAGCCTAATTTGTATCTGTTGCGGAAAGGTATTATAGGGTGGGACAAGTGAAGCGATGTCCCACCAAATACGGGAAATACGATGGTGGGACTGCGCTAACGATTGTCCCACCCTGCAGTGGGCTCAATATGGTATGTATTTCAGCGGGATGGGCGTGAAACCGACCAGGATGAACGCCAACGTCAGCCAGCCGAGCGCCACGCGCCACCAGTCCAACGGTTCATCGTCGTCGGCGGTGGGCGGATGGATCGGCCCGATGAAAAACAACAGAAACAGCATCAGCATCCAGTGTCCCAGGGTGTCCCAGTTCCAGACGACGACGAACAACGCGGCCATTAGCAGCAGCACGGCCACTTTTTGCGCCCGGCGGCGCAGCAGCGCGTAGAGGATGTGCCCTCCGTCGAGTTGGCCGATCGGGATCAAATTCAACGAAGTGACCAGCAGTCCGACCCAGCCGGCGAACGCCATCGGATCGACGAGTATTTCGTGGCCTTGGGGTATCGGGCCGATGATCCGCGCCGCGAGGAACCGGAACAAGGGCGGGTCGCCGAATATAAAGGCGTTTGGCGAGGGGATGCCGTAAGTCGAGTTTTGCAAGCCGACGACGAGGAAAATGAAGGTGGGCACAAGCCCGGCCAGCGGTCCGCTGATGCCGATGTCGAACAAGGCGCGGCGGCCGCCCATGCGCGGTTCCATGGCGATCACGGCGCCGAAGGTGCCGATCGGCGAGAACGGCATGGGTATGAAGAACGGAAAGCTTGCCTGCACGCCATAGCGTCGCGCCTGGAGGAAGTGTCCCATCTCGTGGCAGAGCAGGATGGTCATTACCGGCACGGCGTATCGCAGGCCGTGGGCGATGCCCGCCCACCAGGCGCCGGCGTAGAGCAGTCCGCCGCTGCCCACCCACAAAGTACTGAGACACGTGGCGACGAACAGCAGGGCGGGCAAACGTCGCCGCCGCGGCCGCCGAACGGAGCGAACCTCGCGCCACTCGCCCGGCGTGACTTGGGCCATGTCGACGACCGTGGCCTCGATGATCTCCGGCTCGGCTTCGCCGCGTCCGTATAGTGAGTCGTATATTGGTTCTCCCATTTATTGCATTCTAACCCGCCTTGGAATGCAAACAAGGCGAAATCGCTATACGGAGCAAAGATGTGGGGGCGGACCATCGCTTTTCCCGGTCCCCCCGCGACCGCAGTCGCGGGGCGTTTCGATTCACCGACGTTATCCATCGGAATAAACGCCCCGCGACCGCGGTCGCGGGGGAATTGCGGCGTTTTCCATCCCGCCGGTCGCGGGCGGACGGGAGAAGTGAATATCCGGTTCGACGATGTATTTCTGCCGCCGCGGCAACGTGGTATAATTGAGTGCCGGAACTCACCGGCCTGTGAACGGTTTCAACGCCGCTTGCAACGCATGGAAGTAAGATGGCCATCATCACCCTAACCACCGATTTCGGAACGGGCAGCGCCTATGTGGCGGCGGTCAAGGGCGTGATCTTGTCGATCAATCCCGAGGCGGCCGTGGTCGATATCAGCCACAAGATTCCGCCGCACGACATTCGCCGCGCGGCAATGCTGCTCGACGACGCCAGCGGCTGTTATCCGCCCGACACGATTCACCTCGCGGTGGTCGATCCCGGCGTGGGCAGCGAGCGGAACATCGTCTACGCGCGGATTGGCGGGCAGCAATACGTCGCGCCGGACAACGGGCTGTTGAGCCGATTGGCGGAGCGCATCCCCCCGTCGAAAATCATCCGCCTTAGCGAGCCGGAGTATTGGCGCCATCCGGTTTCGGCCACCTTCCAGGGCCGCGACATCATGGCGCCCGTGGCGGCGCGTCTTTCGCTCGGGCTCAATCCCGACCTGCTGGGTCAACCGCTGGGGCAATTGCATGCGCTGGATTGGCCGCGGGTAAGTTCGGCGCCTGCCCGAATCGACGGCATTGTGATCGACATCGACGCCTTCGGCAATTTGATAACCAACATCGAGGCCGAATCGTTCGCCGGCCGGCCGACCGACCGCCGCGTCTGCATTGTATGTAACATTTATGAAATGTGGGGCATATACCGCACATATTCCGACCAGCCCAGCGGGTCGCTGATCGCGCTGATCGACTCCAGCGGCCGGCTTGAAGTGGCCCTGGTCGGCGGCAACGCCGCGCGGCGATTGGGCATCGAACTCGGCACGCCGGTTACGTTGGCATGGGAGTGAACGGGGGGAGGGGGACGGGAGACGGAAGGCTGGGGCGAACGCAGAGAGCGTGTGAAAAAATTGATTTCCATTCATTGCGAACACAATATGTGGGGTGCGTGAAACGCACCATGCACTACCGGTTGTGGTGCGTTTCACGCACCCTACAGTTTTTTCACAACCTCAGAGCGTTC
>Ga0123333_10003003_pt1 | contig 16656 bp, 6 predicted proteins | sample BioC12SIPDNA_3_FD_89957 | JGI IMG/M metagenome (GOLD analysis project Ga0123333, IMG submission 89957) | Anaerobic biogas reactor microbial communites from Washington, USA - Biogas_R2_B C12 SIP DNA | ecosystem: Engineered > Bioreactor > Anaerobic > Unclassified | place: Washington, USA... | reverse complement strand
TGCACCGCGCTGTAGCTGAAGCCGGCGAACCCGGCTTGACACACGACAGATTAGCACAACGAGTTTTCGAGGCGCTGGATTTACCCTTGGAATACTACGCCGTCAACCCCGAAGTCAAATTCAAGGCGTTGGACGATACTAAGCGAGCGTTGCGCGAGGTGTTGGCCTATCGTCTGTACCGCGACTTACGCCGGGGCTGGCGCGTGACCGCCCCTAACCTGGAGCAATGTGGCTTGCTGGAAATCCACTACCAATCGCTAGATGCGTTATGCGCCGCCGAGGAAGAATGGCGCGACCGGCACCCCGCGCTGGCGACGGCCACACCGGACCAACGCTTCCAGGTCGCCAAGACGCTGCTGGATTACCTACGCCGCGAACTGGCGCTCAAGGTGGATTATCTGGACCCGACGCAGCAAGAACGCATGCAGCAGCAGAGCAGCCAATATCTCATCGAACCGTGGGCCATTGATGAGAACGAAGTCTTGGAACACGCCCAAATCGTCTTCCCCCGTTCTAGGCAGCGCGGCGACTATCGCGGCAACCTCTATCTCTCGCCACGCGGCGGCCTGGGGATGTACCTGCGTCGCCAGGGGACGTTTCCAGGTTATGCGGAAAAACTCAGCCAGATGGATACAGAGCAAGTCATCAAAGACTTATTGCGCGTCCTGGAAGTGGCCGGATTGACGCAGCAGGTAGAAGAAGACAAGCAGGACGCGACCGCGCCAGGCTATCAGGTGCCCGCTTCGGCTTTGCTCTGGTGCGCTGGGGACGGGACACGGCCTTTCTACGATCCAATCCGTTCCCCGCGCCAATCCAGCCAGGGCGGGCGCATCAACACATTCTTCACCGACTTCTACCGCCACGTAGCGGCGGACCTGATGGGCATCGAAGCCCGCGAACACACGGCGCAGGTTCCCTATGAAGAACGCCTGAAACGTGAGGAACGCTTCCGCCAGGCCGCTTTGCCGGTGCTGTATTGCTCGCCGACGATGGAACTAGGCGTGGACATCGCGCAGCTCAACGCCGTGAACCTGCGCAACGCGCCCCCCACCCCGGCGAACTACGCTCAACGCAGCGGGCGCGCCGGGCGCAGTGGACAACCGGCGCTCGTCTTCACCTACTGCACCACCGGCAGCCCGCATGACCAGTACTTCTTCAAGCGTCCGGGGCGGATGGTGGCCGGCGCAGTGACTCCGCCGCGCCTCGATCTAGCAAACGAAGACCTGACGCGCGCCCATGTCCACGCGGTCTGGCTGGCGGAGACCGGACTTTCACTCGGCCATTCACTGAAAGACCTGCTTGATCTCACCCTGGTCAGCGGTGAACCGCCGTTGACCTTGCTGCCCTCGGTGCGCCAACATCTACAGGATCATCACGCCCGGCAGCGGACAGCACACCGCCTGAGCCGCATTTTCTCCACCCTGGAAACCGACTTGCAGCGAGCGGATTGGTATCACACGGATTGGCTACAACAAACGCTCGACCGGGTGGAAACGGACTTCGACGAAGCGTGCAACCGCTGGCGTGACCTCTACCGCGCTGCCTGGAAGCAGCGCGCCGTGCAGCATGGCATCATCCAAGATGTCTCGCGCAGCCCCAAAGACAAGCAACTGGCGAAACGCTTGCGCGCCGAGGCCGAAGCGCAAATGGAGTTATTGACCGGTGAGGACATCCAACGGGTGTCGCAATCCGACTTCTACAGCTACCGCTACTTTGCCAGCGAGGGTTTCTTGCCAGGCTACAATTTCCCCCGCTTGCCGCTTTCGGCCTACATTCCGGGCCGCACCCGGCGCAACGAGCGCGACGAATTTCTCTCCCGCCCCCGTTTCCTGGCGATTTCAGAATTTGGGCCGCGTAGCATCATCTACCACGAAGGATCACGTTATCTCATCAACAAAGTCATTCTGCCGGTGGATGGCGACGAGGTGCTCACGACGCGCGCCAAGTTCTGCCCGCACTGTGGCTACTTGCATCCGCTGGAAGGTGATGATCCAGGGCCGGATCGTTGTGTGTACTGCGACCACGCCCTGAGCTTCCCGCTGGTGGGCTTATTCCGCATGCAGAACGTCGTGACCAAGCGCCGCGACCGCATCAACAGCGACGAAGAGGAGCGCACGCGGATGGGCTACGATATCAAAACCGGCGTGCGCTTTGCGGCACGCGGTGACAGGCCGGGACGCCGCGTAGCAGAAGTGAGGGCAGGTGATAAGGTGATATTCCGGCTGACGTATGGCGATGCGGCGACGCTATGGCGCATCAACCTGGGATGGCGACGACGAAAGAACAAGGAGGAGTACGGATTCGTCCTCGATGTGGAGAACGGCTATTGGGCGAGCAACCCGGACGCGGTGGAAAGTGATCCCGACGATCCGCTCAGCCCGCGTACCGCGCGGGTGATTCCCTTTGTGGAAGACCGCCGCAACTGCCTGTTGATCGAATCCACCGAGTTATTATCCACCGAGGTGATGGCCTCGCTGCAACCGGCGTTCAAGAATGCCATTCAGGTGCGCTATCAACTGGAAGATAGCGAATTGGCCGCCGAGCCGTTGCCCGACGCCGAACATCGCCGCATCGTGTTGCTGTATGAATCCGCCGAAGGTGGGGCCGGCGTGCTGCGCCAGTTGGTGGAAGACCCCGCTGCCCTGCCCGCCATCGCGCGCGAGGCGCTGGCGCTGTGCCACTTCGACCCGGAGACCGGCGCAGATTTACATCGCGCGCCCGGCGCGAAAGAAGACTGCGAAGCCGCCTGCTACGACTGCCTGATGAGCTATGCCAACCAGCCGGATCACGCGCTGCTGGACCGGCAGGCCATCCGCGACCTCTTGCTGGCGCTCAAGGACTGTACCGTGCAAGCCAGTCCCACACCGGAGAATCGCGCCGAACACCTACGCCGGCTCAAGGCACTGTGCGAGAGTGACCTGGAACGCACCTGGCTGGATTTTCTTGAAACGCACAACATGCGCCTACCGGACGCAGCGCAGCCCTTGCTAGACGTATGCCACACCCGCCCGGACTTCCTCTACACCGAGGCGTGCGTGGCAGTCTACATTGACGGGCCAGATCACGATCAGCCGGACATCAAGGCGAGGGATACACAGATTACGGATTGCCTGATGGATAACGGATATACTGTGCTCAGGTTCGGCTACCGAAAAGAGACCTGGTCAGGGATTTGCAAGCAGTATGAGTATTTATTTGGGACAGGCAGTTCCCAAGGCAGGATTTGAGATGAAAACTCAATTTCGCTTGTTCAGCGTGACAATCTTATTGGTTTTGTGCTTTCTTCGATTGGGGGAAAATGTAATAGCGCAAATCGCTTCAGGTGTGAGCGAGGATAGCACATACAAGAAAGCAGAAGTTTTGTATGTAACTACTCAGAACTCAGCCATCCCAATTGCGGAGGCCCGCGCAATGCCCGAAGGCACTGCGGTTACGGTAGTCGGCACGGTGATAGTACCCACAAATGTGCATTATCCTAATAACTGGCATACGCATATTCAAGATGCTACTGGCGGTATTCTGATTTTTAATTTAGACGGGATCCCTACGACCGCTCTAGGCCAACGCATTGAAGTAACAGGAGTCATCACTACCTTCAATTGTGATACAGAAATCAGACCAATCTCCGTAACGATAGTTGGGAATGACGAATTACCGGTGCCTCTCGCGAAAAGTACCGGGCAAATAAATGAAGAAGCTGAGGGCTGGCTGGTAAAAGTCTCTGGTGAGATCACCGGTTTTGCAACAGCCGGCCCACATCAAACAATAGATGTAAACGATGGGTCGGGAGTAGCAACGATCCTCATTAGACAAGAAACTAGCATTGATATCAGTTCACTGGAGACAGGAACCCGTGGCTCATTCGTCGGGGTGGCTCATCAGTATGATGAGAGCGGGGTGTGTGACACTGGCTATCAAGTTACCCCGCGCTATCAAACTGATCTTGATATAATTGATCCACAACGTCCCTACCATATTACAGGATATGTTCGTGATCATACTGGCGCGCCTGTGCCAGGAGCAATTGTTTCAAGTGAGCCGTGGGGATTAGCTTTCACGGATGAGACTGGTTATTACGAAATGGATATGCTTATTGGTGGAGTCTACATGGTGAGAGCACAGGTTGGTTCCCAATCTTTGTCTCCAGAAGCTAGAGTGGTAGTCTTGCCGCCTTCTGCTGAAAACCAGAATTTCACCACTTTGCCTCAATATGGACAGTTGAGCGGAGTAGTTCAAGAAAGGGGCACACTACAACCCATTCAGAATGTGCGCGTTAGCTTGGGTGGAGATGTTACATTCACGAATGAGGAAGGTGAATATCTTTTGACACAAGTCTTGCCAGGTATGCACACGCTTCGTGTGTTTGCTAGTGGTTATGAAAGTTATGAGATTGTTGGATTCAACGTGGCGGAAAATGATATGCTGACCAAAGATGTATTGCTACAATCCATTCAATCTCAGAACTATTACCTGCCTTATCCGGGGGGCGTGAGTTATAAGTGTATTCAGGGGGTTTACGGGGACTTCTCACATCAGGAAGGGTCCACTTGGCAATATGCTTTTGACTTTGACATGAAGAATGGCGACCCTGTTGTAGCTGCTCTAGAGGGTCGTATTGTGAAAGTTGAAGAAGGTTTCACAGAAGAGCAAAGTTGTGGAAATTCAGCTTGTATCGACTTCACAAACCATGTCCGTATTCGCCATGCGGATGGTTCCGACACCCTGTACTTCCATTTGAATCACAATTCGGTGATAGTCGACGAAGGTGACTTTGTTCAGAGGGGAGAAAAAATCGCTGAATCGGATAACACTGGATGGACCACTAGTCCCCATTTGGACATCACTCGCCACAAGTGGGGAGGATGGAATTCAATACCGCTTGCCTTTGCAGATGTATCAGGAGATGGCATTCCCCAGGCAGGTACAACAGTTTATACTTCCTCAAACTACCCTCAGACTACAACTTCAACAAGGGATTTGATCCTTGATGATGTGCCTCCCCGAGTTAGTGTAGAGTTAATCCTAACTGGAATCCCCACATACACATTGTCACTTCGTGCTTTTGGCTATTTGTCAGACGTAACCGAGATGAAATTAGCAAGGAGTGACCTTGGGCTTGAGATCGCGAGCTGGTCGCCCTACACTACAAGCGCAGTGTGGCGTTACCCTGTTGTATACGCTCAATTCCGGGATGGCAATGGGAATCTGTCAGAAGTGGTGTCAGACACGGTAGATGCCGTTGGATATGAAACAATCAATGCCAGTTTTGCTATAAGCCCTACCGTCTGTGTAAATTCGCCGATTACCTTGACCAACCAAACGACACCTTTCTGTGAGGGGTGTAACTGGCAATGGGATTTCGGCAATGGCGTCTCCAGTAGGGGTGCTGACCCTCAGTTCGATTTTTCAGGACAGTCTTCGTTCTATGGGTATTGGTTACCTGACGTGTACACAGTGACGTTATCTGTTTCTAATGCCTTTACGACCACTTTCTTCTCTCGCACGGTGCAAGCGTTACCCCAGCCTTCGGCTGGGTTTACGTTAATCCAGGACGGTCATACGATAACTGTGACGGCTGAAAATATGGATGCCGCGAGTTGGTACTGGACGTTCGGCGACGGCGCCAGTGCCAATGGCCGCGTTGCGACACACACCTATACCGGTGCAACTTCCCTGGAGACCTATACCGTGCGGCTAACAGTCGAGAGTCATCAGGGATGCACAAACTCCTCATACCAGTCACCAAGTAATCCTCCCATTGCTCTTGAAATTGACGGACCAAAAGCTGGATTAATCGGAGAATCTTTCACATTCACCGCTACAGCCAACGTCACAGCGACTTTACCCCTTACCTATGTGTGGAACTTTGGAGATGAGCCTATAATAACACACACTGGGGGGATAAGTGATGCGGCCGTTTTCTCCTGGACGATACCAGGCCCAAAGACCGTGATGGTTACGGCAACAAATGCCGGTGGGACAATAACTGCTACCCATAGCGTGACCCTCTACACGCCAGTTCAAGCAAACTTCATGGCGAATCCAACTGCCGGCACTGTACCACTCACTGTGGTTTTCACCAACACTTCAACTGGCGACTATGATTCGAGTCTATGGGACTTCGGCGATGGGACGAGCAACACCATCCAACTTCCTATCTACAAGTACACAAAAGCAGGCACGTACACGGTTACACTAACCGTCAGCGGTCCAGGGGGCAGTGACATGGAGATTAAAACCGACTACATCACTGTGACTGAAGCGCCCGATGACCATTATTACGTGTACTTGCCATTGGTCTTACGCTCTCAGACATCAGTCAAAACTGCAACCAAGCCTTTGCAAGTTACAAGTAAACGCCAAACACAAAAACTCTATTCGAGGTAATCAACCATGCCCTACACCGTCGGCTCCCTCGTCCGCGCGCGGGGACGTGAATGGGTGGTGCTGCCCGAAAGCACCGCCGAGTGGCTGGTGCTGCGCCCGTTGGGTGGCACAGACCGCGAGGTCGCGGGCCTCTACATCCCGCTGGAAGGCGCTGAGGTTGAACCGGCAATCTTCGATCTGCCCGATCCGGCGCGCCCGGGCGATTTCCACTCGTGCCGCCTATTGCGCGACGCGGTGCGGCTCGGATTCCGTTCCAGCGCCGGGCCGTTCCGCTCGTTTGCGCGGCTGGCGGTGGAACCCCGTCCCTACCAACTCGTGCCGCTGCTGATGGCCCTGCGCCTCGATCCGGTACGCTTGCTCATTGCCGACGACGTGGGCATCGGCAAGACCATCGAGGCGGGGCTGATCGCCCGTGAGTTGTTGGATCGCGGCGAGGTACAACGGCTGGCGGTACTCTGCCCACCGCATCTGGCTGAACAGTGGCAGAGCGAATTGGCCGAGAAGTTTCACATCGAGGCGGAACTGGTCCTGGCAAGTACTGCCGCCCGGCTGGAACGCGGGACGGCGGTGGGGCAATCACTCTTCGATCTGCACCCGTTCGTCATCGTCTCCACGGAGTACATCAAATCCAGCCGTAGACGGGATGAGTTCGTGCGTACGTGCCCGGAACTGGTCATCGTGGACGAGGCGCACACCTGCGCGTTCTCCGCCGAAAACCGGGGCGGTCGGCATCTGCGGCACCAACTGCTGCAGGCGCTCGCGCAGGATACGACACGGCACCTGCTCCTGGTAACGGCGACGCCTCACAGCGGCGATGAGGGCGCGTTCCGCTCATTGCTGGCTTTGCTCCGCCCGGATTTCACTCGACTGCCCGATGACTTGACCGGGGCAGCACACGAGACCACCCGGCGTGAAGTGGCCCTGCACCTGGTGCAGCGCCGCCGGGCCGACGTGCGCGCTTATATGGACGCTGACACCATCTTCCCGGCGCGCGAGGAGGCCGAGGCGACGTACACATTGAGCAACGAAGCCAAGAAGCTGTTCAACACTGTGCTGGACTATGCCCGCGAGCGGGTGATGGATACCAGCGGCACGCAGTATCACCAACGGGTGCGCTGGTGGTCGGCGTTAGCGCTGCTGCGCAGTCTGGCCAGCAGTCCGGCGGCAGCGGCGGCGACGTTGCGCACGCGCTCCGCCACGGTCGAGACGGAGGACGCCGACGAAGCCGATCTCATCGGGGAGCGCGCGGTGCTGGACTTGGATGACGTGGATGGCGAGATGTTGGACGCAACGCCCGGCGCGGATGAGGGTGAAGGCGTGGCAGGGGGAGAGCGAGAACGACTGCTGCGGATGGCGCGGCGGGCGGACGCGCTACAAGGCCCCAAGGAGGATGCCAAGCTACGCCAGGCCATCGAGTTGGTCAGAGGGTTGCTCAAGGATGGCTACCAGCCAATCCTCTTCTGCCGTTTTATCGCCACCGCCGAGTATGTGGCGGAGGAATTGCGCGCGGCACTGCCCAAGAGTGTCGAAGTGGCGGCGGTGACGGGATTGCTGCCGCCGGCCGAGCGCGAGCAGCGGGTGGCGCAATTGGGCGAGCATCCCCAGCGGGTGCTGGTGGCGACCGACTGCCTGAGCGAGGGTATCAATCTGCAAGAGCACTTTACCGCGGTCATTCACTACGACTTATCTTGGAACCCCACCCGCCACGAGCAGCGCGAGGGCCGCGTGGACCGCTACGGGCAGGCCGCGCCTACGGTGCGCACGGTCACGTATTACGGAACCGACAATCAGATTGACGGCCTGGTGCTGGATGTGTTACTGCGCAAACATAAGACCATCCGCAGTTCGTTGGGGATTTCGGTGCCGATTCCAGCGAATACCGGCGAGGTGGTGCAGGCGTTGATGCAAGGGTTGCTGCTGCGTGGCGGCCAGGTCGCATCGGACGGGCGGCAGTTGTCGTTGTTCGACGTGAGTGGCGACATCTACAAGGAACTGCACGCCAAATGGGACAATGTGACGGCGCGCGAGAAGCAGTCACGCACGCTCTTTGCACAGCGGACACTGCGGGTGGAAGACGTCGCCCGTGAGTGGAACGCGGTCCGGGCGGCCATCGGCGCGGGTGTGGACGTGGGACATTTCGTGGAGACGGTGGTGCGCCTCCACGGCGGAACGGTGAGCCACAAGCCGCGCCACGTTGACATCGCCCTGCCCAACCACGCGGCCCTGCGTGAGGCAGTCAGCGACGGCGACCGGTTCGCCGCCTGCTTCGAGTTGCCCGCACCGGAAGGCGCGCGCTATCTCACGCGCACCCATCCCGTAGTGGAAGGGTTGGCGACTTATGTGATGGAAACGGCGCTAGATTCTCTCCCCCCCTTTGCTTCCCCCCCAGTGGGGGGGATTGAGGGGGGGCGCATCGCCCGGCGCAGCGGCGCAATTCGCACGCGGGCGGTCACGATCCGCACAACGCTGCTGCTCCTGCGCTTGCGCTACCATCTCGTGACGCAGCGAGATGGGCAAACGGTGGAGTTGCTGGCGGAGGATTGCCAGACGGTCGGCTTCACCGGCGCGCCGGAGGCGGCGGAATGGCTCGCGCCGGACGAGGTCGAGGCATTGCTGAACGCCGAACCCGCGGCCAACATCGCCGCACAGCAAGCCACGACGTTCCTGCAGCGCGTGCTGGACGGTTTCGATGCCTTGCGTCCGCATCTGGATGACGTAGCGCGTGATCGCGGCGCAGACTTGTTGGCGGCGCACCAGCGCGTGCGGACGGCAGCTCGGATCAAGGGCGTGCGCGTAGATGTCCGTCCTCACTTGCCCCCGGATGTGCTAGGGGTATACGTGTTATTGCCGGCAGGACAATGAAAATGAACGAGGAAGAAACGCTCGTCGCAGAACTTGAGTGCCTGGGGATTCGCTATCTCTCACGGCAGACAGCCTTGCGGGTGACGCAGACGCGCCCACCCGATGTGCTGTTGGCCGACTTGATACGCCAACCGAGCGCGCGGGTGCGCACTGCCGTTATTGCAGTCTTGCTGGCGCATCCTGAATATGCGGAGGCGGTCCCGGCGGCTTTGCGACGCCTTTCGACGCACGAACGACTGCTATTGGAGTTTTTCTACACAGCCGCAATGTTGCTGCAAAGAGAATATGCCGAACGCTTGCAGCACTTTGTCGTCCCACGTTGGCGGTGGTTGCCGCCCTTGCCAGAAACAACAGGCGCGTGGACGCTGCCAGCCGAGGGCAGTTCCCGTGAAAAACTCGCGGCGCTGGGTCAGGCGCAGCGCCGGTGGACACAAACAGCGGTGAATTGGCCTGGCACTTACGAAAATGTCGCCCGCCATCTATTGCGCCATTGGGAACTGGAGGAACAATGGAAATCATAACCGTCAATACACTCCATACTTTTCTGCAAGCGTTGGGAGAACGGTACACCCAACCGGGCACACTCTATCTTCTAGGTGGTTGCGCCTTATGCCTGTTGGGAAATCCGCGCGCCACCCAAGATGTAGACTATATGGTGGAACTAGAACCGGAAACGGCCCAGGCCTTTCAAGATGTCGTGGATGGGTTAGCTGCCGAGATGCAGCTTGACCTGGAGGTCGTCCCACTAGCGGAGTTTGTTCCCTTGCCACCACAAGCGCGGGAACGTCGAAGGTTGATCGGGCGTTATGGACAACTGGATGTGTACGTTTTCGACTTGTACAGTATCGCGTTGAGTAAGATCGCTCGTGGGTTTGAGTCTGACCTTGAGGACGTTGAATTTCTGCTGCGACAAGGGTTGATCGAATGGGCAGAATTGGAGCGTCATTTCGAGGCGGTATTGCCGTATGCGATCCAGACCGATATTATTCCAACTGAGTTCCGCGCCTATTTCGAAGAAATTCGACGACGGTGGGGAGTGACAGGGTGACGGATTCGCCAGACCAACGGGAACCTGACTTAACCGCGATGCTGACCCTAATCGATGCTTTTGATGCCCTGCATTTGGAACATCAAGGCAAGCGATTCGAGGCGATGCAGCAAGCCCTAGTCGCTTTTGAGGCACAAAGAAGCCTTCGGCGGCACACGGTGTGGTTCAATACTTTCTCATTGCTCGATGTGGGGACAGATGAGGTAAGACATAGTGCGTTCCTGGCCTGGCTGCTGGATGCCGACGCCGGACACGCACAGGGCGACTTGTTCCTCAAGGCTTTTCTGGCGACGTGTCGCCCGGCTATTGATCTGGTGCTGCCAGCGCATTATCACGTGCAAACCGAGTTCGCCGGAGTCGAGTCTATCGTTGACATTGTGATGTATCAGGCCGGTACATTTCTACTCTATATTGAAAACAAAACGGTAAGTCCGGCCATGCCCGATCAACACGACCGCGAGTTTAGGGATATGCGCCGTCTTGGTGAAACTTTGGGAGTTCCTCCTGAAGCGCAGTATGCGATTTTTCTGACACCGCGGGGACGTAGGGCGTTTGGCCATTCTGCCTCACGCTGGCATCGCGTCGCGTATCGAGAATTGGCGGCGACACTGGATGAAGTGGTCTCCACAGTCGCAGAAACCAAGACGCGCTACATTGTGCAGGATTGGCTCGATACACTGACGGACTTTGCCGGAACATGGAGAAAAACGATGACAGGATTTTCAAATGAGAGCTTGCTGGTCGCGGAGCACTGGAACACAGTCCTGGATATCATTCGCGCCAAAGAGAATCTGGATAGAGAATTGACCGAGTTGCTATTCTCCATTGAAGCCGACCTGGAAGTCCTGGATTGGTGGGATCGGGATTGGCAATTCAGACGCTATAGAAATGAAATCTACATTTTTAACACCCATTGGCTTAACGCAGAAGGACGGACTGTACTTTACGTGGGTGTTTACTGCTTTGATGCGGCGCATGTCTTTGAGTTGAACACACCTCCACAATTCTATGTTATGGTCCGAAAAGGCTATAGTGCTTTGAATCAGAAGATGCTGGAATTGACGCGAGAAGCAGGCCATGCTGTTACTGATGGCCATCGCCATTTCATTCGCCGTGACCTTCAGAAATGCGCGACCGAGCGCGAGGCTGCCATCGCATATCCCGACAGTGTGCGCCAGCAGATCATAGACTTGTTTACCGAGTTCGCGACGGAGATGATGCGTTTCGATGACACCATCCAACGGTATATTGCCGATGCAGAAGCATCATAACGGGGAGTTGAGATTTCAATGAAGACAATCTCCCGCACAACGTTCACCACGGTCAAAACCGAGGGCGGTATTCTCCCCGCCGATCTGTTGCAGCGCATCGCCGAGGGACGCGACCTGGAAGGCTTGCGCCCGGAGGACTATCACCTGTACGCCGGCGAGCGGCTGAACGAGGCGATCAACCGGGCGTGGAACCGTTGTCTGGGCGCGTGGCAGGCGTTCGACGCGCAGCGCGCCCGCCTGCCCGAAGCCGACCGGGGCACCACCGTCACCCGCGAGCGTTGGCTCCTCGTCCTCTTCCAAGAACTCGGCTATGGCCGCCTGCAATACATCGGCAGCCTCTCGCTGGAACCGGCAAATCAGCGAACCGGCGAATCTCCCATCCACAACCAAAAATCAAAAATCGAAAATCCAGTCTATCCCATCAGCCACCTCTGGCAGCAAACGCCGATTCACCTGGTCTCCTTCCGCCAGGAGTTGGACCGCAAGGGCTTCGAGAGCCGCAGTCCCCATAGCCTGATGCAGGAATTCCTCAACCGTTCCGACGATTACCTGTGGGGCATCGTGAGCAACGGGCTGCGCCTGCGGGTGCTGCGCGATAACGTGAGCCTCACCCGCGCGGCCTTTGTGGAGTTCGACCTGGAAGCGCTGTTCACCGGCGAGCATTACGCCGATTTTGCCTTGCTGTGGCTGCTGTGCCACCAGAGCAGAATGGAACTCCCCTCCTCAATCCCCCCCACAGGGGGGGAGGCTGGAGTTTCCCCCCCTGTGGGGGGGACGGAAGGGGGGGCGTGCTGGCTGGAACGTTGGTCGCAGGTGGCGACGGAGCAGGGCGTGCGGGCGCTGGACGCGCTGCGCGACGGCGTCCAGGAGGCCATCAGCGCGCTAGGACAGGGTTTCCTCGCACACCGGGCCAACACGGACTTGCGCGCGCGGCTCAAATCCGGCGCCCTGACCACGCGGGACTACTATCGCCAGTTGCTCCGCGCGATCTACCGGCTGATTTTCCTCTTCGTCGCCGAAGACCGGGAGTTGTTGTTGGTTCCAGACCTGTCAGGTTTCGGAAAACCTGACAGGTCTATGTACGAGAAATACTACTCCGTTACCCGTCTGCGCGATATGGCCGCTTCCCTGCGCGGCGGGCCGCACGCGGATTTGTACCAGGGGCTGCGAAGGCTGTTCACGCTCTTGCGGGAGGGATACGCGCCGCTTGGCTTGCCGGCGTTGGGCAGCTTCCTCTTTTCGGCGGCGGCGACGCCCGACCTGGATGCGGCAGAGTTGACGAACGCCGCATTGCTGGAAGCCATACGCACGCTGACGTTGACCACCGAGGGTCACGTGCGCCGCTCGATAGACTACCGCAACCTCGGTTCGGAGGAACTGGGTAGCGTCTACGAAAGCCTGTTGGAACTCCACCCGCAGATCAACGTGGACGCGGCAACCTTCACGCTGGCAATCACCGCCGGCTCCGAACGCAAGACGACGGGCAGTCACTATACAGCGACACCCTTGATTCAGGAACTGTTGGATTCGGCGCTGGAACCGGTCGTCGCAGATCGGTTGGCGCGCGTGAAACGTGAAGGCCAGACTTCAGGATTTACGTTTAGCGATGCTGAAGAAGCACTGCTCAGTATCAAACTCATCGACCCTGCCTGCGGTTCCGGGCACTTCCTGGTGGCGGCGGCGCACCGGCTAGCCCATCACCTGGCGCGCGTTCGCACAGGTGACGCCGAACCCGCGCCCGCCGACCTGCGCGCGGCGCTGCGCGACGTGGTGCGCCATTGCATCTACGGCGTGGACCTCAACCCGATGGCGGTGGAGTTGTGCAAGGTGGCGCTGTGGATGGAGACGCTCGATCCCGGCAAGCCGCTATCGTTTTTGGAGCGCAACATTCAGTGCGGGAACAGCCTCTTTGGGGCCACGCCCGCACTGTTGCACCGGGGGATTCCCGACGACGCCTTCGCGCCACTGACCGGCGACGACAAAGCCGTGTGCAGCGAAGCGCGCAAGCAGAACAAGCAGGAACGCAGCGGGCAACTGAGCCTCTTCCGCCCCGACATGCAGCCGTGGGAACGCCTGGGGAACCTGGCCGAGGCGCTGTTGGAACTGGCCGCGCCGGAGGAAACGCTGGACGACGTGCGCCGCAAGGAGGAACGCTACGCCGACATGGTCCGTTCGGCGGGCTACCGCCACGGCCAACTCCTGGCCGACGCCTGGTGCGCGGCCTTCGTCTGGCCCAAGGACAAGGCCACGCCCTACGCCCTCACCGAGGAAACCTTCCGCCGCCTGGAACGCAATCCCTACGACCTGCCCAAGTGGATGGAAGCCACGATTGCACAGTTGCGGGAGCGCTACGCCTTCTTCCACTGGCATCTGGCTTTTCCGGGCATTTTTACCCCCAAGCCCTCACCCCCGGTCCCTCTCCCAGAGGACGAGGGGAGCGAGGATGTGACCGGCTGGAAGGGCGGTTTCGATGTGGTGGTGGGCAACCCACCGTGGGAACTCATTAACTTGATGGAAAAGGAGTTCTTTGCTGACAAAGCCCCTGAGATTGCAGGGGCACGCTCTGGTGCAGAGCGAAAGAGGATGATTCAAACACTGCAAAAAGACGATCCAGCTTTGTATCAGAGTTACTTGGATGCTTTGCGGGATAGTGAAGGAGCCAGCGCTTTTTTCAGCAACAGTGGTCGTTATTCGTTGTCCGCCAGAGGACGTATCAATCTTTACCAAATCTTCGCGGGACTGGCACGGCAGTTGCGGAGCGAGCGTGGGCGTGTGGGCATTGTTGTGCCCACCGGCATCGCCACCGATTACTACAACAAGGACTTCTTCGGCGCGTTGGTCGAAGGTTGCGAACTGGCGAGCCTCTACGACTTCGAGAACCGCGCCGGTTTGTTCCCGGCAGTGGATAGCCGGATGAAATTCTGCCTGCTCACATTGACCGGTCCCGAAGCGCCCGTGGACGCCGCCGATTTCGCCTTCTTCTTGCACCAACCGGAGCAGTTGCGCGACCCGGAGCGCCGCTTCACCCTCACCGTCGCCGACTTCCGCCGCATCAACCCCAACACCCAGACCTGCCCTGTCTTCCGCACCCGTCGCGACGCTGAGTTGACCCGCGCCATCTATGCCCGCGTGCCTGTTCTGCTCAACGAAGCCACCGGTCAAAATCCTTGGGGTGTATCATTCAAGCAAGGTTTGTTCAATATGACCAGTGACTCCGGCCTCTTCCGCACGCGGGAGCAGTTAGAGGCAGATGTTTGTACTTCATCTGGCAATCGCTTTGTATGTGGCGAGGAGACTTATTTGCCATTGTATGAAGGGCGAATGATCCACCATTTCGACCATCGAGCAGTTTCCGTAGGGATAAACACTGAAACACAATTTCGTTCTGGTGTCTCCATTGACACAACCATAGAAGAGCATGCTAATCCAAGATTCATGACTTTGCCGCGCTATTGGGTAGCCGAACCAACTACTCGTAACGCAATAAGCGAGTATCCCAACCCATGGTTTTTCGTCTTCAAAGATATTACTAGTCCAACTAATGAACGTACTTTTATTGGTACGTTACTCCCGTTTGTAGCGCTGGGCAATTCTTTACCTGTTTTACTGTTTGGCGATGAATTAGGTGTATTACAAATTACTGGCTTTGTAGGCAATGTGGCTTCGTTTACTTTTGACTTCATGGCACGACAGAAGTTAGGTGGGGTTCATGTCAATTTCTATTTGCTAGAACAACTCCCTGTCCTTTCCCCATCCACCTACGACCAACCCTGCCTGTGGACGGGCGCGGATCACGCATCACGCATCACATATCAGGCCTTCATCCTCCCCCGCGTCCTCGAACTCACCTACACCGCCTGGGATTTGCAGCCCTTCGCGCAGGAGTGCGGCTACGACGGCCCGCCCTTTGTCTGGGACGAGGAACGCCGCTTCCTGCTGCGCTGCGAATTGGACGCCGCGTACTTCCACCTCTACGGCATCGCGCGCGACGATGTGGATTACATTATGGAGACCTTCCCCATCGTCAAACGCAAGGATGAGGCCGCGCACGGAGAATACCGGACAAAGCGCGTTATTTTGGAGATGTACGATGAAATGGCGCAGGGCGCGTATCAGACACGCTTGGATCCGCCGCCGGCCGATCCACGGGTGGCGCATACCGGCGAGCCGCCGGCGTATTTGCGCGAGTTGTGGGCGGGGCAGAAGAAAGCGGCGGGCGGCAGTCAGCGATCAGCCGTCAGCGGTCAGCCTGCCAGAACGCAAAAACCGGTTGTCCAGGCTGAGTCACGCCCGTCCGCGCTAGAAAGCAAAGCGGCTGCACCGGCTACGCTGCCTTTACCTTCAGAACAAGGTCGCACACAACCCGCGGCAGCCCCCGCATCCGCCAAGCCGAGGAAAGTGTGGGGCGCGGGGCAATCGGTCACCGAGCGGGTGGCGCAGGTGCGCGCCCTGGGACGCGACGCCTCGCCGGATGCCATCGTCGAGCTTGCCGTCGCCCTCGGCGATCCCGACGCGAACGTCTGCTGGCTGGTCAGCAGCACGCTGGAACGGATCGGTGGGCCGCAGGTCGTCGCGACGCTGCTGGCCTTGCTCAAACGCCGCGCGCCTGTCGATGCTCGCGTGGAAGCCATCGCTATTCTGGTAAGGTTGGGTGATGTTCGCGTGCGGCCTGCGCTGGCGCAGCTCGCGGAGGATGAGGAGGTGGATGAGAGAGTTCGGGAGGCGGCAAGCGAGGCGCTCGCCAAGATGTGAGTAAATTTTCCAAATTTCCGTCGGTTTCGGTTCACTGGAAGGAGATTTGAGATGAAAACACGCATTGTGAGTCTGTTGAGCTTATTTGTGATTATGGCGCTGCTTGCGCCGGTTGGCGCATCCTCTATCGCAGCTGAAGCCGTTAGTGCGCCGACCTTACCGACGGCCGTTCTAGAAACTGCGGCTCAATCTCCCGTGAACGAAGCTGCGACACGGGCACGGGTGGAGCAATCGTATGGGCAACTTTCGCTCATCTTCGTCGAGAACCAGGGGCAACTCAATGAGCAAGTGGCCTACTACGTTCAGGGTGGCGACAAGGACATCTACTTTACATCG
>Ga0123333_10003001_pt1 | contig 16659 bp, 13 predicted proteins | sample BioC12SIPDNA_3_FD_89957 | JGI IMG/M metagenome (GOLD analysis project Ga0123333, IMG submission 89957) | Anaerobic biogas reactor microbial communites from Washington, USA - Biogas_R2_B C12 SIP DNA | ecosystem: Engineered > Bioreactor > Anaerobic > Unclassified | place: Washington, USA... | reverse complement strand
GGGGCACTCGGACACGCCGTACACGACGTCGCACGTGACCTCGGGGTGCTCCACCCCGATCGTCACGAGCTGCGCCAGGTCGCGCGCGCTGGTCCACAGGCGCAGCACCCGCCCGTCGCCCACGCCCTTGTCGGCGTTGCCGATGCGCACGATCAGCGTGCGGGTCCCGTAGCGCCGCGCGTAGGCGCGGCAGGCCACCTCCCCGAAGGCCTTGCCGAGCGCGTAGACGCCGTCGGGGGCGAGCTCGGCGTCGTCGCCGGGGAACGCGTCCGCCGGATGGAGGCCGAGCACGTGGTGGCTGCTGGCGTACACGAGGCGCGGCACGCCGTGCCGCCTGATGGCGTCGAGCACGTTCATCGTCCCGAGGAAGTTCGCGTCGAGCGAGTCGGCGAACCTCAGGTCGAGGCCGTGCACGCAGGCCAGGTGCAGTACGGCGTCCACGCCCGCGGTGGCGGCGTCGACGGACGCGAAGTCCGCCAGGTCGCCGACGACCACGCTCTCGCCCTCCCGCGGGTCGGGGGCGGGGACGCGGTCGTGGAGGCGGAGGTCGAAGCGGTGGCGCAGGTACGGCCTCAGCGCCGTGCCCACGCGCCCGGCCGCGCCGGTGACCAGCACCAGGGGCCGCTCACGCGACGCGGTCACCCCCGCGCTCCGAGGGCGCCGGCGAGCGGCCGGTCGGTCGCGGTCACCGCGGGGCCGCGTCGGGCGACGGTCGGGGCCAGGGTGCGGCCCCACACCGAGGAGCCGCGTCCCCGACGCCGATTGACGCCGCCCGCCACGCCACATAGGCTGCACGGCGAGCACGACGCTGGCAGCCGACACGCGGCGGCGCGACGCGGGGGAACGCGAGAGGACACGGGACCTTGGACATCAGACCCATCGACGAGCAGCGGCGACAGGCGATGATCGCCACGGTGACAGCGTACTTCGAGGCCTGCAACGCCGCCAGCCGCGAGCGCTTCGCGGCGGTCCTCGCCGCGGACTGCGTCCACTACTTCCCGCCGGGCGCCGGCGGCCCGTACCGCGGCCGCGACGCGATCGCCGACCTGTGGATCGGCTTCGTGAAGCGCGTCGGGTCGCGCTGGACGATCGACAGGCTCGTCTGCGACGGCGAGCAGCTCTGCATCGAGTGGACGCACTTCAAGCCCGGCGCGGCCGAGCGCATCCGGGGCTCGGAGTGGTACGAGTTCGGCGACGACGGCAAGATCACGGCCATCTGGGCGCACTACGCCTCCCCGCGCGACCCCGCCAGGCCGGCGAACGAGCTGGAGGGCTTCCCGTACGTGGAGCACGGGTACCCCGGCGAGGCGCCCGAGCTCGACCCCCGGCTCGAGGCTGAGCGCGAGCGCAACCTCGGCGCCGAGGGCGCGGCGTGACGCCGGACCTGAGCCCCCTCGACCCGGAGACGCGGCGCCTCCTGGCGGAGACCAGCGCGGCGACGCTGGCGACCGTGCTGTTCGTCCACGGTCTGAAGAACCAGGTGCCTACGGGCGTGAGGCGCCTGCGCCCCGGTGGACCGCGCATGGTGGGTGTCGCCCGCACGCTGCGCTACATCGCGGCCCGCGACGACCTCGAGACGCTCGAGCTGTGGAAGCGCGACGACAACCCCCAGCGGCGCATCGCCGACGAGATCGGACCCGGTCAGGTGCTCGTCATCGACGCTCGCGCCGAGCAGCGCGCCGGCACCATGGGGGGCATGCTGGTCGCGCGCATGCAGGCCAGGGGCGCGGCCGGCATCGTCTCCGACGGACCGTTCCGCGACGGGCCGTTCATCGCCGGGCTGGCGATGCCGAGCTACGCCAGCGGCTACCACGCGAACACGAACCTCGTCGCCCACCACCCAGAGGACATCGACCTGGCGGTCACCTGCGGCGGGGTGCAGGTGCGGCCGGGCGACGTCGTCTGCGGGGACGACGAGAGCGTCGTCGTGATCCCGCGCCGCCTCGCGGCCGACGTGGCCAGGGAGGCGCACGTCAAGGAGCGCGAGGAGGCGTGGATCGAGCGGCAGATCCTCGCGGGCGCCCCGGTCGCCGGGACCTACCCGATGAGCGCCGAGACGCGGGAGCGGTACGAGCGCGAGGCCGGCGACGAGCGAGGCGGCTGAACCGCCGCGTCGGCGGGCCGGACGGCCGTGTACTCAGGCCTCCGACGGCGGCGCCTCGAGAGAACGCGTCTCGGTCGCGAGGCTCGGTGAGAGCTTCACGCCCCTCACACGCCGGAGAAGGCCGAGAAGCCGCCGTCGATCGGCACCACGACGCCGGTGACGAAGCGGCTGGCGTCGCTCAGGAGCCAGACCAGGGCGCCCAGCAGCTCGTCGGCCTCGCCGAACCTGCCCATGGGCGTGTTGTCGATGATCGTGCGCCCGCGCGGGGTGAGCTCGCCGCTCGCGTCGAAGAGCAGGGCCCGGTTCTGCTCGGCGACGAAGAACCCCGGCGCGATCGCGTTCACCCGCAAGCCAGGGCCGTGCTGCTTCGCGAGGGTGGTCGCCAGCCAGCGCGTGAGGTTCTCGACCGCGGCCTTGGCGGCCGAGTAGCCGGCGACGCGGGTGATCGCCTGCGCCGCCGCCATCGAGGAGACGTTCACGATCGCCCCGCGGCCCCCCGCGACCATGGGCTCGAGGAACACCTGCGTCGGCAGCAGCGTCCCGAAGAAGTTGAGGTCCATGACCTGGCGCATCGCGCCCTCCTCGAGCTCGAGCACCGACTGGTCGGGCCGCAGCGTCGCGCCGGGCTGGTTGCCGCCGGCCGCGTTCACGAGGAGGTCCACCGAGCACCAGTCGCGCAGCAGCTCGTGCCGCACCCGCTCCAGCGCGGCGCGGTCGAGCACGTCGGCGGGCGTGGCGCGCGCCTCGCCGCCGGCGGCCCTGATCTCCTCGGCCAGCGCCTCGGCCACCTCGGCGCGCCGGCCGAGCACGGCCACGCGCGCCCCGGCCGCGGCGACCCCCTTGGCCATCACGCTGCCTAGCACCCCGGTGGCGCCGGTGATGACGCACACCTTGCCGTCGAGCCGGTAGTCGGGTCGGTAGGCGGCCAGGCCGCCGGTCACTCGCTCGTCACTGCCGTTCATCGTCGTCGACTTCCTCCCAGCCGTCGGCCGCCCCGGGACCGACCGGGGCGAAACGGAACATCCCGTACTCGGCTCCGAACAGCGTGTCGTCGCCGGTGTCGCGCGCCACCCGCCACATCGCGGCGGCCATGGAGCGCTTGAGCTCCCGGGCCTCGGGCCTGCGCGCCAGGTTCTCGAGCTCATGCGGGTCGGTGGCGAGGTCGTAGAGCTCGTCATCGTCGAACCCGTTGAACACGTACTTGTGGTCGCCGCGCCACACGATGCGCTGCGTGTAGCGCAGCCGCTGGCCGTGGAACTCGGCGTAGGCCTGGGCGTCGTCGGCGCGGCCTGCGGGGCTCGCGTCCCCTCCCGGGCCGGCCGCGCCAGCCGAGGCGCCTGGCGCGCCGACCGCGGCGCCGACGTCCGGCCCGCCCCGCACCAGGGGACTGAGGTCGCGGCCGTGGCCGCCCCAGTCCTCGCCCAGCAGCAGGCGCATCAGGGTCCTCCCGACGTCGAGGAGGCTCACCGGCTCCGTGACGACAGTCCCGGGCGCCACGCCGGGGCCCCGCACGACCAGCGGCACCTTGTAGGCCTCCTCGAACGGCGCGACGCCCTTGAGGAACAGCCCGTGGGCGCCGAGGTAGTCGCCGTGGTCGGAGGTGAACACGACGTAGGTGTCCGCCTTCCCGCCGGCCTCGTCGAGTGCGGCCAGGAGCCGGCCGAACTGGTCGTCCACGAGGGAGCAGGCGGCGTAGTAGCAGGCGATCGCCTGCCGCACCTGCGTCTCGCTCAGCCCCTGCCACGCCTCGGCGATGCGTCGGTAGACGGCGGGGCGGTCGGCGAGGGGGTCGCCGAACGAGGCGGGCAGCTCGAGCGCGGCGGGGTCGTAGCGCTCGTAGAGCTCCCGCGGGACCACGTAGGGGTCGTGCGGCGCCTCGGTGCTCACGAACAGCGCCCACGGCTCCCCGCTAGCCTCGGCGCGCCGCAGGTAGTCGATGCCGCGGTCGACGAGGTACGCCTCGCGGCTCGCGGACGGGTCGTCGTCCGTCACCCCGGCGAGGAGGAAGGGGCGGTAACCCGGCTGCTCGACCGCGACGCGGGGGTCGAGGGGCCCGTCGTGGGAGGCCACGCCGGTGAGGCGCAGGTCGACCTCGTACTCGTCGATGCCGAAGCGCTCCAGCTCGTCGCTGCGCTCGACGTGCCACTTGCCGAAGTAGCCGACGCGGTAGCCGGCCGCCTTCAGCCGCGAGGTCCACAGCTCCACGCCATGCGCCAGGTCGGCCTGGGTGGGCGGCACCGCGTGCGTGACGTCGGTGACGCCGTGGGCGTGTGGCAGCAGGCCGGTGAGGAGGCTCGCGCGCGTCGGCGAGCAGATCGGGTTGGGCGCGTAGCAGCGCTCGAACCGGGCGCCCTCGGCGGCCAGCGCCTGCAGGTGCGGGGTGAGGCAGGGACCGCCCGCCCGCACCGTGTCGGCGCGCTGCTGGTCGGTGATCAGGAACAGCAGGTTCGGGCGGCGGGCCCGCTCGGTCCCGCCTCCCGTCGGCACGCCGCCGCTCACCTGGCCGCCGCTCCTTCCGACCGCGCCGCGCCCGCCGAGCGCGCGGCGGCCAGCAGCGGTCCGGCCCGGTGCGCCAGCCACGCGGCCTGGGCGAGCATCGCGGCGGTCAGGGCGACCATGCCGACGTAGAGGCCGGTGACCCCGCCCCAGAGGACGCCGGCCCCGAGCAGCACGGCTCCGGTGACGAGGAACACCAGCACCGACTCGAGGATCGCGCGCGTGCGCTGGCCGTGGATGATCACGCCCTGGTACCAGCTCGTCAGCAGCCTCAGGCCGGGGACGGCGAGGCCCAGCCACAGCCCGACCACCGCGAGGTCGACGAGGGCGCCGGTCAGGCCCGCCACCCCGCCGAACCAGGCGCGCGCCAGCGGGGTCGCGACGACGGCCACGAGCAGCAGGGTCAGGGCCGCGGCGGCGGCCCGCGTGACGCGGCCGAGGAGACCCGCCGCGCCGGGCCTCTCGAGCAGGCTGATCACGACCTCCGTGTACGCCAGCGCCGGGCTCTGCAGGATCACGAGCAGGCTGAAGAGCACGGGCCACACCGCCAGCGACTCGAGCGGCAACGGCATGCGCCCGAGCACGACGGTGACGAGGGTCTGCACGAACATCGTCAGCACGGTCATCAGCACCAGCGGCGCGTAGAAGGAGGCGAAGCGCGCGAGCGTGAGCGCCTCCGCCCGTAAGTCCCGGGCGGGCAGCCTGCCGGGCATCGCGAGGGCGAAGCGCAGCAGGTTGTAGCCGAGCTCACCGAGCACGCCGACGATGATCGCCACGGCGGCTAGCTGGGCGCCGGGCAGCCAGCCGTTCGCCGACCCCACCAGCATGACGCCCGTGCCCAGGCCGAGGCGCAGGACCGCGCCGGTGATCACGACGCGCGCGTGCCCGAAGCGGATCATCACGCCCTGCAGGAACCGACGCGCCCCGGTGCCGAACGTCCACGGCAGCATCACGACCAGGGCCACGCGGGCGGCCGCGGCCACCGGCTCCGGCACGCCCATCGCGCCGCGGACGACCACGTCGTAGAGGGGCGTCAGCGCGACGAGCGCGTGCAGCGCGGTGAGGGCCGCGACGAGCCCGCCGCCGTAGCGCGCCAGCGTCGCGAACGTGCGGCGGTCGCGGGCCAGCGCCGTCGCCGTGGGCAGCAGCGCCGTCGAGGGCGCCTGCACCAGCGTCGAGACCGCGAACACGACGCCCCAGGCGGCGAGCTGCACGGTCGGGTCCGGCATGCGCGCGACGATCGCCGCGAACACGGTCAGCTCGGCCGTCATCAGCAGCCAGCCGCCGGCGAGCGGCCACCACTGCCGCAGCGCGACGCCGACGGTGAGCGGCGCTGCGGCCGGCGCGGCGGGCAGGCCCCGCCTCTCCTCCTCGGCCAGGGCCGGTTCGCTCAGCGGGTCACCTCGGCGAAGTCCCAGCCGTTGCCCTCGCACACGGCCCGCACGTGGTCGTCCCACGTCGGCTCTTGCGCGGGCCTGCCGCCGGGGAAGCAGTCGACGACGAGGTAGCGCAGCGGCTCGTCGCCGACGCACGGCACGCGGTGGAGCGTGCCCGGCGGGATGCGCACGAGGTCGCCCGGCGCGAGCTCGCCGACGGCCTCGGCGTCGGGGCCCACCTCCAGGCGGCCGCGGCCCGAGAGCACGTAGAAGACCTGCTCGGTGTCGGGGTGCTCGTGGAGCGGCGGCGACTCCCCGGGCTCCATCACGGTTATGAAGGCCTCGCTGGCCACGGCCTCGGCCCGGTCCATCACGAGGAGGTTCGCGTGGGTGGGGAAGCGGTACCGCTTGGTCCGCGCGGTCGGGAAGACGTACCTCACGGCCGCGCCCGCGACCCGGCGGCCTGCCCCGCGGCGGTAGCGAGGAGGGGCGCGACGCGGGCGGCCGAGTCGGGGTCGAGGTAGAGCCTCGCGTGCCCGACCGTGCGCAGCACGGAACCGGGGCGGTCCTCCGAGACCGGCAGCGTCAGGCAGTCGTGGACGGCGTTCGCCTTGCGTGCCTCGGGCACGATGCACAGCACCTGCTTCGCGGCCAGCAGCGCCGGGATCGTCAGCGTGATCGCGTGGGTCGGGACCTCGTCGAGGGAGTCGAAGTGACCCTCGCCCAGCTGCTGCCGGCGGCTGACCTCGTCGAGCTTGATGGCCTTGACCCAGACGGGGTCGTCGAACTCGGCGTAGGGCGGGTCGTTGAAGGCCAGGTGGCCGTTCTCGCCCCAGCCGAGGGCGACGGCGTCGGCTGGGTGCTCGCGCAGCAGCCGCTCGTACTCGGCGCAGGTGGCGGCCACGCGCGCGGCGTCGCCGCTGATCGGGAAGAAGCGCGCGTCGACGTGACCCAGGAAGTGCTCGCGCAGGAAGCGCGGGAAGCTCGCCCTGTGGTCCGGGTCGATGCCGATGTACTCGTCCATGTGGAAGACGTTCACCCTGGCCCAGTCGACGTCGGGCGCCACGCGCAGCGCCCGCAGGAACGCGAGCTGCGAGTTGCCCGTCGCCAGGATCACGTTCGCGTGGCCGCGCTCGCGGACCGCGGCGCGGAGCAGCCGCGCCATGTCGGCGGCGGCGGCCGCGCCCATGGCGGCCTCGCTGTCGTACACCTCGACCGGCAGCCTGTCGACGAGCGCCCTCGTCACCGGTTCGACCCTGTCCGTCACGTCATCACTCCTTCTCCACGCCGCGGCGGCCCGCGGCGACGGTCAGCCGGCCACGCCGGCGCGCGCCCAGACGGTGCGGCCGGCGATCACGGTCCTCAGCGGCTCGAGCTCGGGCGAGTAGACGGCGAGGTCGGCGTCCTTCCCCGCCGCCAGGCTCCCCTTGCTCCCTGCCAGGCCTATCACGCTCGCGGGGTTGAGGCTCGCCATCCTCACGGCCTCGTGCAGCGGGAAGCCCGCGTCGCGGGTCAGCACGCGCAGCATGCCGTCGAGCAGCGTGCTGCTGCCGGCGAACGCGCTGCCGTCGGGCATCATGCCCACGCCGTCCCTGACGACGTAGCGCATCTCCCCCATCGTGAACTCGGAGCCGTCGGGCAGCCCCGCGCCGCTGGTCGCGTCGGAGACGACGCACAGGCGGTCGGGGCCGAGCGCGCGCCGCGCCAGCCTCAGCAGCGTCGGCGGGAGGTGCTTGCCGTCGGCGATGACCTCTCCGGTGAGCGTGTCCGACGCCAGCGACGCCTCGAGGATGCCCGGCACCCGGTACGGGCCGCGGCGGTAGGTGGTCGACTGCCCGCTCCACAGGTGGATCGCGTGCGAGAGCCCGCGCGCCTCGCAGCGCCGCACGTCCTCGTCGGAGGCCTCCGAGTGCCCGCCCGCGGCGACGATCCCGAGCCCTACGAGGCGCTCGGTCAGCGCCACGGCGCCCGGCAGCTCCGGGGCGAAGCTGAGGATCCTGATCACGTCGGCGTAGGCGAGGAGCTCCTCGGCCGAGCCGTCGTCGGGCGTCCTGAGGTTCGCGGGGTCCTGGGCGCCCGCCTGGGCGGCCGCGAAGTAAGGGCCCTCGACGTGGGCGCCGAGCACCCGGCAGCCGGCGTCCTCGCGTCCGAGCCATGCCCGTGTCGTCTCGAGGGCGCGGAGGATGTCGGGCATGGGCGCCGTCGAGGTCGTTGCCAGCAGCCCCGTGACCCCGCGCCGCGCCTGCTCGGCGAGGATCGTCGCGAACGCCGCGTCGTCGCCGTCGAGGAACGAGCGACCCAGCGCGCCGTGGGCATGGATGTCGATGAGGCCCGGCAGCAGGTAGGCGCCGCCGAGGTCCTCCCGGCGCGCGCCGTCCGGGACCTCCCCCGCGGCCGCGACGGCGACGATCTTGCCGCCGCGGGTGAGCAGCGCCTTGCCGTCCACGACGGCGTGCGGCAGCACGAGCCTGCCGCCGGTCCAGGCGACGAGCGGCGCCGCCTCCGCGCCCTGACCGTCCATAGCGGCGTCGGCGGCGCTCACGCCACGCGCTCCAGCTCGTCGATGCCGGGGAGGTCGAGCTCCTCGGCCCGGTGGCAGGCGACGTGGTGGCCCGGCCCGACCTCGCGCAGGACGGGCGTCTCGCTGCGGCAGACGTCGGTCGCGAACGGGCACCTGGGGTGGAAGTAGCAGCCCTTGGGCGGGTCGGCGGGGTTCGCGACCTCGCCCGGCAGGCCGCGCAGCGCTGCGCGCTTGTCGGGGTCGGGGACGGGCACGGCCTGCATCAGCGCCGACGTGTACGGGTGCCGCGGCCGGTGGAAGAGCTCCTCGGTAGGGGCGAGCTCGACGATCTTGCCCACGTACATGACGGCGACCCGGTGGCTGATGTGCTTGACGATGCTCAGGTCGTGGGCGACGAAGAGGTACGAGAGGTCGAGGCGCCGCTGCAGGTCGAGGAGCAGGTTCAGGATCTGGGCCTGCACCGAGACGTCGAGGGCCGAGACGGCCTCGTCGGCGACGACGAGCCGCGGCTCGAGCGCCAGGGCGCGGGCGATCACGACGCGCTGCCTCTGACCGCCGCTGAACGCGTGGGGGTAGCGGTGCATGTACTCGGGCCTGAGGCCTACGAGGTTCAGGAGCTCGGCGACGCGGTCCATGCGCTGCTGGCGGCTCTTCACCCCGTGCACGAGCAGGGGCTCGCCGATGATGTCGAGCAGGTTCTTGCGCGGGTTGAGCGACCCGAACGGGTCCTGGAACACGAGCTGCATCTGGCTCCTGAGGGGCCGCAGCTGGCCCTCGGAGAGCTTGGCCACGTCGACGACCTCACCGTTCGGCAGGCGGAACAGCACCTCGCCGGCGGTCGGGTCCACGGCGCGCAGCACGCACTTGGCCGTCGTCGTCTTGCCGCAGCCGCTCTCGCCCACGAGGCTGAGGATCTCGCCGTCGTGGACCTGGAAGCTGACGTCGTCGACGGCCCTGACGTGGCCGACCGTGCGCTTCAGGGGGCCCGCCTTGATCGGGTAGAGCTTCCTCAGGTGCCTGACGTCGAGGAGGGGCGCGCCGCCGGGTCCGCGCGCCTCGCGCGCCGCGCCGCCCGGGCTCGGCGCCGCGGGCACCGTGGCCTCGGGCGGTCTCGCCGCGGCGGTGGTCCTATTCCTCTCAGGCATCGTGGCCTCCCCCCTCGACCTCGTCGTGGTGGAGGAAGCAGGCGACGGGGGAGCGGCCGCCGGCGGCGCTGAGCGCGGGCACGCGCACGTCGCACCTGCCCGGCATGAAGTCGGGGCAGCGCGGGTGGAAGGCGCAGCCCCGCGGCCGGTGGAGCGGGTGCGGGATGCTGCCCGCCACCGTAGGCAGGGCGACGCGCGGCTCCGAGTGCAGGCTGGGCATGCTCTTCAGCAGCGCCCGCGTGTAGGGGTGGCGCGGCCGGTGGAAGATGTCGCTGACCGGCCCCTGCTCCATGACCTTGCCGAGGTACATCACGACGACGTGGTCGGCGACCTGGGCGATCACGCCGAGGTCGTGGGTGATGAACAGGATCGACGAGCCGTGGTCGGCCTGCAGCCGCTTGAGGAGCTCGAGGACCTGCGCCTGCGTCGTCACGTCGATGGCGGTCGTGGGCTCGTCGGCGATCAGCACGGACGGGTTGCACGCCAGCGCCATCGCGATGATCGCGCGCTGCCTGAGGCCGCCCGAGAGCTGCCACGAGTAGGCGGAGAAGCGCTGCTCGGGGCTCGGCATGCCCACCTCGCGCAGCTTCGCGATCGCGACCTCGCGCGCCCGCGCCTTCGGCATCGGCTCGTGGAGCCTTATCGCCTCGACGATCTGCTCGCCGATCGTGTGCAGCGGGCTGAACGACGCCATCGGCTCCTGGGGGATCAGGGCGATGTCGCCGCCGCGCACCTGCCGCATGCGCCGCCCCTGCGGCGGCAGCCGCGCCAGGTCGGCCTCGAACGGCTTGTAGCGCCGCCGCGCCTCGCCGACCGGCTCGGGCCGGCGGTAGCGGATCTCGCCGCCGACTATGCGGCCGGGCGGCTGGACGAGCCGGAGTATCGACTTCATCGTGATGCTCTTGCCGCAGCCGCTCTCGCCGACGATGCCGACGACCTCGCCGGGGTAGAGGTCGAAGCTGACGCCGTCGACCGCCCTGACGACGCCCTCGTCGAGGCGGAAGTGCGTCTTGAGGTCGCGCACCGAGAGCACGGGCTCGCCGCCGCGCTCCCGCTCGGACACGGCCGGCGATCGCGGGGCGGGCGCCGGGCTAGCTGCTGTACGGGTCGGCAGCGTCACGCAGACCATCTCCCAGGATGTTGAGGGCCAGCACCGTGACGATCACGAGCAGGCCGGGGATGAGGAGCCAGGGCGCGTTCACCACCGACTGCAGGTTCTGCGCCTCCTGGAGCATCACGCCCCAACTTATCGCCGGCGGCCTGAGGCCTAGGCCGAGGAAGCTGAGGAACGTCTCGTTGAGGATCATCAGTGGGATCGCCAGCGTCACGGCCGCGATGATGTGGCTAGTGAACGACGGCACCATGTGGGAGAAGATCACCCGCGACCGGCTCGCGCCCACGAGCCTGGCCGCCGTGACGAAGTCCTCCTCGCGCAGCGAGAGGAAGCGGCCGCGCACCTCGCGGGCGAGGCGCGTCCAGCCGAGCAGCGCGAGGATCACGGTGATCGCGAAGTAGACCCACGTCACGGGCCACGTGCGCGGCAGCGACGCCGACAGGGCCAGCCAGATCGGGATCGGCGGCAGCGCCTGCAGCAGCTCGATGAGGCGCTGGATCACGTTGTCGACCCAGCCCCCGAAGTAGCCGGAGACGCCGCCCAGGACGATGCCCAGCACGGTCGAGAGCGCGACGGCGACGAGGCCTATCGAGAGCGAGATGCGCGTGCCGTACATCAGCCGCGACCACTGGTCGCGGCCGAGCCTGTCGGTCCCGAGCAGGCGTGGCGTGTCGCGGCCGGTGGCGCCCTCGAACCCGAGGAGGTGACGGTCGGTGGGGATGAGGCCGAAGAGCCTGTAGGGGTAGCCACGCGCGAACAGGCGCAGCGGGTAGCGCGTCTCCTCGTCGAGCGCCCACTCCATGCGCAGGGTGCGCTGGTTGCGCTCGCCCCTCACCCCGTAGACGAACGGCCAGGTCACGCGGCCCTCGTGGAGCACGCGCACGGTCTGCGGCGGGATGTAGGCGTTGCTCGCGGCCGTGGCGTTGGGGTCCTGGGTGGCGAAGAACTCGGGCGCGAGGGCGATCAGCGCGACGACGGCGAACACCCAGAGGCAGGCGACGGCGAGCTTGTGCTTGCGGAAGCGCCACCAGGTCAGCTTCCAGGCCGGCGCCACGTAGACCGCGGGTCCGGCGGCCACGACCTCCGCGGACTCGCCGGCGCCGTCCGGCACCCTGTCGGTCTTCTCGACGGGCACGAGCTCGGAGCCGGGCTGCATGTCCATCTCAGGCCGCGTCCATGCGGATCCGCGGGTCGAGCACGGCGAGCAGGATGTCGGAGACGAGCGTGCCGATGACGGTGAGCACGCAGAAGATCAGGATGATCGTGCCGGCCAGGTACATGTCCTGCCCCACGAGGGCCCGCAGCAGCAACGGCCCGACCGTCGGCAGGCTCATCACGACCGAGACGACGAGGCCGCCGGAGAGGAGCTGCGGGAAGTACCAGCCGAGCGTGCTGACCACCGGCGCGATCGCGACGCGCGTGGGGTACTTCAGGACCAGCTTCCACTCGGGCAGGCCCTTGGCCCTGGCCATCTCGGCGTAGGGCTTGCCGAGCTCGTCGAGCAGGTTCGCGCGCACGACACGGGCGATCTGGGCGGTGCCGGCGACGCCCAGGACGATCATCGGGAGCCAGATATGCGACATGAGGTCGGCGAAGCGCGCCCACGACCACGGGGCCTGCGCGTACTCGGGGCTGAAGAGCCCGGTGACGCTCACGCCGAACCTGTCGAACGCGACCCACATCAGGACCAGCGCGAGCATGAAGTTGGGGGTGGCGAGGCCGACGTAGTTGAGGACCGTGAACAGGTAGTCCACGGCCGAGTACTGGCGCGTGGCCGAGACGATGCCGATCGGGATCGCGACGAGCCACGTGAAGATCAGGGAGCCCGTGGTCAGGGCCAGCGTGAGCAGGAGCCGCTCGCCGATCAGCTCGGCGTTGGAGCGGCGCCACTCCAGCGAGATACCGAGGTCGCCCTTGAGGAGGCTGCCGACCCACAGGAAGTACTGCTCGTAGATGGGGCGGTCCAGGCCGTACTGGCGTCTGAGGGCGTCGATCTGGGCCTGGTCGAGGGAGCTGCCGCCCTGCGCCAGCTCGGCGATGTAGCTGGTGAGGAAGTCGCCGGGCGGCGCCTGGATCAGCGCGAAGGCGATCACCGAGAACAGGAAGAGCATGAGCGGGACGATCGCCAGCCGCTTGAGTATGTACCAGTGCATCCGGTCTCCTCGGACCCGGTCATGTAGAGGCGGCGGGCGCGCCGCCCGGACGCATAATCACGTCCGGGCGGCGCGCCCCGTGCCTGTCAGCGGTAGAAGAACGTCTCGGGGCGGGCGTCCCCCGGCGTGCGGAGCGGCCAGTCGTTGGCCACCAGGTCGGGGACGTTCGCGAGGTTCGCGTTGACCACGACGACGCCCTGGATCATCGGCGTGAGGCCGACTGTGCCGATGCCGTAGAGCTGGTCGGCCACGAGGCGGTTGAGCTCCTGCGCCAGCTCGATCTGGCGGTCGGTACCGACCGTCTTCGCCTCCTCGATGATCTCGACGATGCGGGCGATCTCCGGGGTCGGCTCCCGGCCGCGCTCGCCGTCGGTGGCGTACCAGGTGCGCGACTCGACGGCGAAGATCGTCGCGGGGTCGCTGCGCGGGTCGATCTTCGGGTTGCCCGTGAACGGGAAGCCGCTGGTGTCCTCGTTCCAGATCTCCATGATCAGCTCGTTCGCGTCGCGCATCGTGAAGTGCGCGGTGCGCTCGCGGACCTGGACGTCCGTCGTGAGGCCGAGGTCGGCGAAGTCGCTGGCGATGAGCTGGGCGACGTCGGGCCAGGGGCCGAACGCCGGCACCACGGAGATCTCGAGGCGCAGCGGGGCGCCGCTCGGCAGCGTGCGCATGCCGTTCGGGCCGCGCTGCAGGCCGAGGCCGTCGAGGATCTCGTTGGCGCGCTCGGGGTCGAACTCGGTGTGCTGGAAGGCGTACTCGTCGCCCGGGTAGTACGGGTGCCACGGCGCCGCCACCGGCTGGCGGATCTCGCCGAGGCCGAGGAACGCCGCCTCGCGGATCTCCTCGCGGTCGATGCCGATCGAGAGGGCGATGCGGAAGTCGCGGTTCGCCAGCAGTTCGCCCAGCTCGGGGTCGATCGTGTACTGCTGGTTCACCCACAGCGCGGCGTCGTTGCCGCCGAACGTCGGCCAGGTGATCACGCGGTAGCCGGAGCGCTCGGCGTTCTCGACCAGCACCGGGTAGTTGGTCAGCTGGATGTGGCGGTCCTGCATGTCGAGCTCGCCGGCCACGGCCGCGAAGTTCAGGGCCTCGACGTCGGCGAAGAAGCGGAACTGGATCTCGTCGACGTACGGGAGCTGGTTGCCGGCGGGGTCGACGGCGAAGTAGTAGGGGTTGCGCCTGAGCGTGAAGACCTGGTCGGACACCGACGACCGGTACGGGACCCAGGCCGCGGTCGAGGGCCGCTCGGGGTTGTCGGTGATGATGCCCTTCTGCATGAAGAGCTGCGTCCAGTCGTTGAGGCCCGCCTCGGAGACCATGCGCGCGATCTCCTCGGGGTCGCCGTAGTCGGGGTGGAACTGCGCGAGGTAGTGACCCGGCAGGTGCGCGGCCAGCGTCCTGTCGCCGCCGTCACGGAACGTCAGCTCCATCGGGAACAGCGTGTAGGGGAAGTCGAACTCGACCTCGACGGTGTAGTCGTCGATCGCCCGCATCGCGGCGAGCGTGCCGTCGTGGTTAGCGATCCAGACCGGCACCGAGGGCGTGAGCTCCTCGTTCTGGAGCACGGCCTCGTAGTAGAAGAGCAGCGCGTCGGCGGTGAACGGGTGGCCGTCCGACCACTTCATGCCGGGCCGCAGGTGGAGCGTCCACGTATGGAAGTCCTCGGAGGGCTCCCACGCGCGGATGATGTGCGGCACGATCTCCGAGCCGTCCACGCTGAAGCGCAGCAGGCTGTCGTAGGCCCAGCGCGTGTAGTTGTTGTGGTCGCCGGGGCCCGTGAAGCCGCGGCGGATCACGCCGCCGTAGGTGCCGATGCCCTCGAACGGCTCGATGACGAGCGGCTCCTCGGGGAGGCGCTCCTCCACCGGCGGCAGCTCGCCCGCCGCCACCAGCTCCGCCAGCATCGGCGCCTCCTGGTAGGGCTGGGCCAGTGCCGTGCCGAGCGCCAGCAGTGCGGCCAGGGCGCCCCCCAGCCACGCTGCCGGCCGGCGCAGTCGCCGTCCGGGTCCTGTGCTTGCAGCTGTCGAGACCTCGATCATGCTTGCCCCTCCCAGGATGAAGGTCGGTGCCACGAGGGCTGCGGCGACCTCAACGCGACGCGCCTGTCGTCATGCAGGCCGACGTCCCTCGGCGAACCCGGATCCGGCGCGGCTCGGGCCTCGGCGTCAGCGACGCCCGACCGCCAACGCGAAGAGTTAGCGATAACAACGGCTAGTTCGCCGCGAACCGTAGCACGGCCCCGGCGAGGCGGTCAAGACGAGCCGGGGACGCCCCGCCGGGCGCCGCGGCCGCCCCGGGTTCGACCCGCTCACCACGTCTGGTTCCGGGCAGGGCGCCGTCCCTGCGGGCGCGGTGAGCGCCCGGGAGCGGTCCCGTTAGCGTTACCAACCCGGGGCGGCCAGACGGCCCTCAGGCGCCGGTCGTGCGCGCCTCCAGCCCCTCGGTCAGGAGCTCGACCAGGAGCATGAGGTTCCGCGTGACGTGGTACGGGTCCTTCACCGGCAGGCCCATCACGCGACGCAGCGGCCGGCCCTGCCTGTCGCGCACCTGGACCCACTCCCCCACGGCGGGGTCGGGGTTCGGGAACGTCGCGAACGCGTAGGCGAACGTCCTGTCGTGCATGTCCCGCAGCCGGTCGCGCAGGCCCTCGCCGTACTCGCCGCCCACGCCGACGGCGTCCAGCGCGGCCAGCGCGAGCCGGGCGGCGTAGAGCGCCTCGCTGTGGGGCCACCAGATCTTGCCGTCCCAGGTCTCGACGATGAGCCGCTCGAACGCGCCGCTGGGCTCGCCCCGGGGCTGCGGCCCGTCCGGGCCCGGCACGACGTAGCGGAAGAGCCCGCCGTGCTCGGGGTCCCACCCCGCCGCGAACGATGCGGCCGTGACCCGCGCGGCGCGCGCCACGGCGTCGGGCCGGCCGTGCGCGAGCGCCTGCTCGGCGACGAACCACATCGACTCGATCGCGTGGCCCGGCGTGACGTGCCGCGCGAGCAGCGACCCAGCGTCGCCCGGCACGACCACCTCCCGCACGAGGTCGTCGTCCCTGACGAACGTGCCCAGCACGTCGTCGACGTCGCGCAGCGCGTCGGCCGCGAGCTCCGCGTGCCGGTCGTCGCCGAACGCCTTCAGCGCCCGCTCGAGCTCCTGGGCGACGTTCAGCATGATCATCGGCCAGCCGTGCGCCCGGGCGCCGGGCGGCAGCGGGTAGGGCTCGCTGCGCACGCTGCCCGCGGCCAGGCGTCTCCTCACCCCGCGGTAGACCGCGAGCGCGCGCTCGAGGTACCCGGGCTCGCCGCAGGCGCGGGCGACGCCGGCGAGGCCCAGGGCCACGAAGCAGTCGGCGTAGAAGCTGATGTCGTGGCCCTGGCCCGGGAGGAACTCCTTCCTCTCCCCCGTGCCCGTGAGCAGGTAGGCGACGCTGCCGTCCTCCAGGAACGCGTGCGCGAGCAGGAAGTCCGCGGTGAGACGCGCGTGGCGCCGCAGCCTGTCGGCGTCGGCGTTCAGGAGCCTGCGCTCCGCCATGCGCGCCGCGTGCGCCGCCGTCCAGGCCCAGCGCGCCTGCGACCAGACGAACTTGTCGTCGCTCACGCGCTCGCCGGTGACGTCGTCGACGCAGTTGAAGATCCCTCCCCGCTCCTCGTCGAGGGTCCGGTCCAGCCAGAAGGGCAGGATGACGCGCTCGAGATGTTCGCGGTAGAACGTGGCGAGCTCGGTATCGCTACGGGGTGCGGCGGGGTGAACGCTCATGCTGCC
>Ga0123333_10003000_pt1 | contig 16664 bp, 17 predicted proteins | sample BioC12SIPDNA_3_FD_89957 | JGI IMG/M metagenome (GOLD analysis project Ga0123333, IMG submission 89957) | Anaerobic biogas reactor microbial communites from Washington, USA - Biogas_R2_B C12 SIP DNA | ecosystem: Engineered > Bioreactor > Anaerobic > Unclassified | place: Washington, USA... | reverse complement strand
GCCACAGCCTGTGCCAGGAGGCCCTGGTCAAAGCTGATCCCGAAGAAGGGGACGGCATTTATGGCGAGGACCATGGCAAGAATGGCAAGCGTACCCACGATGAGGTCGCTCTTCTCTCCCTCCAGGCGGAGGCGGGCCCGTGCCGAGCCGTACAAGATGAAGATGGCCAGTATGATCCACAGGACAGCAATGATGCTGAGGACCCGGTAGCGTAGGACATAGTCGGGGGATGCGAAGACGAACACCCCTACCAGCGCCAGGGCCGTGGCCACCATGGAGGTGACTATGACCACTTTGTCATAGGAGGAGGCGAGTCGCTCCTTCTTGACGATGTCCTCCAGCTCTCCGGCCATGCGGTCGTGCTGGTCCCTGCCGGCGACCAGAGCGGGGTCTTCGGTGACCTCATCCCTGAGACTCCAGCTCAAAGGACAGTAGCAAAACTTTTCCAGGTCCCCGGCCGATATGCCCTCCACGGCCACGCCCATGCTGTCGGAGTATCTATTGCTGTCTGCCTGAATCGCAAATCCAGGACCCGGAGAGGCTCTAGATCTGGCGGTTATCGACGATCTCTTCCGGGCAGAAGTCTTCTACGGTCTGGCTCTCGCAATTGAGGCCGCACAGCCCGGCATCGATGATCTCGATCCCCTGGGGGCAGTCCATATCCTCCACGTGGCCGAACCAGTAGACGACCAGCCCATGACCGAACATGTCGTAGTACTGGCTCAACTGCCCGCGGACGTTCTTGTTGAACTCGGTGCGGTCCCCAAAGGAGGCCTTGGACTCGATCCAGTTGATCGTCCAGCCGTTGATCTTGAGAGGCTCATCGAGGAGGCAGTCGGGGGTCTTGGCGAACTTGCCCCTGAGGTCCTTCTCGGTGCGGTAGCTGATGTTGTGGGAGTCTAGCCACTCATGCAGCTTCTCCTCCCCCCAGGCTCCGCGCTTGTACTGTATCTCGTTGCCCCATGGGGAGTATATGCTGTCCGCCTCGGTGATCTCGATGATCTCCTTCTTCGTTCGGGGGTTGGCGATGCACTCCGGTTCCCGGACGTACTTCCAGAACTCCTTCTTGGAGAAACCGTCCTCCTGGAACAGAATCAGCGCGGTGAGGATGGGAGGGAACCGCCACTTCCTGGCGATCTCCAGCAAGCTGGTCCCGGCCTTCCATTCCCTGAGCATGCGGGGAGCGTTGCGCTTCACGACGTGATATTTCTTGGTGGCCTCACGCACCGTTCGCTGGGTGTATATGACGTTGAGCAGCTCCTCGTCCAGGCCTGTTTCTTTGGACAAGGCTTTCACATCATCATAAGTATCGAGGCGGTCATAAATAGCCTTGAAATCGTTAAACTTCATGTGAACTTCAACCTATAGTTGCACTCTAAGATTTCGTAATCCATGAAAGCTCTTAAACATATCGCCATTAAATACGTAAGCCAATGACTCCATCTGACCTTTGGATGACGGTACACGGCGAAACATGAATAGGTTATATATCACGGACAAGCATTTATCATCCAATATACTAAGCCAGCCATTTGAGGAGGGAAAACATGACAGAAATGCCGAAGAACATACCATTCCTAGCAAACAGCACGGGCCCCGCATGGCTCCCCGCGGCGGCAAAAGATGCTCGTCAGTTCGCATACTGGGGACAGCTGATCATGCTGCTCATGCTCCTGATCGCCTTCATCGGTGCCATAGCGAGCATAGCCACGGGAAGCTGGGGGACCGCAATCTACCTATTGATCTCCATGGTGGTCATCGCGTTCCTTTATTACATGATGGTCCCAAGTGTGTTCACTCCTCTGGACCAGGGGAAGTTCAAGGAGGCCAGTGACCGCCTCATAATCTGGGGTATCATCGGCCTGATCTTCGGCGGCGTCATACCCGGTATCCTGCTGCTCATCGCCTTCATCAGACTGCAGGAGGTGTTCCAGCCGCAGTACCAGCAGTATCCGACGCAGTACTACCAGCAGCCTCAGCAGTATCCTCAGCAGGCTCCTCCAGTACCGCCTCAGCAGACTCAGCAGTACCAGGCGCCGCCCGCCCAGTACCAGGCGCCGCCGGTGCCTGTACCCCCGCCGGCACAACCCGCACCCGCCCCGGAACAGCACAACTCATCGAGGGCTGAGATGATCAAGTGCAAGAACTGCGGCGTCCAGTACCCGGCGTTCATGAGGAACTGTCCCAACTGCGGCACCCCTCGGCAGTAAACACCTTAACGCTCATTTTTTATTGGGCCGGGGGACGGTCCACGTACACCAGGATCCCCCGGTGCTCTATGGCGCGGATCCGATGGTATGGTATCTTGCTATCGGCGGTTACAAAGAACGAACGCTCCAGCTCCACAATGTCCTCCCCCTTGACGGCCGACAGGTCGCCGGGGGCTCCCCGGTGAAGGTAAGTGATCACCACATCCTTCAGCCCTTCCCTTTCCTTCCATTTTATCCTGTTCAGGACCTCTCGTGGATAGACCGTTCGTCTCGCCCCCTAGCGAATCTCGAAAGTAGCATCTATTCTGTGGTCAATGTGAATACCATGAATGCTCTAGCTATTAGTGATTACGTTACCTCCGGCCCGGTCCTGCAGCTTCGCGGCAGAATGGTGGATGTGCAGGGAGGTTCTGTCCACCCGGTCCGTCTGAGGATAAGGGGGAGTAGGATATTGAGCATCGAGAGGGACCCCTCAGCGCCCTCCCGGTTCATTCTGCCCGGCCTTATAGACGCCCATATTCACATAGAATCATCCCTTCTGACACCAGCACGCTTCGCGGAGAAGGCGGTGGTGCACGGCACCACTGCAGTGGTTGCCGATCCTCACGAGATCGCCAATGTAGCGGGGATGGAGGGGATCAAGTATATGCTGGATAACGCGGCCTCGGTTCCCCTGAGGTTCCACTTCACGGTCCCGTCGTGCGTGCCCGTGTCCCCGCTGGAAACGACCGGAGGGGTGATAACCGCCCGTGACGCGAGCATGCTCTTCCAGGACCCTCGATTTGTGGCCTTGGGAGAGGTGATGGACCACAACAAGGTCCTGAACGACGATCCCGACACCATGGCCAAGATCGATGCCGCGGTCAGGGCGGGGAGGCCGGTGGACGGCCACTGCCCCGGTCTGCGTGGAGAGGACCTGGACCGCTACATAATGGTGGGAATCACCACCGAACACGAGGCCGCCTCGTTGGAGGAGGCGGAGGAGAAGGCAAGGAAGGGCATGACCATTATGGTGCGGGAAGGGTCCGCAGCGCAGAATTTCAAGGCCCTGCTGCCGTTCGCCCGCAACAACCCTCATTTCCTGGTGACCGACGACCTGGAAGCGGAGGACCTTGTCCAAGGACATATGGATGCCATCCTGCGTAAGGCCGTGGCCGAGGGTATGGACGCGGTCCAGGCCATTAGAGCGGTGACCATGTGGCCTGCCCAACACTATGGGGTCCCCGGAGGATGGATCCGTCCCGACGGTCCTGCGGACCTGGTGGTGGTGAGCGACCTCCAGGAGTTCAAGGTGGAGGAGACGTGGATCAGGGGGATACCCGTCGCCAGGAACGGCCAGCCCCTGTTCACCGGGGGTCCTATGGCCTTCCCCCGGACGATAGGTGCGAGTGAGGTCCAAGGTGGTGACATGACCATTCCGGCCAAAGGTTCCAGGCTCCGGGTGCGGGTCATCGTGGCCAAGGAGGGCGAGATCGACAGCGGTTCGGCGATGGCGGAGCTGGACGTCATCGACGGGAGGATCGCCTCCGACCATGACTGCGACTGTCTCCACCTGGCGGTGGTGAACCGCTATCGCCCCGCGCCCCCAGCGCTGGCCTTCATCCGCGGGTTCTGCCTTAAGGAAGGGGCGCTGGCATCCTCGGTGGCGCACGATGCCCACAACATCATCGCCGTGGGAGTGGACGGGGAGAGCATGGCCCACGCCGTCAACGAGATAATCCGCATGGGGGGAGGCATGTACGCTGGCAGCGGGCAGCGGAAGGCAGTGCTGCCTCTGCCGGTGGCCGGCCTGATGAGCGATCTCCCGGTGGACGAGGTGGTGCGAAAGGAGAGAGAGCTCCACGAGCTCGCCCGGGAAATGGGATGCCCCCTCCGCCGACCGTTCATGACCCTGTCCTTCCAGTCTCTGCTCGTCGTTCCCTCCCTGAAGTTGGGGGACCGAGGGCTGATGGACACCCTCCGCTCGGAGGCGGTGGAAGCGATAATAGCCACCTAGGCCGGAAAGTAAGAAAATACCCCCCATGCATTCCGGGAACATGCTGGATAAGCTGAAGCAGAGCCTCCGGGAGTCGCCCGTGGTCCGCATGGGCGACTACTCCTATTTCGTTCATCCCATCACCGACGGCATCCCCCGCATGGACCCCGCCCTCCTGCAGGAGGTGGTGGACCGCATGATGGAGATCACCGATCTCCGCTGCGACCTCCTGGTGGCCGCAGAGGCCATGGGCATCCATCTGGTCGTCCCCATCTCCCTGCGCACGGGTATCCCGTACGTGATCGTCCGCAAGAGACGCTATGGGCTTCCAGGAGAGGTGAGCGTGACGCAGGTCACCGGCTACTCGCGGAAGGAGCTGTACATCAACGGGCTGGCCAGAGGGGACCGGGTAGTGATCATGGACGATGTCATCAGCACCGGGGGGACCCTGCGCGCCATCATCCACGCGTTCCAGGAGATGGGTGTGGAGATCGCCGATATCGTCGTGGTGGTGGAGAAAGGAGAAGGTAGAGAGCTGCTGGAGCGCGAGCTAGGCATCAGGATCAAGACCCTGGTCAAGGTGGATGTCCGCGAAGGCAGGACCACAGTCCTGGATTGAAGGCGAAAGCTTTTTTGTCGATAGCGCGCTGACGCGTTAGCACCGAGGGATGGGCACAGCTCCTCTATGGACGGTGAACGCTCCCTCGACGGGAGCGATGTAGGATGGCCGACCCTGAGAGCTTCAGATGCAAGCTGGTAACCTGGAACGAGATAGCGGAGTGGACGACAGACCTGGCCAATGAGCTGCAGGAGAACGGCGTTCAGCCGACCGTGGTCGTAGGTCTGACGCGAGGGGGCTGGGTCCCGGCCAGGCTCCTCTGTGACCATCTGATGGTGAAGAAGCTGTACGCGGTGAAGACCGAGCACTGGGGAGTAACAGCCAACCAGAACGGAAAGGCCCTGCTGACCCAGGAGCTCAGTGTGAACATCGCGGGAGAGAGCGTGCTGGTGGTCGATGACATCACCGACACTGGGGAGAGCCTCACTCTGGCGATGGCCCACCTCAGCTCATTGGGGGCCAAGAACACCCGCAGCGCGACGCTCCTGCACTTCAACCATTCCAAGTTCGTGCCCGATCACTGCTCCCGCAAGCTTCCCGATGACCCATGGATATGGTTCATCTTCCCCTGGAACCTGCATGAGGACCTGAGGACGCTGCTTCCCAAGACCCTCACCGAGCCCCGCACCGAGGAGGGCATCCGCCAGGCCTTCCGCGACCAGTTCTTCATCGATGTGCCGGAGGAACTGTTGCCCATCACCCTGAGGGACCTGGAGAAAAGCGGAAAGATCGTCATGGACGGCAATATCGTCAGAATGAGGTAACGGACCAATTGACCTGCGGTCCTTCCCTCATTTCACCAACCTTTTTTTCATGATGATTATGGCGAGGAGGAAGGTCACCACGGTAAGGACCACGATGTAGAGCGTCGCCCACAGGTCCATCCATCCCACCGTTCCGAAGCTCAGATTCCTCATCAGCAGGCTGGTGTGAGTGAGGGGTAGAGCATACGCCACCGGCTCTATCACGCCGAGGGATGAGGTGGGGAAGAACGTGCCCCCGAACAGGAACATGGGCGTGACCAGGAGGTAGAACGGGTAGTTGAACGAATCTATGTTGGGCACCAGGCCGGTGAAGATCATGGCTATGGATGAGAACATGATGCCCCCGAGGAAGGATATCGCCGGTATCAGCAGCATGGTGGGGGCGGTGAACAGCACCTCAGGTATGAACGTGGCGCCCAGGACGATGATCACCAGCAGTACGATGGCGGAGTTCACGAAGCTCTTGGTGGCGCCCCACAGGATCTCCCCGGCGATGACATCCTCGATGCTCACGGGCGTGGCCACGATGGCATCGAACGTCTTTTGGTAATGCATGCGCACGAACGAGCCGTAGGTGCACTCGAAGAAGCCGCCGTACATGATGGAGATGGCCACCAGGCCAGGGGCCAGGAATCGTATGTACTCGATCTCCTGTCCGGCGTATTGCAGGTTCATTACCAGGCTGCCCAGCCCCGCCCCCATCGCCACCAGGTACAGCAGGGGCTCCAGTATGGAAGGGAGGAAGTTCGTCTTCCAAGTCTTGAAGAACACATCGGCGTTCCTCCTCCACACATAGATGGCCCCCCGGTCGATGTTGCTGATGAGGCTCAATCCTTCAGCCTCCTGCCGGTGAGCTTGAGGTATACGTCCTCGAGGGTCGACGGCCTTACTGTGGAGTACACGTCAGGGTACCTACGCTTGAACTCCGACTGTATCGTCTGACACTGCCGGGAGTACAAGTAGATGCGGTCCGCCGAGCGCTCTACCTGCCCTCCTGTAGCAGCCAGGTAGTCCTCGATGCCCTGCCCGTGGGGGTCTATGACCTCCATGACGCAGGAGCCCACCTGGTCCTCGATGAGCTCCTTGGGAACACCCTCCAGGAGGAACTTCCCTTTCTCCATTATGACCAGGCGGTCGCACAGCTGCTCGGCCTCATCCATGTAGTGGGTGGTGAGGATGATCGTCGTCCCTCTCTTCCGGAGGTCCCTGATCTTCTCCCAGATGAGGTGCCGGGCCTGGGGATCAAGACCGGTCGTGGGCTCGTCCAGGATGAGGAGCTGGGGGTCGTTGATGAGGGCCCGGGCCATTATGAGGCGCCGCTTCATGCCACCGGACAGATGTTCGATCTCGGTGTCCTTCTTCTCCGTGAGCTGCATCATGTCTAGCAGCTCCAGCGCACGCTTCTTGGCCTGGGCCGGGGGGATGCCAAAGTAGCGGGCGTAGGAGGTGAGATTACGGAGGACGGTGAAGTCAGGGTCCAGATTGTTCTCCTGGGGCGCCACGCCGATAAGGGCCTTGACCTCCTTGGCACGGGCAGTGATGTCCATTCCCAGAACCTCCAGGCGTCCCGCGGTCAGAGGGGAGGTGCCCTGTATCATGTGCATGGCGGTGCTCTTCCCCGCACCGTTGGGCCCCAGGAACCCGAACACCTCTCCTTTGTCGATCTGAAGGTCGATATGGTCCACCGCCACCAGATCGCCGTACCTCTTCACCAAACCCCGTGCGGAGACCACTGCCGGCATCTGAGCACACTTATGGGTCTTATGGCATTAGACCCTGACGCAAGCTAACGGTAGCCGCGCCCCTTTTTCCCCCTGCCGAGCAAGGCCTATTGTGGACCCTTCCCTGATCCTCGCCGTCATCTACCTCTCCCTTCTGGGCACGGCCCTGGGGTCGCTGACCGGCCTGGCCCCGGGCATCCACGTCAACACCCTGGCATTGCTCCTGGTCTCCGCGTCTGCCATCATCCTCCCCGGTCTGGCAACGATAGCGACGGCGGCGGGCGGGGAAGAAGGGGACGCCCCCCTGCTGCTGGTTGTGATCATCGTCTCCGCGGCGGTGGCCCACTCCTTCCTCGACGTCCTTCCCTCCATCTTCCTGGGGGCAGCGGAGGAGGACACGGCGCTCAGCACACTTCCCGGGCACCGCCTCCTCCTTGACGGTAAGGGTAACGAGGCCGCCGGCTGCTCCGCATACGGTGCCCTGGTGGGCGGGACCGCGGCCATCTGCCTGTGCCTCCCCCTCACCATGGTCCTGGGCCCTCCCCTGGACCTCATGCTCCTAGTGGAGCAGGCCGCCCCCTTGTTGGTGGCCGCCGCCCTGATCGCCCTTCCGCTCTCGGAGAAAGGGGTCCGAACACGCGCATCGCTGCGTGTCAGGGATGCCTCCAGAGAGGAAGGGTGCTTAAGCCTGGTCCGGCCGGTGCCGGTGGACGGGCAGGAGGCTATCATGGTGGGGAGGGTTCAGCGGGACTGTTGCAGCGGGCCGTGGCTGGTCACCCCTTATGGGAGGTGGCGGCTTAGGGGGAGGGTGCCCTTGGGAACGGTGCGCGTGCACGGCGTGTGGCGGGTGCGGAGGACGGCGCTCCGCGAGAGGACCGCGGCCCTGGTGCTCCTGCTGCTCTCGGGCATGCTGGGCCTTACCTGCATGGAGTCCCGTCTTCCGCTCTCCGAGGTGTGGGAGGGCATGGGGCAGAGCGTGCTGTTCCCCCTGCTCACGGGTCTTTTCGGCATGCCCGCGGTCCTCGCCTCCGCGCGCGGCTCCCCTATTCCGCCCCAGGAGGACACTGGGGAGGTACCACGTGACCTGCGCTCAGGGCTGCTGGGAGCGCTCTCGGGAGCGGTGGTGGGGTGGTTCCCGGGCATCTCCTCGACCACCGGGGTCATCATGGCCTCGCCCCTAGTGCGGGACAAGGACGGGAGCTCCCGCCGCTACCTTACAATGGTCTCGGCCGTGGGAACATCCTCCACCATCCTCGGCCTCCTGGCCCTCGCATTGGCCTTTAAGGGCAGGTCGGGCGCGATGATCGCCGCCAAAGAGGTGCTGGGGCCAGACGGCGCCGTCCTCCTGGCACCTCCCTCGGCATGGTTCCCCGTACTTCTTCTCGCCTCCCTGGTGTCCATGGGGGCCAGTTACTACCTCACCCTGCACTTGGGCCGCTGGCTCTCGCGATTGGCGGGAGGCACGGACCTCCGCCCCCTCAACCGTGCGGTCATGGTCCTGATGGTCGTCCTGGTGACATTGTTCTGCGGCCTCCCTGGCCTGATAGTGCTGGCCACGTCCACCCTGCTGGGCCTGGTGCCCCCGCGCCTGGGCGTGGCCCGCGTGCACCTCACCGGATGCATGCTCCTGCCCACCGCCCTATATCTGTCTGGCCTGGACGCAGCTCTCCTGGCGGTGCTTTGATCGCATCCCCTTGTCCCGCTCCCGCAGGCGCTCGATGTTCCATCCGAAGGGGGAGAGGAGCTCGGCGGCGCCGCGGAGGCTGAGGTCCACATAGCGCTCGGCGTCGTACCTCTCATCGCCGTCCAGGAAGGGGGCGACCCTGACCCTCTGCCACGAGCTCCTGCTGGCGGAGTCCATGATGAGGTACTCCACCGCCTGCCCGGGCTGTAGCTCGAAGCCCTGGTCGTGCAGCTGCTGCAGCGCGGCCACCGAGTCGTTGTACTGCACATACTCCTCCAGGCGCCGGGAGATGCTCTTCCTCATTATCAGGCGCGCCCTCTCCACGGTCCCGGAGCGCACCTCCTCGACGTAGCGATCCAGTACCTCCAAGGAGGAAGGTACCAGCTCCAGGAACGCGCTCCGGTCGGCGGCAACGGAGAGGTGGCGGAGCATGTCCTGCTGGAGGTCCTCCACCAGCAGGGGCGTGTCCTTGCGCCGCACCGCGATCCCCCGGAGCTTCAGTTCCCCGTCCTCGAACTTCCCGTAGTAGCGGTTCAACGCACCCACCCCCGTGGATATGTTGGGCAGGAAGACGATCCAGGCGTACCGCCCTTCCAGGTTGAGAGGTATGCCCATCTCCCGGGTGATCTCCTCGCAGTAGGACGCCACGTCGCCGTCCCCCCGCAGCCACAGCGAGTCCACGATCCCATGCAGCACATCGAAGCCGCGCCTCTCCGCAAGGTCTGCAGACCGCACCAGGATGTCCCTCCCGAAGGCGGTGATGGACTCATGGCACTCGATCCTTCCGAAACGTGCGTTCCTGTATCCAGTGTAGCCGAAGCAGGTGACCAGCACCCACTTGAGGGCCTTGGCCCGCTGCTCGTACATCTCCCCCTTACGCCCGCCCTGACCCTTGATCTGCTTATACACCCGCCGGCGGTTGAGGATGGGGACCAGCACCTTGGGGACCAGTCCCTGCCGCTTCTCGCAGATGTGGTACCCCAGCTCCGGCACCGTCCTCGAGGAGCGGGAGCAGCAGGGACACATCACCGTCTCCGGGGAGATGTTATGCCGCACCATGATGCTGGGGTACAGGGAGAAGAAGTCCACCTCCCACACCTGGTCATGCACTCCCACCTTGGGCTCGTAGATGAACCCCCCGCGGTCCGAGACTATCAACGCCCCGGCGGTCTTGAAGTCCTCGGGGAGGTTCTTCTTCCACAGCACCACGTGCCCGCTGCGCACGGCCTCATTCACCTGCATGGCGCTTATGGCGCTGCCCGGGGAGAGGCGGGAAAGGTCCTGCAGAGGTATCATGGAAAGGCGCGACATCTCGATCAGCCCGTGCAGGCCGCTCTCCCGGAAGGTGAAGGAGGACTCGCGGTCGATGTGCACCCGGCCGCGTAACTTGTGGCCAGGGGGCTTGTACACGATGCGGCCGTAGGTGAAGAAGCTCTTCCCCCGGGAGGTCCTCTCCCCCCTCTCGCGCCCCAGCTCCAGGGTGACGTCGTTAACCTGCGCCCGGTGGTGAAGATAGGGGAGGTAGAAGCTGTCCCCCTTGGAGGTGTAGATGATGTCCGGGTCCTGCTCCCTCATCAAGGATTGCAGGTCTATGATGATCCCGTCCTCAGGTCCGTCGAGGACCACGTCACCGACCTCCACCGAGGCGATGGGATCATCTAAGGTAGGGATCCCCGCTCCCTCGGTCCGGACCTTCAGCTCCGCCGAGGTCAGCGCAGGGATGGGGTAGTCGAGGCGCAGGTTCGAGTCCAGGCTGTGCAGGGAGGGGAGCTCCACCAGACCCATGGCGAAGATCCCCTTGGCCAAGAAGTAGCGCTGGTCCATCCTCAGGTCCACGTTGTACAAGAGGTGGTCGCGGTAGCCTCCCCAGGAGTCGATGGTCACGGCCAGGGGCTGTATGGCCGCGTAGTCCCGCACCGCCACCGAGAGCACCTCCCGTTCCTCTCCGCCCAGCTCCGTCCGGCGGCGCACCAACGATACATCCTTCACCCCCAGGAGGGCAAGGTCCCGTGTCAGCTTCTCCAGCCTGTCCCTGGAGGCGAGCACGTAGATGCGGGGTATGAAATCCTCGACCACACGTTCCACCCCTCGGTTGGTCCACACCCAGGTGACCATGCGGTTCTCGGCCATGTCCGCATAGCAGTCCAGGACCCATCCTCTCACCCCTTCCCCCCCAGCCTCCGGATCTCCTTCTCCTGCTCCAGGAGTATGGACAGGAGAGCGCCCTCCACGGGGTCGGAGAAGGCCGCATAGGTGGAGGCCGAGGCATGCGCCCGCGCCCGGTTGACCATGTGATCGAACACTTCCCGGTCCTCCTTGGGTAGCGCCCTGCGGAAATCGCTCCAGCTGTTGATGATCGATTCCAGGGTCATCCGGTAGGTGGGCACCGTCCTTCCCATGTCACCGCCTCAAGAACTCTTCCAAGGTGGTCTGGTTATGCGGCACGGCATGGTAGTACATGGTCTCCTGGCGGTTGGGCAGGGTTATGCGCAGGCAGCGGGAGGCGTTCTCGATGCGCACGATGTCGTCCGCCATGCCGTACAGGAGGTTCTTCAGGCTTTTCCTCTGAAGTATCTTCATCAGGCCGTAGTTGGTGATCAGCGTGGCCACCCCGCGGTCGTGCGAGAGGTCCCGCAGGCGCTCCACGCACCGCCTTATCAGCTGGTACGATTCGGACCACCGCATCTCCTTGTCCTGGAACATGTCCGGAAGGCAGGACACGATCACCATGCCGGCCCCGGTGCGCCTCACCTCTTCCTCCAAACGCTCGTCGATAAGGGATACCAGTTGGTAGGCGGTGAACGCCCGGGCCACGCTGATGCTGTCCAGCACCTCGGTGCGGTCCAGGCCGAAGCGCCTGCATATCCTCCCCAGCTCGTAGGGGTTCACGGAGTTGCCCCCGTCCACCCACACCACATCCTGGCCCAGGGTGCTGACCCCGTTAACGCACAGGATATGGGTCAGGTCGAAGAGCATGCGATCAGAGGAGTCCAGAAGGGTCATGCTACCAGGCCTCAGGCCCCCGAAGAAGGCGTCCAGGGTGGGAATGGAGGTGCGGACGGTCCGCTCCCCGTGCATCGTCAGCTCCCGCTGCGGCGCAATGGCCAGCGAGTCCGCTTCCCTGGTCGATAGGCTCATACTCTCCTATCCGGCATTCGACCCGCGGATTATATGAACCTGAGAGGGAGAGTTGCCCGAAAGTAGCCCTTCGTTTCCAGTGGGCTGGGCGTTAAAAATCGCGCCGCAAGCCGCGCCGGACGTCCATGCGACGGTCTCTAAGACCGCTCACGTCGCGCCTGGGCGGGTCACCTTCTCCCCATGGAATACCTGGCATCGGTGCAGGCCTTCGAACCCCGGGCCACGCCGGCCTTGGTGCATTCCCTTTTCAGTTCGCAGAAGATGCATCTTTCCCATGCTCGCGGCGTCCCTCTCCAAACATTGGTCGGCCGTTCGCTCTCAACCTGTACCTCTGCTTCCTTGATCTCGGTCTGAGGTTCCATGAATACCATCCCCGGCGGTCATCATGTCACAGTCTATTGTTCCCTTCTGTCTGAGTTGCATGTCCCAGGAATGAGCGGAGGACACGGAAGGGGGCGGAAAGGATGTGGCTAGCAGTAGAGAGCACGCCTGCCGGGAACAGTTTTAATAACGGCCAGCTGACATAGGTCGTAATGAGGTATCCATTATGCCCAGCTGCCACGAGATGAAGATGGACCAGGTCTACGTATGCAAGGACTGTGGCCTAGAGCTGCAGGTCGTTAAGGAGTGCAAGGAGTGCGGTGCGGAATCGTGTGGTTGCGTGCAAAGCTGCTCTTTTGAATGCTGTGGTAGTCCCATGGCGCTGCGTGAATGAGCATCATAGGGTAATCAAGCTGAAACATCAGCATAGGTGCGCGGTCAAACCACTTCAATATTTTTCACCTTCCTACCTGGAGGTCACGAGCCTATCAGATATCTTCTGCCTGTCGACGGACATGCTAGATGGCACGGGGGCGCGACATTAAGGAGGAACAACGTGGGCCAGGCTGGAAAGTCCGATACCTTTAACTATGATATCCAGCATCGAAACCGAGATGTCGGGGAGAGAGCTAGCGGTTCGGCTGGGCAATGGGGTGGAGGTCCTCGGGAGCAGGGAGTACTACTTCGACGCCGAGACCATAGGGCCCAAGGGCACCTTCTGCATTTCTCACGCTCACTCCGACCACATGCCCAAGCGGATAGTGGGGCAGAGCGTGACCTGCTCCGACATAACCCTCCGCTGCCTCAACAATCGGAGCAAGAAGAAGCAGGTGGTGCGGTCCCCTCCCGATGGCGTCCGCATGCTCGACGCCGGCCATATGGCCGGATCGCGGATGTTCCAGGTGGAGGTTGATGGCCGTGAGGTCCTGTACACCGGCGATCTGTGCACGCGGGACCGCTGTGGCAACAAGGGCGCGAGACCGGTGAGGACGGACGTCCTGATCATCGAGTCCACCTACGGAAAGCCGAAGTACGTTTTCCCGCCCAGCGATATAATCGCCGGCCTCATACGCGATGAGGTGGAGGACAACTTCTCTCAGGGACGTTCGGTGTCCCTGTATTCCTACCCCCTCGGCAAGTCCCAGGACATGCTGCGTGTCCTCCAGGAGTTCTGCCCCTACACCGATGAGGCGGTGTTCAACGCCACCTCCCTGGTCCGCAGCGACGATGACCCCCTGGAATGCCAGCTGTGGAAGGAGGACGAGCCTGGGGATCCGTTCCTCGTCATATGCTCCCCATGGCTGAAGCGCACTGCCCAGGAAGAGGTGCTCCGCCGCAAGTGCGTGAAGCGCCTGGCGGTATCGGGATGGGCCTTGGACAGCGGATACCGGGCGAGGATGGGGGTGCACGAGGCCTTCCCCTTCTCGGACCATGCGGACTTCAACGACCTCATTGCCTTTGTCAAGGCCTGCGAGCCGGAGGTGGTGCTCACCCACCACGGGTTCGCCGAGTCGCTGGCAGTGGAGATAAAGGCCCGGCTGGGGATCGATGCCCGCCCCCTGATCCGTGGGCAGCGGTCGCTGCTGGAGTTCTAGTGGGGGGCACGATCGGGAATGCTCTATATACTAAGTCCAGAGAGCAGTATGATCGCTCAGATGCCGTTCAGGCGGTGGTCGTACTTCCCGCTAGCCATCCGCTCCATCACAGTATCGCCTATCCTATCGAGCTGCTCCTCGGAGAACAGTCCGGAGGAGATGCTCTTGGAGCCGGTGGACGACAGCAAATGAACGGTCCCGCGAGATACGCCGAACCTCCTGGCGATGGGACCTTTGGTGACCCGTACCATCTGCACCTTATCGTAGCTCATCACGACGGTCTCACGGTCAAGGATGCCGTTGACGAACGTGAACAGTTCCTCCCCCAGATCGATCTCCCGGACGCGATAGGAAACGCGCGCCGCGTAGACGGCGGCCAGTATGGCCAGCGCTGTGAGGAGGGGCAGCAAGTAAGCAGCCAGGTTCAAGAGCCCCTCCTGGGAGGCGTTCTCGCGGAAGAGGACGGCCGATGGGTACGCCATCGCCATGACGAGGAGGACGGAGGCGATGAGCGTCCTTATGCGCAGCACGCTCCAAGCACCTACAGGCTGTTTCCCTGGAGTGCGCTCGTAAACGAACTCCGGAACCAGCTCGCCGAGGACCTTCTTGATGGTCTCATCATCCTTGAGCAGGCATATCACCGGGCGCGAGCTGCCTTCGCTGTCCCCGGAGGCGATGCCCACCACCTCCGCCTCGATGCAGGAACGATGCAGGAGCCTCGAGGCGAGGGTGCTCTTGACCCGCACCGCGTTTATCTTGGAGATGCGGAACGAGGTCTTGTACGTCCTTATCAGGCCGTGCTGCAGGTGGATGAACTCGCCCTGGCGGTGAACCTTGAAGTTGTAGTATCGGAAGAGCTGTGTTATCGACGGGACCATCTGGATCAGGAAGAACATGAACAGCGAGGGAAGGGCCGTGCCGCCGGCACCCATCTCCGTGGTCACGGAGTTATACATCTCCACGATGGAGTTGGCCAGGAACACTCCTCCCAGCAGGGTCTGGGACGTGGGAACGCTGAACAGGCTGTGAACGACCACGTCCTTGGTGGAAAAGGATACTATCGACCTCATTTCCTCCTCTGCCGGAAGGCTCTGATCATAAAGATGCCGTGACATCTCGCCCCTCAGCCGCTCTGCCAATTCCCGCTTGAACGTGAGCGATGCCTCTGGAAGTATGGCGTTGTGCCCGGAGTTGATGTTGATCATGAGCTTGGACGTCCCGAAGATCCTGTTCAGAAGGCCCTGGCTAATGTTCACGGCGGCGATCTTGGAGTACGGAAGGACCTTCTTGAACTTGAACAAGGTGTCCCTCTCGATAACCACCTCCTTTTCGCTGAAGCGGATGAGGGTCCTCTTCCATCGGCGGTAGCTGAAGAGGAGGGTCAGGGCCAGGGCGCCCACGCCCAAGGCCGCCACCAGGCTCATGTCCAGACGCCCGAAAATGAATAGGAACAACGCCATGACCACGATGATGTGCAGCGTGTCCTCCACGATGATCGTGGGATGGCAACGGAGAGGCTCCCCGGTCACGTTGATTCCCTGTCCCGAAGCATGGTGCCGATCAGCCTGTTAAGCCTTTCCGCCATCTTCTCCGCCTCCGCTATCTCCAGGTAGCTCACGGTGGCTATGCCCCCGGCGGTGGTTACATTGACATGTCCCAGGCCCAACATGTTATCTATCGGGCCTCTGGAGACCTCCACTTGATGGATCCTCTCGATGGGCACCATCACATGCTTTAAGAACAGGATGCCGGAGCGGACGTCCACTCGGTCCTCGGTGATCTTGTAGCGGTATCGAGAATAGAACACCGGAGGGGCCGCCAGCATGTAGGCGAGGACGATCACCAGGAATGCGAGGCCGATGAGCTGCACCATGCTGCGGGCATCGCCGAGGCTCTCTCCAAATAGGCTCATGAGCAGGATGAACCCCACCAGGAGCACGGCGTAGGTTATGGCGTAGCCCAGGTACATGGACCACATGCACTTCTTGTTCAATCTTAGATAGCTGGCCGTGCCGTCCTTCTCCTCCCCATCTGTCATCTAGACACCTGAGAACGGGGAGGAGGATGAGCCTTCAGGGCTTTAATCTATCCAGTGTGGGCGGCCGCCCTCGATCGGCTCCTCGACGCCTCACCTTCCCAGGGCGATATGGTAGTCCTTGGAGTTGAGACGGAAGAGCACCCAGTCCAGCTTGATCGCTCCCCTGCCCTCGTAAAAGTCGTGGGCCGGAGTATTCCAGTCCAGGGCGGTCCACTCCATCCTTCCGCATCCACGACGCTCGGCCTCCTGGACGCAGAAGCGGAACATCTCCTTCCCCAGCCCCTTCTTGCGGTGCTCCTCCAGCACGAAGATGTCCTCCAGGAACAAAGAGGGCCGGGCCAGGAAGGTGGAGTAGGTGAAGTAGAAGGCTAGGTATCCCACGGGGACGCCGTCGAGCATGGCCAGGTACGCTTGGAACAATGGCGGGTCGGAGGTTACGTCCCGGACCAGTCGGGCCTTGCCGTCCTCGTCGGGAGGGTCCAGGGACTCGAAGTCGGCCAATGCCTTGATCAAAGACACGTAGTGCTCCACGTTGGTCCGGTCCACCTTCACGATCCGCAAGTCCTCCGCCGCCTGGGCCATGGTCCCTGGGAACGGCG
>Ga0123333_10002997_pt1 | contig 16666 bp, 9 predicted proteins | sample BioC12SIPDNA_3_FD_89957 | JGI IMG/M metagenome (GOLD analysis project Ga0123333, IMG submission 89957) | Anaerobic biogas reactor microbial communites from Washington, USA - Biogas_R2_B C12 SIP DNA | ecosystem: Engineered > Bioreactor > Anaerobic > Unclassified | place: Washington, USA... | reverse complement strand
TGATCAACCTTGATTCGATGGAGGTCGAGGGGATTCTCTGTCGAGGCATGGAGGAGTTTGTCGAAGATGTAGCGCTGGGATGCGACCGGTCCCTGGTGTGTCCGGACACCGGGTGTCCGTCCGGCGACGGCTTCGAATGGGAAGACGTGACGCGGGCCACGACATTCAGCATGATGGTGCCGGCGTATGACGTGTATCTGGGCATGGATCCGATGGCGATGAATCAGGTGGCGACCGGCCTGGTGGCGGCCCGCTATAGCCCGCAAGGCCTGAGAAAGGACGCGACCTACTACTGGCAGGTGGTGGCTCGGAACGCCTACGGTCAACTGGAAGGACCGGTCTGGTCGTTTCGCACGGCTCTGAGTCCCGGATATGGCTCGACGCCTGCCGGGAGCCAGATCGGGCCGGTTTCGGAAATAGTCGAAGGACGGATCGGAGACTGAAGTCATGGATTCTGCTGTCTGGCGCAGGTCGGCTGCGGTGCTGTGCATCCTTGCACACCTGATGTGCTGTCCGGCACTCCGGGCGGAGGCGGTCTGGCCCGAGCAGGTCTGCCAGGCGGCGGACATGTTTCTCCGGATGCGGCAGGCGCGATCGTCGAACGCGTCGCCCTGGCTGGCTGCCCCCCGAAGAGGCAAGACGATTGGGGACACGAGCCGTATCGGTGTTCGTGAGATTTGTGACAGCGACGGGACAACGCTCGCGTACGCGGTCGAACTGGAGCCTCAGGGGTTTGTCGTGACATCGGCCGACACGGACGTGGAACCGATTGTCGCATACTCACTTCGCGGCGGATTCCCGGATCGGGTGGACGAACGCCATCCATTCTACTGCCTGCTGACGCGGGACATGCGATCGCGTCTGGCGGCTGTGGACCCATCGAACCCCTTGGCGACGGCGCAGAACAACGCCCGGTGGCGCTTCTATTCCGGAGGAGGATTGCCGATGGCCGGGGGGCAGACGTTCCAACAGTGGCCGCCGGAGAACAGCACCTCCACCGGAGGCTGGCTGGAGACCACCTGGGAACAGGATGCGCCCTACAATGCCTTCTGTCCACTGGATCCGGTGGATGGCTTTCGGTCTTACGTCGGCTGCGTCGCCACGGCGATGGCCCAGGTCCTTCACTACCACCGCCAGTGCGGTGCCGTCTTCGACACGGGCGATTCGTATACGACGGTCAGCGGCATCGACATTGACGCCGATCACGTCCGCTACGATTTCCCGTCGCTGGCCGAACTCAACGAGTCTCTTGCCTTGGCTCGGCTCAAGTACGACGCTCGAATCAGTCTGAATGAGGCGGATATTGCGGCCCTGAGTTTCGCCTGCGGCGTGGCGTCCCGCATGGACTACTCCAGCGAAGGGTCCGGGGCGTCGGCCTACGACATGGCGAATGGACTCGTCGAGGATTTCCGTCTGTATTCAGCCGATCTGGCGGACGATCTTTCGGAGGACACCGCGCGCGTGCTCCGCGAAAACCTCGCCAATCGGTTGCCTGCGATTCTGGGCATTCACACGCCCGACGGCATGGCCGGGCACGCCGTGGTCTGTGACGGCTACAACACCGATGGGGAGTACCACCTGAATTTCGGATGGGGCCGGCCGTATCCGGCCCCGATTGCGGAGGCCTGGTATCGTCTGCCCGTCGATATTCCGCACGCGCTCAATGCCATTTCTGCCGTGTTGGTCAATATCCAGCCGATGGCGCCTCCGGTTGAACTCCGTCCGGGCTCTCTGTCCTTCCGTGGAGTCCCGGGACAGCCGTCCGCGCCCTTGACGCTGTCGCTGAAGAACAGCTCGACGGCTGCGCTGCCGGTTGATTCGATCACGTGCCCTGAAGGGTTCGTCGTGTCGCTGACCGGTCAGGAATACGCGGACCGCATCGGCTCATTCCCGATCTCGACGCCGGGACAGGAAGCGGTGATCTACGTCAGGTTCCATCCGGAATCCGCAGGGGTCTACTACGGACTGCTCGCCGTTCACTACGGTGACAGCCGGGTCAAGCACGTGCCGCTCAGCGGGCGGCGACCACCGGCGGAACCCGAATCGAAACAGGCCACGTGTCCGGGACGTGGTCCGAAGCCCACTCCCCATATTATGTGTATGGCGACATCGATGTGGCCCGGGGCGGCGAGTTGAGCATCGAGGCGGGGACACGGATCGAATTCATGGGGCGGTACACCCTGACGGTCGGCCCGGATGCGCGGCTGCTGGCTCAGGGTACGGCCGCACGCCCGGTGGAATTCACCGCCGGCAATCGCGAGTTGGGCTGGTCCGGCCTTCGGTTTGTCTCCTCGGGCGACGACGACGTGCTGAGCCACTGCTCGGTCACGTTCGCGAAGAACCGAGTGGAGACGCCGGTCCTGGAGTTCGATTGGGACATCGACAAGGTGTCGGGTGGCGCCATCTGCTGCAACTCCTCGAGCCCGACCATCACGCACTGCAAGATCACCAACAACACCTGCGGGCGGGCCGGCGCGATCTACTGCCTTTATAGCTCGGCGACGATCAGCAACACGCTCATCGCCAACAACACCTGCATCGGAGGCGAGGCCCAGAGTGGGGGAGTCTGCTGCTATCTGGGCAGCGCCGTGCGGATCGACAACTGCACGATCGTCAACAACGTTTCCGGCGGCGTCTTCAGTGAATCGGAGCTGGGCACCGAGGTGACGAACTCGATCATCTGGGGCAACAGCAACTACCAGATCGAGAGCTACGAATCAGAGGTTTCCGTATCGTTCTGCGACGTGGAGGGGGGCCACCCTGGGCGTGGGAACCTCAATGACTATCCATGCTTCTTCGACTCGAGCGACGGCGCCGGGTCGGAGTACGATGCCTTGGCGGCGAACTGGACGCTCCAGATGTCCTCGCCATGCATCAATGCCGGAAGCGGTGATGTCACCGAGGGTGCCGATCTTGCCGGGAACGCGCGAGTCCACAGCACGGTGGCCGACATCGGCGCCTACGAGAACCAGTTGGACCTGCCTTTGATGGGCATCCAGCCGGCCGGTACGGCGGAGTTCGGGTGCGTTGCTGTAGATGCGAATGCCGTGACCACGGTCAATATCTCCAATACCGGCAAGCTCGATTTCCAGGTCAGCGCCGTGAATCTCTCTGATGCCCGGGGCGTGTTCTCGATCCTCAATCCGGTCAGCAAGCACGTGCTCTCGCCGGGGCAGTCGATGGAGGTGAGGCTCTGTTTCGCGCCGCAGGCTGAGCGGGTCTACTCCGGTATCCTGTACGTCACGTCGACGAGCACCAACGCGCCATCTCGACGAATCGTTTTGCGGGGCACGGGAGGCTTGGGCACGCTCGTTCCGGGCGGGTCGGTCAGCGGCGTTTGGACGAAGGCAGCCAGTCCCTATACGGTCACAGGTGACATCGAGGTCGCCGCAGGACAGTCGTTGACGATCGAGCCAGGAGCGACCGTCAAGTTTGCCGGCCATTTTGGGTTGACCGTCGGGCCGGACGCGACGCTCCACGCCGTGGGCACAGAATGCGACCTGATTCTGTTCAGCGCCGTCGATACGATTGACGGCTGGTTCGGCATACGGTTCGTTGGTTCAGGCGATGACGACGTGCTGCAATACTGCCATCTCGCATTCGCCAACAAGCCCTATGCCACTGCCGCCGATACGGTCGATCTGGTCGGAGGAGCGGTGCTCTGCTGCAAGGCCGACAGGCCGGGGGACGCCCGCTCCAAGTCCGATCCCGCTTCGAGTCCTGTGATTGACCACTGCCGCTTCTCGAACAACCATGCCGAGAGCGGCGGTGCGATTGCCTGTCTCGATGATTCGCGGGCCGTCATCACCAATAACACGATCGTCGGCAACACCGCAGACTGGGAGGGCGGCGGTATCCACGTCTACAGCGCTGCGCCGACCGTCTCCAACAACGTCATCGCGGAGAACTCGGCGTACTGGGGCGGCGGTCTCTACAATCTCTACGGCCGCCCGCATGTGGTCATCAACACGATCGTTCGAAACCGGCCGAATGGCTTGCATCTGGGGTCCACGAGGGGACTCACGTCGGGCAGCGTGCCGGAACGAGCCTGCCTCCTGAACAACATCGTCTGGGAGAACGAACTGTACTTCGAGGCGAGTTCTCTGACGGGAGGCGGTCTCTACGACGTCCGCTTCAACGACATCCAGGGGGGCTGCGAGGGAGAAGGCAACATCGAGGCGGACCCGCTTTTTGCTGACTCCGCAAGCGGGGATTATCACCTCAGGTCCATGGCCGGCCGCTGGGATACCCGAGTGTCCGACTGGGTTATCGACGAGGTGAGTAGCCCCTGCATCGATGCGGGGGACCCGTCGGGCAATTCGGGCGACGAGCCGGCCCCGAACGGTGGTCGGATCAACATGGGCGCCTATGGCGGAACGCCCCAAGCCAGTCGGTCCCTGTAGCCTGGACTTGCCCTCCGGCGGCGGCGGAGCCGGAGCACGAAAAAGACGCGATTTGGCCCCGTTTGCTTGACATTCCAGGCCGAGATGTTATAATAGGTAAACAGCGGTGACAAACCGCTTTAAGTTGCCATGGAAGCGGCATACGGCCCGAAAACCGTACGTTTCAGAGCCCAGCTACCGAGGCGTTGCGTTGGGGGATAGTGCGGGGGCCGCCCGACTGCGGTTGGGTGCGACCGATCAGGGCCGTTCGGATGAAGCCTTTCGGAAGGGATTCCCGGAATTATTGTGTGCAGGGGCCGCGTGCGTGCTGCCTGCGTTGTCAGGAATGCCAAGCACCCTATTGAGGAGAAGGGGGATGAGAATCATGATACGTAACACATTTGTTTGCGTGCTGGTGGTGGGAGGGATTCTCGCCGCGTCGAGATTCTGCCCGGATGTGCATGCGGACGAAACCACTATCGTGGTCAGCGACGGCACCATGAGTTCCCAGAACGAGATCGCCCTGAGGGACTCGTTCGATGACAACTCGCGGGCCTGGCTGTGGAAGGAGTACTCGGAGGACCCGAACAACATATTCGTCAAGGAAACGAACAGACGCCTGGAACTGCGGGCTTCGGAGCCGCCTTTCGAGGCATTCGCCGCGTACGTGGCAAACACCTGGCGACTCGATCCCCGATACGATTTCGGGATGAGGGTCGATTTCCACTACGATCTTCTGACTGTCGAAGAGGAGGGGTGGATCGGGATTGGCGTGACCCCCAGCGACCAAAACCCTCGGTATCGCCGGCTCGAATTCGGTGCCGGGTGTGTGAATCGGTTCCCCAGCTTCTCTTATGAGAGGGTGGATGGGTATGCCACGCTGAGCGGGTACAGTGAACGATGGGTCAACGACGGAACACTGTATATATCCTACGATTCGCAACTCGATGCGCTCTACGTGAGTACCTGGGGCTACGGTCTCGATGCGGCGTGGGGCGCCTATCGCGATCTGGTCCGTGGGACTTGGGGAGGGGGCCCCATCTTCATATACCTCGGAGGCCGATCCACCGGTCTGGCGATCGGTTCGGGGCGCGCCTACCTCGATAATGTGGTGGTCACGTACGGCAAGATCATCGAGGCATCGCTGAAGCCGGTCTATCGTTTCTGGTCGCCCATCAACCAGGCTCACTACTACACGATCAGTGAAACGGAGAAGACCACGCTCGTTAACGAACACCGAAAGGAATGGACCCTCCAGGGCACCGCGTTCCGCGCGTTCCCGGATAACTCCGACCCCAACTGTCTGCCCGTTCACCGCTTCTGGTCGGATGAGACGATGTCGCATTTCTACACGCTCAAGGAGCGGGAGATCACCAAGCTTCTGGAGCAGTATCCTGACGTATGGACGCACCAGGGCATCGCCTTCTACGCCTATCCGGTCGGCAAGCAGCCTGCGTGGGCGATCCCGGTGTATCGTTTCTGGTCGCAGAGTGCCGGAGCCCATTTCTTCACCACGAGCGAGAGTGAGGCGGAAAAACTCCGGGCACTGCCCAACGATGTCTGGTTCGATGAGGGCATCGGTTGGTATGCGGTTCCGTGACCTCTCGGCCGTGTGCCTGCTGAAGCGTCCGAAGGAACATCTGGCGGCCTGACCACGAACGTGCGGCGTCCTCTGGGCGGCGTGAGGATGTTCTGCGCGCTGGTGACCAGGTTGCCCTGCTGTTTCGCGTTTCTGCCATCTCTTCCCTGCCAACTATCGGCTTGAGCAAACGGCGCGGCTTTGATACAGTAGAACCCTACGGTCGCCGGGCCCGAACGGCGGGCAGCCCGGGCTCTGTCAATGTCGGGCCGGACTCAGGATGAGATTTGAGGTAAGAGAATGGACGTACTGCTGATCGGCAGTGGGGGACGCGAGCACGCGATCGCCTGGAAGTTGAGACAATCCCAACAGCTCGGCAAGCTCTACATCGCGCCGGGAAACGCGGGCACCGCCCTGTGTGGACAGAACGTCGCGATCGGGGATAACGACGTTGCATCGCTGGTGGACTTCGCCCGGACGCAGAACGTCGGTCTGGTTGTTGTCGGCCCGGAGGATCCACTGGCGTCCGGGCTCGTGGACGCGATGGAAGCGGCCGGGATCAAGGCGTTCGGCCCGAGCGGTGCGGCCGCGCAGTTAGAGGCCGACAAGGCCTTCGCCAAGCAGATGATGCGTGCCAGAGCCGTTTCGACGGCCGAATCCCGCGTGTTCGACCGGTTCAGCGACGCGAAGGCGTACATCGCCAGTCGCGACGAGCCCGTCGTGATCAAGGCCACCGGCTTGGCCAAGGGCAAAGGTGTCATCGTTTGCGACGAGCCGTCCGATGGTATTCTGGCCGCCGAGCGGATCATGGTCGACCGGATTTTCGGAGCGGCCGGAGACCGGGTGATCGTGGAGGACAAGCTGCTCGGAGAGGAGGCCTCGATTCTCGCGTTCGTGGACGGCCGCAACATCTATCTCATGGAGTCGTCGCAGGACCACAAGCCTGTCGGCGACGGCGACACGGGCCCGAACACGGGCGGGATGGGCGCCTACAGCCCTGCGCCTGTGGTCACCGACGACATGATGGGCCGCATCTCGCGAGAGATACTCGTGCCCATCGTGGATGCGATGAACCGCAACGGTACGCCGTACAGGGGAGTTCTCTACGCGGGGCTGATGATGACCAGCGGCGGGCCGCGCGTTCTGGAATTCAACGTACGGTTCGGCGATCCGGAGACCCAGCCGATCCTGATGAGACTCAAGAGCGACCTGTTGGAGGTCTTCCTGGCGGTCTGCGACGGCCGACTGGATGAGATGTGCCTTCAGTGGGACCCGCGCCCGGCCGTGTGCGTCGTCATGGCTTCCGGCGGGTATCCGGATGCCTACGCCAGAGGCAAGGTCATCACGGGGATTGCCGAGGCGGAGTCTCTCGGCGACGTGGTGGTGTTTCACGCCGGGACGGAACAGCAGAACGGCAACGTGGTCACCAGCGGTGGACGCGTTCTCGGTGTGACGGCCCTGGGACGTGATACGTCCGCCGCAAAGGCGCGGGCTTATGAGGCGGTCGATCGCATTTCCTTTGAAGGGGCGTATTGCCGTCGCGATATCTCCGACAAGGCGATTCGGCGGTCGCGTTAGCCCTGCAATTCGAACGATGCGTGAGTTCTCATGGCCCGATCCATACGTTCCAGCGAGGGAGCAGACTTCACCAAGAGAGGATGGCGTCGCCGCATGCTCATCCGCCTGGCGGTTCTGCCCGCGATTCTCCTGGCGGCCGTCGTCGTCCTCGGCGTCTGGGTGGCCAGAGCCCTGCCCGGGATCGCCGCTGTGGAGATCAGCCGGCTGACGAACACGCGCATCGAGATGGGGCCTTTCGATTTCCACCGCAACGCCTCCGTCTCCATCGACGGCATCGTTATTCGTCCCGAACGCGAGGCGCTGTTCTACGACGACACGATCCTGCGCGCCAAGAACGTCTATGCGAAGTTCAGTCTGCGCAGTTTGCTGCTGTTGTCACCTCGCGTGAAGGAGATTCACGTTGTGGATTTCATTCTCGACGTCCAGCACGATCTCGATTCCGGACGATGGAATATCGGTGGCTTGCGGCTGAATACCTCCTCGGGCAAAGGCGGGCGAGTGCCGGTCGTTGCTCTTCGGCGAGGCAAGCTGCGCTACTGCAAGGTGTCCGGCGGCGAGACGGAAGTGGTGACCTCGGTGCCTGTGGAAGCGCGCTTCGGATTCCCCGGCGTCAGCGACGGCAGCCACGGCTTCGAGATCAAGACGGCCAAGCTCTCCGGCGGCTACGGAGACAGCGCTCTGCGAGGCTCCTGGACCCCCGGGCGATTTGAGGTGGCCGGCGGCTTGTCCTCGACGGACATTCCTTCTCTCGAACGGGCTTGGGCCGTCGACGTATTGGCCGCGGACGTCGAGTACGATCGTTCCGGCGCCTATGAGCTGCACCTGCAGATCAAGGACCTGCACAGCAAGCACAGCCCGGAGGTTGACGCCTTTCGGCTGCTCGCGACGGATCCGGCTCGGCAGTCCGGCGGGATGGCGGCCGCCCAGCGGTTCTTCGCCCGGTTTCGTCCGTTCGGTCGAGTTGCGTCGGCCCGCCTCGATGCACGCGGCAATGTCCACGCCCTGTTTGACAGTGAGGTCACGGGAAGTGTGGTGTGCGAGGATATGTCCATCCTTGACAGCCGGTTTCCCTACGCGGTCGATCATCTGTCCGGAACAGTGGAGTTCTCCCAGTCCGAGGTGAAGTTGAACCAGCTCAAGGGCAAGCATGGCCAGGTGGATGTGCTGATCCAGGGCTGGGCCAGCGGCCATGGCGACCAGCGACAGTATCAATACCAGATCTCCAGCGGCAATATGATTCTGGACGAAGACCTTTATGCGGCGCTGCCGCCGGGCCCGAAGCGGCTCTGGGACGCTTTCTCCCCGAGCGGGGTCATTGGCGTGGATTACCGGTTGACTCGGTCGAGCCCGTCGGACAAACGCAGCCACATCGCCATCGACCTGCGCGGTGTCAATGCCACGTACGAGAAGTTCCCCTATCCTCTGCAAGACATGACGGGAGGAATCTACTTCGACCGGGAGAGGGTCCTTGTGACCGACGTTGTTGCATCGGGGCAGGGGCGCCGGATCCGACTGGACGGTCAGGTCACCGATCGCGACACAGGCCGGCCGATCTACAATATCACGGTCGATGCCAACGCCATCCCGCTGGATGCGACGCTGAGGCAAGCGCTGCCGGAGCAATACCGGACGGCGGCCAGACGATTCGACGCCAGCGGAACCGCGAGGGTCCGCGCCAGGATCTTCACCGCCGCCGATGTTAACAGCCCGAATCCCATCCGCTTCGCGGCCGACGCTTCCGTGGCCGATGCTTCCCTGAAGATGGATTCCTGGCCGGTGGTGCTGACGGGTCTTTCGGGTCAGGCCTCCATCACGCCGGATTCGGCCGCGATCACGGATTGCGTCGGGCAATACCGCCAGAGTGAAGTGCGGTTGGCGGGGAGCATACAGTTCGCCAGGGCCGACCAGCCGGGGCAGTACCATCTGAACGTGACGACGAAGCAAACGCCACTGGACGAGACGGTGCTGGGGTTGCTGCCGGAGGCGGCCAGGCGGCACGTTTTGGCATTCCGGCCGGAGGGGGCGGTGGACGTCACCATAGGCTACAGCAAGGTCGACAGCAACCAGCCGCCTGATCTGACGGCTTCCATCGTGTGCCTCGGAAACAAGATCAACCACGAGAGATTTCCGTACCCTCTGCAAGACGTCACAGGCACGATTGCCGTGGATGCGAAGGCCGTGACGTTCCAGGATATCGAAGCGGCGCCATCGCTCCAGTCCGATCCGTCCCTGCGGCCTTCGGTGCGCGTCAACGGGCGTCTGAGCCTTCTGCCCGACAGCCGGGGGGAAGGGGTATTCACTGCGCGAGCGCGTGACATCCTGTTCACGTCGCAGTTGGGCGAGTCGCTGCCGAAGAGTCTCCAGGGCATCTATCGGGATTCCTCGCCCAGAGGACCATTCGATCTGGACATGGAGACGCTGGAGGTCTCGGGAAAAGACCACAAGCTTGTTCGGCTCGGCGGTCGGATGGACCTGCGGCCGTGCAGCTTCCATGTCTCCGGCACGGGAACCGAGGTGTATGGGACTGTCGGCATCGAGGCGGCGTACAATACGAAGACCGGGTTTTCATCCGGGCGAATGCAACTGGCGGCCGATCGGTTCAACATCAAGGGCAAGGACGTTACCCGTCTGAACGCCGAACTCGTATACGATCCGAACACGCGCGCGTGGTCGGCAGACAACTTCCTGGGCGACTGCTACGGCGGTCATCTTCTCGGCCGTCTCCGTATCGAACCGGTTGCAGCCGGCGTGGTTCAGTATCTGGCGACCGTCGGTCTGGTCCGGGTCGATCTCAAGAGGTTCCTCCTGGGTGGCAAGCTCGATCCGGCGGCGGAGACGAGCGCCAGCAGCGGGACCATGAACGCGACACTGGGATTGGGGGCCTCAATCGGTGATGGCTCCTCCCGTCTCGGCGTCTGCCGGATCGATGTGGCGGACATGCAGGTGGGAAAGGTCTCGCCATTGGCCAATCTCCTGGCCGTGTTGAGTCTGACCGAACCCACGGACTTCGCGTTCGAACGAATGCTGCTGGAATCGTATCTCAAGCGCAACAAGCTGCTGATCAGCAAGTTCGACATGTCGGGAAAGAATCTGGCTTTCACCGGCAGCGGCGTCATGAACCTGCGCGACAACGACGTCAATCTCACGCTGACCGCTCGCGGTCGACGCGTCGCGGCGGCCAAACCGTCGATCCTTCAGTCGCTGACCGAGGGACTCGGCGGCGCCGTCGTTCGCATGGAGGTCACGGGGAAGGCCGACAATCCCAAAGTGGAAACCAAGACCCTTCCTGTGATCGAGGATTCCCTGAAGATCCTTGGAACGCCGCAATGAGATCCTGTGGAGTGTCCACAGGGCGTTCCCTGTTCTGAGTTGGCATCTTCCGATGGGCCAGCGCATCGGAAACGCCCGGTCTGGAGGTTATATGAACGGCAACTGGAACCGGCGCCGATTTCTGAAAGTGGCGTGCGGGTCTCTGACGGCGATGACGCTGCCGAAACGTTCCCTTCTTGCTCAGGAGGTTCGCCGGCAGGACCGGCCCAATTTCCTCTGGATCAGCACGGAGGATATCAGCCCGGACCTGGGCTGTTATGGCGATGCTTATGCGGTGACGCCCAACCTGGATCGGCTGGCCTCGGAAGGCGTGCGGTACAACCATGTGTTCTCGCATTCCGGCGTCTGCGCGCCGACCCGATCGGGAATCATCACCGGGATGTACCCGACGACGATCGGGACACACCACATGCGCTGTGCGGGCGTGCCCCCGCAGCAAGTCAAGTGCTTTCCCGAGTACCTGCGCGCGGCCGGCTACTACTGCACCAACAACGTCAAGACGGACTACCAGTTCGAAGCTCCGCTGACGGCGTGGGATGAGTGCAGCAGCAGCGCGCATTGGCGGAACCGCCCAAACGGCAAGCCGTTCTTTGCGGTCATCAACTTCACAACGACGCATGAGAGCCAGATCCGCAACCGAAGTGACGCGATGCTCAAGCGACTGGCCGGTTTGGGTCCGGCAGAGCGGCACGATCCCGCCCAGGCGGTGCTTCCGCCATACTACCCCGACACGCCCAGGGTCCGGCAGGATTGGGCGCAGTACTACGACCTCATCACGCTGATGGACAGACAGGTCAGGCAGGTGCTCGATGACCTGGAGCAGGACGGTCTGGCCGACGATACGATCGTGTGGTTCTGGGGAGACCACGGTCGGGGGCTGCCTCGCGCCAAGCGATGGATCTACGATTCCGGCCTTCGCGTGCCGCTGATTGTCCGCGTCCCCCCGAAGTGGCGCAAACTCGCCATGTCGGACAGGCCCGAAGCGGTCGCCCCCGGAACGGTCAACGACGACCTGATCGCCTTCGTTGACTTCGCCCCGACGATGCTCTCGCTGGCCACAGTGGAGATCCCTTCCCACATGCAGGGCCATGCGTTTCTGGGACCCCGCAAAGCCAGGCCGCGGGAGTACGTTTTCGCCGCCCGCGATCGCATGGATGAAGCGTACGACCTGATCCGGGCCGTCCGGGACAAACGCTTCAGGTACATGCGCAACTACATGTGGTACGTTTCACGCGCCCAGGACATCCGTTACATGAATGAGATGCCCACGATGCAGGAGATGCGACGGCTCCACGCCGAGGGCGAACTGGATGGGCCGCAGAAGCAGTACTTCGAACCGGCCAAGCCGATCGAGGAACTCTATGACCTTGTCGCTGACCCTCATGAAGTCCGCAATCTGGCCGGCGATCCGGCCTACGCGGAGGTGTTGGAGCGGCTGCGAAGGGCGCATGAGCAGTGGTACAAAGACACGCAGGACGTCGGATTGATTCCCGAGCCGATCTTTGACGAATGGAAACGGCCGAACGGGCAATACGAGAAGACGGCGCCGCCGGTGGTCGTCAAGCGAACGGGCGATGCGACCGAGGGAGCATGCGTCACGCTGGCCTGCGCCACTGCGGGGTCCTCCATCGCGTATCGCGTGAGCGGCGACCCGAAGGACAGGACGGGGTGGTTGCTTTATTCGCGCGCGGTCCCGCTGAAACCGGGCGACGTGCTGTACGCCAAGGCCTGCCGGATCGGTTTCCGCGACAGCGATCTGACGACGTTCGAGCCGGGCGTTCCCGTCGCCGAGCGGCCGACGCCGACAGGCGCCGAGCACTGGCGGGATAGCATCGACGCGGCCAACCTGCGTCAGCGACTCTGGAAGCTCAAGGAGCTGGACTACGAGGGCGCCAACGCCGTCTATTCGTATCTGCCGTACCTGGACGATGCGAGACCGTCGATTCGGTACTGGGCGATTGTTGGGCTGCACGCCGCCGGCAAGTTCCGGGCCGATGTCGCGTTTGCCCGAATGGCGGTGAAGGCCCGGCTGGCGGATGAATCAATGGTGGTTCGCGTTGCCGCGGCCCATGCGATGTGCGACTGGGGAGCCGAAGACAGTGGGCTGCCCGTGCTGGCGGACGCTCTGAAGCATCCGACGGACAAAGTCCGCATGTTCACCATCGTCGCGCTCGACAAGCTGGGCGCAAAGGCCCGTCCGGCGCTGGCCCAGATCAAGGCCGCGGCCAACGACTCCGACGACTATGTCAAGCGCGTGGCCCTGACCGCGTTGGAGCGACTGGACGTCCCTTGATGCCGCATCTCGCTCGGATTGGCGTTCTCTCACACCCGCTTTTTTCGGAACGCGAGAACGTGGATGGTGCGTCGATCGTTGATGTACTTGCGTTCGTAATTGGTCCCCGTCAGTTCTTCGCCTGCGGCCCCGGCCGGACGCACGAACTCAGCCTCCTCCAACTCGTCACAAGACGCTGACATTACCTGCCGCATCTGCTCGAAGTACTCGGCATGATCGGTCGCCATCTGGATTCTGCCTTCCGGCTTGAGACACGCGATCAGTATCTCCACGTTGTCCTGCCGGACGAACCGCCGCTTGTGATGCCGCTTCTTCGGCCACGGGTCGGGGAAGTAGATGTGAAAGCAGTCCACCGAAGCCGCCGGCACGTATTCCCGCAGGAAGGCCGCGGCGTCCGCTCGGATTATACGGACGTTGGCCAACCCCCAGCGTCCCAGCCGGTCCGCCGCATACCGGTAGAACTTACTCGCCCATTCGATGCCGAGGTAGTCCGCCTCCGGATGCGCCTGCGCCTCCTGGACGAGAAACGTTCCTTTGCCCGATCCGATTTCGATATGAAACGGTCCAAGACGTCCGAAAACGCGGGCTCGATCGATCCGGCCCGGGAAATCTTCCGGGCGCAACACAATCGCACTGTATTCTCTCAGGATACGTCCCATCGCCTGGTCGTGTTCGGAATCGTTCATCATCCATTCGACAGTAGGTTTTCGCCGCATTATATGGGAAGTCCGAAGTCGAGTGAAGGTGCGGATAATTTTCTCCTGACCGCGTTACTAAAGTGGCGCATAGCGGCACACGATGATTAGGCAAGTGAACTCTTTTGTGGGCCGCGGGTATACCAGACCCAAGGAACCCTGCCGGCGCGGAAAGGAAGTCGAAGGATGATACTTCAAATGGTCAGGGCAAAACGAAGGCAAGTCCTCGTCGACGTCAACACGCAAAGGGACTACCTGTTGGCCGACGGCGGCGCCTGCATCCGAAACCACCGAAGGGTGCTGGCCCACATCCGGCGCATGATGGCGTGGGCCAGACGAAGGGATATCCCGATCATCTCGACGTGCGAAGTCTACCTCGAAGGCAACAACGGCGATCCGAAGTACTGCATCGACGGCACTCCCGGTCAGGAGAAGATCAGCTATACTCTGATGTCGAATCGGATCATTCTCCCGGCCGACGGCAGCACGGACCTGCCTCGCGACATGCTTCGGCGCTATCAGCAGGTGGTGCTCCACAAGCGGTGCGTCGATCCGTTCGACGAGCCGCGCATCGATCGTCTGCTCAGCGAGGTCTCGGCGTCCGAGTTCATCCTCATCGGGGCTTGTGCCGAAGGGGCCGTCAAGGCGGCGGCGCTGGGGCTGCTCCAGAGGGACAAACGGGTGGCCGTTGTCGTGGACGCGGTGGGCTACCACGACAATCGCGAGGCCAAGATGGCCTTCCGCAAGATGGAGGCCAAGGGGGCCCGGCTGATTGAGACGCGGCGTCTGGCCGGCTCGTCGCATCTGCGGCAGGTCGGTTGCTGCCACTGCGAGAGCTGTCAGCGTCTCGGTCAGAAGGTGGGTGTCGGCGACACGCAAGAGAATTAGCGTTGCCACCGGTTCTGCGGCTGCTGCCTTCGAAGCGTCTCTCCGTACTGTCTGCGTCGGTCCACACGCCAGGTCTGCTGTTCTTATCGGGCTGGTAACTCCTCCGCTTCTGCCCCATCGAATCTTCTGCCTTGTCGGTACGGTTACTGGCGGAAAGCCCCAGGATTCGGTATAATATGGGCGTCGAAGTGAACGTGACCGGTCTACGTACAAAGGAGCAGATATGAATCGAATCGCAGCAGCCTTTGTCCTTTGTCTTGGTGGAGTCCTCATGGCAGCCGAACCCAACGAACCGTCGTCCGATCCCCACTGCCTGATCAAGACAAACATGGGCGACATCGTCGTTCGGCTCTATGCCAAAGAGGCCCCCAAGACGGTCGAGAACTTCCTTGGGCTGGCCGAGGGGACCAAGGTGTTCGTCGATCCGAAGACGGAGCACAAGGTCCGAAAGGCGTACTACAACGGCCTGACGTTCCATCGCGTCGTCAAGGGGTTCATGATCCAGGGCGGCTGTCCGCTGGGGACCGGGGAAGGCGGACCGGGCTACAAGTTCGAGGACGAGATCAACGCCGATGCGCTCGGACTCGACAAACTGAACGTTCTCGACGAGCAGGGCCGCCCCCATCCCTGGCTCGGCATCCGGTCACAGGAGGACTTCAACAACACCGTGCTGCGTCCCCTGTTTCGGGTCATGGGAATCACTTCGGACGAGCAGCTCGCGGCACGCCAGGAGGAGGTGAATCAGCGCGTTCACACGATGCGCCTCAAGGAGGCGTACGTCAATCTGGGATACAAGTACAACGCCAAGCTCAGGTCGCACGCCCCAAGCGGGGGTCTCTGGCGATGGCCAATTCCGGCCCGAATACAAACGGCTCGCAGTTCTTCATCAATCTGGTGGACACCCCCTGGCTGACGGGCAAGCACACGGTCTTTGGCGAAGTGGTCAAAGGCATGGAGGTCGTCGATCGCATCGGCGAGGTTCCGGTGACCAGCAAGCATCTGCCGGTCGATCCGGTCCGGATCATCTCGGTTCAGCGCGTCGAGCCGGAGAAGTGAAGCCTGCGCGGCACGCCCGGCCTCGTCCGGCCTCTGTGCACGCGCCACACGGCAAGGAAAGGAATCCTGCATGTCCGCGTTCATCTATCGACGTGGGGGGAAGCTGGCGATCTCCCTGTTGTTGGTTCTGTCTTCATCGTGCCAGCGGAGCCATGAAACGCCGCCCGCGCCGGTTCTGGAGGAATCGCCCCAGGTTGTGGCGCCGCCGGCGGCCGTTCCCGACGCCAACAGCCTGACGCTGAACGAGGCCGAGTACTTCGAGACGGTCGGCCTGGATGTCATGGTGTTCAGCGACTTCTATCCGGAAGGACACCAGGGCGGCGTGAGCATCATCCAGAATGGCGTCCGCGTCGCGGCCAACGGCGACGTCCGTCTCGAACCGACCCCCGGGCAGTGGCAGCCGATCCCCAAGCTCGACAAGCGGGAGGTCGACGCGGAGAACCAGGCGATCACGGCGTTTCTGAGCTATCCTGACCCCAGCCGCGACCGCAAGGGATTCAATCCGATCATCTACCCGGACCTTCAGTTCTCGTATCGGGTGAGTGTCCGGCCGGAAGGCGAGGCCTTTCGCATCGTGGTGGATCTGGACGAGCCTCTTCCCGAAGAGTGGGTCGGCAAGGTCGGCTTCAATCTGGAACTGTTCCCAGGCGAGTATTTCGGCCGGCCGTACTACATGGACGACAGAACGGGCATCTTCCCGCGGCAGTTGAATGGGCCGATGTACGTCGATGAGGATTGCATCCCTCAGGCCGAGCCGCTGGCCAGGGGCCGCCGGCTTTGTGTCGCGCCCGACAGTGCGGCTCTGCGGATGACCATCGAGTCGATCGACGGCACACTGGAATTGCTGGACGGCAGGGCGCAGCAC
>Ga0123333_10002992_pt1 | contig 16674 bp, 12 predicted proteins | sample BioC12SIPDNA_3_FD_89957 | JGI IMG/M metagenome (GOLD analysis project Ga0123333, IMG submission 89957) | Anaerobic biogas reactor microbial communites from Washington, USA - Biogas_R2_B C12 SIP DNA | ecosystem: Engineered > Bioreactor > Anaerobic > Unclassified | place: Washington, USA... | reverse complement strand
TGCAGAGCAGAGGAGATGGGGGCGGGGTGGCGCTCGAGATAGGCGATGAAGCGGGTGAGGAGGCGGGCGACGTCTCGGCACAGCTCGTAGAGCTGGGTGAACTGCTCCTGTGTGATGTATCCCCGGTCGAGCGCGACGTACGCCTGGGCGCGCAACTCCGCGGCGGAAGCCCGTGCGATGTACAGGTATCGCACGAAACTACGATTGTTCTGGCTCTCGAATCCCTCAGCAATGTTCGAGATAATCGACACCCCTGCCCGCCGCATCTGATCCTGCAACCCATAGTCCCGGCCAAAGGCCCCTTCCCGTGACATCGCATAGACCAGTCTACACAGCTCCCTCCCTTTCTGCCAAGACTGAATGTCCTCGAACCTCTCGATGCTCGGCATGACCCTTCTCCCTCTGTATCTCTGCAACTGAAAACTGATAACTGATAACTGATAACTACTCCGCATAAACCCTTGTCGCCACCTCGTGCGCCTGCACCCACGCCCAATCGATCGTCGCGCCCAGGCCGGGTCCGGTGGGCACCGGGACGCAGCCGTCCGCGTCGATCGCGTCGAGCGCATCGCTGTAGTCGGTGTAGACGGGTGGGGAGGTCTCCGGCGCCAGCGGGTGGACCAGCCCCAGCTCGTAGTAGTTCGTGTTGCGGATCGAGGCCATCACGTGGCGGTGTGCCGGCCCCGGCGCGTGGATCTCCGCGTCGAGCCCGAAGCCCTCCGCCGCGTGCGCGATCTTCATCGCACCGGTGATGCCCATGTCGTACGTCGGGTCCACTCGCACGAAGTCCGTCGCCTCCGCCACGATCATATCCACCTTGGGCTCGAACCCGCGCACGTGCTCGCCCATCAGGATCGGCGTCTTGATCATCTGCCGCAGCTTCTTGTGCGCGAAGAAACTGATCCCGCCGTCCTTGAACGGGTCCTCGTACCAGAAGAAGTTGGCCTCGTCGCACGCGCGGCCCACGCGCAGCGCGTCGCCGAACGTCTCGTACTCACAGGCCGGGTCGATCAGCAGCGCCATCCGGTCGCCCACGCGCTTGCCCACTGTCAGCACATTCGCGATCTCGCGCTCGATCGGCGCGTGGCTCCAGCCGTGGATTTTGAACGCGCGGTAGCCGAGGGCATAGCACTGCTCGGCGAAGTCGGCGAACGCCTCCGGCGTGCTCAGGCCCCCGTTCTCGTCGCCGTGATAGGTCGACGCGTAGGCCGGCAGCGTCTTCTTCCAGCCGCCCAGCAGCTCCCACACCGGCGCGCCATAGACCTTGCCCGCGATATCCCACAGCGCGATGTCGACCGGCCCCATGCCCATCCGGTCCACCTTGCGCAGCCCGCGCTTCACATCGTTGAGGATCAGCTCGCGCTCCAGCGGGTCCTTGCCGATCAGGTAGTGGGCGAACATCCCCATCTGCGCGTAATCGCTTGGCCCGCCGCCCACGAACTCGCCCGTGATCCCCGCATCGGTGTGGATCGTCAGGATGTTCCCGCTGCGCCGGAGCCGCGCCCCGGGCTTGTAGACCAGGTTGAAGCCGTTGTAATAGTCGTCCGGCGCCAGGTCGTGCGTTTCCCACTCGAACGTGTGCACCTCGATCTTAGTGATGGTCAGTGGCTCAGTCATCATCTCTCTCCTTTCCTGGGCATTCACACCGTCCAGTGTACTCATGATCGTATCGCGGCCAAACACCCCCTGTCATTGCCCGCGATCAGCCGTAAGCGCCACGCAAGCAGCAGCCGCCGGCACAGCGGACCGCCGGCATCTTGCCCGTAGACCTCAGGCTAAGGCCTGCGATGAGTGGCAAGCCCGCGATGTGGGTGTGCACTGTAGGGGAGCCCGGCTTCCGAGCCGCTCATTCCCGCAGCAGGAAGTGCACTACCAGGCACCGCTCGAACGCAGCATCACCCACAGGACAAGGCGCCCTGTTGGGAATGCCTCGCCCTCTGCACAGCATCACGTCCGGTGGTAACGTGCGGGCAGAGGGCAACCCATTCCGGCGGGCGACTGGCATGACGAAGGCCTGTCTGCGTCCAAGCAAAGCTGCATTCGCCAAAAACGTGCGGGAATGAGCGGTTCGGAAGCCGGGCGCCCCTACAGCAGAACGTGCACGGCGTGTGCCGATGCATAGCCTGAGCCTGATGCCTATGGGCATCTTGCGCGCCTCGCCGCTGCTACAGCAGACGGCGACGCGGCTCGCTATTCCCGATCACCCAATATCGGGTAAACTACGTCGACATGCCCGTCGCGGTATCGCGATCACAAAGCGGCCAACAAGGAGCTGGATCATGGATCTTGCGATCGTTCCCTTTCTCACCTACGTCCTGGTGACCACCTACACGCCAGGACCCAACAACATCTCCAGCGCCTCGATGGGCGTGCTCTACGGCTACCGCCGCAGCCTGCCCTATCTCGCCGGGATCGCGACCGGCTTCTTCATCCTCCTGCTGCTCTGCGCTGCAGTTTCCGGCACGCTGCGTCAGCTTATCCCCGGGTTCGAAACCGCGCTGCGCATCGTCGGCGCGCTCTACATCCTCTGGCTCGCCTACGAGACCCTTCGCGCGACCTATGCCTTCGAGACCGATGACCGCCACCGGGCCGGCTTTCTCAAGGGCGCGGTCCTCCAGATGGTCAATCCCAAGGGCGTCATCTACGGGCTCACGCTCTACGCCACCTTCCTGCTCGGCGTCACCGGCAAGCCCGTGCCGATCCTGCTCTCCGCGCTCTTCCTCGCCGCCGTCTGCTTCTCGGCCGTCTCCGTCTGGGCCCTGTTTGGCACCGCGATCCGCCAATTCCTGCGCCGCCAGCGCGTGCGCCAGGCCGTCAACGTCGTCCTGGCGCTCCTCCTGGTCTACACGGCCATCGAGCTCTCCGGCCTGCTCTGAGGCCCCGCGGCGCGCTGAAGGCTCCTCCTCACGCCTCGGCGGTCAGAATCCCGATCTCCCCAAGCCAGTCGTGGAAGCGCGCGATCCAGTCGTCGGTCGGCAGGCCCCTCGGGCGCATGCCGAAGCCGTGGCCGCCGCGGGCATAGATGTGGAGCTCCGCGGTGATCCCGGCTGCGCGCCACGCCTGGTAGAGCGGCACCGCGCCCGGCGCCGCAATCGGGTCGTCTGCCGCGCAGAGGATGAAGATCGGCGGCGCGTCGGGGGGCGCCTCGCCGCCGTCACGACCGCCGCCATAGATGTAGCCCGCAAACGCGGGCCGCCTCTCCGCGCCAGTGCGCGCCGTGGCGACGAAGTAGGTGACCGCCGCGCCCGCCGAGAAGCCCATCATGCCGACGCGCGCGGGGTCGATGGACCATTCGGCCGCGTGCTGGCGCATGAGGCCGATCGCCTGCTGGCCGTCGGCCTCGACCATCGGGCGTAGCGTCGCGATCAACGCTGCCATCCGCGCCCGGTCGCCCAGGTGGGCGTCGATCTCAGCCTGATAGTTCTCCCCGGTCTGGACCACGCGGTACTTGAGGACACCGGCGGCGATGCCGTGGGCGTTGAGCCAGCGCGCCACCTCGTGGCCCTCGTGGTCGACCGCCAACATATGGAATGCGCCGCCCGGGCAGATGACCACCGCGGCGCCCGTGGCGGGTGCATCGCCCCGGCCGGGGTCGGGCAACGACACCGTCAGGGTGGGGCGGGCGACGTTGAGCACGACCCGCAGGCCGGGCCAGTTTTCCACCTCGCGCTCGGGGTAGTCCCAGTCCTCCGAACCGGGCGCCGCACCGGGCCACAGCGGTAACACGGTTGGGTGCATGGCAGGCCTCCTTTGGATGTGGATCGATCTGCGCCGTGTTATACACCGGAAGCGCGACGCCTGACAGCGCCCGCGCCGCCTTGCCCTCCTGACCCATCTACTGCGCGCCCCAATCCGCGCTATAATGGAGACATCGATCACCTAAACGCTGAGGAGCACGCGATGACCGAGACGATCCGGGTCCTACTTGCCGACGACCACGTCCTGGTGCGCCAGGGCATCCGCCAGTTCCTGGAGGAGGCCGGCGACATCGTCGTCGTCGCCGAGGCGAGCGACGGCGCCGAGGCCCTGCGCCTGGTCCAGGAGTTCCAGCCCGACGTTGCCGTCGTCGACATCCGCATGCCCGAGATCACCGGCGTCGAGGCCACGCGCCGCATCAAGCAACACTTCCCCGGCGTGCGCGTGCTCGTCCTCACTGCCTACGACGACGACCCCTACGTCCAGGCGCTGCTCAAGGCCGGCGCCGATGGCTACGTTCTCAAGACCGCGCGCGCCGCCGAGCTCGTCCAGGCCGTGCGCGACGTCTATCACGGCCTCACGGCGCTTAGCCCGGCGATCGCCACCAAGGTCGTCCGCCAGGTCACGCACCGTCCGCCCAACGCGTCCCAGGGCGTCGAGGCGCTCACCGAACGTGAGGTGGAGGTGCTGCGCCTGGCGGCCGAGGGCATGACCAACCGTGAGATCGGCCAGGCGCTGTCGATCAGCCATCGCACCGTCCAGGGTCACCTCGCCAACGTCTATGGCAAGCTCCAGGTGAACAGCCGCACCGAGGCCGTCACCGAGGCGCTCAAGCGCGGGTGGATCGCCCTTGGCTAGCCTCGGCCCGTCGATACGGCGCTGGCTGCATTCGCTCCAGGCGCAACTGATCCTCTGGGCGATCCTGCCCGTGACCCTGGTGATCATTGGGCTGGCGCTCACCGGCGTCTATACCCACGAGGCCGCCATGCACGACTTCGTGGTGGAGCGTGACGGCGTCCTGGCGCGCTTGCTCGCCCGGCAACTGGAGGATGCCCTGGCCGAAGGCCGCCTGGCCCCCACGCCCGAGGGCGTCGCGGCGTGGCTGGCCGCGCGCGTCGACGCCATCACGCCGGCCCTGCTCGTGATCGATGGGGTGGGGGATGTGCTCGCCGGCAGCGAGCCGCAACCTCCTGCCTCCGTGCGCGACGAGCCCGGGATCGACCAGGTGCTCGAAGGCGTGTCCGGCGGCTTTACCGTCGACACCCCCTCCGGCCTGCTCGTCCTCACGTACGCCGCGGTGCAGGGAACCGATTGGCGGGTCGTGGTGCGCGAGCCCGCCACTGACGTGACCGGTCCGATCCTGCGGCTTTCGGGTCTGGGGCCCGTCGCGGCTGTGGTCGCCGCCGCGCTGTCCATCCTCATCCTCGCCTTTGGCTGGCGGACCATCGTCCATCCCCTGCAGCGGCTGGCGAACGCCGCGGGCCAGGTCACCTGGGGCGCCTACGCCGCCATTCGCCGGCCCGTCTCCGGCGTCGCCGAGATCGAGGAGCTTCATCGCGCGCTGCTCGACATGGTCACGCGTCTGGAGGGCTACCAGGCCGGCGTGCTCGACTACCTCGATGCCGTGACCCAGGGCCAGGAGGAGGAGCGCGCCCGGCTGGCACGCGAGCTCCACGACGGGCCGGTCCAGGCGCTCATTGCGTTGGGCCAGCGCGTCGAGATGGCGCAGCACCGCATCGAGCGCAACGATGCTGCCGCCGCGCGTGAGCTGCTGGAGGCCGCCCGCGCGTCCGCCGTTGACGTCGTCGACGACCTCCGCCGCATCATCGGCGCCCTGCGCCCCGCCTACCTCGAAGACCTCGGGTTTGCCCCGGCGTTGGAGATGCTACTGCACGGGGCCGCGGTGCACGCGATGGCCGAGATCCGCCTCGACGTCGCCCCCGACCTGCCGCGGCTCTCGCCGGCAGTGGAGCTTGCGGCGTACCGGATTGTCCAGGAAGCGCTCAACAACGCCCTTCAACACGCCGGCGCCTCCATCATCTCCGTCACCGTGGCCTGCGCCGGCGACGAGCTCCACCTGAGCGTCGGCGACGACGGCGCCGGCTTCGAGCCCGTCGAACGGCTCGACCTCTATACGCGCCAGGGCCACTTCGGCCTGGTGGGCCTGCACGAGCGCGTGCGCCAGCTCGGCGGGCGGCTCCGCCTCGACGCCGCCCCGGGCCAGGGCACGACCCTCCACGCCTGGCTCCCCACGGGCGCCACCGAGGCAAGCTGCCAGGCACCCCGGTAGCAGAGGGCGAGGCATTCCCAACAGGGCGCCTGGTTTCGGTGGTGCCGCCCCGTTCTCACGGCGCCTTGCATTGCGCATCCTGCTGCGGGAATGCCTCGCCCCTACAATGGATCCTGCATTCCACGACGGATCCTGCGTACCACAACGGATCCCGCATCGTCACCGAACCCCCGTTTCGTAGGGGCGACGCATTCCCACACACGCACCGTCACGCACGCCTCCACGAACGCGCAACCCGCCCCGCCGACGATCGGCGACCGCAGGAATGCGTCGCCCTCTGCCCGCACCCCCCCCGCCAAACGGCGTGGATCGCCGCGCGTCGGAATGCCCTGCCTTTCCCGCCTTCGCTCGGCTACACTGGGGACAGTACTGGATTGGGATCTGAGGGAGGAACCGATGAAATCGGCAGGTTGGTTTGTGATTGGCAGTCTTGTGACGATCGTAGTGATCACCATGGTGCTGGCCGGCGGCTGGCTCCTGGTGCGCGGCGCGCGGGCCACGCCGCTCTTCCGAGGGTGGGGCATGATGGGCACCGCCCCGTCCGCGCAGCTCGGCCCGGAGCAGCAGTGTAGCGTCTCCGGCTCCACCTGGGGCCCCGGCATGATGGGCGAGGCCTGGGGGCGCGGGCGGGGAGCCGGCACCTGGGGCGACGGCGCTGTCTGCCCGCTCTCCGGATCGAGCACCACCGGTCAGACGGGGTCTATCGAGGAGGCTGTGGACGCCTTCGCGGCCTACCTCGCCGGCCTGGGCTACCCCGACCTGGCTCTGGAGGAGGTGATGGAGTTCGAGGAGAACTACTACGCCATCGCCGTCGAGCCCGACACCGGCACCGGCGCGCTCGAGCTGCTCCTCGACAAGGACACGGGCGCACTTGGGCCGGAGCCCGGGCCGAACATGATGTGGAACGCCCGGTATGGTATGCACGGTCGCGGCGGCATGATGGGCTGGGCCGTGTCCGAAGAGAACACGCTCAGTGGCGATGAGGCCGTGGCCCTCGCGCAGGACTGGCTCGACCAGCAGCATCCCGGCGAGGTCACCGAAGGCCACGCCGACCCGTTCTACGGCTACTACACGATCCACACCCTTCGCGACGGCGAGATCGCCGGCATGCTCAGCGTTCACGGCCGCACCGGCCAGATCTGGTACCACACCTGGCACGGCGACTTCGTGCAGATGATCGAGCCCGACGCATCCTGAGAACGCCTCTTCCGCCTCCCCGGCCACCGGCCGGGGAGGCGCTCTCTGCCGCCTCGCGCCGCTCTTCCCATAAACCCGGGACTTCGCCGCCCGCGCCCGTCTGCTCCCTTCTGTTCGGGCCGGTCTTCCCATGAACCCGGGACTTCGCCGCCCGCGCCCGTCTGCTCCCTTCTGTTCGGGCCGGTCTCCGCCCGCGCCCGTCTGCCGCCCCCATTCTGTTCGGGCCGGTCTTCCCATGAATCCGGGACTTCGCCGACCGAGCCCGTCTGCGGCCGGTCTCCGACCGGGACTTCGCCGACCGAGCCCGTCTGCCGCCCGCCGCCTGCCCCGCAGAACTCCGCCAATTTCCCTCTTGACACGGCACCCCGTTTTGTGTATCCTAGAGGCAATCGATTGCGCAATCGATTGCGCGCCGCGGGCGCCCCCGATTCGGCCCGCCCAAGGAGGACTGCATGGTAACGATGCGCGACGTAGCAGAGCGCGCCGGCGTGTCCGTCACCACGGTTTCACACGTGATGAACGCGACGCGCCCCGTGAGCGATGACGTCGCACGGCGTGTGCGCCAGGCGATGGACGACCTGGAGTATCAGCCCAACCTCTTGGCCCGGAGCCTCCGCAAGGGCCAGTCCCTGGCGATCGGCATGGTCGTGCCCGATAGCGTAAACCCCTTCTTCGCCGAGGTTGCCCACGGCATCGAGGACACCGGTTTTGCCGAAGGTTACACGGTTGTTCTCTGCAACTCGGGCGGCGACCTGGAGCGTGAGCTCGTCTACGTCAGCAAGCTGGTCGAGCGGCAGGTCGATGGCATCGTTATCGTGGCAGCCGGGCTCAGTTCAGAGCGCATCTGTGATCTGCAAGATCGCTCCGTGCCGGTGGTCGTCGTCGACCGCCGGCTCAATGGTGTGGCCGCAGGCGTCGACTCGGTCCTGGTCGACAACGAGCGCGGGGGCTGGTTGGCCACGCAGCACCTGCTGGAGCTGGGGCACCGGCGCATCGGCTGTATCACGGGGCCGTTCGACCTGACCCCGAGCGCCGAACGCGTGACCGGGTACCGCAGAGCGCTCGAGGAGGCCGGCATCGCGTATGACTCTACTCTGGTCGTGCGCGGCGATTTCCAGCACGCGAGCGGTTTCACGGCAGCGTCGCAGTTGTTGAGCCTGCCCGGGCCGCCCACGGCGATCTTCGCCTGCAACGACCTGATGGCGATGGGGGCCATCGGGGCAGCCACCGCCAGCGGGCGGCGTGTGCCCGATGATCTCTCGATCGCAGGGTTCGATGATGTCCGGCTGGCCGCCTTCACCAATCCCGCCCTCACCACCATCGCGCAGCCCAAGTTCGAGATGGGCAAGTTGGCAGCGTCGCTGCTGGTCGAGCGCATCAAGGGCGCCGACATCGAACCCCGCCACTACACGCTGGACGTGCACCTGGTGGTGCGCGCCTCGACCGGCCCGGTCGCCCGGGAGGCCGCCTGATGCCCTCGCTGACAGTGTTGTTCACGTCGGTACCCGTTCACATCATCCTCAGTTGAAAGGAGGCATTCGGTTTCACCTAAACCATGCACCCAACCCAATCACCCAAGCGATCCTGGAAACGTGACCCATCAGAGGAGGAAGTCGGCTATGAGTAACAAACGTTGGTTGATGATCGTGTCCCTGTTGGCCATCCTGAGCCTGCCGCTGGCAGCCTGCCAGACGCCCGCGACGACGGTGGCCCCGACTGAAGAGACCGGCGAGGGTGATACGGCGCCGGTCGCCGAAGAGATCACCTTGAAAATCTGGGACTTCGGAGGCATCGACTTCGAGTGGCTGGACGACCTGCTTATCCCCGAGTACCAGTTGACCCACCCGAACGTCAAGTTCGAGCACTTGGGCGTGCCCGAAGATGAACTCTCGCTCAAGCTCGAGACCGCCATCGCCGCCGGCGATGTGCCGGATCTGGCCGTGTTCGTGCCGACGCGCCTGATGAAGGCCGGGCACGTGCTCGCGCTCGACACGATGATGGAAGCCGCCGGGATGCGGCCCGGCGACTTCTGCTCGCTCTTCGAGAGCGCCAACATGCTGGAAGGTAAGACCTACTCGCTTCCGATATCGGCGAACTGGTGGGGCATGATGTACAACAAGGACCTGTTTGCTGAGGCGGGCCTGCCCGAGTTGGGCGTCGACGACGTGATCGACTATCCGACCTGGCTGGAGTATGCCCGCGCCCTCAACAAGCCCGCCGACAACCTCGCCGACCGCGTCTGGGGCTCCAACTTCTTCTACCCCTCGTGGAACTCTATGAACAACGCCCTGAGCGAGGAGTTCGTGCTCGGGCCCGATGGTCGCCAGTGCCTCAACTATTCCACCACCGATCCGTGGGTCACGGCGTGGACCGCGCTGAAGACAGCCTATATGGAGGACCTGACCACCTGGAGTGCCGGGGCGATGCTGGCCGACGTCGAGGAAGACATGTTCCTGCAGGGCAAGATCGGCATGACCGAGGCCACCCTGGGTAACGCGTTAGCCGCGCGCGAAGCCGGCCTGAACGTGGGGATCACGGGCCAGCCCGTCGTGGGCGACACGACGAACAACGTCGGCGGCTGGAACACCAGTTACAGCATCATGGCGGGATCAGAACACCCCGAGGAGGCCTTTGAGTTCCTGCACTGGCTGGCCACAGAAGGCGCCTTGTTGCTTGCGGGCAACATTGTGGGTGGCGAGGCCGCGGGCTTGCCGTGCTATCTGCCCGTCGCGGAGCAGTACCTGCAGGCCGCCGGTGGTGATGAGCTTGTCGATCAGTCGCTCGATCTGTTGGCGCGTGTTGGGCCTGTGCCCTTCACCCCCGACATCTGGACCTCCGTCAATCCTTTTGAGGAGGCCTGGCGCGTGATGACCGAGGAGGACGGTGACGTCAAGGCCGCGCTCGAGGCGGCTGCGATCGAGTGTCAGGAGATCACCGACGATCTCTGGACCGAGTGGGACGCTCTGGCCGAGTGACGTCCTGACTGAGCGGGAATGGGGCCTTTGTCGCGTGGGGTGCGCCGCCGGTGAGCGCACAGCCCCGGGGCCCGGCCCGTTCGGATGCGTCTGAAGCGTGATCGCGGGGCTGGCGCGGTATCCGCGCCGGCCCTGCGAAAACCGGTGACAGACGCTGGCGCGGCAGATCAAGCGCGGCGAGGTCGTCGTGACCGTGCGCAGCAATGGAGGTACACGGATATGGCAACTACAGGCTTAGCCACCAGGCGACGCCGACTTTCGAAGATTGAACGCAAAGAGGCGCTGGCTGCCTATTTGTGCCTGTCACCGTGGGCGATCGGCTTCATCGTGTTTCTCGTGGTCCCCATCGGCATGGCAGCCTACGCGGCCTTCACGCACTGGACCATCATCAACCCGCCGCCGCGGTGGATCGGTATTCAGAACTTCGTCGAGATGTTCACCAAGGACCGCTATTTCCTGTGGTCGCTGGGCATCACCCTCAAGTATATGGCGATGACGCTCATCCCGGGGCTGGTTATCTCGCTGATTCTGGCGCTCTTCCTCAACGCTAAGCTCAAGGGGATGAACTTCTTCCGCACCGTCTTCTATGTCCCGGCGGTCGTATCGGGCGTCGCGGTGACCATTCTTTGGATCAGTTTGCTCGACCCGCAGGCAGGGGCTGTCAACACGATGCTGCGCCAACTGGGCGTCCAGAATCCCCCCAACTGGGTAGGCTCGTCGAAGTGGGCGTTGCCCTCGGTCGCCATCATGAGCCTCTGGGGGGTGGGGGGTGGCGCGATCATCTACCTTTCGGGCCTGCAGAACATCCCGCCCCACCTCTATGAAGCCGCCTGGATCGACGGCGCCAGCCGCTGGCAGCAGTTTTGGCGCATCACGCTGCCGCTGCTCTCGCCCACCATCTTCTTCAACCTGATCACGGGCCTGATCGGCGCCTTCCAGGTCTTCACGCCCGCCTACATTATGGGCGGTGCAAGCCGCTGGGGCACGAGCAGGTATCTTCGATTCTACCTGCTCCACGTCTACCTGAAGGCCTTCCAGGAGGGACGCCTTGGATATGCCGCTGCGCTGGCCTGGGTGTTGACCATCCTCTCGGCCCTGGTCGTGCTCATCGTCTACCGCAGCACCGAGCAACTGGTCTACTATGAGGAAACGGGTGAGAGGGGGGGCTGAGACGATGGCTACAGAAGTTGCGCACAGCGAGCGCCAACGCGTGCTCCACAAGCCACGGTTCTTCGAGCGCAAGTCGGTTCGCGACGCGATCAGCGCGCTCCTCGTCTATGGGTTCCTGGTCACCTTTGGCATCCTCGTCATGATGCCCATGTCGTGGATGATCTCTGCGGCGCTCAAGGCGCCGGGCCAGCCGGTCTTCACCGTCCCGCCCTCCTGGCTGCCTACGTCGTTCCACGTCGAGAACTTCTGGACGGTGCTCACGAACCCCTCGTATCCGCTCTGGCGGCCCGCCTGGAACACTATCCGTCTGGTCGTGGTCAACATCATCGGCGTGATCTTCTCCAACACCCTGGTGGGCTACGCCTTCGCGCGGCTGCGGTTCCCGGGCAAGGAGGCCATCTTCAAGCTCGTCGTCCTTACCATGCTCCTGCCTGGCGTCGTGCTCCTCATCCCGTCCTTCCTGCTCTACAATGCGCTGGGCTGGTACGGAACCTATCTGCCGTTGTGGGTCACCAGCTTCTTCGGGGCGCCGTTCTACATCTTCATCACCCGCCAATACATGCGCTCCTTCCCGCGCGACCTCGACGATGCGGCGCGCATCGACGGCTGCAGCTACCTGGGTACCTACTGGCGCATCATCCTCCCCTTGAGCAAGCCCGTCATCACCGTGATGGCGATCTTTACGTTCCAGGGGGTGTGGAACGACTTCAGTGGTCCGCTCATCTACCTGAATGACTCCGCCAAGTTCACGCTGGCGATCGCGCTCAACTACTTCCGCCAGTCGCGCTTCTCCAGCTCTGGGGTCAACACGACCAACATGGTGATGGCAGCCGCGCTGTTGTCGACCATCCCGATGCTCATCCTCTACTTCTCCTCGCAGAAGCTGCTGATCGGCGGCATCGCGAGCGTGGGGTTGAAGGGATAGCGCGCCAAACGTGGGTTTGGGCCACACCGCGACGGCTGCCCGGCGCGCCTGCGCGACCGGCAGCCGTCGTTAGCCACGCCTGAGGAGGGCGGCACCTATGCTTACCTTCGAGAACATCATCTTCCGATTTTGGGTCCTTGCGCCCGGTGGCGTCTATTCGCCGTCCCAGTTCGATGTCACGACCGCGGGCGACGTCACGACCGCGCGTTGCCACGGCCTGACCTATGGCAACGGCAGCGGCACGGTGCCCGGCGAGGTGGAGGTGGTCTTCTCCCGCACGCCACGGGGCCTCTCCTGGAAGGTCCGCGCCACGCTCGCCGAGCCCGTCAAGGGCATCAAGGTGGCGCTCGAGCCGCTGCCCCTGGGCTCGATCATGGTCCCGGTGGGGCAGACGGTCGACCTCCAACCTGGCGAGCCGGGCCGTGCCTTCGTCTTCCCTGGCGGCTACTACCCGCGTCGCCACGTCTCGTCCACCGGCGTTAGACCAGGCTCAGGCCCGCTGCCTATCTGGGCGGCCCAGTTCGCGCTGCTGCGCGCGGCCGACCGGACGCTTTACCTGCACGGTGAGCAGTATCCGCCGCACGTGAAGAAGCTGTGGATCTACCGCGAGGACGACCACCAACGCCTCCACCTCTACGATGAGGCGCTGGGCTCGCAGCGCGACACGGCTTTCTCCACAACCACCTGGTACCTGGAGACGGTCGACGATTGGCGCGACGCCGTCGACGCGTACGCTGCGTGGATGGCCTCGGCCTACGGCATGCGTCCCCTGGCCGCGCGCCCCGACGCGCAGCCCTGGCTGAAGGACCTGGGCCTGGTCGTCTTCTTGCACGGCATCGGCTCCGCCAGCCAGGTGGGCCACACCTTCGCCGAGATGGCAGACAAGCTGGTCGCGCTCGCGTCACGCTTCCCGCCCGAGCGCACGGTCGTCAAGGTGCTGGGATTCGAGGGACGCATCGACCACTTCTGGCCCGACAACGCCCCTGCCGAGTCGCTCGGCGGCGCGGCGGGCTTCGCGCACCTCACCGGTACCTGCCGGCGGCTCGGGATGCACCTGATGCCGCACCTCAACGTCTGGGGCGCCAGCTTCGCCAACCCCGCCACCGAAGCGCTGCTGCCCTACCGCATCCTCGATCTCGAGGGTCGCCCGGTCACGTGGAGCTTCGACCACGACGGCGACGAGATCGACGAGGAGATCTTCGCCTACATCTCGCCCGACGCGCCCGAGTGGCGCCAGGTGCTGCAGACCAAGATCGCCGAGATCGTGGCGCGCGGCGTCGACACGATCTTTCTGGATCAGACGGGCACCTACGTCAACGATCTCCGCTACGACCACTTCCGCGGCCTCCAGGCGCTCTACGCCGAGCTGCGCGCGGCGATGCCCGCCGTGCAGTTTGTCGGCGAGGGGCCGACGACCGAGCTCTCTGCGAGCCTTTGTCCGCTGTTGGCGGGCGTCTCGTCGAGCGATGACCCTGACCAGGTCGAGCTCTACCGCCGCCTCTTTGGGCGCTTCATCTTGCAGCACAGCCACAGCGCCTCGCCGCCGCCCGAGCCGTATGGCGGCGTCTGGTCCGCCGACATGGTCCGCGGCTGGACCGCGGAGCGGCACGCGCAGCACCATGCCCGCGCCGCCCGGGCCGGGGGCGTGCCCACCCTCAACCTGACCGACCGGCGTATCGACCTGGACGGGCCGCAGGTGGCGCTGGTCCTGGCGCAGGCCCGCGACTACCGGGCCGTCGACAGGGGCTAGATCCGCCAGGCGCGGGCGCCAACCGGTCCATCGACCCCGGACCCGACAGACGTCGGGTCCGGCATTCTGTAGCCCTGAAAGCCGGCCCGCGGGCCGGCCCCAATAACGAAAGGAGCGTGCTGTGATGGTTCTTCCGGCTGACTATCTGGAGCGTGTGTATGCGGGGGTGTTGGGCAAGCTCATCGGCGTCTATCTGGGGCGACCGTTCGAGGGTTGGAGTTACGACCGGATCCTCGAGGAGCTCGGCGAGATCTGGTATTACGTGCACGAGAAGCGCGGCGTCCCCCTGATCGTCACCGATGACGACATCACCGGGACGTTTACCTTCCTCCGCGCGATGCCCGACCACGGCAACACCCTCGAGCTGACCCCGGCGCAGATTGGGCATGCGTGGATGAACTACCTGATCGAGGAGCGCACCATCCTCTGGTGGGGCGGCCTGGGGAACTCCACCGAGCACACCGCCTACCTGCGGATGAAGCACGGCATCGAGGCGCCGCGGAGCGGTTCGATCGCGCTCAACTCCCAGGTCGTGGCGGAGCAGATCGGCGCGCAGATCTTCATCGACGGCTGGGCCATGATCGCGCCGAACGACCCGCAGTTGGCGGCCGACCTTGCGCGCCGCGCCGCCAGCGTCAGCCACGACGGCGAGGCGATCTACGGCGCGCAGGTGCTCGCCGCGATGGAGTCGCTGGCGTTTGTCGAGTCCGACCTCGATGTCCTGCTCGACACCGGCCTGTCGGTCATCCCCGCCGGCTCCGTGATCGCCCGCATGATCCGCGAGATGCGCGCGCTGCGCCAGACCGAGCCCGACTGGCACAAGGCCTTCGCCTGGCTGCGCACGCACTACGGCTACGATACTTATGGCGGCAACGTGCACATGGTCCCCAACCACGGCCTGATCATCCTCAGCCTCCTCTACGGTGACGACGACTTCCAGAAGACGCTGATGATCGTGAACACCTGCGGGTGGGACACTGACTGCAACTCCGGCAACGTCGGCTGCCTGATGGGCATCAAGAACGGGCTGACCGGCCTGGCGACCGGGCCCGACTACCGCGGCCCCGTCGAGGACCGGCTCTACCTGCCCACCGCCGACAGCGGCAGCGCCATCACCGACGCCGTCACCCAGGCTGTCGCCATCGCTAACATCGGGCGGGCGCTCCAGGAACAGCCGCCGCTGGCGCCCAAGGGCGGCGCGCGCTTCCACTTCGACCTGCCGGGCGCCGTGCAAGCCTTCCGCGTCGAGGACAGCATCGAGTCCCAGGGGACGGCGACGCTCGCCAACGTCGCGGGGCATAGCGCCTCCGGATCGCGCTCGCTCGCAATCCACTATACCGCCGTGGCCACCGGGCGTCCGGCGCGCGTGGCGACCGCCACGTGGCTGCCCCCCGAGGCCGTCGATATGCGCGGCTACGGCGTGATGGCCTCGCCGACGCTCTACCCCGGCCAGACCGTGACGGCGCGCGTGGAAGCCGACGCCGCCAACGCGACCCCCATCACCTGCCGGCCCTACCTCCGCTACTACGACGCCGGCGATGCGCTCGCACGGCTGGCGGGTCCCGAGACCGTGCTCGCGCCCGGCGCCGACCACGTCTTCAGCTGGCAGGTCCCCGACACCGGCGGCTACCCGATCGCCGAGATCGGCCTCGAGCTCACCAGCGCGCCCCGTGCCGGCGGCACCGTCTACCTCGACACCCTGACCTGGGAAGGAACGCCGGACGTGGTGTTCACGTGCACCGAGGGGGGCTCCATGTGGCGCCGCGCCTGGGTCAACGGCGTGGACGACTCGGGCCGTTGGTATCCCGAGCCCTTCCGCCTGATGCAGAACGAGGGCACCGGCCTCTTCATCACCGGTTCCCGCCAGTGGCGCGACTACCGCGTCATCGCCGACGTGACACCGCACGCCGTCACATCCGCCGGCCTCGCCGCCCGCGTCCAGGGGATGCGCCGCTACTACGCCCTGATGCTCGCCGCCGGCGGCAAGCTGCGCCTCGTCCGCGCGCTGGCCAACACCGTCGAGACGCTCGCCGAAACCGGCATGGCGTGGGCGTTCGACCGAACCTACACCCTCGCGCTCGAGGTGGAAGGGCCGGCCATCCGCGCCTTCGTCGACGGCGCCCAGGTCTTCGCGGTCGAAGACGCGTCCGGCGCCACCGCCTTGGCCGGTGGTGGCGTCGCGCTCGTTGTGGAAGAGGGCCGCACCGCCACCCAGTCCGTCCGCGTCAGCCCGCTCTAGCCCCCCACGCCGCGGAGGGCGGACCACAGTCTGCCCTCCGCCGCATCTCCCGCCCTGTTCGGGCCGGTCTTCCCATGAACCCGGGACTTCGCCGACCGAGCCCGTCTGCGGCCGGTCTCCGACCGGGACTCCGCCGCCCGCGCCCGTCTGTTCCCTTCTGTTCGGGCCGGTCTTTGGTCTTGCCCCGAAAAAGTGGACACCCAGATAAGGGTGAATACACTGAGAGTAAGGAGCGAGACCATGGAAGAACGACGCAAGTACACGGCGGAATTCAAGCGGGAAGCGGTCGAGTTGAGTCGCACGACCGACAAGACGATAGCGGAGGTTGCGCGCGAGTTGGGGATATCACCGGACCGACTGTATAAGTGGCGCTCTGCGGATGCGGAGCTGAAGGAGGAAGCCTTTCCAGGACACGGGAATCGTCCGGCGCTG
>Ga0123333_10002974_pt1 | contig 16737 bp, 8 predicted proteins | sample BioC12SIPDNA_3_FD_89957 | JGI IMG/M metagenome (GOLD analysis project Ga0123333, IMG submission 89957) | Anaerobic biogas reactor microbial communites from Washington, USA - Biogas_R2_B C12 SIP DNA | ecosystem: Engineered > Bioreactor > Anaerobic > Unclassified | place: Washington, USA... | reverse complement strand
AGCCGGCAAAATGGGATGAGGCCATATTGGTCGTTGGCGCCCATGAGAATTATGAGGCGCGTTGTCGCGAACATCATGAAATTGAGCGGCCTGATCCCAGTAAAACTTAGCCGGACTGTATCCGAACACACTACTCGATAATAACACACAGCTTCAAACGGGCGTTGAAGCAACTTTGGTGTGGTTGTTTATGTGTCGGAGCTATATAATGATAGCGGTAAATCCAGGTGCTTGCAGATGCTATCTTAATTTATCACAAACAGCCACAAAACCCCATTATTCCTCGCAGTTTGCCCATTTTCATAAATCGTAATACACTTGATGCAACTTGATCCCGCGGCCCGCTGACGCTCAGTCGCTGCCGCGCGCTATCGGTCTAGGGAGAACACATGTCAGTCTCAAACCATCTGCTCTTCTCGGAGATCTTCTTTCAACAGATTCGCCGTGAGACTTCTGATCTGGACAATCTCCGGGTGACTTTGAGCACGATCCGTGATACGTGGCGTTATTATCTGCCGCCGCCGGAAGGGTACGCCGGTCCACCCTGGAAGCCGGAGGCCCCGCTTGACCTGGCTGACGTCCTGCACCTGCGTTCCTACGTGGTGGAGCAAATCTTCGGCTACCTCGAACTCACCTATGGCCCGTGCGCCGCTGACGAACGCGCTTTCTTTCTCTACGGCGATTGGGAAAAGTCCACGGCAACCGGCCTATGCTTGGTGCTCCCATATAATGAACACATTGAGGGCCGCCAGGAGAATGACATCATCCCCAAAGGACGCAACTATGCCCAGCAATTGCTGCGCCTGCTGCGCGAGCATGACCTGGATTGGGGCGTGTTGACCAACGGACGCCACTGGCGCTTGTTCCACCGCGCCGAACTCTCGCCAACGGAGACGTATCTCCACGTCGATCTTGAGCAGATCATCGCCACGCACGACATCGAGAACTACATCGTCTTCCATCGCTTCTTCAGCCGCCCGGCCTTTGTGCGCACGGATGACGTCCGCCATGCGGATGGCGGACGCCAACGCCTGGACCTCTATAAGGAGCAATCCGACCGGGCAGCGAAAATGATCGAAGGACACCTCTCGGCAAACGTCGAGGAGATCATGCGCAAGCTCTGCCAGGGATTGGTGGAGAGTTGCCGCGACGCGGGCGAAACGGTAAACGCGCCCGCGACCCGCAAGGAAATCTACAAGAACGCGCTCTACCTGGTCTACCGCCTGCTCTTTGTGCTCTACGCCGAGGCCCGCGACCTGCTGCCCCTGGATGCGCCGGCCTACCGCGAGGTGTGTTTGCGCGATATTGTGCGCGAGGTGCAGCGCAACCACCGCGAGGGCCTGAGCGATGCAGACGACTACGCCTTGTGGCGACGGCTGCAAGACCTGTTCGCGCTCATTGACCAGGGGAAGCCCAGCGCAGGGGTACCGGCATATAATGGCGGCCTGTTCGACCCCGGACGCCGCCCCTTCTTGACCCGCCATCGCATCCGCAACGATTATCTGCAAGAGGCGCTCATCCGCTTGTGTACGCTGCCGGGCAAGGGATTGAGCTACGATCAGGATCGCGACCCCGCCCCCATTGACTACCGCGACCTGTCGGTGCGGCATCTGGGCAGCCTCTACGAAGGCTTGTTGGAATATAACCTCTTCGTGGTGGAGGGTGAAGTCCGGGTGGTGCGCGGCGGCGGCAAGACGACGACCTACGTTCCTTTCTCCCAGGCGGGCAAGGTGCGCGCCGGCGAGACCGTGCTCGCGGTAGGAGACGTGTACTTTTCCGAGACCGAAGGCGAGCGCAAGGCCACCGGCTCGTACTATACGCCGGAAGACGTGGTGGATTACATCGTGCGCCAAACGGTAGGCGCAAAGTTGGAAGAATTGAAGGCCGATTTCTACGCGCGCAACGAGATCGAACGCCAGTTGGCCGACCTCGCCGATACCCCGCCCGACCTGCCGGCCTACGGGCAAATTCAACGCGCGCTGGATGAGCAATTTTTGCAGTTTGTGCGGGAAGAAGTCCTGGCGCTCAAAATCCTCGATCCGGCCATGGGGTCGGGCCATTTCCTGGTCAATGCGCTCCACGTCGTCGCCAACTTCATCGTCGAGTTTCTCAGCACGACGCCGTGGGTTAACCTGGAGATTGACACCGACGTCGCCTATTGGAAGCGCCAGGTGGCTGAACGCTGCATCTTCGGCGTGGACCTGAACGACCTGGCGGTGGAACTGGCGAAGCTGTGTTTGTGGATGACGACCGCCTCTCACGGCCGGCCGCTCACCTTCCTCGACCATCACCTGCGCTGGGGCAACAGCCTGGTAGGTGCGTGGCTCAAGGATGTGGGACAGTACCCGCGTCACAAAAAGGAGAGCGCGCTGGCGTTCACCCTGCCGTTGGAACACTTCCAGGTGGATGCCGGCGCGGTGCTGGACGCCTACGCCGCGCTGTACGCCAAGAACAGCGATGACGTGGACGAGGTGCGCGAAAAAGCGCGCATCTTCGACCAGGACATCTACCCCCGCCTGCACCCTTACCGCGAACTGCTGACGCTGCACACGGCGGTGTACTTCGGCGAAGGGCCGGACGAAGCCACCTACGCCCGCCTGGGCGCGGCGGTGAGCGACCCGGCGACCTGGACCGCGCTGAAGACGTTGAACGATCTGACGCCGCGCCTGCAAGACCTGGAAACGCGGCGCTGGTTCCATTGGGAGTTGGAGTTCCCGGAGGTGTTTGCGGGAGAGCGGCGTGGGTTTGATGTGGTGGTGGGGAATCCGCCGTATGTGCGAAATAGCGGCATTGTTGACTTCAAAGCGTTTTTTCAGGCGACATTCGTCGATTTTCATAGCGGAAGTGCCGATCTCTATATTTACTTTATTGCACAAGGCATCAAAAGCTTACATAATGACGGACTGTTAGGGTTCATTGTAGCCAACAAATGGCTGCGCGCCGATTATGCAGCACCAATGCGCGAATCACTTCCGCGAGTGGCACGCCCGGTGGAACTACTGGATTTCGCTCATTCGAATGTTTTTCCAGGGACAGATACCTTCCCCTGCATTTTGATTGTTGCCAGATGCAACACCGAGGAATCTCAACCGGATTTACGCTTCGCTGATGTCAGTGACAGAACACGCGGTACGATGCCTCTGGCAAAGTATGTTGCTGATCACGCTTTTGATGTTCCCATAACTGCATTACGCCGGGATGGTTGGTTTTTAGAACCATCAGGTGTAATAGATCTACTCACTCATTTGCAAGCTGACTTCTCCTCTTTAAGTGAATGGCCTGGGGCCGAATCGTTACATTTTGGAGTTTTGACCGGCTTCAACGAGGCTTTTTATGTGGATACATCAATGCGTAATCGTTTGGTTGCCGATGATCCGAACTGCGAGCCGTTGTTGCATAAACTCTTACGCGGACGGACGGTCCGACGTTGGAGCCCGGCCTGGAATGGCGAATGGATGATTGGAATTCCCTCTAGTGCTAATCAATCATGGCCCTGGAGTGTCTGTGACGATGAATCTGTTGCTGAGAATATTTTTCAGACCACTTATCCGACTATATATGCTCATCTGAAGCCTTTTGAAGCTTCCTTACGACGGCGGGAAAGCCGGGGACGCTTCTGGTGGGAACTACGTTCCTGTGATTATTATGATGCTATGATCAAGCCGAAGATCGTTGTGCAACAGATCCTTTACCATTCCGTTTTCGCATTTGATAACGATGCGTATTGGACAAATCAAACAGTATACTTCTTCCCTTCAGATGATTTATATCTATTGGCAATCCTCAATAGCCGCATTATTTGGTGGTATATGTATAGGATTTGGCCCCATAAAAAAGACGAGGCTTTGAGTGTACAGAAACCGGCATTTTTGGCACTCCCCATCCCTAATCCATCTGCTGACCTTCGCAAATGCATAGAATCGTTAGTGAGACAAGCACTGGCGTGTACTCGAATTGGTGAGTCGGTTTCGTTGTCTTTGGAAGAAGAACTTCACGCCGCCGTGGTAGAAGCCTACGGCTTGAGCGCCACCGAAGAAGTCCTGATTGCACAGACGCTCCCGCCGCGCGATCCGCTGGTTGTGGCGGCGAAACGGGCAACATAAGCGCAACGCGAGGAAGATACTATGTCGCAAACGGTAAGTGAACAAATCTACGCCAGGTTTTTCGAGAATCTGGCCGTGCGGGGAGATGTCAAGCCGGAGACCGTCGCGGCTAAATCTTAAGGAGATTCTGTTCATGGGACAAGGGTTACGTTTTCGCAAAGTAGATCTGCATGTGCATACTCCGAAGTCGGATTGTTTCATAGAACCAGGGGTAACGCCAGAGGATATTGTCAGTCAGGCGCTTGCCGTTGGTCTGGAAGCCATCGCCATCACCGACCACAACAGCGCGGCCTGGGTAGATGACGTTAAAGCGGCAGCAACTGGAACTGGACTGACGGTTTTCCCTGGTGTAGAAATCACTGTGCAGCCGGGCATCCACGTTGTTGCCCTGTTTCCAGAGGACCGCACCGGCGCGCACGTCACCGACCTGTTGTCCGCGCTGAAGATTGGCACAGATCAGCGTGGCAACCCCGAAGCGCTCGTGACGGAATACGGAGTCCAAAAGGTGGTAGACATCATTCGTAACGACTACGGCGCGTTGCCGGTTTTGGCGCACATCGACGCACCGGCGGGCGCGTGGTACGCACTGGAAAGGCAAACGCGAATTCAATTATGGCAGGAAGCGCCCTATGCCGCTGTGGAAATCACCGGGGTGCATTTGCCCGATGCGGTTGGGAATGATCCCTATACCCGCGTCCCGGCTTTCTATTGGGCCTCGGATAACCCGCATCCTGAAGAGCCAACCAAACATTCCCATCGCGGCATCGGTGCGCGGTACTCATGCTTCAAGCTGGATGATCCAATCACCTGGGAAGGCCTGCGGCAGTGCTTTGAAGACCCGCAAGTGCGTATCCGCAGAGAACTACCGGCATTGACCCATCCACGCCTGGAACGAGTTCAGGTTACAGGCGGTTTTTTGAACGGCTTTGACACAACCCTGAACCCCAATCTTAACTGCATCATTGGAGGGCGTGGGACCGGCAAATCAACCCTGTTAGAGATTCTGCGTTATACTTTTGATCTTTCGACCAAGTCTGATGAAAACACGCGCCAATCCCAAAAACTCTTGGGGAGTGTCTTTCCTGCAGGCGCGCGGATAACAGCCTATGTCCGGGTGGGGGAGACGGTTTATCGCATCGAACGCACGTCAGGCCGTCCACCGGAGGTTTTCCTGGCCGATTCAGACGAACAGCGCGCTGTGGCGCCTGCCGATCTGTTGCCGCTGCAGATTTATGGGCAAAAGGAAATTTACCACATTTCGCTGGATTCCAAGTCGCAACTGCGCCTTCTGGATAATTACGTCGCTGAGGCGCTGAGGCCGCTTGTCGAGGAAGAAAACCGCCTGGTGCGTGATCTGCGCGCCAATGCCGACGAAATTCTGCGCCTGGAAGATTTGATCAATGATGCGCAAGAAGGGCTGGGACGTTTGGGCGCCATTCAAGAAGAAATCCGGCGTATGGAAGATCTGGAGTTTGTAGAACGGGTCAGGCAAAAAGACTGCTACGACCGTGAGAAGCGGTTGCTCGACGGCGCACAGGCGCAAGTCGCCGGCTTGCTGGATGCGCTGGAGCGGTTTCCACAACAACAGCGCCTCAACCCTGAGGCTTTGGGCGACGCGCAGTGCGCAGAACTTCCAAATGCCAGTTTTTTACGGACACATAGCGCCTTGTTGCAAGACATCAATGGGTTGCTTGAACAACACTGCGCCGCATTACGAATGGCCATCACTGCAAAGTGGGCTGAGGGTGAAGCCGACCGCGCGGTATGGCAGGCTGCTTGTGATCAGCAAGAACAAACCTACCGGGATGTGTTGCACGAGTTTGCGAACGTGGGAGAAATCGGCCCTGATCGCTACATTCAGTTGAAGACACGGGAAGCGGAACTGGAAGCGCGCGCCCGTGAGGTAGAACAACAACGACAACACATTGCAACGTTGTTACAGCAGCGCGCCCAGGAGCTGACCACACTGCGCACCGTGCGGCGGCGACAGTACGAGACCCGCTGTCAAAAAACGCAAGAATTGACGGTGGCGCTCCAGCGCAATGTGCGTGTCACGCTGTGGCCCGAAGGTCATCGCCAGGTCTATAAAGACTATCTGAAGGAGTTGTTTGCCGGTCTCAATGTGCGTGAGCCACAGCGAAGCAGGTTGGCTGAGATCAAAGCGGCACAACTCGAACGCGCGGCACAAAGACCTGTCCAAATCGGTGGGGAGATCCGTTATCTTATCCCTGAGATCCCACGCTATCTTGATCCCATTGACCTGGCCGAGGCCATTCGACTGGAACAGGAACGTGCAGACGATGCCGCGAGCCAACTTGAAGAGCGGTTTGGTGTAGATTCCGACGCGATGCGGCGCAATATGGCCGGGCTTAGCGAACGACAACTCTTCGAGTTGGAACTATTCCGCGTTCCAGATTTGCCGGTTATTGAACTCAAAGTCGGCAGAGGCGACGCCGATTATCGTTCATTGGAAGAAGGACTTTCGGTCGGGCAAAGGTGTACTGCATTGCTCTCCATGATTCTATTGGAGAGCGATGCCCCACTGTTGATCGATCAGCCGGAAGACGATTTGGATAACCAGTTCATCTTCGACCAAATTGTGGCAACCCTGCGCCATGAGAAAGAACGCCGGCAGTTCTTGATCGCGACGCACAATGCGAACATCCCGGTGTCGGGCGATGCAGACTTAATCACGGTGCTTCAGGCCGATGATAGATCTGGACGCATTTCTGACGGTGGCGCGGGATCGATAGACAGTCCGTCTGTTCGTGAATATGTGACGCGCATTTTGGAAGGAGGCTGTGCTGCCTTCCGTATCCGCAAAGAAAAATACGGCAGAATGATTGAGGCATAAGATGGCCAAACCACCCTACACCTTACAGTTGACCAAAGGTTTTTTTGTCGATTTTGTACAACTGGCGCGTATGCTGGCTTATGCTGTGGCGCATCAAGATGAGTCACGTATTCCCTCCGAGGCTTTTGAAGCTGCTTTGGGACTTTCGTCAAGCCGTATTATCAATCTCAGCAGTCTGACCGCAGCTTTTATGTTGCTTAAGTCGGTTGTATTAACGCCAACAAATCTCGGCAAACTCATTTATCGCCATAGTCCTTACCTCGATGATGCAGGGACACTTTGGCTGCTGCACTATATCATTAGTAGTGATGAGCGTTACGTGATCTGGAATCGCGTCGTTAACCAGGTTGTTCCAGAAAATAGCCGATTATCCACTGCCATTGCTCGCCCGTATTTTGATGATTTAGCTATGCATTATTCGGAACATAGCATGGACAAACACGTTCGCAAAGAAATCGGTGTCGTGTGGAATGCCTACACCGAACAGGAATTCGCCCACCTGCACTATTTGCAGGCCGAAAGCGAGCAAATCTATGCGCGCGGTTATGGCGACCTCACGCTTCCGAGGATTTTCCTGGCGGCGGTCTTGCTGTACCGCGAGCGGTACGCACCCGGGGCAGCCACGTTGGGTATCGAAATCCTGGCCCGCGCCCCCAACAGTCCAGGCCGCGTTTTCGGTCTCAGCCAACGCCAGGTTCACGACCTGTTGGAGCAGGCGGAAGGGCCTGGCAGCATCAACGTCGAAACCCGCGCCGACCTCGACCAGGTGCGCTTTCCGGGCGATCTGCATTACCTCACGGTCATGCAAAGCTATTACGAGGCTCGGTGATATGCAGAACTTGCTACATCCTGACAACCTGATTCGCCGCTTGCGCCTGAACAAGCATCGCTGCTTTATCATTACCGGACGGCCGGGAGAGGGTAAAACGCGCTTGGCGAAAGCTTTGGCCGCGCGTGCAGGCGGGCGCTATCTCGACCTTTTAGGCTTGTTCGCCGCCGACCCACAGCGCGCCGCCACATTGGACACATTCACGCCGCAGCACTTCAAAACATTCTTACAGGACTTCTATGGCGATCTGGTCCTGGTAGATGAAATGGAATTTCTGTGGCATCGCTGGGATGATCGAGAAAAACAGGCATTCCTGACCATTCTGGCGCGAATGCCCAAACAGGCATTTTTCGGCGTCTTTTTGCCCCCTGATCCTATCTTGCAAACCGTTCCTATGCTCGATCAGGATGAGCATCCGCGTATTTTCTCGCTGCACGAGTTGCAGTCCTTGTCGTAGGAGGCGTCATGAGCGATAGTGTTCCTTTGATTGCTGAACTTATCCAAACGCACGCCGGTTACTCGGCGCAGGTCGATTTGAACCTGTGGTTCCACGATACCGTCAACAATCTCGCCACAATGCGGCGTTACAAGCCCACCGTCTCGCACCGCCGCGTCCTGGAACAGGTAGTGCGCGCGCTGGATAATAAAGACAAGCGCGTCTATCTCATCACCGGCAACTACGGCACTGGCAAGTCGCACCTGTGCTTGATGCTGGCAAACTACTTCGCCTACCCTTCGACGCAGGCGGAGATCGCTCAATTCCTGGACAATTACGCCCACGAGGACCCTGGGACCGCCGCGAAACTCCGCGCCCGGCGCAAAAAGGGCCGGTACATGGTCGCGTTGTGTGACTACGACAGCACCGACGACTTCGGCGAGGTCGTGCTGCGGGCCGTGCTCACCGCTTTGCAGGCCGAAGGACTGGCGGATGAACTACAAACCCCCTATGCCGAGGCGCGTCACAAGCTGGAAGCGTTGGAAGCGGAACAACAATCCGGCGGAGCTTTGGTAGACTACTACGGTCTTTTTGAACAGCAATTGCCGCACTACCAGGCCGGCGTCACGATGAACGCTTTTCGAGACAGGCTCTATCCCGGTCTGGACCACACGGCGCTGGATGCGTTCAAGCGGATGCACCAGGATATTTTGCGCACCCCCTTCACCTACGAGGCCGGCAACCTGAGCGCAATTCTGAAGACAACCTTGGCCAGTCCCGCGTTCCGGGAGCGATTTGAAGGCCTGGTTGTCTTCTGGGATGAATTTGGGTATACGCTGGGCGACCCTAATCGCCTGAGCCTCAACGTGTTCCAACAGTTCGCGCAGCTTTGTACCGAATTCGACCCGACCCGTGGCAAACTCGTCTTCATCGCCACAGCGCACAAAGGCTTCGAAGCCTATGCCCCGGCCTGGGCCGCCGAGGACTACAGCAAGATCAACGACCGCGTCGAAGCGGCTAACCTCTTTCCCGATGGATTGGAAGACGTCATCGGCGCGGTGGTATCGCCGGACAAAGACCATGCCCTCTGGAAAAACACCGTGCTGCCCCAGGCGGGTTCGGTGTGGAATCAATGGATTCCCCCCGCAAAGGATAGCGGTATCTTCGATTGGCTAATTGGTAAACCGCCGGTCTTCCGCAACAAAATCCTGGAGGGCGTCTATCCAATGCACCCGATGGCGACCTATGCCGTCATCCGCCTGGCGCGGGAAGTCGCGTCGCAGAATCGCACGGTGTTCACCTTCTTCTCCAGTGAAAAGGAAGACGTCTACGAAGACGGTTCGTACTTGTGGTATATCCACAACCACGCCGTCGTCGATGAGCAAGGACGGCTGCGGTTTTATACGGTAGATTTGCTGTTCGACTACTTCCGCAACCGGCTGCAGACGACCAACGTTGACCTCAGCCCCACGGCCAAAGAGCACGTGAGCAATTACGAGGCCGCGCGTATCCACCTGAAGCGCGCGCAGAATCAGAACCCAATGTTCCTTTCCGCTAACGATGCGATTGAACGGATTTTACGGGTGATGTTGATCTTTGACCTGATCACCGTGCATAATTCGTTGGAAAACCTGGCCTTTGGCCTCAACGTTCAACCCTCTGAGCGACCGGCGTTAGAAGGACAACTGGCCGAACTGGTCAAATTCGGCGTCGTGCATCGCAATCCGGTGACGCAACTCTACGAATTCCGCCGCTCGGATCTCTTCGACGTTGATAGCGCGGTCGAGGAATACAAACGCGAAGAGGGTAGCAAACTGGGCAACCTGGCGGCAGAACTCAACACGCTGTCTGCACTTTCCAGGAAAGAGCAGTACCTTGAAGCCAAAGCCTACAATATGCAGTTTGCTGAAGACAAGCGGTTGGAGCGGCGTATCGTCACGCCGGGTGATTTAGCTGCGGAACGCGCGCACAATGGCGCTACGGTGAATTATTTCGAGTGGTTGGAAGTGGGCATTACGCAGGAGGTCAACCGGGGCGGAGACTTTGAGGGGATCGCGCTGTACGTGATCTGCGAATCCACCGCCGATATCGCCAAAGCGCGTGACTTGGCCGCCAGAAATCCATCGCGCCGCATTGTTGTAGCCGTGCCCAACTCGCCTGTCGGATTCAAGGAAGACATTCTCAATGTCAAAGCCATTGCGCACGTCAACACCTCGCCGGAAGCCGAACACTTTTCCACCCAGGATAGGGCGCTGGTGTCCGAACGCGACCGCCAGTTCCGCCAGCAACTACAGAAATCGCGCGATAAGCTGTTGGATTCACGCAACCTGACCTGGATGGGAACGCACGGCAAGGTCTTATCTGTGGACAGTAACCGGCCCGACGACCCGGCGACGCGCGTAATGCAGGACCGGTATCAGAAACGCACACGTTTCAGCCACGATGACTTCAACATGGTGCACAGCATCCAAACGTTTAGCAAGCCGCACAATTCGCTGGTGGAGGCTGTCAACGCTTTGCTCAAAGTGGGCGCGACGGTGATCATTGATGGGAAACAATCCGATAACCGGGGCGAAATCCGCTACCTGCATCGCTGTCTGTACCAACAAGGGGCGTTAGCCTCGACGCACAAGCTAGGCCACATCACCCACGTCGACGTTGAACGCGACGCGGCGAAGTTCGAGGACAAGCTGCCCGCTTTAGCCGATATGCTCCGCGATATTCGCGGCTTGGGCGAGCAAGACCAGCTCCGCTTGCAGGACTTCATCAACAAATTCCGGCAACCGCCGTATGGCCTGGGCAATATCGCCGTGGCGCTGTTGTTCGCACTGGTGGTCCGTTTCTTCGGCGATACGATCAAGATCAAGCGCGACAGCACCTCTATCGGCAACCTCTACGTCAACGACTTCGAGCTGGTGGCGGATTTGGTCAAGGGGAATTACCCCAACGCCTATGTGCAATACCGGGAAATCCAGCCTGGTGAGCGCCAGTTGATCAATGGCGTGGTGGGCGTCTTTGCCGGTGGGAGCGCCGCGCAAACCGACTACACGGCGACCACGGCCTATGACGCCATCGCCAGGTGGTATCAAGATATTCCCCAGGTCGCTCAGGTGCTCGACTTTTACCAAGATGCTGAAGGCGATGTCCCCGGACGTTTTCTGGAAGTCCTGGAAAGGCTCAACGCGCAGGACGCGCACATGTTTGTCTTGGGCGAAGTGCAGACCATCCTCGGTTACGATGCGGTCGAAATGGTCACCCTGTCGCGCGCGGATGAGCTTGTCGCTGCGCTGCAAACGGCAAAAGACCGCATCGAGGGAACCGAGGAACGGGTGCAAAGCCAAATCCGGGATGGTCTGTGCGCAATCTTCGCCATCCAGGGCAACACCTGGGATGACGTGGCGGATGGCGTGCGCGCCTGGTACAATGCCCTTGATGCGAACCAACGTTCCGCTGCAGCGCCCTGGCACAACGAAGCCAGCAAACCCCTGGTCCAACTTTTCGTGGATTTGAGCAATCCCCGCGACATCTTCCTCGACAAATTGCCGGAACGCCCCAGCTACAACTTCAGGCGCGTGCGCGATTGGAACGCGAATCTCATCGCCGATTACCTGGCCAAGATTCGCGCCGGCGCGTTACACATCCAGACCAACAAAATCAAAGTGCCGTCGCCGGTCGCTGAATTCGTCGGCGACAATTACAGAGAGCAGAAAGGTACCGTGTTCTTCACCGGGAAACTGACGCTGCGCCTGTCACATCCCGATCCTGACGTCCACATCCTTGTCTCCGATTCGTCCTTCGATCCGCGCCATGCCAAGCAACGCGACGAATTCCAGGGGACGAAGGACTTCGACGTCACCGCGTTGGTCCAAGCCATCCGCACTACCGTCACTATCAGCTACATCGCGCAAGATGCGGAAGGGAACTGGGGCATTCTGCACTCGTTGGCGTTCGTGGACGAAACCATCGAGAACGAGATCCGCAAGCCGCGCAGCCTGGTCAATGAAATGAAGTACACGGTCAAATTCGTGTTCCCCACCACCGAGGACGGCGTGCGCTCCTCGTTCCGCTCGTTTTTCAATAGCCTGTTGGAGAACGAGGTGCTGGATCGGGAGAGGCTGCGGCGGGTGGTGGAAGAGGTGTTGGGGGAAGTGGTAGGCCGATAAGGAAAATATCAATGCCGGTAGAGATCGTTCAAGACACGACCAAACTATTAGACGCAGCAGCTTTCGACAGGCTTGTCGTTGGCATTGCTGACTACATTCCTGCCGTTCAGCATATCAAGCAAGCAGTACAACGGTCAGAAACAGCCCGTATCCTGGTTCGCCATCCCGTCTGCGCGACCTGGCTGCAACGGCTGGCGGCTTCTTACAGCGAGAGCGAGGTGCGCTTCATAGCTATCTCCGCGCGCGACGAACTGGCCCGGCGCTGGCAGATAGCCATTCCAGACGCCGTGTCCGATGCGGATGTGTTGGTTTCCGGCTTTCTGGAAGCCGATGTCATCCCACGCAGTGGCCAGAGTTATGAGGACATTATCCTGGAACACTACTGGGGTGAGTATTTCACCGCCGTCAGTCTACCGCTGCACCGGTTGGCGGAGTTGCTGGAAAACATTGATATCCAGCGTTGGGAGGCCAACAAATCCCTGCCATTGGTGACACAAGTGTTTGCAGAACGACAGCATCGGTGGATAACGCAAGCGCCGAATAGAGTATACAAAGCATTGGCGCAGGCCATCTTTGACGCGCCAATGGAACTCAAAAGTCGTCTGGGGGTCTACAAAGTGTTGCGGCGTTATCCCGCTATGCTCCGCGAAGCGGTGCTCGGAGATTGGAACGAGGTTTTCGAACACACCAAGGTCAATCCAGACCCCATTGTGTTGGAGTCCCTGGATTTAAGCGCGGCCATTCAAGAGATCAGGTACTATCTCACTGATGTGACACCCGACATCAAGACACTGGAAGACCTGGCGCACATTCTCGATTCGATGAGCGGGTGTCTGCACGAGGAATTCGCCTGGATACAGCAACACCTCGCGGCCAACGCAGCGAACTGGCAGATCAATGAGGCACTTATAACACAGATCGCCACCCGCTTTCAACCTATTATGGCCGACATCGCGGATGAGATCGCCGCGTTGCGCACTGCAATCCCTCCGGCCTATCCACCGGATCCCGCGCCCAATCACACGGCTCAGGCATGGATGGAATGGGCGGTTCAAAGTTATCTCCCCTATCGTTTTTGGTTGGAGGAGAATGACCGTTGGGACGCAACCATCGCCGGCTATGCCAGCCACTATGCTGATTGGTTCTTCACGCACTACACCGAGCTTCAGTACGATGAACAAAGCCGGTGGGTTTTCGACTTGCTCAACCGGGCCTTGCTACGTTTGAAGCAAGGGGCCAAGGCGCTGTTCATCATCGTGGATAACCTCACGTTCAAGTATGTCGGATATTTGCGCGAGCAGTTCGCCCGGCAAGGATTCCATATTCAGGGCGCGGTAGAACCCGTTTGGGCGGTTATCCCGACGACCACGGAAGTTTCCAAGCATTGTTTGGTGGGGGGAGTGCGCAGTCCTGTGGACGTGCAAGGACGTACCTACGAGGATATTTTGGCGAAAGATTGGCAGGGTCATCTCGGCGTTTACCGAATAGCTTACACCTCAGTGCTAGGCGACCTGCAAAAACGCCAACACTTCGATACCGATATTCTCCTGCTCAATTACTTGCCCATTGATGATGTGCTACACAAAGACGAGCGCCAGGTGGGGGCGACGCATACCCGGCAGATTCAAGGGCATCTAGCCGACCTGGTCGATGTCGTCTGCAAGTTCGCCCGGCGCGCCAAAGTGGAACAACAGTTGGTGATTTTCATTGCCTCCGATCACGGTTCCACCAAGGTGTTGGCCGGTAACGAAGATGTACTGGATGATAGATTCTACAAACAGCAGGCCACCGACCGTCACCACCGGTACATTGCCGTGCCCGAAAATCGGGCGGCTCATCCTACGGCTTATGACGAGGCGCAGTGTTATATTCTTCCGGCGAAAACCTTCGGTACGCACGAATCCTATTTCATCCCACGTGGTTATGACTTGTTTATCAAAACGAACGAGAGCGTCTACGTTCACGGCGGCCTGACGCCAGAAGAAACCATCGTGCCTTTTATACAACTGATGAAGACCACGTTACAAGTTCAACAGCCGACTTTCAGACTGCGCGATAACATCATTCGTTATGCAGTGAAGCAATCGCTGGCGTTGACAGTGGGGAACCCTAACGACGACGATCTACACGTGTTGGAACTGCGCGTTGTAGAATCCACCGCGCCGGGCCTTACAGCAATCCATATCCCGGCGGGCGCAGCCATTGAGGTTGCGCTGCCAGTACGTATCCCTCGGCGCGGCAGTGCAGCAGATTTGACTGCCATTACCCTTCAAGGCACGTTTGAACTTCAGGGACAAGTCTATACAATTGAACCGGTTGTGTTATCGGTTGAAGTACGCGCTTTGATGGAAAGTAAAACCACCTTCGATTTTGATGTTTAGGGAGACACCCATGCTCGAAACCTTCGAACAAAAGGCTCTGGACTACTACGGTGAAGTGATCATCAACAAGTATTTGCTTCACGAGGCCGGCTTTGGCGCGCGCGCTATCCCCACCTATGTGGGAGAGTGGATTTTGTCCAACTTTGTGCAGGATGGCGAATTGACCGGAGAAAGCCGTGACCGCATCGCAGCTTTCCTGGGCAAGTATTTACCATCGAAGGGACAAAAAGACGAAATCAAAAATCGCCTGCTTAAGATGGAGACTGTACAACTGCTGGACGATTTCAGCGTGGCGGTGAATCTCAAGAGCGGGCAGCGTTTACTGCGCGTTCCCTTGCTAGACCTCAATGACGCCAACATCGGCGAACCCATCGTGGATGCTAATCCACTCCTGGTGTCCAGTGGCGTGTGGGGCATCGGCTCTTTGTTCTATGTACCGCCTGACGGTCCCAGTGAGCGCGGACAAGTATGGGTGCGCGAGTTCAAGCCCTTCCAGGTGAGCACCGTAGATGTGGAGTATTTTAAGGCGTGCCGTCAGCACTTTACTTTCGACGAATGGCTGGATTTGATGGTGTCCAGCATTGGATTCAATCCACGCTCCCAAACGCTGGCGCAGAAGATGATTCTGATCACGCGCATCATCCCATTGGCCGAGTCTCGCGTCAACCTGGTGGAACTCGCGCCCAAAGGCACAGGCAAGTCCTTCGTCTACGATAACCTCTCACGTTATGGCCGCGTCATTGCCGGGGGTAAGATTTCACCCGCCGTCTTGTTTCACAACCTGGCCAGCCAAACGCCTGGCCTGATCACGCGCTATGACGTGATTGTACTCGATGAAGTCCAGAGCATCAGCGGCGACAGCACCGGCGAACTCATCGCGGGCCTCAAAGTCTACCTGGAATCGGGACGCTTTAGTCGCGGCAACACGATGGGCACATCGGAGGCCGGCTTTGTGATGCTAGGCAATATCACCCTGGACGAGCGTCATCAGCCCGTGTATGCCGATGAGGGCCTGTTCCGCGAGATTCCCAACTTCTTACAGGAGACCGCCTTCATCGACCGCATCCACGGCCTGATTGCCGGTTGGGAAATGGGGCGAGTGACCAAAGACACACCTTCCCACTCGATGGGATTCAAAGGTGACTTTTTCTCAGAAATCCTGCACGTGCTACGACGCGATGCGCACTACAGCGAGTTTGTCACGCAACAGATGCAACTGGTCAACTGCAATGACTTGCGCGACCGCAAGGCCATCACCCGCCTGGCGACCGGCTATCTCAAACTGCTCTTCCCAGACATGCAACCGACGGAGGAGGAATTCAGAGAGCATTGTGTGCGTCCCGCGGTGGCTCTGCGGCAGCGTGTACGTGATGAGTTGCATAAGTTGGACCCAGAGTATGTGGAAGTAAGCATTGGGGTGGCTTGATAATTGTGGATAGTATTCAGCAGATGTACGTTGCAAGCGACATTTATCCCTGCGTGCTTGACGCCGCCATCTTCGTCAGTTTCGATGACGATGGCTGGACGGCGGAAAACGTGATTTGGTAAGAGGCGATGAGCAGTCGGACCAAGATATATAGTCGCCAAACTGTACCAAGAATCAGATTTTAGTTTCGGAGAAATCAAATGACAGTCAAAATCTACGTCAGTCGTGACTCGCAAGGACAACCCTGGCCGCCAGATTTTGTTCACGAAAATCAAGCCGTGATAGATATTCTCAAACGTCTATGGTGGGTATTCCACCCGGCGGAAGCTTTGTATGTAGCGATAGCTAATCTCCACTATCCCAGTGCGGATCTGGTAGTGCTAACCCGGCATGGAATCGGGATAATGGAGTTAAAGCACTACTATGGCCGTATCGAACGGCGCGGAAGTACCTGGTATGCTGGTCCTACACCGATAAAAAGTGGGGTGGAAGACCAGGGAAGGCGCAACCCGCATGAACAAGTCCAAAACTATGCGGCTGAGATT
>Ga0123333_10002973_pt1 | contig 16739 bp, 14 predicted proteins | sample BioC12SIPDNA_3_FD_89957 | JGI IMG/M metagenome (GOLD analysis project Ga0123333, IMG submission 89957) | Anaerobic biogas reactor microbial communites from Washington, USA - Biogas_R2_B C12 SIP DNA | ecosystem: Engineered > Bioreactor > Anaerobic > Unclassified | place: Washington, USA... | reverse complement strand
TGACGGCGTCCAGATCAGCGACAGATCATCGCCAGCAAGCTCGAAATTGTCATACTTTTGCAGATTGGCGTACCCCGGCAGCACCAGCAGCGAATACGCCCCGCTGCCCGCGCCCGTGCGCGTGACGGTGGCCGTGTAGTTCCCCGTAGCCGGGGCGAGGACGGCGTCGACCACGTGAAAGGTCGGGTCGTCGCTCAGCGGCTGGCTGGTGGCGAGCGTCTGGCCTGTCGGGCCGGTGATCGTCACGCTGAGGCCCAGCGTGCCCGCGGTGTCGCGCCCGGTGACGGAAAACGGAAACCCTTCGTTGAGGCGAAAAGTGTAACTTGCGGCAGGAGTTGCTGCATCCAGGGTCCCTTCGACCAGTTCCAGCAGCTTGACGGGCGTGCCGGTTTGGCCCGGCGGCGCTGCCTCCGCAGGACCGGTCCATCCGACAAAGGTAACAATCGCAGCGAGCAGGACTCCTGCTGCCAGTCGGGCGGTTCGGTGTTTCACGGTTCCCTCCCTTGTGCTATTCGATAAAGGTGGTGATCAGGCCCAACCGGGCAGCCGGCGCTGCAGGATGGCCAGCAAAGCGCGAAAATCGTCCTGGCTGATCTCGCCTCCGTCGTTCCAGCGGGCGTCTTCTAGCTTGAGCAGGCGTCGCTGTTCGGCCGCGGTGCTCAGGTCCTGATTCGACTGGGTCTCGCTGCGCGGGCGCAGCCGCACAAACTGGTCGTATCCAATGATCGCCTCGGCATCGCCGGGCGACATAAACGTGTAGAGGATGATTTCTGTCTCATCTTGCAGCAGATGCACCGCCAGGCAGTACCAGCCCTTAGGGATACGCGTCCGGCGGCGGACTGCGAAGCGCCACGCTTTGACGTTGAAGGTACGCTGCCAGTCGATCCGGCTCACGACGGGCGGATCGCGGCGGCCATCGGTCACGACCAATGCGTCGTCGCTCAGGGCAGCGGTGCGGCGACTGGGCATCAATCGCTTGAGCAGGTACTCTGCGCCATAACCCACGCCGACCACAGCCACGACATCGAGCGGCAAGACGATGCACAGCGGATCGATACTGTCGAGCAGCCTGTCGAGCAGCGCCCGGCCGCCGAAATGGGTGAGCAACCCGGCCCCGAGCGCGATGATTGGTACCAGGAAACGGATGGAAAAGTGCTCGGCGTCGATGATGACACGGCGCCCATCGCCGGTTGAGCTGAGCTGTGTGGTCATGGCATGTCCCAGAAGTGCTCCGATCCGAGAAAGTCCGTTCTAGGATACCATGTTTTGACCGTCCCGGCAGGGCGTGCTGCACGAGTTCGCTGTTGCGAATTCGGGCGGGCAGAGTATAGTCGTAGCGCCAACCGTTGAAGAGACGACCATCCGCAGCCATTGGTGGAGGAAAGACCATGCCCACCGCACCACTCACCATCGGAATCGAAGAGGAATACCAGCTTGTCGACCCGGAAACGCGGGAGTTGACGTCTTACGTCCAGCAGATGATGAACCAGGGGCGCGTCGTGCTGGGCGACCAGCTCAAGCAGGAATTCATGCAGTCCCAGGTCGAAGTGGGCAGCCACATCTGCCGCAACATCCACGAGGCGCGGCAGGAGATCATCCGGCTGCGGCGGACGGTGAGCGAGGTCGCCCAGGAGAACGGCTGCCAGATCGTCGCGGCATCGACCCATCCCTTCTCGCGCTGGATGGAGCAGCAGATCAGCGAGGGAGCGCGCTACGATGACCTGGCATCCGAGATGAAAGACGCCGCGCGCCGCCTGTTGATCTTTGGACTGCACATCCACCTGGGATTCGGCAAGACGCCCGAGGCGATGGAGCTGGTCATCGATATCCTTAACCAGCTTCGCTACTTCCTGCCGCACATCCTGGCGTTGACCACATCTTCGCCGTTCTGGCATGGCCGCAACACGGGCCTGAAGAGCTACCGGAGCCTGGTCTTCGAAAACATGCCCCGTTCGGGCATCCCGCCCCATTTCAACAGCTACGCGGAATACGACCGCTACGTGACACTGATGGGCAAGGTGGGCTCGCTGGGACACGACCAAACGACTCGCAAGCCGACCGATGTCGGCGTTCTGGGTGGCGACCCGACCAAGATTTGGTGGGATGCCCGCCCGCACCCGAACCTGGGCACGCTCGAGGTGCGCATCTGCGACATGTGCACGCGGCTGGATGACGCGATCGCGGTGGCGGCGCTGATCCAGGCGATCACCGCCAAGCTGATCAAGCTGCGCAACCAGAACCTGTCGTGGCGGATCTATCGCGGCGTGTACCTGGAAGAGAACAAGTGGCGCGCGGTCCGGTACGGCGTGGACGGCAAGCTGATCGATTTCGGCATCGAGCAGGAAGTGCCGATGCGCTTCCTGGTCAATGAGCTACTGCAAATCGTCGATGACGTGGTGGACGATCTCGGCTCGCGCGAGGAAGTGAGCCGGATTGCCAAGATCGTCGAGCACGGCACCAGCGCCGACCGCCAGCTACGCGTTTACCACCGGGCGCTGGGGCAGGGTGCTACTGAGCGTGAGGCCCTGTTCGCCGTGGTCGATCATCTGATCGCCGAGACGGCGGAAGGGTGGCCTGCCTGAGTGGCCGGTCGTGACCGGGCGCGGATCGTTGCCGCGTGGTTCGACGAGTCGGCGGACCGCGCCGAGCGCGAGATCGTTCCCCTTCTGGCGCCGCTGGCCGCCGATTTCATCGCGTATGCGAGACCTGAGCCATCGGATACGGTGCTGGACGCCGGCACCGGCACCGGGCTGGTCGCCCGCCTGATCGCGCCGCATGTCCGACGGGTGGTTGGGCTGGACGTGTCGGCGCGGTCGCTGGCACTCGCCCGGCAGATCCTGCCCCTGGACCGCTCGACCGTGGTTCAGGGGACGGTCGAGGACGCGCCCTTCCGGGGCAGGGCGTTCTCACTGGTCGCGGCCTCATTCGGGCTGAACGCGACCGAGCCGAGCCGGGCGCTGGGCGCCATCAGGCGCTGTCTAGCGCCGGGCGGCAGGCTGGCGATCCAGGAATGGGGGCCCGCTGACGCGGCCAGCCGGGCGATCGACGATCTGCTGGCGGACCACGCAGTCGACGAGCCGGATGCGTCGCTGGCGGCACTGCGCGCGGAGCCGGAAGCGTTGGGACCCCTCTGGCGCGACTACCTCCAAGACGCTGACGATGTCTGTGAATGGCTGGAAGAGGCCGGGTTCGCCGTGGTGGATGCGGTCGAAGCGGCGCCGGTGGCGATCCGGGCTACGCCGGACGTTTTTCTGCGCTACCTGCTGGTCCCGACGTTCCGACGCCGCGAAGTAGAGGCGATGGTGCCTGCGGTGCGATCGGCGTTTCTGGCAGCGGCGCGCGCCCGGCTGACCCAGGACGCTCAGCCCGATGGATCGCTGATCTGGCGGCCAGTCGTGCTGCGCGCGCGGGCGAAGTGGGCTGGATGATGATCAGTCGGTGTAGATAGCGACCAGTCCCGACAGCACGCCCAACCCCAGCGTGACCAGCAGGCTCACCCCGAAGATATCGGTCAGCCGGTCGGACGGGTAATACAGGATGTAGACGCCGAGCGCGGTGAACGCGATCAGCGACGCGAACGCGGCCCAGTACACGGGCACTTCTCTGGATGGGAGGCGGGAAAGCTCAGACGCCATGGGTTTCAGGGTCGGGTGGCAAACCGGATCAGGCCGAATCCCTGCCAGGGACTCGACGGTGGATAGTATACCCTCTCTGTGGCGGGCGGCGAGTCGGTGCTGATGACGAACAGGCGAATCACCCCGTCGCCGGGAAGGAGCCTGGCCCGATCGAGGACGATGCTCGAAGGCACGATTACTACCTCCAGCCGCCGGCTCGCGTAATGCAGGCTGACCTGATCGGCCTGCAGGCTCACGCGATCCGGCGGTCCGAGCGCGGCCAGCACATCGCCCGCCCGCAGCAGCGGCGGGTTGGAGTCCTGCCGCCAGTCGCGCATCAGGTGATAGCCGTTCGTCGCCCAGTAGAGCAGCACCGGCAAGGAGCGGTTCGTACCGGGCGCCCACCTGAAAGCGACCGCCGGATTGTACCCGGCTGGCTGGAGCCCCTCGAGGATGGCGGCGCTGCCGGGCGCTACGCGGGGCGAGACACGCAGCGCGGCGAGCACTTCCTCCGGCGGCATGGCCGAGAAGCACAGCCCGTCCCAGCAGCGATCTTCGCCGGGAAGCGGGAACGCCGGGGCGGTCTGAGCCCGCTGGCCGATCCAGCGCGCCCCCGCCGCGCCCGCGATCAGGACCACGCAGAGGGCGACGAGCAGCCACCCGAACAGCTTCACTACCTCACTCCCGGCCCGGCAGCGACGCGTGGCGCGCCGCCATGTGGAGCAGGTTGTTGGTGAGCAGCGCCAGGACGATCATGGCGATCAGGGTCAGTCCACCGACCAGCACCCCGTACCGGACATCAGCCCACATCTCGAACTGCGTGCGCAGGTCCATCAGGCGCAGGCCGTGGTCGCCGCCGAGCGCGAAGAACAGGTGATCGCGCCAAGAGCCGGTGTTGGAGGTGGTCCACGACGTCCGGCTGTTCACGTCGGCGGCGAGCAGCGCCAGCCCGAAACCGAATCCCTCGCCAATGACGACCGCCAGCCGGCACAGGCTCGCAATCTGCCGGCGGCGAATGACCGTCGCCAGACTCAGCCCCAGCGCGGCGTTGAAGCCGATGAGCACCAGCGGCAGGACGAGCGAGGCGGTCATCCCGGCGGCCAGCAGCGCCAGCCCTACGGCGAGCGGCACCTCCGGCGTGATCCCGATCAGGTACAGGTCCAGGTGGCGGCCCTGGTAGGCGGTCAGGTCGACCAGCATCCGCCCGGCGAAGAACAGGCGCGGCACCAGGATGATGGCCAACAGCCAGCGCATCTGGTAGAACTCAGCCGCCCAACGTGCCCGGATCGCCAGCTCGCCGCCGTGGCTGGTGATCTTGAGCGTTTCCCAGGTGCCGCGCGCCTGCTCGAGGGCCACGGTATTGGCTGGGATCAGGATCGCGACGAGCATCGTGAAGAACTGGAGCAGCGCCAGCGGGACATACAGGACGGCGAACAACGGCGAGCCGTGAAAATCGCCAAGGACAAGCGGTTTGTCTTCCTGGAACATGTGGTAGCTGAACAGCAGCACGGCGATCAGCACGCCGGCGCCGATCACGTTGGTCGCCAGCCGGACGAGGCGAGAGTGGCGGCGTTCCTCGCGCTGGAGCATGTACCGCAGCATCGGGTTGCCGGGCCGCGCCCAGGTGGGGAACTGCGCTACCAGGTGTTCGTGCGCTCGCATGGGATTCCTCTGGCCGGTCAGCGTGTCGTGTCCAGCGCCGCCCGGATATCCTCCTCGAAACGATTCAGGGCGGCCCGCCAGTCGTCGGGCCGGACCTTCACCAGCCGCCCCGGATAGATGTAGTACAGGAACGTCCCTGGAACCTGCCCGGTTCTGGCCTCGACTGCCGCCGCGTAGACGCCGACCTGCAGCGCGTAACGCGGTACGTCCTGCTCGACGTTCGGCCAGTTGACGGGCCGCGTCTTGTAGTCCAGCACGTGCCACTGACCCCCGCGATCGCGGTACAGCACGTCGATTGTGCCGTGGATGGCGCGCACGCCAGTATGGTAGACGAACGTTACCTCGCGGTGGACCTCTACCGCGCGCTCGATCTCGCGCCGAATGGAGGCGGACTCGAAGCGGCGCAGCAGATCCAGCGCGCGGCGGATCGCCTCATCGACCAGGGGCGGGTCGGTCAGCCCGGCGCTCCAGGCGTAGGTTTGCAGCCAGCGATTCAGGTCGTCGGAGGCGGTTTGGTCCGGCAGCCGCCAGCCTTGCAGCGCGCGGTGGACCATGTCGCCGATGATCTGGGCGATACGCCGCGCCCCGGTTGGGTGGGTGGGCAGAGGGCGGATCGGCTCCGGCATATCGTAGAGCACGGACTGGCGGAACGCGGCCCAGCCGTGGTCGATCGGGTCGTAATGGCGCGCGCTGCCCAACCGGGCGATTTGGGTGGCCGACAGGGCGCGGGCCGGCGCGGTGGGATCGGTGGGGATCGGCCCCACCAACGGCGGCAGGGTGGGCTGCGCATCCGGGAGCGGGCGCCCGGCCCGGATGTCCGGATGATCCCAGAGCGTGCCGCGCTCGGGCGCGCGCGGAAACAGCACGTGATCGGGCGGCGGCTCGGCTGGGACATGGAGCAGGCACGCGCCCCAGTCGAAAGCCAGGGACTTGGGCTCGCTGCATGGCTCGCAGCCGTCGATGTCGAGCGCGGCCAGCCATTGGTCCAGCCACGACTCGCCGGGCTTGGCTCTCAGCGCACCGCTCACGATCAGCGCATCCTGGGCGCGGGTGGCGCCCACGTACAGCAGGCGGCGGTGCTCGGCGGCCTCGCGCCGGTCAGCCAGCGCGCAGGCCCTGTGCCAGCCGAACGGCGGCGGCGTCTTGTCGTCCGGATCGTCCAGCGGCACTTTGCAGGCTGGACCTGCTTCGGGATCGATCAGCAGCGTGCCATATTTCGAGTCGCGTTCCCAGGTAGCATCGGCCAGCACGACGACCGGGAACTCCAGCCCTTTGCTCCCGTGGACGGTCATCAGCTTGACCGCGCCCTCAGCCTCGATCGCCGCCTCGCCCTCGCGTACCTCGCGCGCGACGAGCTCGCGCGTGAAGGCGTTGAACGCACCCAGCGAAATGCGTCCCGACGCGCGCGCCAGGTTCAGCAGTTTTTCCACGTTGCCGCGCCGCCGGGCGCCGTCGCTCAGCCCGGTGAGCGTCGCGGCGTACCCGGTCAGGCTCAGCGCGCGGGCCAGCAGGTCCGCGATGGGCGCGCGCCCGGCCATGTCGCGCAGTTCGCGCAGCGTGTCCCGGGCGAATTGGCGCGCCTCGGCATCGCGCGCGGGGAATAACGGTACATCGCCGGTGAAGAGGGCGTCCCACAGCGGCAGCCGCGATCCATCCGGCTGGCGTGCCTGGCGCAGCGCGTAGAGCGCGTCGTCGCTCAGGCCGAACAGCGGCGAACGCAGCACCACCGCCAGCGAGAGATCGTCCGCCGGGTTGTGCAGCGCCCGCAGCAGGTGCAGCAGATCCCAGACTTCCTGGCGGTCATAATAGCCTTTGCCAGCGATGGTGACATACGGCAGGCTCGCCGCTTTGAAGACGTCCTCATAGAGCGGGATCCTCGGCGTGGCGCGGAACAAGATGGCGACGTCGCCGTAATCCATCGGGCGATAGGCGCCGCGCCCGGCCTCGCGGGCGTGGTCCGGAACGAAGGCGCCGTCGGGCAGCGCGGCGTGATCCAGCGCGGCATCCCACACCTGCGCCCTGCTCTGTACCAGGTTGTGAATGTGCCCGGCGATCTCCCACGCTTCCCAGCGACGGCACTCGTCGATCCCCGGACCGCCCTCCAGTTTAGGGATGGCGATCACGCGCAGCGGCGCATCGTGCAGCGCGACGGCGCCCGGCTGGGCGGGGCGGTGCGCGGCCATGTCACGGTCGAGCGCGATCTCATAGCGCGAGGCGGGTCCTTTGCCCGGCTGGAGGATGCGCCCGAAGATGGCGTTGCAGGCGGCGACCAGCCGGCTGTGCGCTCGGAAGGAGGTGGACAGCGGCAGATCCTGGCCGCCGCTCGCGACGAAGTCGTCCCGCACGCTCCCGAAGACGCTCACATCTGCGCCGCGAAAGCCGTAGATGCTCTGCTTGGGATCGCCCACGACGAACAGCCGCCCCTCCGCATCCGCCCGGCCCACCCCCGCCAGGTGGTAGACGATGTCGCGCTGGGCGAGGTTGGTGTCCTGAAACTCATCGACCAGGATGTGCCGGATTTCGTCGCCGTAGAAGGCCACCACGCCGGGCGCACTGTCGAGCAGCCGCCGTGCTCGGCTCTCCAGGTCGTCGAAATCGAGGGCGGCGCGGGCGGTTTTTGCGCCCTGGTAGGTCTTTGCCGCCAGCTCGATTGCGTCCCGCCACAGCCCCAGCAGGCGCGCAGCCTCCTCGTCGCGCTCGCAGATCGGCGGCGGACATTTGTCCAACGCGGTGTTGAGTCCGTCGCGGATGTACCGCAAGACAGCTTTTGCCTCTTCGAGCCTCTCTGTGTTGCCCCATTTCTCAGCAGAACCCACATTCAGTTTTATAGCGGCGACCGTTTCCTGGGCGAGGGCGAAGAAGATGTCCGGCTCGCACGTCAGCAAGCCGTCGCGCCGGGCGTGGACGAGGCGCCACATGTCGGCCAGCTTGTCGTCCGGCGGGAGTATGCCCGGCGGCACGGCATCGAGCGCGGCCCGCCAATCCGGATCGCCGCGCAGGGCATCCACCCGCGCGCGCATGTCGTCCTGCCATCCTTTGCGCCACCCGTCCAGCAGCGTATCCGGCCCGGCGTCCAGCGCGCCCAGCGCGAGATCCGCCTTGCCGCTGGCGGCGAATTCGCGCAGCACGGCGCGCACTTCGCTCACGCCATACCGGGCCAGCAGTTCCGCCGCTGGGTGATCGTCCCGGCCCAGCCGGGCGAGCGCCTGCTCGATGGCGTCTTCCAGCACAAGCGGCGCCTCGTTCTCATCCAGCACTTCGAAGCCGGGATCGATCTCGGCCTCGGCGGGATGGGCGCGCAGCACCTGAGCGCACAACGTATGGATCGTGCTGATGCGCGCTGCGGTGAGCTCGGCCTGTCGTTCCAGCCAGTGATCCAAGGTGGAGCGGTCGCCCGCTGCGGCGGCCTCGGCGATGCGCTCCTCGATGCGCGCTCGCACCCGGTCGCGCATCTCGCGCGCGGCTTTGTCGGTGAAGGTGATCGCGAGGATGGATGGCAGCGGCCAGTCCCGGTGGCTGTCGAGCAGGGCCAGGTAACGCTCGACCAGGACGCGGGTCTTGCCACTGCCCGCGCCCGCCGTCACGATCACGTTGCGGTCGTGCAGGGTGATGGCCGCGGCCTGTTCGTCGGTGAATTGCATGTTGGAGTCTCCGTGCTCGTTACAATGGGGTATCGGCGATCAGCAGGCCGGCGGTCAGGGTGATGGCGGACAGGAGCGCGAAGGCGGCCAGCAGGTTGCGGCGCGTCCACTCGATGTGCTTGCGGCCATAGCGGTCCACCGAGGGCGAAAACAGCAGAAGCCCGCAGCCCAGGAGCGTCCACACCGCGCCCACGTAGAAATCCCCGAACAGCAGGGTGATGTTGCCCATGGCGAAAAACGCGCCGCCCATGATTTGCTCGATCGTCCACCTATTCATGATCAGCCCTTGCTGGCGGGCAACTCACCCACGCCCGCGCTGGACTTGTGCCGGTAGGCGCGCGACAGGCGGCATAGCGGCCTGAACTCGCAGAAGCTCACGCACTTGCCGCCGTCCATCTTGCGCGGCTGGACCGGGAACTGGCCCTCCCGCGCGGCGAGGACGTGGGCGTGCAGATACTCGCGCGCCTGCTCGATCTCACCGGCCCCGGCGGCGACTTCGCCGCTGGTCTTGCGGTTGGTGATGTGCCAGAACACGCCCCCGGCCACGCTCAGGCTCGCGTCGATTTGCGCGACTACATGCTGGGCAGCCAGCAGGTAGATCAGCATCTGGAAGTCGATCCCGGCGGCCATGTCCGATTCCGAGCGCCGGGTCGCGCCGGTCTTGTAGTCGATCACGAATGCGCGCTCGCCCGTCACGTCGATCCGGTCGATTTTGCCGCGCACGCGCAGCGTTCCGGCCGGGCCATCGATGGCCAGGGGCGGCTGGTCCCCGAAGCCGAAGCTCGCTTCATGGACCAGGGCGCGGCGCCGGCCCGAGGCTCCCAGCTTCAGGATGGGTTTATGCGCTTTGGGGTTGAACGGGCCGGTGCTTTCGAAATCTTGCCGGACCAGCCAGGTCAGGCGGCGCAGCATGTTGGCCTGCTCGTGCTGCCAGACCGGACCGGGGCGAAATGCGAAGGACTCCGGCGCGGTGGCCAGGACCTCCGCTGCGACCATGTTCAGAATCGCCACGGCGCGCCCGGCGTTGTCCGGCGCGAATTCCAGGTCTTCGACGGCTATCTGGCGGTAGGTGCGCTCGAGGATGGCGTGGTAGACCGACCCGAGCTGGCGCGCGTCCAGCCCTTCCTCCGGCTCGACCAGCTCCTCCAGGCCCAGTAACCGCCCGGCGAAAAACCGGAACGCGCAGATCCCGTAGTCGTTGAACTGGGTGGCGCTCCAGACGCGGTCCGGCCCAAGCTGCTTGGCGACGTACTCGATTAGCGCAGGATCGCTGAGCACGCCGGTATAGGGGTCGAAGGCGGCGGTGCGATCCTCGCGGCGCGCTTCGATCGACCGCCCGCGCAGCACGGCCCGCCAGGGGCCGGTCGCGAGCAGCGCGTTGTAGGCCTGCGCGGCGGCAGGGATGCCGTCCGGCTGCTCGCCGCTAAGAATGGCCGCGGTGGCGACGGCGACTTCGTCCAGGGTGGCCGCCTGGCTGAGCGAGGGCGCCCCACCCACCGGCAGGCGCTCGATCGCGCTGGGGGGGACGTCGACCGCGGCGCGGGCGGCGGTCCAGAAGGGCGAGGGCGGGCAGGGCGTGCCTTTGTCGTCGATGGTGAACCGGCTGAGCGTCAGCGTGCGGCGGGCAAGGCCGATGGCCTGGTAGAACAGGCTCGCGTCGTCGGCCCGCTCGGCTGCGGTCTGGACGTCCAGCCCTGCCGCCGCCAGCGCCCGGCGTTCGCGATCGCTGAAGAAGGCATCCTGCGATTCAGGACAGGGGAAGACTCCTTCCGCCAGACCGAGCAGAAACACGTGGTCATGGGGCAGCCCGCGCGCCTCGAGGACATCCGTCGCCAGCACGCGCCCCAACCGGCTGCGCCCGCCCGGCGGCACGACAGTCGCCTGGTCCACGGCCAGCGCGAGCTCGGCGCGGAACTCCGCCCACGCCAACGGCTCAAGGCGTCCATCGGCCGCCAGCAGATCGTACGCGCCGCGCAGGCCCGACAGGATTCGCATGAACTCGCCCAGAGCCGCGATGTCGCGGGCCGCCCGCTCGCCATCGGCTGTGGCGCGGACCTGTTCCAAGAGGTGGGCGTGATCGGGCGGGGGGGCGGCGTCCGTCTCGACGAGGTGGGCGGCGTCCTCCGCGGCAGCTTCCGGGTCCGGCCCGATGAGCTGCTCGATCCAGGCGGTCAGCTCGGTGATCGTGCCGCGCGCCGGGGGCGTGACGCGGTCCATGAACTGCGCGAGGGCCTCAGCCAGCGCCGCCGGATGGGACGGGCCGTCCTGGTCCGGCAACTCGCCATCTTCGTCGGGCAGTGGTCCCCCGAACGCGCGCAGCGTGTCCAGCCACGTGTCGCGCCCGCGCACGATCCGGCGCTCCACGCTGATCCGCGCGAGCTGCGCGACCTGGTCGGGGCTCAGAAAGGGCGCGACGATATACGGCGAAAAGAGCACGTCGAGCAGGTCGCGCCGACGAAAGTCCCCCTCGTGCAGATCGATCAGGGCCAGCAGCGCGGCAACGGCCGGATTCTCGCGTAGCGGCACGTCCTCGCGCACGACGAGCGGCACGCCATATGCCTCTGCAGTCTCGCGCAGCGCGCCGCTATACAGATCCAACCGGCGGGCCAGGATCGCGATCGATTCGGCCGGCGCGCCATCGAGCAGCAGGCGTTTGGTGCGCCACAGAACCGCGCTCACCTCGCGGCGCACGTCCGGTGCTTCGATCAGGCTCAGGCTGGGCCGGTCCTCGTCAGGCGACTGTGCCGGTGCGGCGCTGTGGAATACGGAATGCACCAGGTGGTCGAGGATGGGGACGCGCGCGTTTGCGTCGCAGTGCTCGAGGGCTTGCTCGCGCCACAGCTCGCCGCCGGCAGCCAGCACGCGGCGCCGGGTCTGGTCGAAACGGCGGAAGCGGCGCCCTTGCTGCTCGTCCTCGGCGCGCGTTAGCGTGAGGATCGTCTGCCTGGCGTGGCGAGCCAGGGCGGTCAGCAGCCGGGCGTGAATGGTGCTGAACTGGTCGAAGCCATCGATCACCAGCAGGTCCAGCGTCAGCGGGAGTCGCTCGACGCTCTCCAGGTATTCCAGGGCCAGCCAGCCTGCGCCGTGCCGATCGACGAGGTGTTTCTCGCGCAAGAGAGTCTGGTAGCCGCTGTAGATCCGCGCCAGATCGCGGTCTTTCGGCCCGCGACTTTGGGCCGCGGCGGCGAACTCCTCCGGAAACACCAGCGCCTGCTTCAACTCGTGGACCAGGCCGGCGATTTGCCCGATGAAACCGGGCAGGCTGGCGATCTGGCCGAACAACTCCAGCTCGCCGCGCGCCTGCAAGCCGGTCGCGACGTGGTGCAGGATGCGGTAGCGCGCCGTGCCCTCGATCTGGCGCTGGGGATTGCCCGCCAGCTCCAGCAGGCGCGCGTAAAGCTGGTGGAAGTTGTAGAACTCCACGCCGAACTGCACGTGGTCCTCGCTATGGTCAACTAGGCGCTCGCGAAACGCGTGGATCTGCTCGTTGGTCGCCAGCACGACCCAGATCGTGTTGAACGCGGATCCCATCCGGCGCGCGTCGATGATGGCGTCCAGCGCGGCCTGGGTCTTGCCACAGCCCACCGGCCCGGTGATGATGGCGGCGTCGGGCGGGAGATCGAAGATGTCGTCGATGAAATCCATGTGTGCCTCCACCAGCCAGTGTAGTGAGTCTGGGAGCAAAGGGCAAACGGGGCGCGGGCTGACCACTCAGGCGACAAGCCGCGTACAACAAGGTGGCGCGCGTATCGATTCGTTGACAAACCGTCATTTCTTGTTCACACTTACGGTTGCATAATCATCCTCCAATCTCTGCGGAGCCTAATCGGGAGATAAACTCATCATGATCGAGGGCACACTGGTTGATCTCGTCCCGTTCGAGGACGATTTCGCGATCCACATGGAAACGTGGATGAACGAAGAGGCGTGGTTCCGCGCCCGCCTGTGGGAGCGTCGCGAGCCTCATACCGAGGACGACGTCAAGAAATTCATCGAAAAGATGGAGAAAAACGAGCATGGCGCCCTGATCGGCTTCCAGTCCAAAGACGGCGACCCGATCGGCGGCGTGATGTTCGACCACGAATGGACGCGCGTGCGCAAAGCGGACGCGATATTCTTCGCGGGCGATACCCGCTACGAGGGCACCGACGAACACCTCGACGGGCTGCTGATGCTGCTGCGCTACTGCTTCGAGACGCGTAACCTGCACCGCCTGGATGCATCGGCGCTGACTTTCGACGAGGTCAGGATCGACTTATTGCGCCGCGCGGGGTTCGTCCATGAAGGCACCCTGCGCCAGCACATCCGGTACGATGGCGATTACGTCGATGTCGAGGTTTTCGGGATTCTGGCTGACGAATGGCCGGGCTACGAGCAGAAGGTCGCCGGGTTGGACCTGAAGCCGAGCGGCATTGAGCCCAAACCCAAGCCCGAAAAGAAGGACGACAAGGACGCCGGCGGAGCCAAGTCCTGATCCGGCAGCCGAGACGGGAGACCACCCATGACCATCTTACACGGTTTGCTGGTCGATCTGGAGCCGTTCACGCGAGAGTACCAGAAAGAGAAAGCGCACATCTACTGGAACAACGAGTCGCGCGTGTGGGCGATGATGGGCGAATGCGAGCCGATCACGCGAGCCCAGCTCAACCGGATCATGGAAGAACGTGCCGGTGCCGCCGAGCGCGGCTACACCGGCGTGCACTTCATGATGCGCGCCAGAGATGGCAACATCATCGGCTCGATGGGCCTCAATTGGGTGGATTACTGGAATCGCGCAGCCTGGCTTGGCGCATGGATCGGCGAGGAAGGCTACTGGGGCGGCGGGCACGGCACGGACGCCCTGCTGCTGATGGTGGAGTACGCGTTCCAGTGGCTGGACATGCGCCGCCTGTGCCTGGGGACCATGGACATCAACGAGCGCGCCCAGCGCAACGTCGAGAAAGTCGGGTTCCGGCTCGAATCGCGGGAACGCAAGGCGGCCCTCGTCAACGGGCGGTGGGTTGATGGTCTGAACTACGGCATGCTGCGCGAGGAATGGCTGGGCCGCGACCCGCTGGTCGAACGGTTGGGGCTGCGCGAGAAGGCCGAACAGCGTTACGGAAGGGAAAGCTGAGATGCTGGAAGGACTGCTGGTCGATCTGGTGCCCTACGGGAAGGCGTTCACTGATCTGGAGCACCGTTGGCGGAATCACGAGGCGTCGTTCTACGGCAGCGGCGGCGACCGGTATTTTGTCACGCAGGCGATGGTGCGGCGCATGATGCAAGAGTGGGCCGAGGAGCGCGAGCGTGGCGAGGATCCGGGCGTGGCATTCGGTATCCGGACCAAGGATGGCAAGCCGATCGGGTATATGGGCATCAACTGGCTGGTGCCATATTATCGCCTGGCGATGCTGGGCGCCAAGATCGGCGAGACAGAATACTGGGGCGGCGGCTACGGCACCGACGCATTGTTGCTGCTGCTGGAATACGCCTTCGACTGGTTGGATATTCGCAAAGCCTGGTTGATGACGACGACCATGAATCATCGCGTGATGCGCCAGATGGAGAAGGTGGGCTTCACGCTCGAGGCGCAGCAGCGCACGTCCGCCTTGGCCGATGGCGTATGGTACGACTGGCTGGCCTACGGCCTGCTGCGCGAGGAGTGGCCGGGCCGCGCCGCTGTGATCGAGCGCATCGGCCTGCAGGCGCGAGAGGAAGCGTGAACAATGCAGCTTGAAGGGCTGTTGGTCGACCTCGTCCCATATGGGGACGAGTTCAAAAAGATGGAACATCGCTGGAACAACAGCGAAGCCGTGTTCTGGGCCTCGGTGGGCGAGCGGGCGGTCATGTCCCGGGCCAGCATCGAGCGCCGGCAGCAGGAGCGCGCCGAGCGCGCCGAGAGCGGGCCGCGTCACAGTGTATGGTTCGGGATTCGCACCAAAGACGGCAAGCCGCTCGGCGATATCGCGCTCAACTGGGTGGTCCCGCACCACCGGCTGAGCATGCTGGGCGCCATGATCGGCGAGCCGGACTACTGGGGCGGTGGCTATGGCACCGACGCGTTGCTGCTGATCGTGGACTACGCGTTCAACTGGCTGGATTTCCACAAGCTGTGGCTGGGTACGATGGCGCCCAACGTCCGCGCGCAGCGCAACGTGGAGAAGGCCGGGTTCAAGCTGGAAGCTCGCGGCCGCCGGGAAATATACGCCGATGGAGAATGGGTCGACCATCTGCTGTATGGCCTGCTGCGCGAAGAGTGGCCGGGCCGCGAAACAGTCATCGCCCGGCTGGGTCTCAAAGCCGGGGAGGCGTGACCGATGCTCGAAGGTCTGCTGGTTGATTTGGTCCCCTATGGCCGGCGTTTCATGGAGAACGATCACCGCTGGTCGAACGGCCCAGCGATATTCTGGTCCAGTATGGGCCGCCGCGACTTCGTGACCAAAGCCCAGATCGAGGCCGAGCACCGCGAATGGCGCGAGTCAACCAAGCCGGAAACCGGCGTCGCCTTCGGTGTTCAGACCAAGGACGGCAAGCCGCTGGGCTATTTCGGGCTCAACTTTGTGTCCTATCACGACCGGGTGGCGAATCTGGGCGCGAATATCAGCGAACCGGACTACTGGGGCGGAGGCTATGGCACCGATGCCTTGCTGCTGCTGGTCGATTACGCGTTCGACACGCTCGACATGCGCCGTCTCTTCTTGATCACGATGACGCTGAACGAGCGCGTGCTGCGCCAGATGGAGAAAGTCGGTTTCTTGCTGGAAGGGCGCATGCGCCAGGCCACGGTCGCGGATGGCGTGCCGTATGACGTGGTCATATATGGCCTGCTGCGCGAAGAGTGGCCGGGCCGCCCCGCGATGATCGAGAAGCTGGACCTGCGCGCCCGGTAGCCGGGCCGCTGGATAGGGATCCATGGGAGGGCTGGTCTGCCAACGACCGGCCCTTTCTTGATCGAGGCTGGCGATTTGCCACGCGCGGAGGGGGACAGTAAGCTAGAGCCAAATCCACGTTGTATTGAGCGAGGCGTCCCGATGAAGACCAGATGGTTTGTGGCAGTGGCGATGGTGCTGGTGGCGCTAGCGGTCCCAGTGAGCGCGGCGGAACCGCTGCCCAGCATCGTCACTTTTGAAAGCGATCTGCCGTCGATCACGGTGCAGGAGGCCGAAACCGGGGCGGTGACGGCGACGCTGTCCTGGCACACGGCCGGCGTCACGGAAGGCTATCGCCTGCGCCTGCACAGCTACCGGCTGAACAACTGGGAGCTGGTGTTCGATGAGAACAGCGTCCCGTTGGAGCCGATCGGCTCGCGCGAGGTGACAATCCGCCATCCGCTGAACTTTGGGCCGCCGACCTATCTGCTGTCGATCGTGGATGCCCAATCGCGCATCGTCGACCAGCGCCCGCTGTCGATCCCGTACGAGATCGACGAGGCGAGCACCCCTGTGATTGAGTCCTTCACCGCGAACACGCTGGCCGTCGAGGCCAACGCGCTCTCGCAAGGCGCGGCGCGAGTCACCGTCGCGTGGGAGGTCTCCGACCGCCTGCCAGCGTCGAATCTGGTCTTCGAGCAGGTTTTCGCCGACGAGTCGGTCGCGTCGGTGGAACTGCCGCGCTCCAACCGGTGGATTCCCTCGACGGGCGAGGGACCCGTTGCCCCGGCGGGGCGCGCCGGAGCGACGGCCGTCATCCTGCGCCTGAGCGTGGTCGACGTGGTGAGCGGCGAAGTCTATGACGAGGAGGAGCTTTCGCTGGGCATCACCGGTGTGGTGACCGAGCCGGCTGCCGCCCAGGGTCTGCCGACGCCTCTGGTGCCAGGGACTGGGGGGCAGGTGGTCGCGTTCAC
>Ga0123333_10002970_pt1 | contig 16752 bp, 9 predicted proteins | sample BioC12SIPDNA_3_FD_89957 | JGI IMG/M metagenome (GOLD analysis project Ga0123333, IMG submission 89957) | Anaerobic biogas reactor microbial communites from Washington, USA - Biogas_R2_B C12 SIP DNA | ecosystem: Engineered > Bioreactor > Anaerobic > Unclassified | place: Washington, USA... | reverse complement strand
GAGTCTTGAATGAGGAGTCGGGAATGTGGGAATCTTGAGTCTTAAGTCTTGAATCTTAAGTCTTGAATCTTGAGTCTTGAGTCTTGAATGTGGGAGTCGGGAGTCTTGAATGAGGAGTCGGGAATCGGGAATCTGGAGTCTTGAATATCTGAGATTAGAATATCGAAGTATTAAAATAGTATGGAATTTTTTAATAATAAATAGTTATGGGACAATATGTTATTTTTCTGGTCACAGCGGCCGTATTTTTCGTTTTTATCCTGATTGTCTCCTTTTTCAGGAGGTATAAGCGGTGTCCTTCTGACCGCATTCTGGTGGTCTACGGGAAGGTAGGCAAGGGAGGTGAAGCGGAGTCGCGGTCGGCCAAGTGTATTCATGGGGGAGCGGCTTTCATCTGGCCGGTGATTCAGGACTACTCCTTTCTGGATCTGACGCCTTTCTCGATTGAGATCAACCTGACGAGTGCGTTGAGCAAGCAGAACATCAGGGTGGATGTGCCCTCGCGGTTCACGGTGGGGATCTCCACGGAAGAGGGGGTGATGAACAATGCTGCCGAGCGTTTGCTGGGGCTGTCGATCACTGACATCAGCAATTTGGCCAAGGACATCATCTTCGGCCAGTTGAGGCTGGTGGTGGCTACCATGGACATCGAGGAGATCAATAGCAACCGGGATAAGTTTCTGGCTGCGGTATCCTCGAATGTGGAGGCGGAACTCAAGAAGATCGGGTTGAAGCTGATCAACGTGAATGTGACCGATATTACCGATGAGTCGGGGTATATCGAGGCGTTAGGCAAGGAAGCCGCCGCCAAGGCGATCAACGATGCCAAGATCAGTGTATCGCAGAAGAACCGTGACGGGTCGATCGGGGAAGCCGAGGCGTTGAAGGAGCAGCGTGTGGAGGTAGCCCGGGCGAATGCGACAGCGGTAGAAGGTGAGAACACGGCCAAGATCACCATTGCCAATTCGAATGCCGACCGTCGTCAGAAGGAAGCCGAAGCGGAGCGGCTGGCGGTAGCGGCTGAGAAGGTGGCCGAAGCCAAGGCGCTGGAAGAGGCCTACGCGGCTGAAAAGGCGGCAGAAACCGTACGTGCTGTACGTGACAAGGCCAGCCAGCAGGCTGATATCATTGTTCCGGCTGAAATCGACAAAACCCGTATCGAGATTGCCGCCGAGGCGGTGGCTGAACAAACCCGCCGCCAGGCCAAGGGTGAAGCCGACGCTATCTTCATGAAGATGGAAGCAGAAGGAAAAGGTATCTTTGAGATACTGAGCAAACAGGCCGAAGGGTATCAGAAGCTGATGAAGGCGGCAGGGGAAGACTCCCGCAGTGCCGTTATGCTGATGATCGCCGACAAGCTGCCCGAGCTGGTCAAAACCCAGGTCGAAGCCATCAAAAACCTGAAGATCGACAAGATCACCGTCTGGGATACCATGGGTTCCGGCAAGGACGGCAAATCGCCCGCCACGGCAAACTTCCTCTCCGGTATGCTGGGGTCCATTCCTCCGTTTGAAGAACTCTTCAAAATGGCCGGCCTCGAACTACCAGACTACCTGAAGGGCAAAAAGGTGGAAGACGCCGAAGTAGTGGACCCGGATAAGGCAAAGAGTTAGAGACTGAGGGACTGAGGGACTGAGGGACTGAGAGACTGAGGGACTGAGAGACTGAGAGACTGAGAGACTGAGGGACTGAGAGACTGAGGGCCTGAGAGACTGAGAGACTGAGAGACTGAGGGACTGAGAGACTGAGGGACTGAGGGACTGCACTGGATCCAGGTGTTTGGCCTCCGCATTGATAGGTCAGCAGTTGGAGGAGGCTGTAAGAAGTAAAGTGGATCTGAGAAAAGATATAAAACCTGAGGTCGCAATATGCGACCTCAGGTTTTTTATGCCGCTTTCCATGATAAGGAAGAGGTCTTATTATTATGTTAAAAATACGTAATTCCGCTGTAAATCTTTTGGGATTTTACATTCTCATGGCTTCCAGGGCTTTGCCGGTGGCTTCGAGGGTGGGTTGGATGCTGATTTCGTGGCCCACAGCCCCTTTCATCCAGAGCTGGGGAACGATACGCCCCTGCACCAGCATGCGGGTGATTTCGCCTGCCAGATTCTTCCCTGTGACCTGTTGCTCGATCTGGAAGTCGATAAGGTGGCCCACCGGATAGTTGGAAAGGTAGAGCGGATTATCGATCATGTGGGAGTAAATGGCCAACAGGGGTTCGTCATTTCCGCCCAGAACGCCAGCATAGTACTGGTTCCACACCTCTTTGGCAGTGGTGATGACCGCTTCCTTCAACTGGGCGGGGGTGGCATCGGGATTATCGTAGAGCCATTTCCACACCTTCATATCGACCAGGGAGACGCCCATGATTTCGTAGCAGGCCCAGAAGTTATCGAGGGCCATCAGGTGCCCCTTCATGGGATTATCCCCCTTAACTCCCAGCAGTTCAAGGTCGCGTTTCTGGAAGAGGAAGGCCACGGCCTCGGTGAAGGCAGTATTGGGGACGCCGTTGAGCATAAAGTAATCGACATCGTTCATGGTAATGGTCTGTTCGACGCAGTGCCCGAACTCATGGACGGCAATGTTATAGCCTTTGTAGTCCATACCGGCGGTGCCCACGCGGGTGCGCAGGTGAGCCAGGTCGTTTTTCATGCCGGCGCCCCAGGCATGGCCTGCGCCCCTGGAGGCATCGACAGTGATCAGGGCACTTATTCTTTGGGCCTCAGCAGGTGCCCACCCCAGTTTCTGCATGATGACAGGCAGATCCTTGCGGACCGCTTCCGTGTCGGGATACTTTTTAGTAGTGAGGGCCGTCAGCTGCTCTTCGGGAATTCCTCCCGCCGCTTTGAAGCCGTTGTACCAGATGTCGAAGGGCTCCAGGGGCCTGCCCAGCCGCTGGCTGATAAGGGCAGCTACCTCCTTGACCGTAGGTGAAGAGACCAGGTCCGTGAAGAGTTTTTCGACATCTTGCTGCGGAATTTCCATGCCCTCCTCGAAAGCCCGGGTGATATAGGTGGGATAATGCGGGGTGTAGGCATCCATCTTTTGCAGCGCCCGGAAATTGGCCAGCAGCACCTCATACCGCTTGTCGGGTTCCGGCGTGGCATTGACTTCGGCCCCCTCGCGGAAGATCTTGTTGGCATAGGGATCCCAGGTCACTTCCCCTTTGTTGATGACCTCCTGCGGAATCGACTGGTCGATGATACGCTGCATCACCTGGTAGATCATCCGCTGTTTGGCGAGACCATTTTCGCCAGCGTAGTCCGATTTGAGTTCATCGCGAAGGCCCCAGTGGGTGATCAGTTTCAGTCCGGCCGGGAAGAGGGCCGTCCCGGTGGAGTCGACGAGTTTGTCCATGAGAATGTTATAGCCCGAGATGTAGGTATCGGCGGCGGTGAGGGTCTGCGAGACATTCTGGATGATATCGGCAGGCACCCGGGAAGTGAAGCGGTCGCCCATGCGGGCGTAAGCCCACTCAAGACGGCTCCATTTTTCACCGAGTTCCGTCTTCTCCTTCAGGGAATAGAAGGGGAAGTTGAGGGCGGTGAGGAAGGCTATTTTGTTGGCGAAGAAGTCGTCGGTGAGGTGGGCCGAGGCATCATAACTGCCGAACATGAGGTCAACGGGGCCGGGCTCGGGGCCATCGAGCTGGAGGGGTTCCTTGAGCAGGACATCCATTTTATGGAAATAACCGCTGAAGATCTCCAGGTTGCGTTCCAGTTTTTTATAAAGCGCTTCCAGTTCGGGTGCTCCTGCGACGAACTGGTCGGTGCAGAACTTCTCAAAATCGGCGGCATTGCCGTCGGTTTCCCGCCAGAGGGAGGCGGCCTGCCTGACCCCGCGGTCGATGCGGAAGGAGGCGGCATCGCCGTGTTTCTCCGTAAGGGCCTTAATGGTCTGTGCAATGACCGGCTCGCCGATCAGCATGCTGGCAGATGTGGTGACCTGCTCCTTTTTCATTGAAGTACAGTTGCTTAGTATAACAGCCATTACAATAAGAATGATAGATTTTTTCATAACAGGTTGATTTTGATCCATGCAAAGTTAATGCAAATAGGTTTGCCCAACCCGCACCCATCGTTGATTTTATTCTGGATGCCACTGCCGGCCGGAAATAATAACGGGTATGGAGGGGAGCCTAATCTCTCTCCCTGATCAACGAAATCAATTCCGTAATGGAAAGTTGGCCCGACTGGTCGCTACCTTCCAAAAGGGTTTCGGCAAGGTCGCGTTTGGTATGATGAAGTTGGATGATTTTTTCTTCGATAGTATTTTCGGTTACTAGTCTGTATATGGTAACGGGCCTTAACTGCCCAATCCTGTGGGCCCGGTCAGAAGCCTGGTCCTCCACCGCCGGATTCCACCACGGATCGAGATGGATCACGAAATCAGCCGCAGTGAGGTTCAGACCCAATCCCCCGGCTTTCAGGCTGATAAGAAATAATTCACCCTCTCCACCCTGGAATTTTTTCACACTTTTCTCGCGTTCAGAGGAGGAACAGGACCCATCCAGGTATTGATAACTCACTCCCAATTTGTCAAGCGCCTGACGGACAAGGGTTAAATGTGTTACAAACTGGCTGAATACCAAAGCTCTATGTTTGTTCTCAATTAACTCTGCTACGATTTCAAGGAAAGTGGCCAGTTTTGTGGAAGGGATGGAAAGGGATGAATCGACCAATGCAGGATTACAACACGCCAACCTCAGACGGGTGATTTCTGCCAGGGCTTTCAGGTGTTTTGTCCCTTGCGGACTGTCGTCGTTTTCCATGTTTGTCACTGCCTGACGTCGCAGGGCTTCATAGAATGCGTTTTCTTCCTTACTGAGTTCCACCTTTCTTACTATTTCAGTTCTGGCAGGCAACTCTTCTACAACCGATGATTTTGTGCGACGAAGGATGAAAGGAGTAATCAGCTTTTTGAGGTGTTTTCGGGTATGAGTATAGTCTGGTTTAATAAAGGTTTCGGTAAATTGGGTTAACGTTCCGAGTAATCCGGGGTTTAAAAAATTAAACAGATTCCAGATTTCCCCCAGGTGATTCTGAATAGGGGTCCCCGTCAGGGCTAAGCGAAACGGGGCTTTTAACTGCATGGCAGCCTTCGATGTCTTCGTATTGTAGTTTTTAATGGTATGGGCTTCGTCAAGTACCACGGTGGAAAAGGGAGTTTGGGAAAACTCTTTTTCTTCTGATTGCAGTAACCCGTAAGTGGTTATCAGCAAGTCGCCTGGTTCGAGATGGGATAGTATCTGCGTCCGGTTACCTGAGGAAAGTGTTTTCACATGAAGGGTGGGTGCAAATTTGGCTGTTTCAGTGATCCAGTTGTGCATGACCGAAACGGGACAGATGACCAGCGATGCACCCATTTTTGCCCTGTGCAGCAATATGGCCAGTGCCTGAATGGTCTTTCCGAGCCCCATATCATCGGCAAGACAGGCGCCGGCTTCCCACCCGGCAAGGTGGGTCATCCAACGGAATCCTTCTTCCTGATAAGGGCGAAGCTCCGCCTGCAAGTTGGCAGGCACTTGAATATCTGTTTGTTGCACTAAATTCATTCGCTGCCTGAATTCTTTCCATGTTTTGTCGGTTTTCAGATTTTCCGCTTCTTCAAAAAAATCAGTCAGGGCAACTGATGCAAACTTATTGATGATTACCCCCTCTTTCCCTGGTGAAGAAAATGCCCTCAACTCTTCAAGCTGTTTCTTTAACCGTTCACTAAGGGCCAGAAATTCGCCCTGTTTTAATTCAACAAAACGTTTGTGTCCTTTTTCGGTGAGCTGGAGTAACTGTTGGATGGTGAGTATGGTATTCTCATCGACTTTCAGTTCTCCTTGCAGTTCAAACCAATTGGCCTGGGTTTTAAGCTTCAGTTTCAGATGGCTGAAATTGGCTGTCCCCCTTAATTTAAACCGTTCTCCTTCAGGCCATTCCACAATACAAATATCCTGATGCGCCGCCAGAATCTCCAACAATTGAAGACTATCCATCGGTTCACTGAACGAAATGAGGTCATCGGAGATATCAAGACTTTCGATTACCTGAATGTTTTCAAGCAACAGGTTGGCATATTCTTTTTCCTGAGCAAGGTTGCGGGTAACCTGAAGTTGTTCTCCTTTGGGATTGGCGATTAATGTTTTCCCACCTACCCCTGGTTTGCAGTAAGGCGGGTGACTTCCGAAAGGTTTGGCAAAAAATTCTGCTTTTAGTCCGCCGGCAAGGGGCAGCAATTGAACCCTGATCCGCGAATCAGCAACCACTTCCCTGACTTTCGGATGTTCGGATAGTGATAATTCGGAATGTACTGAGAAGTGGGAGCTAAAGTTGCCCAACACCTGCATCAGTTTCTCTTTTCCATATTCGGGAACCACAATCTTTTGCTCATTTAAAGCTGTGATTACGGATAATTGCTGGTTTGTTAAATCGTAAACCTTATATCTGGTATTGGTCTCCTTTTCAAAAATCAGGTTTTTGGAAGCTTCCTTCAGTTCGGTTGAGAGTGCATACCCTTTCGATGTCCGGCTGACCTTTAAAACCGGTTGGGCCGCAATTAGCTCAATCGAAAGGTCATTGGTGCCGCTTAGAAAAACATAAGGATGGCCGACAAGCTCTTTGATGGCCTCTTCCTGCATAAAATATTCTTCAGAACCATAGGAACCAGAATATGATTTGACATATCTTGAAACCTTGTAATCCTGTGGGGTCATTCCTCCCACTTTTCCCTGGAAAAAGGTTTTTAAAGCAATATTTCTTCCCGATGACCAGGCTCCTTTGGCATTGCGGGTTTGCAAAACAGGCTGTATATCCAGGTCTTTTACATTTAAGTAGTAGACAACCCTGTATTTCCCCTCTGCATTTTTTCCCGAAGTACTGCTTTTTCCTGCCCCCAGTGCAAGAAAGGCATTCAGTGATTTTTCCCATTCTTCCTGTCGTGAAATATTGCAAAGTGCCGGCTGGAAATCAAATCTGCCTGCAATTTCATCAAAAATCGCAAGTGACTCCGGATCGTTGTTCCAGTGCTTCAATACATAAGCGGCTTCGTAAGCCAATAATAAATATCCGTTTGAAAAGGCTTGATTAACCAGGGAAGATAAGCCCGTTAACCATGTTTTCTCAGGTTTGATGTCAACTAAGAACATTACCAGGTAGCCGATCAGGCGTTGATAGGCGTAGTCAGAAGTTTGAATATAGTTTTCAAGATATATACGGGAAAAATGAAGATTATTCTTGTCATTAAAATAGAAATGAAGTACCGGCATAAAAATTTCTGCGCTCTGTGAGGGATTTATTTTCTGTAATGCCATGTTGATTTTTTGAAACACGGCGGAGGATTCCTCTGGTACTATGCTTAAAAGCGCAATGAGGTAATATAAGGCGGAGTGGGGGACAAGGGGAAGTTGAGTGCCTTTAAAGAACGCTCTTTGTTCTTTCAGGCCCTTCTCGAAAAATGCCAGTGCCGTTTTAGGGGAACCTTTTAATAAAGCTTCAATGGCAGCGATAAAAAATTTTTCCATCACATTTTTGCTTCCTGCCAGTGCTTCTTCAAAATTACCATGATGGAAATTCTTGTGGATTTTTAAAGAGGGGATTTTGTACCTGTTATTGTCGGTTAAACTGGTTTCTAATTCCCTTGCAAGTTTTTCAGTAAGGTCTAATCGTTCGAGGTTATAGATGCTCCTGCTGACCAAATTCCCCAATAATGTGTTGATTATGGATACATTCATCAGAGGGATTACTTCAATATAGGATTCATCTGTTAAAATATCGGTCAGGTAATAGTTTAACTGGGTGAACCCGTTTGAAAGGAAATTCCCCTCAGTCTCAGCAATCTTTTTTTTGTCGTAGAATAGGGAATACAAGTAGTTTCTGAGGTTTTTGATAGACAGATTTCCAGAATAATTAAAATTCCATTCTGAATTTATGGTCTGCCACTCTTTTGAATACTGTTTCAGTTCAGGGAAAACATAAATCATAAAATCAGGAGCGGCCTGCAAGTTTGACGAATTTTGTGATTGCTCCAACAAACCCATATCAAGGGCTTTAGCCAGAACTGCTGAAATTGTTTTTGAGGAAAGGGTTTTCTTTGTGGTAAAAGGCAAGGGGAAATTGTAAGTATTAATAGAATCGGCTTTAAGCGCAGCGACATTCAGGATATATTGTTCATTTTCCGGCAAAGCGTCGTAAAACGCTCTCTTTGATCGATTCATAATCTTCCTCAGTTTAAATCAGTACGTTCAAGTGGCAAAATTCATAAAACAGATGGTTTATACAAGTGGTTTACCATCGCGGTCGATGCATAAATACCAAATCGATTTTTCATCTGACTTTTTACTGTGGGTAAAAATAGACCAATTTACTGCATGTGCTCTTTGCAGTGGCAATTTTCTGTCATGGAGATCCAGGATAGAAAACCGTGTATTTTCTGCAATGGAAGGATTCGGAGGAAGTTTTCCGGTCCTAACCCCGGACTTTCCGGAATCAAGAGGGTTTTGATGCGCTCAACGGCTGGTGTTCAGGTTTGGAGGTTCCGTGAAGCAGATGGAGCGGTCAGCAGAGGGTGCAGAGGATGGCGAAGAAATGAAGGACGCTGCCCCCGAGGACGAAGAGGTGCCAGATGCCATGGCCGAAGGGGAGGCTCCGCCAGGCGTAGAAGATGGTTCCCACGCTGTAGGAGATACCTCCGGACAGAAGGAAGATCAGGCTGATTTGGGGCATATTGGTGATCACCGACCGGAGGGCGAAGACGAACATCCAGCCCATGATAAGATAAATGGCAACCATCAGTTTCCGGAATCTGTAGAGATAAATGCTGCGGATGACGATGCCGGTGAGGGCTACCCCCCAGATGATGCCGAAGAGGACCCAGCCGAGGGTTCCCCGGAGGGTGGTGAGCAGGATGGGAGTATAGGTGCCGGCGATCAGCAGGAAGATAGCGGCATGGTCGAAACGGGCGAAGATCTCTTTCACCCTTTTGTTGGTAAAACTGTGGTAAAGGGTGGAGGCGGTATAGCAAAGTATAAGGGAGGCTCCGAAGATGGAAAAGCTTACCACATGCCAGATATCGCCACGCTGTGCCGCAAAGACAACAAGTATTACCAGTGCGGCAATGCTCAGGGGGATACCGATCCCATGGGTGATGCTGTTGACGATCTCTTCGGCCAGGGTCAGTTCCCGGCGGGGTGCGGGCATTTTTTTCTGCATGGTCATTTTTGTGATATGCAAATATAACGGTTCGAACAGACTTTTGTTTTGTTCGAAAGTTAATCTTACGTAAAACAATCGGTTCACCCTGCATGCAGGTCTCTGTCCGACACACCCGGAAGGAAGTTCGCCTGGTCTGCCAGCCCGGAAGGTCTCTGGTCAGTTCACCGGTTTTTCCCGGAAGAGGATGCCATGAGTGCGGAGTTCGGCCAGCACAGGGTTATAGATTTCCCTGATGGTGGGGATGAAAAGCCCGGTCAGGTTGAGTTGCCCGGTCAGGCGGAGTTTGGCGGCAATGCCCAGGGGGAGGCCTACGGTTTTGGCCATGGCGGTATGGACCTGGTCTTCGCCGGTGATCCCCATGGAGGAGGTGATGATCTTTTCCTTTCCGGAATCGCGGTCAAGGTAGTTGAACTTGTGCCACATCACCACGAGGTCCTTGTCTTCGGGATTAAGCTTCCACTTTTTCATGAGGATGGCTTCCAGGAACTGGGCTGGGGTTCCTTTCCGGAGGCCGATTTTTTCGTCGCTGAAGAGGTCGAGTGATTCCAGAAGTTCGATGAGCGGGGAGTCCTGGTCGATATGGAAGGCGCGGTAAAGTTTGACTTCTACGGAATCGTGGGGGTGATAGTAGAGGAAGGAGTTGATGAACTCGCGGTGGGTCATTTCCTCCTCGTTGAGCATGATGTAGGAGTTGTCGGTAGCGCCGAGTTGGACGAAGATATTCCAAGCCTGTGAGTAACCGGGGCGGCGGAGTGTGCCCCGGTAGATGGTCTGTATGCCCTGGAGGTTGTATTTGTCGAGGTATTTGAGGGAGTCGCGGTTGGCATAGCCTTCAAAGCGGCCGAACCCCTCGATGTCCATGTACTCGGTACGGCGGAAGAGGCGGCTGTAGGGGATGTATTTGAGTTTTCCGCACTGGAGGAAGACCGCCGGTCCGGGCCACCCTGCCAGCACCACATTGGTGGGATTCCAGGTGAATTTGTAGTGCCAGGGATTGTCGTCCGACTCCGGAGCCACCAGCCCGCCCGTGAATGACTCAAAGGCGGTAAGCCGGTGCCCTTCTTCCTTGATGCGTTCGATGACCTGCATGGCCGACATGTGGTCTATCCCCGGATCGAGGCCCATTTCGTTGAGAAAGAGCAACCCGGCGGCTTTGACCTCTTCCTCCATTTGCTTCATTTCAGGAGATTCATAGGAGGCGGTGATCAGCGACTTTTTGTTTTTCAGGCAGCAGCGGGCCACGATAGGGTGAAGTCTGGCGGGCAGCATGGAAATGACCAGATCGGCCTCTCCCACCTCGCGGTCCATCTGATGATCATCGTGAAGATCGATGCCAGTGGTCCGTGTGGGCAGATTCACCTTGCTCCGGGCCAGTTCCGGGTCCCGGTCTCCGACCGTGATCTGCCACTGATGCTCTGCTGCCTCTTTTTCCAGAAAGGAAATCAGGGAGTTGGACGATAGTCCGGCCCCTATAATCAGTATTCTCTTCATAATATACAGTTGTGTAAGTCCGGAGAGGTGGCTATGACCTCTGTCTTTGCCGGACTGATTGGATAAATAGTTGTTCGTATCGTAATTTCGGTTACTCGCGGCCTTCCAGGAAATCGCGCAGATAGGCGAATTTCTCTGTCAGTCTGCCGTTTCGGGTGATGGAAGCCCTTTCGATGATCTGGTCGGGATCTTCTCCTGCAAGGAAGGGCAGGACTTTTTCCGTCAGGTTTTTCCCGAAGTCGTAAGATGCATCGGCGGGTAGTTCACAGGGGAGATTATCGACGGCCATCACGGAAATGTGGTCATCACATGAGAAAGGTTCTTTTATGTCGAAGCTGTGCGGGTGGATGTCGTAGAAGGGCTCACCGATGGTGGATGCCTTGAGGGTGGTAGGGATCGATCCGTCGATATCGCAGGTGATGTCGGCTATGACCTTCACCCGGAAGTCAGGTCTGAGGGTATCTTCCGGAGAGAAGAGCACGGGAGCTTTGGGATCCCAGAAGGCCGCCCCGATGAGCAGGTCGGTATGTGGAAGAAAACGGCGGAAGGTGCCTCTGTATTCCCATGGGTTGTTGAAGAAGTGGAGCATGTCGAAAGGTTTGCCCTCTTTATGTTCGTTATAGTCACCCGGATCAAGTCTCACGTAGACGGGGCCGGGGTGCATTTCATTGGCCAGGAAGTGGTCGACGGGCAGCGGATGAATTCCTGCGGCATTCATCAGTTCCACGGCTCCTCCGGCGACCCTGCCTCCTCCGGTGAGGGTAATGCGGATGGCCGGGAGGTCGATAGCCGCCAGTTCACCCAGCATTTCCTCCATGTTGCGGCATTGCCAGGCGGGTTTCAGCGCCCAGAGGCGGTGGCGGAGCCCCCATGCTCTGATGCCGTTGTAAGCGCCCACGACGCCTGCAAAACGGCCGAAGCCGATGATCCGCATTCCGCTGCGGTCGGTGAGCACTTCATAATCAATGAGCCGGATGCCCTTGCGGACCACCTCCCGGAGGAGCTCCCTGTTGTAGGGCTGCTTTTTGATGGTATGCGAAAAGAAAAAGTAGGTCTTCCCGGGGATCAGTTCCTTGAGGGGTACTTCCTTAACCCCCATCAGGACGTCACATGCTGAGAGGTCTTCCACGACAGGGATGCCCAGGCGGATGTATTCTTCATCGGGGAAACAGCGGATGGGGGAGGGTTGCACCACCACTTCCAGTCCCGGCATATGGTCCAGGATGTGTCGGCACTGCTCCGGCGTGAAGGGCACCCTTTTATCGGGCGGCACCTTTCCTTCTCGGATGATTCCGATTCTCATGCTCTATTCGTTTTCAATATTTACAGATCAAACTTAATGCCTTGCGCAAGAGGAAGATCTGTGCTGTAGTTGATCGTGTTGGTCTGGCGGCGCATGTAAGCTTTCCAGGCGTCGGAACCCGATTCGCGGCCGCCGCCGGTATCTTTTTCTCCCCCGAAGGCGCCTCCGATTTCGGCGCCGGAAGTGCCGATGTTGACATTGGCGATGCCGCAGTCGGAGCCTGCCCCCGAGAGGAACTGCTCGGCTTCGAGGAGGTCGGTGGTGAAGATGGCTGACGAGAGACCCTGGGGCACGGCGTTGTGCAGGGCAATGGCTTCGTCGAGGGTGCGGTATCTGATGAGATAGAGCAGGGGAGCAAAAGTCTCCTCCTGCACGATGGCATAATGGTTTTCCGCTTCGGCGATGGCCGGAACTACATAGCATCCCGAGGTGTATCCCTCGCCGGTCAGCTCTTCGCCGCCACAGAGGATTTTACCGCCTTCGGCTTTGACACGGGCCACGGCCTCGAGGTAGGTTTTCTTTGCCCCGCAATCGATGAGGGGTCCCACATGGGTAGCCGGGTCAAGGGGATGGCCGATTTTCAGACTTTGGTAGGCTTTGACCAGTTTCTGACTGAAGTCGTCGAAGAGCGATTCATGGAGGATGATCCTCCGTGTGGAGGTGCACCGTTGTCCGCACGTGCCTACTGCCCCGAAAATGACGGCACGCAGGGCCAGTTCAGGGTTGGCTTTGGGGGTGATGATGATAGCGTTGTTGCCGCCCAGTTCCAGGATGGACTTGCCAAGGCGTTCACCGATCAGGCGGCCCGCCTTTTTGCCTATTTTTGTGGACCCGGTGAAGGAGATCAGAGGGATGCGGGGATCGGCAAACATGTCGTCGCCCAGGTATTTCGAGCTGGTGGCCACCAGGTTGAGGACCCCCTCCGGAACATCGTTTTCCTTGAGCACCCCGGCCACGATCTTATGGACGGCGATGGCGCAGAGGAGTACCTTGGAGGAGGGTTTCCAGAGGACCACATCGCCGGCGATCATGGCGATCATAGCGTTCCACGCCCATACGGCCACCGGGAAATTGAAGGCCGACACCACGCCGACGATCCCCAGGGGATGGTACTGGTCGTACATGCGGTGACCGGGGCGTTCGCTCTGCATGGTGAAACCGTAGAGCTGACGTGACTGTCCGACCGCGAAGTCGCAGATGTCGATCATCTCCTGGACCTCGCCCAGCCCTTCCTGGTAGATTTTGCCCATTTCATAGCTCACGAGCCGGCCCAGGGGCTCCTTGTATTTCCGGAGTTCCAGGCCGATCTGGCGGACTACCTCACCCCGGCGGGGGGCGGGAATTTTTCGCCATTGGGTGAAGGCCTTCCGGGCCAGTTCAACCGTATGATTATAATCTTCGAGGGTCGCCTGCCTGACAGCGGCGATCTCTTTGCCGTCGGCGGGGGAAAAGGAGGTCAGCAGGTCGCCGGCACACTCCTGCCAGGCCGTGCCGGTGCACACTCCGGGATTGACCTTGTCAATGCCCAGTTGCAACAGTACTTCATTGAAATCAGTAATCATATAAATTAAGTTTTAGCTTTTTTCAGAGAATAGGTGAAATCTACTAATTGTTTTATCGAACAATTTCCTTAATCCGTTTTTCATTTCATTTTATCAATTGATTTCTGATGCTTCAGTAAAGAGTTCATTTGAGAAATAGCTATTTGGTTGAGTTTTGCGAGACGTTCAGTTTGAGGAAACCCCTGATGAATGAGCATCGCATTGATGCTTTCCAAATTGGATAGAACCACCAATTGTTCGATGGTTGCAAAGTCACGGATATTTCCATCTGCGTTTGGATTTTCGCCCCGCCATTGCAAAGCTGTTTTTCCAAATAATGCCATATTCAACATATCAGCTTCGTCAGCATACATAAAATTGATTTTTTCTTTTGAAAGAGTTGCAGGAATTAGATTTGCTTTAATGGCATCGGTATGAATGTGATAATTCACCTTGGCCAGAGTTCGTTGGAGGTTCCAGGATAATTTTAAACGGTCGTTTTCGTCCTCTTTAAGACGTTGGAATTCTTTTATGAAATAGAATTTAAATTCTGCGCTGATCCAGGTAGCAAATTCAAAAGCAATATCACGATGAGCATAGGTTCCTCCGTAACGTCCAGATTTTGAAATTATTCCAATTGCGTTTGTGGAATCGATCCATTTCTGAGGAGTTAGCGTAAAACTGTTTGATCCTGATTCGTTTTTAAAGGCATCGAATTCGATGCCTTTAAAATTAGGATTGTTTAATTGTTCCCAAAGTCCGCAAAATTCAATAGCCCCTCGGGTACGCATCCAGTTTTGAATAATGTAATTGGTCCTTTCTGCATCTCTGTAACGTGCCATATCGGTTAGTGAAATGTAATCATTCACTTTGTCGGAAATCAATGCGATTTCTCTACCTTGAACTGTTAATATCTTATTTTTCACCATAGTGTAATTCTAAAAACCTCCACATTGGATCAGTTCAAATTTCCCTGCTTCAAATATTTGTTTGTCCGCCGGAAATTTTGGATGCACGGCGGCGCATGTTTCATGAAATTAGATGATAAAACCAAATATCGTCAAATTAGTAGATGAATTGAAATATCACTTATTTAGATGATAAATTAGAACTTCACAAAAATTTAGTTCTTCAGGGCATTGACCAGTCCTCCCTTTTCGAGGATTTCCATCAGTTTGGCCGGGAGGGGATTGAACCGGAATTCCTGTCCGGCGATGGTGACCACTCCCTCGCGGAGGCTGACAGAGACCGGGTCGCCGGGGCGGTAGGCTTTGACGGCTTCGGGAAGCACCAGCAGGGTCAGACCCTGGTTGATGGCCGACCGGAATAAGATCCTGTTCACCGACCGGGCGATGACTGCCCTGACTCCAGCGTATGAAAGTCCGACCGCCGGGTGTTCCCGCGAGCTTCCGCACCCGAAATTCTCCCCGGCGATCACAATATCGCCATTTTTGACGGCATCTGCAAATGCCGGGTCGAATCCCTTGAAGAGGTGAGGGAGAATTTTTCCGGGTTCCGAGCTGTTGATTTCGTAGGTGAGGTTACCGGCGAACATCTGGTCGGTGTTGAGATTGTCGGCATCGGTGTAGTTCCACACTCCGTTGTGGCGGCGGTTATCACCGGGGGGGATGGTAACAGTTGGGGCCATTTTCTTGCTGGCGGGGAAGTGATGGTTCCCGGGTGCCGGAGAGGTGATTTTTCCTTCGAGGGCAGAGAGGGCCACCGTGGCGGGGGAGGCGAGGTAGATGGCGGCGTTTTTATTGCCCATACGACCCAGAAAGTTGCGGTTGGCAGTGGAGATGACGGTGGTCCCGTCGGCGGGGATCCCCTGGCCGGTACCCAGACAGGGGCCGCAGGAGGGGGTGAGGATGGAGGCCCCCGCCTGAAGGAAGATTTCGGCCAGGCCGCTGCGGATGGCTTCGAGATAGATCTCCCGCGAGGCGGGGATCACCTGGAGCTGGACCCCGGGGGCGATTGTCTTTCCCCGGAGGATTTCGGCGGCCACCTGCAGGTCGCTCAGCCTGCCATTGGTGCAGGTGCCGATAAGGGCCTGCTGGATGGGCGTACCGGCCACTTCATCGACCGCTTTGACGTGGTCGACTTGGTGGGGGGCAGATACGACCGGAAAGAGGGCTCCCAGGTCGAGGGTGATCTCCTTCACATAATGGGCATCCGCGTCGGCCCATATTCCAAAAGCAGCGTCTCCCAGGCCGGAGTGCGCCTCCCGGGACGAGGCCCTGGTTACACCGGAAGAGATATGCGCTGTTTGCGCAGGCAATTTGTTAGTTCCGGAGCTGGAAGAGGCTTCAATTGCCGCCGTCCTGTCAGCTCCCGAACCGCCCTGGCTTTCCCGCGATGATATACTTTCCGGAGTAAAACGATTGCTGATCCCCAAAAACTCCTTCAGCATTTCGTCAGGCGGGAAGGCTGCATTCTTGGCGCCCATTTCAGAGGCGAGGTTGGCGATGGTCATCCGGTCATCGATGGTGAGGGTGGCCACCCCGTCGCCGTGGAATTCCACCGAGAGGTAGTCGGCTCCTTCGGCGGTGATCCTGCCGATGAGATACAGGGCGATATCCTTGGCAAAGACTCCGGGAGGAAGTTCCCCGGTGAGGGTGACTTTCAGGGATTCCGGTACCCGGAACCACGTCTCCCCGGTTTTCCAGATACCTGCTGTTTCGGTGCGGTCGATGCCGGCGGCAAAGGCGTTCAGAGCTCCGGCCGTACAGGTGTGGCTGTCGCTGCCCACCACGATCATCCCCGGACGCGCATACTGGCTCATCAACTGGTGACAGATCCCCTCACCGGCATCGTGGAAACGGGTGATTCCGGCACTCCTGACGAACTGCCTGATCTGGAGGTAGTCGTTGGCCAGCTTGGCATTGGTGGGCGGGGCGTTGTGGTCGAGGGTGATCACCAGCCGCGAAGGATCAAAGGGCTGCTCCCCCTTCATCTTCCTGAAGATCTTTTCGATGCTGGCGGTATTGTCGTGCGACAACACCAGGTCGGGTTTGCGGAACACAATCGCGCCCGCCGCTGCTCCCAGTACTTTCTCAGCAAATGTCTTTCCGCTCATATCATCTGTTTTTTCATGTATTTAAGTTTCGCAAGTAAAAAAAGTTAATATATAGGGATAAAAAAAGCACTGGGTATTTTCAGAATCGTCTGAAATTCAGTATTTTTAAAGTGCAAACAAATAAAAACTGAACCCAATGCT